>Ga0193726_1000744_pt1 | contig 30600 bp, 30 predicted proteins | sample H2c1metaG_FD_144928 | JGI IMG/M metagenome (GOLD analysis project Ga0193726, IMG submission 144928) | Soil microbial communities from a riparian zone of the East river system, Colorado, United States - H2c1 | ecosystem: Environmental > Terrestrial > Soil > Riparian zone | place: USA: East River... | reverse complement strand
CGCCGCTTCTTCCAGGCTGCGGTCGAGCGCGCCAAGCCGCGACTGCACCACCACGGCAACGAAACACAGGGTCAGCGTGGTGTGCGCGATCGTCACCGTCCAGAAGCCGCGCTCGGCGTTCAGCGCCACGAACAACAACAACAGCGACAGCCCGGTGATGACTTCGGGCATCACCAGCGGCGCATAGAGCATCCCGGAAAACAGTGTGCGGCCCCGAAAGCCCCGGCCGCGCGACAGCGCGATCGCGGCCAGCGTGCCGAGCACCGTCGCGATCGTGGCCGATACTGTCGCCACCCGGAAACTCATCCACGCCGCCTCCAGCATGGCGCGGTCGTTGAAGAATTCCGTGTACCAGCGCAGCGACCAGCCGCCCCACACCGTGACCAGCCGCGAGGCGTTGAACGAATAGGTCACGAGGATCACGATCGGCAGGTACAGGAACGCAAGGCCGAGCGCGAGCGAGACCACGTTGAACGGGGAAAGCCGGTTCGGCGCGCGGGCCATCATCGCGCGCCTTCCAATTGGCGGCGCTGCAGCTGGTCATAGAACGTCAATGGCGCCAGCAGCAGCAACAGCAGCACCACCGCCGCCGCCGACGCCACCGGCCAGTCCTTGTTGGTGAAAAATTCCAGCCACAGCGTCTGGCCGATCATCATGGAATTAGAACCGGCCAAAAGGTCCGGGATGACGAATTCCCCGACGATGGGAATGAAGCATAGCAATACCCCGGCGCCGATGCCCGGCCACGACAGCGGAAACGTCACCTGCCAGAACGCCTGCCGCGGCGAACTGCCGAGATCGCCTGCCGCCTCCAGCAGCGCCGGATCGATCTTGGCGAGCGTCGCATAGAGCGGCAGGATCATGAACGGCAGGTAGGAGTAGACGATGCCGAGATACATCGCGCTGTCGGTGGAGAGCCACACCACCGGCGTTGAGACCAGATGCAGCGCGAGCAGGACCTGGTTGAGCAGGCCGTCGTGCTGCAGGATGTTGATCCACGCATAGATGCGGATCAGGAACGAGGTCCAGAACGGAACGATCACCAGCATCATCGCGACCGCCTGCCATCGCCGCGGCAGCCGCGCCATCCCGTAGGCGATGGGATAGCCGATGACCAGCAGGATCGAGGTCGAGACCGCGGCCACGAACAGGCTGCGCAGATAGGACAAGGCATAGAGGTTGTCGGAGATCAGCAGCCTGAAATTATCCAGCGACAGCGCCGCCAACGCCGGCTTGATTGCCTCCCAGCCCTGCGCCAGGTCGAATACCGGCAGATAGGGCGGTTGCGCGATCGCGGTCTGCGACAGGCTGATCTTGAGCACGAAGCCGAACGGCACCAGGAAGAACAGCACTAGCCACAGATAGGGAGCGATCGCGGCGATGCGCCCGGGGCGCGTGAAGGTGCGGCGGCTGCTCATTGCTCCAGCACCACGCAATCGTCGGGCGTGAACCACGCCACCACGCGCTGGCTGACCATGTAGGCATCGAACTCCAGCCGCGCCGTGTTCGCCATCGACGAACGCACCACCGCGCCGGTGTCGAGCTTCACCTTGTAGGTCGTGAGACCGCCGAGATAGCTGACATCGGTCACGATACCCTCCAGCCGGTTGATGGCACGCGAATTGACCGAATCGGATGCCGGGCCGCGGCGCGCCAGCTTGACCTTTTCGGGGCGGATGGCGACGCAGACGGCCGCCTTCGGGGTCGGCTGGCGTGGCTCCGCGGCAACGATCGTCCCGGCGTCGCGTGTCGAAATCGTCAGCCGGCCCGCCTCGCGCGAGCTGACCTGTCCCTCGAACACATTGACGTCACCGACGAACTCGGCGATCCAGCGCGAATTGGGGGCCTCGTAAAGCTCTCGCGGCGTAGCGACCTGTTCGAGACGGCCGTTGTCCATCACGCCGATCCGATGCGCCACCGTCATCGCTTCTTCCTGATCGTGGGTGACAATGATGAAGGTCATGCCGAGGCGCCGCTGCAACTCCATCAATTCAAGCTGGGTGCTCTCGCGCAACTTCTTGTCGAGCGCGGCCAAGGGCTCGTCGAGCAGCAGCACCTGCGGCTGGCGCGCCAAGGCGCGCGCCAGCGCCACGCGCTGCTTTTGGCCGCCGGAGAGCTGATCGGGCCGCCGCTTCTCCATACCCTGGAGCTTGAGCAGCGCGACCAGCCCGGCCACGCGCTTCTCGATCTCGGAACGGGGCATCCCGGCGCGCTTCAATCCGAACGCGATGTTCTCCCGCACGGTGAGGTGTGGAAACAGCGCATAGTTCTGGAACATCATGTTGACGGGACGCCGGTGCGGCAGAACCTGCGCGATATCCTTGCCGTTAAGCAGGATACGGCCTTGGTCCGGCGTCTCGAAGCCGGCCAGCATTCGCAGCAGCGTGGTCTTGCCGCAGCCGCTCGGACCGAGCAGCGCGAAAAACTCCCCGGCCCTGATGTCGAGCGACAGCCGATCCACCGCCCTGAAGACGCCGAATTTTTTCGTCACCCCCTCGATGCGCAGCAGCGGAACGTCGGTTAGGTCCACATGCGGTTCGGGTTTCGGTAATTCGTCAGCCATGATCCTCGCCGGCGCAATCGCCGCCGCACGCTAGCGGGGGATCGAGATCGGCTCAACCGCCACACAGCCCCGTGCCACAATATTATCGGCAGCACCTCTACAATCGGGAGGTTTCATGGTGCAATACAGGTTCGCCCCGTTTGGCGGAAAAGCAGGATGAACCGGGACAGATACGAGCTGCCGCTGACGACGGTATCGGACAGCGCCGCGGCATTTTACCGCGATGGTGTCGATCGTATTCTTTCGGCCTGGTACGGCGCCGGTGAGGCCTTCGACCGCGCCATCGCCGAAGATCCGGCGTTCGCGCTCGCTCACATCGCGCGAGCTCGCATCCATCAGATGAATATGGAAGTCACCGAGGCGCGCGCCAAGGCCGCGCACGCCCGGCAGTTGGCCGCCACGGCAAGCGAGCGCGAACGCCAGCACGTCGAGATCATGGCCGCGGCCATCGAGGGAAAACCGAAAATAGCCTTGACCGGTGCCGAGCAGCACCTCGATCGGTATCCGCGCGATGCACTTGTACTCTCACTCTTGCTCGGTGCTTTCGGCCTGTATGCATTCTCCGGACGCGCCGATCATGATGCCGCAAGACTGGCGATTTGCGAACGCAACGCCGGGCATTACGGCGAGGATTGGTGGTTCCTCACCTACCTGGGCTGGTCACATACCGAGGCCGGAAACGCCGGTACCGGCCGGACATTGACGGAACGAGCCATGGCGCTGCGGGTTGAAAACGCAAATGCGGCACATGGCCTCTCCCACGCACTGTTCGAGCAAGGCGACATGGCAGCGGGCCGCAGGTTTCTTTCCGGCTGGCTGCCTGCACATGAACGCGCCAGCTTCTTGCACGGACACCTTTCCTGGCATGTCGCGCTGAGCGCACTCGACGCCGGTGATCTGGACGGTGCGCTTGGAATCTACGAGCAACACATCAGACCGCCGAATTCCCGGTATCCGCCATTGAACGTCTTTACGGATGCAGCTTCGCTGCTGTGGCGACTTTCGCTCGCCGGCAAGCCCGGACTGGAGCCCTATTGGCGGGAAGTCGCCGCCTATGGCGACCGTTTCTTTCCGCGGGCAGGTCCGCACTTTGCCGATGTCCACTACGCCCTGGTGGCGGCGGCAACGGGCAACGACGCCCTGGAAACAAGATTGGCGGAACTGGAAGCTCTTGAGGCCGATGGCAGGCTGGCCCCGGGGGCCGCCGCCATCGGACTGTGTCGCGGCATTCGAGCGTTCGCCGAGGGCGACAATGACAACGCGATCCGCATCCTTGAACCTCTGATGCCTGCGGTCGTGCGGATCGGCGGCAGCCACGCACAGCGCGAGCTGTGGGAGGACACCCTGATCGTCGCGTGTCTGCGCGGCGGACATGGCGACAAGGCCGCGAGGATGATCTCCGATCGCCTGCACCGCAGGCCATCCGCCCGTGACGAGGGCTGGTCACGAGCAGCTCGACGGGGCGCAGAGAAGCAACCTTGAAGGCGCGGAGGGTAAGCCCAGCGCGCAACTCAAGATCGCGATGGGAGATCATCATCCACGCCGTCCGTCACGCTTCTCGCAATCCTTTGGGGATGCCGGGGTCCGCGTCGTCGGCTCGATCGCGATGCGGCGTCGCCATGAACGCCGCCAGCGCATCGCGATCCCCGGGCGGCATGGTCAAACCGAGTTTGGAGCGCCGCCAGAGCACGTCGTCCGGAAAACGCGCCCACTCCTTTGCCATCAGGTAGTGCACCTCCGCGCCCGTCAGTTCCGGTCCGAAGGCCGGACCAAGGTCGGCCCGGCTTTTGGCGTCGCCAAGGATGGCCTCAAGACGCGAGCCATAGGCGGCGACCAGACGCCCGGCCTGATCCTCGGTCAGAAAGCGCCAGCGCTCGCAGGCGCCGTCAACCTCGGCCTCGAACCCGGCCCATGCAAAATCGCCTCCCGGCAGGGGCGCGTTCGCAGTCCAGCGCGGCGACATCGGATAGAAAGGCGTAAGCTCTGAGACTGCCCGTTCGGCGCGCAGCCGCGAGGTTGTGACACCGCCGCCAAAGGTGGTCAGCAGCGGCGCCTTGCCGCGCCTGACATCGACCATCATCGAGCCGTCCCGCGCATCGCGCCTGCTGGCGGGGTCCACGACCGTGTTGGCGCCGGAAAGCGTCCTGATCACGTCTGACGGTTCGACCCGCTCGCGAAAATAGCGGTTGGCCGCGTCGCAGAGATACACCACATCGTCCGCGGGCATCGACACGGCGGAGGGATCACCCTTGAAGGTGTGGCCCACAGTGCCGATCAGCGTGAAATCGCGCTGGTACGGACTGGCGAAAATCAGGCGCCGGTCGATGTTCTGGAAAACATAGACGTTGTCGCTATCGAACAGGCGCCGGACGATAATCTGGCCGATCTGGGCCGTCCCGACGTGTGGCGGCGGCATCCGCAATACGGTTTCCGCAACCGACGCAGTCCAGGCGCCGGTGGCGTTGGCCAGCGCCCTTGCCGTGATGACCAGACGATGGCCGCGATCAATCGCCACCAGCCGCCAGGTGTCGAGCCGCTCGGCGCGGACGCAACGCGCGCCGGTGCGGATCACGGCGCCGCGCTCGGCGGCATCGACGGCATTGAGGACCACCAGCCGCGAATCGTCCACCACGCAATCGGAATATTCAAACGCGGTGCCGAACGGCCGCTTCAGCGCGTTGCCGACCGGATGGTGCGTGACATCGACCGTGGCCGACGCCGGGAGATCGCTGCGGGGGGCCAGCCGGTCGTAGAGCAGCAACCCCGATCGCAGCAGCCACGACGGACGCTCATCGGAATGCGCGGGGATGACAAAGCGCATCGGACGCACCAGATGCGGCGCGGTCCGCAGCCAGATGTCACGCTCGGCCAGCGCCGCACGGACACGGAAAAACGCTCGACGCTCCAGCACCGCCAGATCGCCGTGGATCAGCCGCGGCGAGGCCGAGGACGCGGCGGCGCCGAGGTCGCCCTGCTCCAGTAGGATCACCCGCAGGCCGCGTCCCGCGGCGTCGCGCGCCACGCTGACGCCGTTCAAACCGCCGCCGATGATCGCAAGATCGTAGTCCGCCATGCGTCACGTCTGGTGTCCGGAATCCGGGGTGCGCTGCACCTTGCAACGCCCTCTTTAGCGAACTTCGGATTCGAAGGGACAGGCAAATTATGATGCTAGTGTGGTTCGGCTCAGAAGTTCCCTTGCCGGACCGGCAAGCGATAACGAAGCGAACTTCCGGGCCACCACGTCATTGCGAGGAGCACTTGCGACGAAGCAATCCATTCTTGCTTTTGCTTCGTCGCGGAGCCTGTCATCGGGCGCGCATGCGCGCGACCCGTTGGCTCCTCGCAATGACGGTTTGGCTGTTTGACAATTGAATCGGAACTATACGCGGCTTTAGCCGGTCTTGCGCGCGGCCTCGATCGCTTTGCCGCCGCTACGTCCCACCAGCACGCCGTACTGACCGATCGGCGCGGGCTTGCCGATGAAATAGCCCTGCACCGCGTCACAGCCCTGATCCGCGAGAAAACCGAGTTGCTCCTGGGTTTCCACGCCCTCGGCGACGATCGACATTTCGAGGCCGTGGCCAAGGCCGATCACGGCCCGAACGATTGCCGCCGATTGCGGATTTCGTCCGAGATTCATGACGAAAGCGCGGTCGATCTTGATCTTGTCGAATGGAAACGCCTGCAGATAGCTCAATGAGGAATAACCGCTGCCGAAGTCATCCATCGAGATCCGCACGCCGAGCGCCTTCAGCCGCCGCAGCAACGCCAAGCCGCGATCGAAATCCTCGATCAGCACGCCTTCGGTGATTTCGAGCTCGAGCCGGCCCGGCGACAGCCCGGTTTCGAGAAGTATCGAGTGCACGAGGCCGACCAGATCGCCATGCATGAACTGCGCCGGCGACAGGTTGACCGCGATCTGCAACGGCATCGACCACGACGCGGCCTCGCGGCAGGCTTCGCGCAAGATCCATTCACCCATCTCGACGATCAAGCCGCTCTCTTCCGCGAGCGGGATGAAATCAGCTGGTGGAACGAAGCCGCGCACCGGATGCAGCCACCGCGCCAGGGCCTCGAAGCCGATGACTGCGCTGCTGGCGACGGTCTGGCCCGACGTCGCCTGCGGCTGGTAATGCAGCGAAAGCTCGCCATTCTTGATGGCGAGCGAGAGATCCTGATGCAGCACGCGGCGATCGCGAATCTGCTGGTCCATCTCGGGTTCATAGACGCCGATCGAGCCGCGCGATTTCACCTTGGCACGGAACAATGCCGCGCCGGCGTTGGCAAGCAGCGACGCTGCGTCTGTGCCATTGTGCGGGAATACCGAGATGCCGGTGGTCACACCGATGCGAACCGTTTTGTCGTCGATCGGGAATTCCTTCGCCAGCGCTTGCGCGAGTAGTTCGGCCAACGCCTTCCCGGCCGCGGGTTGCTTGCCGTCGATGATCAATCCGAACTCGTCACCGCTAAGCCGGGCCACGACACCGCCGCGCGCCGAGGCCTGGATGCGGCGCGACACCTCGATCAGCAGCTTGTCGCCGACCGCATGGCCGAACACATCGTTGATTTCCTTCAGACCGTCGAGGTCGACCGACAGCACCGCGAACTCCTCATTGGTGCCCTCGCAGGCCTCGATCATCTGCGCCAGCGCCTGCAGGAACGCCGCGCGGTTCGGCAGATCCGTCAGGCCGTCATGATACGCCATATGCGCCATGCGCGACTCGGTCTGGCGGCGATCGGTGACGTCCTCGTGGGTCTTGATCAGGTATTGGGGCTCGCCGGCATCGTCGAGCACCGTCATGCGGCGCGTCAGGAACAGCCGCAGCCCGTCCTTGGTGCTGATCGGGTGTTCTTCCGTAAGCAGCCCGCGCTTCCTGATCGCCGCCTCGTCGCGCGCGATGATCAGCTTTGCTTCTCTCGGATTGAAAATGTCAGCAGCCGTCAATCCGGTGGCATCCTCGCGCCGACGGTTGAGGATGGTCTCGGCGCTGCGATTGGCGAGCAGGTATCGTCCGTCACTGACGCGTTCGACGATCAGCGAGACCGGGATGTTATCGACGATCAGTTCGAGAAACTTCTTGGTATCCTCGAGTTCCTGGGAAAGCGACATGCGGTCGGTGACGTCATCGAACAGCGCGATCAGGAATTCCGGCTGCCTCTTGTCGTCGCGCACGATCACGCGGGTGCTGGCTATCACGCGCTTCTTCGAACCGCGCTCGACCACGATTTCATTTCGGAACTGGCCATCGGATGAATTGAGCGCCGACCGGTCCGCCTCAACTATCCGTGCTGCCGTCTCGGTCTGGAAAATTTCATCGGCACGCTTGCCGAGAATGTGATCGCGGGAAAAGCGCGAGAACCGCTCGAACGCGCGGTTGGCAAATATATAGCGGCCGTCCTCGATGCTCTTGGCGGCCACGCAGACCGGCACATTGTCGAGCATCGATTCCAGGAACTGCTTGGTTGACGCAAGTTGTCGCGAAAGCTTGCGCTGCTCGCTGCAATCCTCATGCGTCGCCACCGAGCCGCCGTTTGGCAGAGCAAAGTGCTTGACCAGAACCGATCGTCCGCCGGATAGCTCGGTAATGAGGCCTTCCGGGGTGCTGGCATGTTCATAGAAATTCTCGACGCTAACGTCGAGGAGGCTGCGCGCACGTCGCAACTCCAGCAGTTCCGGTCCGGTCATGTTTCTGGAAAGATCCGAACGCGCCAGGCCGTAGATCTCGAGATAGCGATCGTTGCAGAACACGATCCGGCGCCCCGGATCCGTCATCACCACGCCATGACTGAGGTTGTTCAGGGCAGAACTGATAAATGCATTTCTGCGCAACTGCGAGCGCTTGACCTTGCGCAACGCCGAGAGCACCCACAGCGCGACAGCCGCGAGAAACGACGCCACAGCGATGCCGCCAATCAGCATCTCCCAGATCAGGCTGGGGTCGGCTGAACCGACATAGCTGGTCGGCGAAAAGTTTTCGGGCACGGCCCAGGCGGTTGCGGACGGCCCAACGGCTGCGATCAGGCACACGACGGCCTGCGCAGGAATCAAGATCTTGCCGCCTGCCTGCCCGTCCTTGTCAGCCATCAGTCACCCGCCGGATTCTGCGGCGGAGTGTCTGGCTTCACGGGTTTGGATCGGGTAAACGCGTACCCATGCAAGTCAAAAATGTGACTCAAATACCGGCAATTGCCCCGACATGATTAATGCTTCGCTAACAAGCCCCCGGCCCGGAAAACGCGCGGAAACGGGATCCAGCCGATTCTGCAAAAAGACCATCCCAAACAGAGCGATAGTGTGGGAATAAGATTGAGCCCGAACGCGCCAACGCCTTGAGGCGCGCGTCGGGTCGGATAGAACACGAGCCCGGATCCGAACTGCGAATGGACAAAGTTGAGTGCGTCGTCATCGGTGCGGGGGTGATCGGTCTTGCCGTCGCCCGGCGGCTGGCACAGGCCGGCCGCGAGGTGATCATTCTGGAGGCGGCCGAAGGTATCGGCACCGTTACCTCGTCGCGCAACAGCGAAGTGATCCACGCCGGCATCTATTATCCGGCCGGCAGCCTGATGGCGCGGATGTGCGTCAGCGGCAAACGCGCCCTCTATGAATACTGTGCGGATCACGGCATTCCGCATCGCAATTGCGGCAAGCTGATCGTCGCAACAACACCGAAGGAAACCTTGAGGCTGCAATCGATCAGGGCTCACGCCGAAGCCAACGGCGTGCTCGATCTGCAAACGCTCTCCGGCGACGCCGCGCGCGCACTGGAGCCGGCGCTGAACTGCGACGCCGCCCTGCTCTCGCCTTCCACCGGCATTGTCGACAGCCACGCCTTCATGCTGGCGCTGCGCGGCGACGCCGAAGCTGCCGGCGCGGCATGTGCCTTTCACACGCCGTTGCTGCACGCCAGGGCCGCCGCGGATCGAATCGAACTCGACGCCGGCGGCAGCGCGCCGATCAGCCTTGAATGCAGGCTTCTCATCAACGCCGCCGGTCTGGCCGCACCCGCGGTCGCGCGCAACATCGACGGCATGCCGATCGACCTGATACCGCCGGCCTATCTTGCGAAGGGAAACTATTTCAGCTGCAGCGCGCGGGCGCCGTTTACGCACCTGATCTATCCGGTGCCCGAACCCGGCGGGCTCGGGGTGCATCTCACCCTGGACATGGCGGGACAGGCCCGGTTCGGTCCCGACGTGGAATGGGTTGACGCCATCGATTACGCCGTCGATCCGGCGCGGGCGGAAAGATTTTATCCGGCGATCCGGCGATACTGGCCGACGCTCCCGGACGGCGCGCTGATGCCGAGCTATTCGGGAATGCGACCGAAGATCGTGCCGCCCGCGGTCGCGGTGCAGGATTTCCTGATCCAGGGACCCCAGGATCACGGGGTCACCGGACTGATCAATTTGTTCGGGATAGAATCGCCGGGCCTGACGTCATCGCTGGCGATCGCGAATTATGTCGGCGAACTGGCAGGGGTGTGAACGTTTTGCTGCGCGACTTACCGTCGCGCCCGCATGAGTACATACCAAAAGATGAGCGCAATTGCGCTCATCTTTGGATGACGTTGGTGTTTTTAGAGAAGTTCGTGACGCTGGTTAGTGCAGCGTTTCGCTCGCGGTATTTCTCAACCGTTCTATCTCGTCCTTGACCATCAGTTTCCGGCGCTTTAGCTCGACAATTTGCAGATCGTCCGTTGAAAGGTGCACGAGAGCTTCGTGCAATTCGTTTTCGAGAACCTTGTGTTTCCGTTCCAGTTCAACGAGATGAGCCTGAATTGCCATACGAAACCTCCTCGGTGGGATTAAGATTCGATCCGGACGGAGAAGTTTACACGAGCCGGCGAATCTGTCGATGGGTATCGAAAATTGCGGTGTCATATTGGGTGTCATATGTAACGAACCGTGAGTATGGAACCCGTATGGTGCGGATGCGAAGGCCACTCCTTCTGCCGCACCGCCTGGGCGAAGTCCGGATTTGGGGCGCGCCGGAAACCCATGATTCCAGTGCGAATTTGGTTCAAACTTTACGTGATGGACCGGCCGGCGAAAACCAAGAGAACTTCTGAGTAACCGCGACACTTGCTTGCAGACCGGGCTGACAGGGACGATATTCCTTCCACAGGCTTCCACAGGCTTCCACAGGCTTCCACAGGCTTCCACAGCGTTTCGCAACCTCATCGCGTTTTTCAACTGACGTACACCATGACCAACGAAGATGAGCGCGAACTCGAATCCGAGCTCGCACGGCTGCAGCAGGAACACCGTGATCTCGACGCGGCGATCGATGCGCTGCATCAATCGCCGGCGCCGGATTTGCTGCGGCTGCAGCGGTTGAAGAAGCGCAAGCTGCAGTTGCGCGACCGCATCGCCTTCATCGAAGACCAGATCACGCCGGACATCATTGCGTAGTTTAATCATTCCCCCGCTGTGCAATTGCACGCCGGAGAGTTTCGAAATTCCGGTGCGCTCATTTTCGTTCGCGCCTTCGGACGCGCCCATTCGCACGTGGGGGAATCACGGCTTAAATCTCGCCCCCGCTCATCAGCTCTCGCAGTACATCTGTGACCTGCCCTGAACTGTAGGGCTTCGGCAGAAACCGCCCGCCTTCGGGCAGATCGGTTTCCCCGATATGGACGTGGCCGGAGGTTGCGATAATCTTGATCGGCGGCCAACGACCCCTGACCGCCCGGGCGAGCTTCAATCCGTCCATCGAGCCCGGCATCTGGATATCGGTAAACACCACCGTGATGTCCGGACGAGATTCCAGAATTTCGATCGCTTCATCGGCATTTGCCGCTTCGACCACCTCGAACCCGGCGGCGGCGATCATATCGACCGCGTCCATTCGCAACAGAAACTCGTCCTCGACAATCAGCACCACGGGTCTCTTGGACTCAACAAGACCCATGCATCTCACTCCCCTGTCAATATCCGTTAAGCCCCGGATTTTGTTTTAGTTCCAGCGTTACTGATTTCTCAACAGGTGGTTGAGCCTGCGCTAGCGTTTTGGCGAAGACGTCCCTAAATGCCCATCATGAAGACCGACCTCAGCGCGGACATAGCTGCCGATCGACTGGCCGTCACCGAGGCGAGGCTCCTGAGCGATCGCGAGACGTCGGAACTGCGCGAGCAGTTCACCGCCGTGCTCGGCCACGATCTCCGCTGGCCTCGATCGCCGCCGGCGCGAGAATGCTGACGAAAGAGGACCAGAAGGAAGCAGCGGGCGAAATTCTCGGACTGATGCAGAAGAGCGTGGCGCTGATGTCGGCGCTGATCGATAACGTGTTTGAAAGACTGATCCTCGTGCGCGCAACCACGCAAGACGGCAAATTCGAATTGTCGGTCGCCAATGCGGGCGAACCGATCCCGTCCGAAGCGATGGAGCGGGCTGTTTCAACCATTCTATCGGCTGGCCGAGCAGGGTTCGCAGCAAGGCCTGGGCCTGGGGCTATACATCGCCTCTGAAATCGCGCGTGCACATGGCGGAAGGATTGACGTGACCTCGTCGCCGGCAGAGACGCGATTCACGTTCCGGATGCCGCTTCAATAAAGAAAGCCCGATGGCCACGGTGCAAAAAAAATATTCGGGGTCGTTCTCCGCTTGACTTTTTGAGAACAAAATAGGAACATCGTTCCCGTCTCCAGCCATCGGGAACTCCGCCATGTCCGAATCTTCTTCATCACTGTCTGATGCCGATCGTTACGAGCAGGCCTGCGACCAGGCCATCGCGATGTGCGACGGAAACATGCGCAGCACCATCAAGGCGCTGATCATGGCGAACGAATATCTGGAAAGTGAGTTGCAGGAATTGCAGGCGGCGGTCGAGAGCGGCTGCGCCGCGGCAGGATTGCCGTACACACGAATCGACGCCGCCTGATCGCGGAATCAAACCTGGAGCGGCGCCATGGCCGATGTCACCTATTACGTCGCGCTGCCCTTCCTGCAGGACGACACCGGCGCGCCGGTCGCGGGTGCTGCGGAAGAGTGCCACAGTCCGTCGGTTGCGTTGCGGCGCGCGGAAGTGCTGGCCAAGGCCGCCGGCAGCGTCGGGGCGGTCGCCTTCAGCCGCACCGGCGATCCGATGATCGGCGAATTCAGCGACGCGAAACTACTGAAAAAATTCGGCGACGTGCCGGATGATCTGAGCGGGCTGTAAGCGGTGATCGAATTGATCGGGCGGGCAAAGGCGCATCTGCGCCGTGCCCACCATCGCAAGATCGAAACAGACCCGAAACGAATTGGTGGGCTCGCTTCGCTTAGTAGCCCACCCTACGGCATCTCGCTTCAAGCTCGCGGCGTCATCGCAATTCCCGGAAGAAGGCGCGCACTTCGCCCGCGAGCAACTCCGGCTGTTCGAGTGCTGCGAAGTGCCCGCCCTTGGGCATGATGCTCCAGCGGCGAATGTCGGTGAACACGCGCGCCGCGGCCGTGCGCGGCGGCTTGAGGATTTCGCGCGGGAACTGCGCGTAGCCGGTGGGCACCTTGATGGTGTCACCGGCGGGCAGTAGCGCCGAACCGTGCAGGCGGGCATAATAGGGCCAGAACGAAGCGCCGATCGCCCCGGTAAACCAGTAAAGCGAGATGTCGGCGAGCATGCGATCGCGGCTGATTGCGCTCTCGACGTCGCCATCGCAATCAGACCAGGCGCGGAATTTTTCCACGATCCACGCCGCCAGGCCGACGGGTGAATCCGTAAGGCCGAAGGCAAGCGTCTGCGGGCGGGTGCCCTGGATCCATTGATAACCGGTCTCCTCGCGGGTCCAGTGCGCAAGCTCGCTCAGATACTGCCGCTCCTCCTCGCTCGGATTGGGAAAGGAGGAAGGATCGCGGCCAGCGGCCATCATCAGATTGATGTGGATGCCGATCATGCGATCCGCATGCGCATAGCCGAGCCGGCTTGAGACCGCAGCTCCCCAGTCGCCGCCCTGCGCGCCGAATCTGTCATAGCCGAGCACGTCATGCATAAGGGCCGCGACACAATCGGCTATTTCGGGAACGCCGAACCGGCGTTGGCCGGGGCGGAACGACAGGCCATATCCCGGCAAAGACGGCGCCACGACGCTGAAGGCGTCGCGGGCGTCGCCGCCGAAGCGTGCCGGATCGGTGAGGCGCGGGATGAACTCGAGAAACTCGAACACCGAGCCGGGCCAACCGTGCAGCAAAAGCAACGGCATGGGCTCGGGGCCGACGCCGGGCACATGCAGGTAGTGCAGGTCGACGCCGTCGAGCGGGACGCGGAATTGTGGAAAAGCGTTCAGCGCGGCTTCCGCGGCCCTCCAGTCAAAATGGTCGCGCCAGTATTCGGTGAGCTCGCGCAGATAAGCGACATCGGTGCCGTAGGCCCACGGGTCACCGGGCGCCTGGTCGGGGAAGCGCGCGCGGGCGAGACGGTCGCGGAGATCGGCGATGTCAGCGTCCGGGACTCGCAGTGTGAATGGGGTGGGTTTGACGGTCATGATCCTGCTCGGCCGGTTGGACAGACCGCTCAGTGTCTAGAAACGCTCAGCAGCCGTCCAGCGGCCGTGGCAGCGTGTCAGAGGACCGCTTCTGCATATCACGCTTCATGCCGGCGTTGCGCCTTGCGCACATACATCGCGCTGTCGGCTTCTTCCAGCGCCCTCCCCGCTTCCGCATGAAGGCCGAGAATCGCAACCCCGGTCGATGCGCCCGCCGTGACGGGGCGGCCGCGAAACGCGAATGAGAGCCGATCGACGGCTTGTTCCAGCGACGCCGCCTTGGCCCTGGCATCGGTCTCGCTAAGGTTCCACAGCAGCAGCGCGAACTCGTCGCCGCCCAGCCGCCCGATCACGTCCGATGAGCGCACGTGGCGCAGCAGCACCGCCACGATGGCCTTCAGCACCTGATCGCCCGCGGCGTGTCCGAAGGCGTCGTTGATCGGCTTTAGCCGATCGACGTCGAGCACGATCAACGCCGCCGTCGCATGATAGCGCTTGATGTAGGCGACCGCGCGATTGAGCTCGCGCTCAAAGCCGCGCCGGTTCGGAATATCCAGCAGGAAATCGGTATCCGCCGAGGCCTCCAGTTCCTCGATTCGCGCCCTTGCCTGCGCCAATTGGACCTTAAGCCGCCGAATCGCCAGTTTGGCGCCATTGGGCGTGACCGACGGCCGCGGCGCCGACGCAGGTGGTACTTTCACCCGCCTGGCGCGCTGCGGGCTCCCCTTGGGTTCCACCACGCCGCTTTTGCGGCGTTTTGGAGCCCCTGGGGCGGTCCCCCTGGTTTTCTTCTTCATGGACGTCCCTGAGAGGCTTGCCGGGATTCACCAAGACAGGATAGTCCATTCCCAATCTCTTGCCACGCCTTGCCGAAGCTTAGGCCGATCTTATAATCCGGCCTATGTTTTTGGATTCCCGAAAAGAATTGACCGTATGACCGCGCCCGTAGCCATCATCATGGGAAGCCAGTCCGACTGGGAGACCATGCGCCATACCGCCGAAACGCTGACCGCGCTCGGCGTCGCCTGCGAAAAGCACATCGTCTCCGCACATCGCACCCCGGACCGGCTGTTCGCTTTCGCCAAAGGCGCCAAGGCGGCCGGCATCAAGATCATTATCGCCGGCGCCGGCGGCGCGGCACATCTGCCGGGCATGACCGCGTCGCTTACCGAACTACCGGTATTCGGCGTTCCCATCGAATCCAAGGCGTTGTCCGGGGTCGATTCGCTCTATTCCATCGTCCAGATGCCGGCCGGGGTTCCGGTTGGGACGCTGGCCATCGGCAAGCCCGGCGCCATCAACGCCGCGCTGCTCGCCGCCAGTGTGCTCGCGCTGAACGATCCGGCGCTGTCCGGCAAACTCGTCGCCTGGCGCGAACAGCAGACCGAGGCGGTTGCCGAGCGCCCGGAGGGTTCTGCGTGACAGTCTCAAATCCGGTGAAGCTGAAGCCCGGCGACACCATCGGAATTCTCGGCGGCGGACAATTGGGCCGGATGCTGGCAATGGCGGCGGCGCGGCTGGGCCTGCGATGCCAGGTGTTTTCGCCGGATCCGGATTCGCCGGCGTTCGACGTCGTGCTGAATGCGACCTGCGCGGAATATGCCGACGTCGAGGCACTCGAGCTGTTCGCCAACGACGTCGACATCATCACTTACGAATTCGAAAACGTGCCGGCGGCCTCGGCGATGATCCTGGCCGCGCGGCGCCCAGTGTTGCCCGAGCGGAAAGTCCTGGAAACCACGCAAGATCGCTTTGTCGAAAAGGATTTCGTGAAACGGCTGGGCATCGGCACCGCCGATTACGCCGATGTGTCGTCGGCGGCGGCGCTGCGCGCAGCGATCGCGACAATCGGCCTGCCCGCCGTGCTCAAGACCCGCCGCTTCGGCTATGACGGCAAGGGCCAGGCGATCATCCGCGAGGGTGACGATCCGGACCAGATCTGGGAGGACCTCGCCACCAAATCGGCGATCCTCGAAGCCTTTGTGCCATTCGAGCGCGAGATTTCGGTGATCGCCGCGCGCTCGGCCGACGGCCATGTCGAATGCTTCGATGTCACCGAAAACGAGCACGTCGACCACATCCTGAAAATCTCGCGCGCCCCGGCGGCGATCCCGGAGGCGCTGGCGGCGCAGGCGCGCTCCATCGCGGAGACGATCGCCAACGCGCTCGATTATGTCGGCGTGCTCGCGGTCGAGATGTTCGTGGTGCAGGCGGAGGGCGGCCGCACGGTCCTGGTCAATGAGATCGCGCCGCGGGTGCACAATTCCGGGCACTGGACACTCGACGGCGCATCGATCTCGCAGTTCGAGCAGCACATCCGCGCCATTGCCGGCTGGCCGCTCGGCAAGCCGGTCCGTCATGGCCCGGTCGTCATGACCAATCTGATCGGGGACAATATCGATGGCTACGAGCAATGGCTGACGGTCCCGGGCGCGACCGTGCACCTCTACGGCAAGGGTTCGCCGCGGCCGGGCCGGAAGATGGGACATGTGACGCAGGTCGGAGCGGCGCCACCTAAAACCGCGTGACCGGGTGCTAAAAGGGCAATTTGGTCGCGCCCGCAGGTGGACATTCCCGCCTTTGTCTGATACATCCGCGCGCTTGAGGTTAAGGGCTCGGCCTTTTCGTCGGCCCTTTGCTTTATCAGAATTCCAATCCGATCAATGGAAAGAGGATGCCGCGTGCAGGTTCTCGTTCGCGATAACAATGTCGATCAAGCCCTCAAGGCGCTGAAGAAGAAGATGCAGCGCGAGGGTATTTTCCGCGAGATGAAGCTCCGCGGTCATTATGAAAAGCCCTCCGAGAAAAAGGCCCGCGAAAAAGCGGAAGCCGTGCGCCGCGCGCGCAAGCTCGCCCGCAAGAAGCTGCAGCGCGAAGGCCTGCTGCCGATGAAGCCGAAGCCGGTGTTTGGCGCCGGTCCAGGCGCCGATCGCGGCGGTGCTGGCGGCCGTGGCGGTCCCGGCGCCGGGCCGCGCGGCCCGCGCTGATCTCTTCTTCTTTGTTTTCAGCAAATTTGTTGCCGATGACGCGGGCCTTTGTGCCCGCGTTGTTGTTTTGGCCGATGCATTTTACGACACGGCAGGCTACCAATACGGTTAGCGCGTGAGTCTGTTGCATCGATGGCTATTCCGGGTTCCCCTGCATCTTCCGGAGCTTTGCGCCTCAGTCCGCGCGCGTTCGCGCCGTTGGCTGTAGCGATCGCGCTCGCGCTCTGTGGCTGCTCGATCAATCTGGGATCGCTGTCGCCGGAGCCTGACGCCCCGCCGAAGCCGGCTCCAACCGAAACGAATGTGGGCAATGCGCACGCCGCCACGACGCGCGGCCAGGCGCTGGCGCGATCCGGAAGGACCGAAGAAGCACTCGCCGAGTTCGACAAGGCGATCACGCTCGATCCGCATCATGCGGAGGCGCTATACAGTCGCGGCCTGCTCTATCAGGGCGAGAGACGGCATCAACTTGCGATCGACGATTTTACCTCGGCGAATGGCCTGACGCCGCAGCGGGCCGAACCGTTGCTGGGCCGCGCGATCAGTTACCTCGCGCTCGACAAGGCCAAGGAGGCCGCCGCCGATCTCGACGAGGCCGCGCAGGCTGATCCGAACAACGCGCAGATCTGGACCACCCGGGGGCTCGCCTATGAACGCCTCGGCGACAAGAGCAAGGCCGCCGGCTCCTATGGCCGCGCCATCGGCATCCGGCCCAAGGACGAAGCCGCGCAGAGTGGCTTTGCGCGTGTCGGCGGCAAGGCCGGGCAGAACTACGATACGTTCTGAGTTATTTCGGCAAGACCGCGTGAAACACCGATTTCGCCGCCGACAGCATGTCTTCGGCAACGTTCTTGTGTTCCCGCGCCACTGGTTCCGTCGCCTCGGCACGCAGATCGAGCGGCGGCGAGACCGGAATATCGGCTGGCGGCGTCGGGCGGCGGGCGTCGCCGATTCGCGCGGCATCGGCGTAAGGCGGCTTTGCCTGCGACGATGCTGGCGCCGAATCGAGCGCTTCACCGGGAGGCGTGGAGACCATGATCGGCGGCGGAAGCGGCCGGACCGATGGAGCGGGCACGATACGAGACGCTTCGACCGATGGCGCCGGCGCGACCCGGGGCGCATCCGGGATGCGGGGTGTTTCTGCGGTGCGAGCGGCTTCCTGCGTCCGCGGCGAACTGTCGGTGATGCCGCGCAAACGCTCGATCGCGGCGCGGGCGAGATCGTTGGCGTCGCGGCGCTCCTCCGCGGGCGTTGCCGCCTCGACGGGCGGGTTTGGCGCGGCGACGACATTTGGCGTGGCAACCACCGGCACCACAGCCGGCGCAGCAGGCTGCGGCGCGGGCACCGTCTTGGCGACGGTTTTCTCGCGCGCCGCAGGCTGATGCCGCCGCGTGTCCGAAGGGATGCTCGCGGTCTCGGTGGGCTTGTCGGCGGTTTTATCCGCGGGTTTTTCTGCTGCCGGCTTTTCTGCCGCCGATTTGTCGAGGACGGCCTTTTCGGAGATGCCCTTGGCCCTAACGCCCGGCTCGGGGATGTTGGCGACGTCGGAGGATGTTTCGGCCTTCGCATCGGCCTTTGGGTTGGCGGTCGACGTTGCGGCGGCAACCGGTGCGTCAGGCTTGGAGACGATGTAATGGTTGACGATGTAGGCCCCGATCACGGTTGCCAATAATGACGGCAATACATCCAGCGTAAATTTCGAGACGTATTTCAGCATGTTGAGCCTCTCCCGCACCGGTTTTGATGCGGAAACTTTGAGGCGCATTGAGGGATCAACTGCGACAGATCGGTGGCAAAGCGTTAACGGCGGGGGTTATGGCTTCAATTCTACTTCGAGGAACACGATCTCGGCGGCGGTCTCGTTGAGCACGTCATGTTCCACCCCGGCCTTGCGGAAGTAGGATTTACCGAGGCCAAGCTGCGCCTTGGAACGTTCCCCGCCGGGCGCCACGATGGTCATTTCGCCCGAGGTCACGGGAACGATGACGTAGTCCATCTCGTGAATGTGATGACCGGTGGCGCTGCCCGGCGCCAGCCGCCACTCGGTGACGCGGACTTCCGGCGTATCGACCTGGACGTCGGATTTAGCGCTGAGCATGATCGTCTCCTCCCAGCCTCACGGCACGAAAACCATGAAAATGAATACCGCAAACACCACCATGTGAACCAGCCCGAACAGGATATTGGTGCGGCCGGTGCCGAAGGTGAGCATGCTGAGGATAAACGTTAACACCAGCAGCACCATCTCCTGAAGGTTGAGCCCAAGCACGAGTTGCCTGTCCAGCGCGTAGGCGGCAACGGCGACCGCGGGGATCGTCAGCCCGATCGTCGCAAGCGACGAGCCCAGCGCCAGATTGATGCTTTTCTGCAGATCGTTCTTGCGGGCTGCGGATATGGCGGCGACGGCTTCCGGCAGCAGGATCAATAGCGCCACCAGCACACCCGCGAAGGCAGGCGGCGCGCCGATCTTCGCGGTGACGACATCGACCACGAGCGAGAATTTCTTTGCTAGCAGCACCACCGCCAGCAGCGAGACCAGCAGCAGCGCGATGCTCAGGGCCAGCATCCGGTTCGGCATCGGCGCCCCGTCATCGGCGGCGCCGGCGGCATCGCCGATGAAATAATCGCGGTGCCGGATGGTCTGGGTATAGAGAAACACCCCATACAGAATGACGGTGACGATGCTGACGAAGCCGAGCTGGGCCGCCGAATAGATCGGTCCCGGCGCCGTCAGCGTATAGTTCGGCATGATCAGCGTGATGGTCGCCATCACGAACAGCACGCTGAGATAAAGATTGGCGCCGCTAACCTGAAAATCCTGTTCGCGATAGCGCAGGCCGCCGATAAAGATGCACAAGCCGACGAGACCGTTGCAAACGATCATCACGACGGCGAATACCGTATCGCGCGCCAGTGCGGGAACCGGCTTGTCGCCAAGCATGATGGTCGCGATCAGCGCCACCTCGATGATGGTGACCGCCAGCGTCAATAGCAGCGTGCCGTAGGGCTCGCCGATCCGCTCGGCGATGACTTCGGCATGATGGACGGCCGCGAACACGGTGCCAAACAGGATCGACAGCAACGCCACCGCAAACACCAGCCCGCCCAGCGACGGCGTGAACGACAGTCCGAGGCCGGTGGCGACGGCAAAAAGTGCGACCGCCAGGGCCGGGAAAATCCACGCCGATCGCGGCATCGGGCCGTGCGCGCTCATGTCACCACATCCTTAAAGCCTGAGAATAAATTAAGCCCAGGCAGCCGTCAGCGTTTTGAAGCATCGATGAATTGCCGGGCCGTTTCGATTGCACCATAACTATCCAGATCGTCGTGACCACCCTCAGCGAACCGGACAAACTGCTTGGGGTCATGGGCGAGCGCGAACAACCGTTCTCCCAAGGCTATCGAGACGGTGGGATCGCGCGCGCCATGCATGACCAGGAGCGGAGCCGTCACGCGCGCCATGCGCTCGTCGGAGCGAAACTGATCTTTCATCAGCCAACGTACCGGCACCATTCGAAGCAGCGCCGCGGCAACGTCCTCCGTCGACGTATAAGGTGCTTCCAGGATCAGCTTCCCAACCGGCCGCTCGGCCGCCAGCGCTACCGCAACCCCAGTGCCCAGTGAAAAGCCCCAAACGACGATTCGATCGGGCTTGTATCGCGCTAACGTGAAGGCATAGACCGACGCGGCGTCCTGGAGCAGTCCTCGCTCGCTCGGCTCTCCGCTCGAGCCGGCATAGCCGCGATATGACAGGGCGACGAGCCCGGTTCCGTCAGAAGTGATGCCTCGAAAGCGGCTGACACGTCCGGCCAGAAGATCGGCGTTGCCAGGAAAATAAACCACGACCGCGTGGCCCGGTTTTGCCGGAACATGCCAGATGATGATCTTCTCGCCATCCGCCGTCGTCAGAATATGTTCCTCAGCTTCCGGAAAGCCCGCAGCTTCAGGAGGCGTCCGCACGGTTTGCGGGATCGGAAACAGCAGCGCGCGTTGCGCGAAGAACAGGGCGACGAGACACCCGAGGTAGCCGACCGCACCGACAATGATAATCCATTTCAGGACAGTCATTGCCTGGCGACCGCCCCTGATGGCGTTGCCCCAACAACCGCTGTGCTCGTCCCGGTGGTCACAACAGGCTCGGCAGCACGACTTCACGGATCACGCGGATCGGCGGCATCCACTGATTTTGGTCGGCGTAGTTGCCGGCCGTGATCGCGACCGTCAGATCGAGTTCGGGCAATACGAACAGCCGCTGGCCGCCATAGCCGAATGCGCCGATCCAGTGGGCGATCGGGCGATTTGGCGGATTGCCGTACTGGAAATCGCCGATATACCAGAAGTAGCCGTAGCGGCGGAAATCATCGACGGCGAGGTACGGCTGGAACGACTTTTCAAGCCATTCCGCCGGCACGACGGGCCGCCCCTCCCACTGACCGCGGTTGAGGATCAGTTGTCCGATACGCGCCAGATCACGCGGCGTCATGCGCAGTCCGGACGCTGCCGCAGGCTCGCCGTTCGATCCGTTGTTCCACGCGGTCGCGCCGATGCCGATCGGATCGAACAGCACGGAACGTGCGAAGTCCGGCAATGACTGGCCGGTGCCTTTCTGGATCAGTTTTCCGATCAGCGTGGGCGCGGCCGCGCCATAAATGAAGCGTGTCCCCGGATCGGCCACGAACGGCCGGCTGAAGATATAGCGATAACGATCCGGCGCGCTTTCCATCTGGACCTCGCCATTGGCCGGGTCCTCGTAGGGAATGCCCTCGTTCCATTCGAGGCCGAGTGACATCGTCAGCGCATGCCCGATGGTAATGCGTTTGTGCCGTGGATCGGTCGCGAGGTCGGCAAATTCCGAAAAGGCTTCCAGCAGCGCATGTTCCGGCGGCGGCACCTTGCCTTGGGCGAGCGCCAGGCCATAGAGCAGGCCGAGGATGCTCTTGGTCGCCGAGCGCAGGTCATGCAGCGTGTCGGGACCGAACGCGATGCGACCGATCGGGTCGCCTCCGATTTCGTCCTCGCCCGCCTCGTAGCGCTCGAGTACGAGCGCCCCCTTGCGCATGATGACGACGCCGTGCAGTTTCCATGCTCGGCCCGACGTCACGAGGTCATCGAGCCGCGCATCGAGATTCGGTGCGAAACCGGCATCGGCCGGCGCGACCTTTCGTAATTCGGATGAAGCCGCGACCGTATTCATCGACGGTGCCGCGAGCGCGGCACCCATGCCAACCAGAAGCTTGCGCCGATCGAGTGTGAACATGACTATCAACAACCCTGATGGTCCCTCGCTGCATCAGTGTGACACGCGGCGCGCAGGAGCCCAAGCGGCAATGAGCTTATCGAGCCGTGGCTCGAGATCCGAAGTGAAGCCGGCGTCAGAGGGCAAATGTCTTCCGCCACTCAAATAGCGCGGCGGCGAGTGGACGGATCATGGCATTGCCGACCGCGGCCGCGGCGCCCATGACAATCTGCCGGCGCGCGAGCATAGCACGGTTCCGTCACATCCCCTTGACGATGTTCTCGGTCATCTTCTTGGCGTCGCCGAGCAACATCATGGTGTTGTCGCGGTAGAACAAGGGATTGTCGATACCGGCATAGCCGGACGCGAGCGAGCGCTTGATGAACATCACGGTGCCGGCCTTCCAGACCTGCAGCACCGGCATGCCGTAGATCGGCGATGTCTTGTCGTCCTCGGCGGCGGGATTGGTGACGTCGTTGGCGCCGATTACGAAAGCGACATCGGCCTGGGCGAATTCCGAATTGATGTCCTCGAGCTCGAACACCTCGTCATAGGGCACATTGGCTTCGGCGAGCAGCACGTTCATATGGCCGGGCATGCGGCCCGCGACGGGATGGATCGCGTACTTGACCTCGACGCCTTCCTTCTTGAGCTGGTCGGCCATTTCCCGCAACGCATGCTGCGCCTGCGCCACCGCCATGCCGTAGCCGGGCACGATGATGACCTTCTGCGCGTTCATCATGATGAAGGCGGCGTCGTCCGCCGAGCCGAGTTTCACGGGGCGCACTTCGCCGCCCGCGCCTGCGCCCGCCGCGGCGGTCTCGCCGCCGAAACCGCCGAGAATGACCGAGATGAAGGAGCGGTTCATCGCGTGGCACATGATGTAGGACAGGATCGCGCCGGATGAGCCGACCAGCGCGCCGGTGACGATCAGCGCCGAGTTGCCGAGCGTGAAGCCGATGCCGGCGGCGGCCCAGCCGGAATAGGAGTTCAGCATCGAGATCACGACCGGCATGTCGGCGCCGCCGATCGGGATGATCAGCAGCGCACCTAGCACCAACGCGATGATGGTGATGAGCCAGAAGTCGAGCGCGCTGCCCGACATCACGAGGCCGACGATGAACACCACCAGCGCGGCCGCCAGCGCGATGTTGATGATGTGACGCGCGGGCAGAATGATCGGCGCCCCGCTCATGCGGCCCGACAGTTTCAGGAACGCGATCACCGAGCCCGTAAATGTCAGCGCGCCGATGGCGACGCCGAGCGACATTTCAACCAGGCTTGCACCGTGGATGTTGCCGGGCGTTCCGATGTCGAAGGCTTCGGGCGCGTAGAACGCCCCGGCCGCGACCAGCACCGCGGCCATGCCGACCAGCGAGTGAAACGCCGCGACCAGTTCCGGCATCGACGTCATCGGCACCCGGCGCGCAATCATCGCCCCGACGCTGCCGCCGATGGCGACGCCAAGCACTACCAGCACCCAGCCGATGCCGTCGGCCGGCGGATGCGCCGCCAGCGTGGTCGCCACCGCGATCGCCATGCCGCCCATGCCGAGGAAGTTGCCCCGGCGGCTCGATGCCGGGCTGGAGAGCCCACGCAGCGACAGGATGAACAGGACGCCCGCGACCAGATAAAGTACTGCGGCGAGATTGGCGTTCATGAACGAGGCCCCTCCACTGTCATCATCCGCGAAAGCGGATGATCCACTATTCCGAAACGGTCGTGACTTACAAAACCGTCACGGCATAATGAATGCCCCGCCTGCGCGGGGCATGACGATATCGATCCGAAAATCTGCATCGTCGTCACTTCTTTTTCTTCTGGTACATCGCCAGCATCCGCTGCGTCACCAGAAAGCCGCCGAAGATATTCACCGATGCAAAAACCAGCGCGATGAAGCCGAAGCCGCGCGCCCAGACCCCGCCGCTGCCGACCATCGCGACGCCCACGGCCAACAGCGCGCCGACCACGATCACCGAGGAGATCGCGTTGGTCACCGACATCAGCGGCGTATGCAGCGCCGGGGTCACTGACCACACCACGAAATAGCCGACGAACACGGCGAGCACGAAAATCGACAGCCGGAACACGAAGGGATCGACGGCCTGCGCGATATGATCCATGACGGCTCTCCTGTTAACTCGTCATTCCGGGGCACGCCGCAGGCGTGAACCCGGAATCCAGAGATGAATTGTGGGGTCGAGATTCCGGGTTCGATGCGTTGCGTCGCCCCGGAGCGACGCGTTGAAAGCCCGCGTACAACATCTTCACGCGCCCTTCGGCTGGAAGTTCGGATGAATGACGGCGCCGTCCTTGGTCAGCGCCGTGGCCTTGACCAGTTCGTCGTCCCACTTCACATCGAGCGCCTTGGTGGTTTTGTCGACCAGCGTCTCGATGAAGGCATACAGGTTGCGCGCGTAAAGGCTCGAGGCCGAGGCCGCGACGCGGCCGGCAACGTTGGTGTAGCCGACGATCTTGATGCCGCCGACATCGGCGACTTCGCCGGCCCTGGCGCCCTCGACGTTGCCGCCGCGTTCGACCGCAAGATCGACCAACACCGAGCCGGGCTTCATCGACTTCACCATATCGGCGGTGACCAGACGCGGCGCGGGCCGGCCCGGGATCAGCGCGGTGGTGATGATGATGTCCTGTTTCTTGATGTGTTCGGCGGTCAGCGCCGCCTGCTTGGCCTGATACTCTTTCGACATTTCCTTGGCGTAGCCGCCTGCGGTTTCGGCCTGCTTGAACTCCTCGTCCTCGACCGCGAGAAACTTGGCGCCCAGGCTTTCGACCTGCTCTTTCACCGCGGGCCGCACGTCGGTGGCGGTGACGACGGCGCCAAGCCGCCGCGCGGTCGCGATCGCCTGCAGGCCGGCAACGCCGACGCCCATCACGAACACTTTTGCAGCAGGGATCGTCCCCGCCGCGGTCATCATCATCGGAAAGGCGCGGCCGAAGGCTTCGGCAGCCTCGATCACCGCGCGGTAGCCGGCGAGATTGGCCTGGCTCGACAGCACGTCCATCACCTGCGCGCGCGTGATACGCGGCATCAATTCCATCGCGAACGCCGATATGCCGGCATCCGCCATCGCCTTCAGCGCCGCGTCGTTGCCGTAAGGGTCCATGATGGCGATGACCAGCGCGCCGCGCTTGTAGTTCGCGAGTTCCGACGCCTCGGGCCGCTTCACCTTGATGACGATGTCGGCGTCATCAAGCGCATCGGCGCTGACGACGGCGCCGACAGCGGTGAACTCCGAATCCGGCAGACCCGACTTGATGCCCGCGCCGGGCTCGATCGCGATATCGACGCCCAACGCCTTGAATTTTTTCACCGAGTCGGGTGAAGCCGCGACCCGCGGCTCGGACGGATCGATTTCCTTGGCAACGGCAATCTTCATGAGGCCTCCGGCGGCGCGGGAAGCACGCGCGCGAGCAAACTAGCGCTTATTGGGCAGAGATGGATACCGGTTTCGCAACCGGAATGGGTGCAGTTCTTCCAATCGCGCCGCCGGGCGGCGGCGCGATTGGCGATCGATCAGGTGAGGAAAATCGCCATCATGGCGACGATGAAGATGACGGCCGCGGTGCCGTATTTCACCAGCATGATGAAGCCTTCGTAGGTCTGCTCATGGGCCGGATAATCGTTGCCGTCAGCGGTCGTGTAGGCCACTTCGTTATGCTCTGCCATCGGTCTCCCCGGTCAATGCTCGCTTCTCGCGTGCAATTACCGCAATCCCACGGCGAGGGCAACGGCGATGCTCCGAGTTGTTCGCCGGCTGTGTACCTTCTACTTGCCAGGCTCACGCGGCCAATTGTCCCTGATCCAGCGGGTCAGGCTTTCCTCGCTGACTTCGCCGGCCGCAAGGGAGAGGATGATGGCGGTGGCGCTTTCGGGTGGCACCAGAAAATCTATATCGTTGAGGCCCAGAAATACGATGAGCGCACCGAAGGCCGCACGCTTGTTGCCGTCGACAAACGGATGATTCCGGGCAATGCCGAAGGCATACGCTGCCGCAAGCGCGGCAAGGTCAGTTTCGCCATAGGTAAATTTGTTGATGGGACGGCCCAGCGCCGATTCCAACATGCCCTGGTCACGAATGCCGTCCGGTCCTCCGAACAGAGCAAGCTGTTCGGCGTGGAGATCAATCAGGATCTCCACGTCCAACCAGATCGGCTCGTTCATTTTGCGAGAGCCTTGTAGGTATCCGCATAAACGCTGAACGAACGCCGAGCGATTTCCATCGCCTTGGCATGCTTAGGATCATATGGCGAAAGCTTTATCCCTCGCTCGGTCTGCTCGACGATATGGAGTTTGTCGCCTTCTTTGAGCTTGAGCCGGGAAAGAATGTCCTTCGACAATATGAGACCCAGCGAGTTGCCGATCTTCTTGATCTGAATGAACTCACCTTCGACCGTCTTGCGTGGCATCTCGTTCATGGCAAAACTCCGTTATACAAACTGTATAACACAAATTTTTACCCCGTTCAACAGATGTTTTACGCCATCACCCCGGCGTTAATCCATCCCCTCCAGCTCGTCGATCATGCCCGCGATCACCGACAGCCCGCCATCCCAGAATTTCGGGTCCCTGGCGTCGAGGCCAAACGGTTTGAGCAGTTCGGAATAATGCTTGGTGCCGCCGGCGGCCAGCATCGCCAGATAGCGCTCGGCAAAGCCACTTTGAGCATTCTCGTACACCGCGTAGAGCGAGTTCACGAGGCAATCGCCGAACGCATAGGCGTAGACGTAGAACGGCGAATGGATGAAGTGCGGAATGTACATCCAGAAATTCTCGTAGCCCGGCCGGATGTCGATCGCGGGGCCGAGGCTTTCGCCCTGCACGCTGAGCCAGATTTCGCCGATGCGCTCGGCGGTCAATTCGCCGTTGCGCCGCTCAGTATGGATGGCGCGTTCGAACGAATAGAACGCGATCTGCCGCACCACCGTGTTGATCATGTCCTCGACCTTGCCGGCGAGCAGCGCCTGGCGCTGCCTGGCGCTCCTGGTCTGCGCCAATAGCCGCTTGAAGGTCAGCATCTCGCCGAACACGCTAGCGGTTTCCGCTAATGTCAGCGGTGTCGGCGCCATCAGCGCGCCGTTCTTGGCCGCCAGCACCTGATGCACGCCGTGACCGAGTTCGTGGGCGAGCGTCATCACGTCACGCGGCTTGCCCTGATAATTCATGAGCACGTAAGGATGCGCCGATGGCGTAGTGGGATGCGAGAACGCACCCGGCGCTTTTCCAGGCCGCACCGGCGCATCGATCCAGCGGTCGGTGAAAAATCGCGTGGCGATGTCAGCCATTTCGGGCGAGAATCCGCGGTAGGCCGTCAGCACCATGTTCTTGGCGTCAGGCCAGGCGATGCTGCCAGTGGCGGCAAACGGCAGCGGCGCGTTGCGATCCCAATGCGCGAGTTTCTTCTTTTTGAACCAGCCCGCCTTCAACTGATAATAGCGATGCGACAATCGCGGATAGGCCGCGCGAACCGAACCCACCAGCGCATCGACCACCTCGCGTTCGACGCGATTGGCCAGATGCCGCGAATCCGCCACGTCCTGGAAGCCGCGCCAGCGGTCGGAAATCTCCTTATCCTTGGCAAGCGTGTTGGTGATCAGCGCGAAGGTCCGCTCATTGGCTTTGAAGGTCGTCGCCAGCGCCTGCCCCGCCGCCTTGCGCTTTTCCGGCGCGCGGTCCTGCAGCAAATTGAGGGTCGGCTCGATCGCCAATTCGCGCCCCGAGACCTTGAAGCGCAGGCCGGAGATGGTTTGATCGAACAGCCGGTTCCAGGCGGCGTAGCCGCTCTGGGATTTCTCGTGAAACAACTGCTCGACGCGATCCTCGAGCTGATACGGCTTGTCCTTGCGCAGATCTTCGATCCACGGGCGATAATGCGCGAGTTCCGGGGTCTGCATCGCGCGTTCGATCGCGGCATCATCGACGCGGTTGAGCTCAAGCGCGAAAAACAACAGATGCACCGACGCGGTGGTCAGTCGCTCGGACACGTCGCCGTAGAATTTGGAGATCGCCGGATCGACGCTGTCGCCGGCATGCACCAAGCCGGCATACGATCCCAACCGCCCTGCGAGATCGTCGATCGCCTCATAGCGCCTGACCGCTTCGGCCAGCCATTTGCCGCCGCCCTCGCCCGACGTCTGCTCCGAAAGCTTGCCTTTGAAGTCCGTCTCAAACGCGACGCAATCCGCGTCCATCTTTTGCAAGTCGCGCATGACTTCCGGCGCGTCGATACCCGAATAAAGATCGGCCAGGTTCCATTCCGGCAGCTTTCCGACCCTGGTTTTGGCGGCGGATGTCTTGACGGCTGGTTTGCGTGGAGCGGTCGACTTGCGGAGAGCGGACGAGGAGCGCGAGGTCATATGTTCGAGCCTGTGTATGCGTTTCAACCTGGACGGCGGGGCCGGTCGGGCGAGGAACTTACGTCAACCTTTAAGAGGGCGTTAATCGCCATCGGCGAGAGTGCCCCGATTCGAGACAGATAGTTGTAAAGCGGGGGGAAAGCCATGGTTGCCAGCATTTTGATCGCCGATGACGACGCGGTGGCGCGCCGCCTCGTCGAAAACATGGTGCAGAAATGCGGCTATCAAACGCTGGTCGTCGACTCAGGCGACGCGGCGATCGCCATGCTGACCGCGGCGGACGCGCCGGTCATCGATGCCGTCGTGCTCGATCTGGTGATGCCCGGCCTCGACGGCATGGGCGTATTGGCCAAGATCCGCGAAGCCGGTCTCAGCATCCCCGTTATCGTACAGACCGCCCATGGCGGCATCGACAATGTGGTGTCGGCGATGCGCGCCGGCGCCCAGGATTTTGTGGTCAAGCCGGTCGGCATCGAGCGGCTGCAGGTGTCGCTGCGCAATGCACTCAACACCAGCGCGCTGAAGGGCGAGCTGCAGCGCATCAGGCACAGCCGCGAAGGCAGGCTAACCTTTGCCGATGTCATCACCCGCAGCGAAACCATGGCGGGCGTGCTGCGCACCGCGCAAAAGGCCGCCGCCTCGACAATCCCGGTGCTGATCGAAGGCGCATCCGGCGTCGGTAAGGAATTGTTCGCCCGCGCCATCCATGGCAGCGGCGAGCGCAAATCAAAACCGTTCGTTGCCGTCAACTGCGGCGCGATCCCCGACAATCTCGTGGAGTCGATTCTGTTCGGCCATGAGAAGGGCGCCTTCACCGGCGCCACCGAACGCCATACCGGCAAATTCGTCGAGGCTACCGGCGGAACGCTGTTCCTCGACGAAGTCAGCGAATTGCCGTTGGCGGCGCAGGTGAAATTGCTTCGCGCGCTGCAGGAAGGCACGGTCGAGGCCGTCGGCGGGCGCAAGCCGGTGAAAGTCGACGTCCGCATCATTTCCGCGACCAACCGCAAGTTGCTCGATCGCGTCAAGAGCGGACAATTCCGCGAAGATTTGTTCTATCGCCTCCACGTGCTGCCGCTGACGATTCCTCCCTTGCGGATGCGCCGCGAAGATATCCCGCATCTGCTGCGGCACTTTCTGGCGAGGTTCTGCGCCGAAGAAAATCGCCCCATTACCGGCATCAGCGGCGAGGCGATGACTCACCTGTCGCAACTCGATTGGCCCGGCAATATCCGCCAGCTCGAGAACGCGGTTTATCGGGCCGTCGTCATGAGCGACAGCGACCAGCTCGGCGTTGCGGATTTTCCGCAGGTCTCCACGCAACCAATAGCCATGCCGGAAACATACCATCAGGTCGAACCGCTGATCGTTGACCCCGCATTTCACTCGACCGTGCCGGCGATGGTTTCCGGTAATGAGATACCTATAGCGCCGTTGCCGACCGCCGGGACGCTGGCGATGCTGACGAGATCAGGAGAAATGCGGCCGCTCGAAGAGATGGAGATCGAGATCATCAGGTTCGCGATCTCGCATTATCGCGGACAGATGTCAGAGGTCGCGCGCCGGCTGAAGATTGGCCGTTCGACGCTTTACCGCAAGCTCGATGAGGCTACCGCCGACGATTCGGCGGCTGGCGGCGCAAACGATGCGAACTGAAGATCGATGCTTGAATGTGGCGCTCCGGTGTCCGAAACAAAAAGGCTCAAGACATCAACGATTCCAGAACATTTGAACCGTTGCTTAGCGGTGACAGACAAACCGCAAGGTGCGTGGCAAAAGCGCGCAATGCGTTGAAATGGGGACCGCTTGAAGTCAGTTTGTCGTGAGTTGCCCGGGTGGCGCTGGTTGGATGCGAGGGCCACGTATATCGTCTGCGCATGAATCGTTGCATGCAGGCGGAAGCTGTGACGGACGATACCAAGAGCTGTTCCATGCCGGAGCGGCTTCGCCAAGGGGTGTGACGATGCGTGACTGTTGGA
>Ga0193726_1000743_pt1 | contig 30625 bp, 28 predicted proteins | sample H2c1metaG_FD_144928 | JGI IMG/M metagenome (GOLD analysis project Ga0193726, IMG submission 144928) | Soil microbial communities from a riparian zone of the East river system, Colorado, United States - H2c1 | ecosystem: Environmental > Terrestrial > Soil > Riparian zone | place: USA: East River... | reverse complement strand
GAATCCGGAAAACTCGCGGGTCGCGCCGAACCAATCGCGCGCCGGAGCGTTGTCCTCGATAGTGACCGTGCCCCAGCCGATTTCCTTCACGGGGTTGCGCGTCACCGTTCCGCCCAGCGCCTTCGAGATGAGTTGTCCCCCGAGGCAGTGGCCGAGCACGGGAATATCGGCGTCGACCGCATCGTTTACCAATCCGAGCACCCGCGGAATCCACGGCAGGTCGTCGTTCACGCTCATCGGCCCGCCCATGAGCACGAAGCCGGAGAATTCTCGCGGGTCCGCGGGCACGGGTTCGCCCGATTCCACCTTGACGAGCCGCCAGGGAATGCGGTGAGCGTCGAGGAATGTGGCAAAATAGCCCGGTCCCTCGGTGCGGCTATGGCGAAAGATCGCAACCGGTTTCATGTTCGAGGCAAGAACATCGTGATCAGGCGTATTGTAGCCTCCCTGCTTTTTCTGCTGCCGGCGGCCGGCTGGGCTACCGAAGTGAACGTTATCGGCCTCTTCCCGGACAAGGCGGTGGTCGTGATCGACGGCGGCGCGCCGCGCGTGCTCTCGGTCGGGCAGAAGCCCGTTGAAGGCGTTACGCTGATTTCATCGGACCGCGAGTCCGCGACGCTGATCATCGGCGGCCAGAAAAAAACTCTCAGGATTGGACAGCACCACAGCTCGGCGCCGATCTCTTCCGCCCGGAGCACTACACTCACCGCCGATGTGCAGGGGCATTTCGTCGTGGACGGGCAGATCAACGGCGGCGCGGTGCGTTTTCTCGTCGACACCGGCGCCACCGTGGTTTCGCTCGCTTCGGCGGACGCCAACCGGCTCGGAATAGACTATCTCAAAGGGCAGCGCGGCCTGATGAGCACCGCCAACGGAACGGCGGCGGCTTATCACGTGAAGCTCGACACAGTGCGCGTTGGTGACATCGTCGTCAACAATGTGGACGCCGCCGTGCTGGAAGGCAACCCGATGCCGTTCGCCCTGCTCGGCATGAGCTTCCTCAGGCGCATGGAAATGAGGCGCGAAGGCGAAACGATGGTGCTGATCAAGCGTTTCTAGCTGCCACACCAGAGGGTTTCGGCTGGGGAGGGAGAAACGGGGGAAGCCGCAGGGTTTCGGTGGCGATGGAGGAACGCGGGACCCGCAGGTTTCGGTTGGGGAGGGGGTAACGGGGGAACCGTAGGGTTCCCCTGTTCGTGATCAGCCGGGGGAACCGTACGGTTCCCCCGTTCGTTACTTGTGCGCCTTGTCTTTCTCGATGAGCGCGTACGCCGAGTGGTTGTGGATCGACTCGAAGTTCTCCGACTCCACCCTGTACCACTCGATGCGCTTGTCGCTATTGAGATCCGCGGCGATGTCGCGCACCATGTCTTCGACGAATTTTGGATTGTCGTAAGCACGCTCGGTCACGAACTTCTCGTCGGGCCGTTTGAGCAGGCCGTACAGCTCGCTCGAAGCGTGCTTTTCCGCATACTCGACCAGTTCCTCGATCCACACGAATCCCTTGGTGCGCGTGGTGATGGTGACATGCGAGCGCTGGTTGTGCGCGCCATATTCGGAGATGCGCTTGGAGCACGGACACAGGCTCGTCACCGGCACGACGACTTTCATCTTGAAGCACTTCTCTCCATTCGTGATCTCGCCGACGAAAGTCACTTCGTAGTCCATCAGGCTTTTCACCTTCGAGACCGGCGCCGACTTGTTGACGAAGTACGGGAATTGCATCTCGATATGACCCGAACGGGCCTCGAGCCGGTCGACCATCTCATCGAGCATCACCTTGAACGTCTCGACGGAGATTTCACGTTCGTGCGCATTGAGGATTTCCACGAAGCGCGACATGTGGGTGCCCTTGAACTGATGAGGCAGGCCCACGTACATGTTGAACATGGCGATGGTGTGCTGCACGCCCCCGGAGCGTTCGGCGACCCGAATGGGATGGCGGATCGCCTTGATCCCGACCTGGTCGATGGCGAGCTTGCGCTTGTCCTCGGAACTCTGGACGTCGGGAATGACGTGGGGATCGCGGATATTCATGGAGAGCCTTTCGTGGCAATGGGCGATGGGCTCGAGATTGGACGATTCTAACATGCGTCCTGTTCCCGGCTTTTCAACCGGAGAGCCTTGAAATCCCTATGCCATCCGGGTCTTTACCGTCGTCCCCGCGCAAGCGGGGACCCAGTGGCTTTCGGGCGACGACGCTGGATTCCCGCTTGCGCGGGAATGACCCTAGCCCAGGCGCGCGCGCACCGCGGCGACGATGCCCGTCTTGTCCAGGCCGATAGCCGCGAGCAGTTGCGCCTGGTCGCCGTGATCGACGAAGCGATCCGGCAGTCCCAGCTGAAGGAGCGGCGTAACGATAGAGCGCGCGGCGAGCGCCTCCGCGACGGCGCTTCCCGCACCGCCCATCACGGCGTTCTCTTCGATGGTGACGACCAATCCATGCGTACGCGCCAGCTCGGCTGCGAGATCCGCATCCACGGGCTTAACGAAACGCATATCGGCGACGGTCGCGTCGAGCTCGGCCGCCGCCTCGAGCGCGGGCTTAAGCAAACTCCCGAACGCGAGAATGGCGACGCCGCCTTTTCCGCCCTGACCGCGCCGGCGCACCGTTCCCTTGCCGAGCGGCAGCGCTTGCATCTCCTTCGCGATCGCGGACCCCGGACCGCTGCCGCGGGGATAACGCACCGCCGCGGGCCGATCGAGCGAGAACGCCGTATACAGCATCTGGCGGCATTCGTTCTCGTCGCTCGGGGTCATCACGACCATATTGGGCACGCAGCGCAGATAGGTCAGATCGAAGGACCCGTTGTGTGTGGCCCCGTCGCCGCCCACGAGGCCCGCGCGGTCGAGCGCGAATACGATCGGAAGGTTCTGGATGCAGATGTCGTGGATCAGCTGGTCGTAGCCGCGCTGCAGAAAAGTCGAGTAGATCGCGAGCACCGGCTTGAGCCCCTCGCAGGCCAGCCCCGCTGCGAAGGTGACCGCGTGCTGCTCCGCGATGCCGACATCGAAATAGCGGTCGGGAAATTCCTGCGCGAAACGCACCAGGCCCGAGCCTTCCCGCATCGCCGGCGTGATGCCGACAAGACGCGAGTCGAGCCGCGCCATGTCGCACAGCCACTCGCCGAATACCTGCGTGTAGGTCGGCTTGCCGCCGCTCGCCTTCTTGATGCCTTCGGCGGGATCGAATTTGCCCGGACCGTGGTAGAGCACCGGATCGGCCTCGGCGAGCTTGTAGCCCTGCCCTTTCTTGGTGACCACGTGCAGGAATTGCGGCCCCTTAAGCTCCTTGATGTTCTTCAGCGTCGGAATCAGCGAGTCGAGATCGTGGCCGTCGATCGGGCCAACGTAGTTGAATCCGAATTCCTCGAACAAGGTCGAGGGCACGACCAGGCCCTTGGCGTGCTCCTCCATCTTTTTCGCCAGCTCCAGGAGCGGCGGCATGCCGGCGAGCACCTTTTCGCCCGCCTTCCTCGCCACCGCATAGAAACGCCCCGACATCAGCCGCGCGAGATAGCGGTTGAGCGCGCCCACCGCGGGCGAGATCGACATGTCGTTGTCGTTGAGGATCACCAGCAGATCCGTGTCCATCACTCCTGCGTTATTCAGCGCTTCGAAAGCCATGCCCGCCGACATGGCGCCGTCGCCGATGACCGCCACCACGTGGCGCTTTTCGCCTTTCACTTTCGCCGCCTGCGCCATACCGAGCGCCGCGCTGATCGAAGTGCTCGAGTGCGCAGTGCCGAAGGTGTCGTACTCGCTTTCGCTGCGGCGTGGAAACCCGGAAATGCCGCCGCTCATGCGCAGGCGACTCATGGCCTCTCGCCGGCCGGTGAGGATCTTGTGCGGATAGGTCTGATGTCCCACGTCCCAGACAATGCGGTCGTGGGGTGTGTTGAACACGTGATGCAGGGCGATGGTGAGCTCGACCGTCCCCAGATTGGAGGACAGATGGCCGCCGGTCTGGCTGACCGACTCGAGGATGAAGGTGCGCAGCTCGTCGACCAGCCGCTGCAGGCCCTTGCGGTCCAGGCCTCGCAACGCCGCCGGATCGTCGATGGTTTTCAGCAGCTCGTAGGCGCGCGGATCGTATTCCTTCGATCCCGCCTCCGAGCCTCTGCCGGGTAAATCCGCCTCTCCGATCGCGCTCATGGAGCGCGAATTATCCCGCAAACTGGAAAAGCGTGTCCGGTCGGATGTAGACGGACGTGAGCTTGCCGCAGCTAGAATTTCCGCAGCACGAGGAAGTCTGCCAGCTCCGAAAGCCGTCGCGCGTTGCCACCCAACCCCGTAAGCGCAGCGTGCGCCTCCTCCCGCAGTTCCTCGGCGAGCGCTTTTGCGCGAGTGAGCCCGAGCAATGAGACGTAGGTCGGCTTGTTGTCGGCTGCATCCTTGCCCGCGGTCTTGCCGAGCGTCGCGGTCGATGACTCCTGATCGAGCACGTCGTCGACCACCTGAAAGGCGAGCCCGACGCATTTACCGTAGTGATCGAGGCGACCGAGCTGCGCCGGCGCGAGCGCGGTCGAGCAGCGCGCGCCGAGCGCCACCGACGCGCGGATCAGCGCGCCGGTCTTGTGGATGTGCATGTGCTCGAGCTCCGGCAGGCTCAATGCCTGGCCCACGCTCGCCAGATCGATCGCCTGTCCGCCCGCCATGCCGCGGCTGCCGCCGGCCACCGCGAGGATCTTCACCATCTCCATCTGAACCACGGGGTCGTCGGACAAACGGTGCTCGGCGAGCAGCTGGAAGGCGAGCGCCTGCAGACTGTCTCCGACGAGGAGGGCGGTAGCCTCGTCGAATTCGACGTGACAGGTGGGCTTGCCGCGTCGAAGGACGTCGTTGTCCATGCAGGGAAGGTCGTCGTGCACCAGCGAGTAGGCGTGAATGCATTCGAGGGCGCAGGCGACTACGTCGAGCCGCGCCGGATCGGCGCCGGCAAACTCACCCGCGGCAAAGGCAAGTAGCGGGCGCGCCCGCTTGCCCCCGCCGAGCACCGCGTAGCGCATGGCGTCGTGCAGGCGCTGCGGAGCAATGCTCGCCGAGGGTAGAAAACGCCCCAGCGCCGCTTCGACCCGGGCCTGGACCTTTGCCATCCAGGCGGTGAATTCACTGGTCGTCGTCGGCACCGGGGAAGTTTTTCAGCGTGTTTTCTTCAAGAACCTTCACCTGCTGCTGTGCCCGGGCGAGGACCCCTTGGCAATATTGCGCGAGCTCGAGGCCGCGCTTGTGTGCGGCAAGCGACTGCTCGAGCGTCAGCTTTCCCGTCTCCATGCTGGCGACGATCTTCTCCAGCTCGGCAAAAGCGGCTTCAAAGCTTTCGGGTTGATCGGTTTTGGTCGGTTTGGACATGGTCGAGAGGCCGGTCTGGCCGCGCTGCTCTGTCAGGAAACGGCAAAATAGCCCATGAGGAAAGGCCGGTCAAATGAACCTCTGCAGTGAATCCCGGCAGACGAGCCTTGTCCGGAGGAAAACATAAGGCTCAGATGGGGAAAACCTCTGGTGCCCCCTGTCAAAAAAGGCTAGAATCGCGCGCATTTTACGACTTAAAGACCCAAGGGAGCCCTCCAGCCGTATGTCCGACTTGCCCAGTTCGCGAAGACTCAAACCCAACACATCGCAACTTCCCGTTTCCTGGTATTTCGACCCGCAAGTCTTCGAGCTGGAGCAAAAGCTGCTCTTCGCGAACAGCCCGGGCTATGTCGGGCACGAGCTGATGGTGCCGAACCCGGGCGACTATCACACCCTCGCCTGGATGGACCACGGCAAGGCGCTGGTCCGGAACGCGAACGGCATCGAGCTCCTTTCGAACGTGTGCCGCCACCGCCAGTCGATCCTGCTCGAAGGACGCGGCAACGCCGAGAACATCGTCTGCCCGCTGCACCGCTGGACCTACGACATGAAGGGCGAACTGCTGGGCGCTCCGCACTTCCCCGAGAATCCCTGCCTCAACCTCGGCAAGACCCCTTTGCAGAACTGGCACGGCATGCTGTTCGCCGGCAAGCGCGACGTCGCGAAGGATCTCGCCGGGTTCGCCAGCGCCGATGACTTCGATTTCTCCGGCTACATGCTCGACCGCGTCGAAATCATGGAGTTCGAGCAAAATTGGAAAACCTTCATCGAGGTATACCTCGAGGACTATCACGTGATCCCCTACCATCCGGGGCTGGGGAATTTCGTCACCTGCGACGATCTCAAGTGGGACATCGCGGACGCCTACTCGGCTCAGGTGGTGGGAGTGAAAGACGGGTTCGCCAGGCCGGGGACGCCGATCTACGCCAAGTGGCACGAGGCGCTCACCCGCTACATGGCCGGCAAACAGGCCAAGCAGGGTGCGATCTGGTTCCTGTACTACCCGAACGTCATGCTCGAGTGGTATCCGCACGTGCTGGTGGTGAGCACGCTGCTTCCGCGCTCGCCGACGCACACGACCAATGTCGTCGAGTTCTACTATCCCGAGGATATCGTGCTGTTCGAGCGCGGGTTCATCGAGGCGGAGCAGGCGGCTTACCGGGAAACCGCCATCGAGGACGACGAGATCGCCAAGCGCATGGACCGCGGCCGGCGCGCCCTGTGGGAGCGCGGCGAGAACGAAGTCGGCCCTTACCAGTCGCCCATGGAAGACGGGATGATGCACTTCCACGAGCACATCAAGCGCGGGCTGGCCGGCCACCTCTAGGGAGTCTTTCGGTGCCGGCCGCGGGTAAGATAGCGGCATGATCCTCACCGCGCTCGTCGGCAGCGAAGTTCTCGCGCAGCATCTCGCCGATCCCGACTGGCTCGTGTTCGATTGCCGGCACGATCTTGGCGACCCGCAACGCGGACGCGCCGAGTACGCGAAATCACACATTTCCGGCGCGCGCTTCCTGCATCTGGACGAGGATCTCTCCGCGCCCAAGACCGGACAGAACGGCCGCCACCCGCTTCCCGATCCGCACACGCTCACCGAGAAGCTTGGACGGGCAGGCGTCGATTCGAGAAAGCAGGTCGTCGCGTACGACGCGCAGGGCGGCATGGTCGCGGCAAGGCTGTGGTGGCTGCTGCGCTGGCTCGGCCATCTTCCGGTGGCGGTGCTCGACGGCGGGTGGAACCAGTGGATCGCGGAGGAACGTCCGTACACCGCCGAGATTCCGCGACCGCAGCCGATGCGATTTTCGGGCAAGGCCGGCAGCGGCAACTGGGTCGATGCAGGTTTCGTGCGCACCCATCTCGACGATTCGGACATCGTTCTCCTGGACGCGCGCGCACCGGACCGTTTCCGGGGCCAGAATGAAACGCTCGATCCGGTCGGCGGCCGCATTCCGGGCGCGCGCAACCGGTATTTTCGGGACAACCTCGACGCAAGCGGTCGCTTCAAGACGCCCGACGCGCTCAGGCAGGAGTTCGGCGCCGTGCTCGGCGCCGCCGACCCGGAAAGCATCGTCAACTACTGCGGCTCGGGCGTGTCCGCCTGCCACAATCTTCTCGCCATGGAAATCGCCGGCTTGCGCGGAACGCGCCTCTATCCCGGTTCCTGGAGCGAATGGTGCGCGGATCCTCTGCGGCCGGTCGAATCGGGGGAGCCCGCGCAGCCGAGGGCTGAAACATGAAGCAATACCTGGATCTGATGCGCCACGTGCTCGATCACGGACACAAGAAAAGCGACCGCACCGGCACCGGGACGCTGTCGACGTTCGGCTGGCAGATGCGATTCGATCTGGCTTCAGGCTTTCCGCTCCTCACCACCAAGAAGGTCCATTTCAAATCGGTGATCTACGAGCTGCTGTGGTTTCTGAGAGGCGACACCAACGTGCGCTGGCTCCAGGAGCACGGCGTGACGATCTGGGACGAATGGGCCGACGCGAACGGCGAGCTCGGACCGGTCTACGGATCGCAGTGGCGCAGCTGGCCTTCGCCCGAATCAGGCGGCATCGATCAGATCGCGCAGGTGGTGAGTTCGATCCGCACGCGGCCCGACTCGCGCCGCCACATCGTGACCGCCTGGAACCCGGCGGAAATCGGAAAGATGAAGCTGCCCCCTTGCCACGCGCTGTTTCAGTTTTATGTCGCCCCTTCGACAGGCTCAGGACAGGCGGCGCTTTCCTGCCAGCTCTACCAGAGGAGTGCCGATATTTTCCTCGGCGTGCCGTTCAACATCGCCTCTTATGCGCTGCTCACGCTGATGGTGTCGCAGGTGTGCGGGCTAAAACCGGGCGAATTCGTGCACACCCTGGGCGACGCGCATCTCTACCTCAATCACCTGGAGCAGGCCAAAGAGCAGCTCGCGCGTCCGACGCGGCCGCTGCCGCAGCTTCGCTTGAACGCGGCAGTGAAAGATATATTCGGCTTCCGCTACGAGGACTTCACCCTCGAAGCCTACGACCCGCACCCCGCGATCAAGGCCCCGATCGCGGTCTAGACGGCGGCCCGTTCGGACACAGGACGACGCAGCAGCACCGCCCGGGATTCCTCGTCCGGACGCCTCGTTCCGGACGAACGCGGCGGCGCCGTGACACCGTTAGTGCTAGGCAGGGGCGCCGCGGCGCCGTTGATCGGAACGCCCAGCATGACCCGGCCGGTCTCCGTTCCCGAGGCGTCGCGGTACACGAGCTCGTTGGTGTCGAAATCGTATTCGGGATGACGGGCGTCGTTCCACTGGTTGAGGAAGACCATGTAGAACGGCACGAAGAGCCCGTGGCGCGGCTCATGGTGCTGCAGGGCGAACACAAATTCCGGCTGCTGCTTGACCGCGAACCCGCTGTGGCAATGCTGCACCCAGACATAGTCGCCGAGTACGATGAGTTTCCAGAACGGCTCATCGTCGTAGAACTTGAGATTCACCTTCTTGCCGAACTTGCGCAGCCGCGAGAGATACGCGATGACCGCCTCGATCTCGGTGTGCAAGGTGAGCACCGTGATCTCCGGGGGCAGGGAATCCGCCCGTTCGCGCAGCGCTCGTCCAACCGGGTTGACCAGCATCACGCGGATCTCGTAAGCCTTCTCGATCACGCCTCGCAGCAGGCTGTCGTCAGCGACGAACGTGTCATAGCCGGTCAGGGTCAGGACGAAGGCATCGCGCGCGGCAGGGAGTTGCCTGACCAGGGCGCGTTCCCGCCGCCGCGACCACCAGCCGGCGCCGGAATTGCGCGCGTACACCAGGGACGCGAGCCGCGCGGTGAGGACCCGCTGACGGTGATCCCAGGCGATCTTCGCCAGATTGAACAGCAGTGCAAGGACCGACGCCAAGCCGACTTCAGTCGCGAGCAGGAGATTCGCGTTGTTCTGAACCTCGGGCCACCACTCGTTCAGGATGTAGTTCGCTACGCCGGGGAGCGAGAAAGCGATCGCGACGGCGAGCACGGTGATGGTGCCGTGCGTGAGGACCTGCCGCAATCCGGTCCAAAGATTGTGCGAGGGCGCCCCGCGGTGCATAGCCATGACCGTCTCAAGTGGCTGGAGCTCTAGCCCCGCCCGCACGCTTCGCTTGCCGGGACCCGCGCCCGAGGACTTACTTGTTCCATTCCTGCTCGCCGCGGCCGGTGCGCGACACGATGGCATCCATGGTGCGAACCGAAGTACCCGCCAGCGGCCCGCCAAGACCGACCGCGACGCGCGCCTCGGCCAGCGCCTCGTCGTAGCGATCGAGGTCCGCGAGCGTCTGCGCCAGATTGTTGTGCGCGGCGGCTGAGCGCGGATGAGCGAGGGTTGCTCTCCGGAAAGCGTGCTCCGCCGCGTCGAAATCGCCGGATCGGTAGGCCGTATTGCCCAGACCCATGAGCGCGACCAGATTGTCTGGCCAGCGTTCGAGCGCACCCTCATACGCTGCTCGCGCCGATTCGAGCGGTCCGGTCTTTTCGAGCCTTGCTACCGCGCTCAAGTAGTCGGCGCCCGCCACGCTCGCCGGCAAGTGTCGCGGCGGCAGCGCCAACATGGCCCAATAACCGCCGCGCCGCCACGTATGCTCGAAGGTGCCGAGTGGCAACTCGAGGCGCCGCTCCCCACCCGAGCGCAAAGTGATGCGCTGCGCCTTCAGGTCGTAGCCGATCGCCACCGCGTAGTGCCAGACCGGATACCAGTCCAAGGCGAGGTTCTGCAACACGACGACCGGGTTTCCGGCTGCGATTTCGGCCAGCAGATCGGTCAGGCTCGGATTCAATTCGACCGCGACAAAACCGTTGCGGCGCGCCGCAGCGAGCATCTCGACCTGCAGGCTCCCATGCCGCTCGGGGAGATAGACCTGGGGCCGCAGAGCCTCCGGCTCGACCGGCTTGCCGCCGGCCCCGAGGACCATCGCAAGAGCGGCCGGACCGCATTGATACTCGTCCTGCGCATAAAACGGAACGGCTTCGAGCTCCGCACGCTGCGGTATCCTCGAGGCATCGCGTTCGACGAGAGCTTGCAGCTGCGGCGTCGCGCAGCCTGCAAGCCCCAGAAGAAAGATGCCCGCCGCCGTGAGGCGGCGGGCGACACACCGGCGCAGTCGAGAGGGGAGGATCACTTGGCCGGCCGGGTGAAGCTGAAAACCTTGGTAAACCCCAAAATATCCGTTATGAGAAGAGTTATGAAGACGAGAAAACCGACCACCAGTATCGTTTCGAACACGGCGCCGCCGGCAGGGAGCGAGTCAAGCCGTCCAGCGAGGCGCTCGATTTCATCGTCGCTCAACGCGTTCACACGGGTTTTTGCTTCCTCCGCGCTCACGCCATAGCGCTCCAGCTCGGCGCGAACGTCCGCGCGGTCAAACAGCGATCCCAGGCGCTCGCGCGCCGAAAGCCTGCTTTGCTGCTGGACTTCGACCTGATCGGTCGCGACCAGCTCGGCTTGCGCAACCGGGATCGGCAGACCCAGGTAGCACATGCTGAGCACAAGAAGGCGTGCGGTGTTCCTGTAGAAGATCGTCATCATTATTGGTCCTCCTCGCTTGAATTAGGAGGCATTGTTATACCCGAGCTCGGCTATTCACGCCCGCACCAGTTTGCCTTCAACCACTCGTACCTTCTCGCCCACGGCAAAGGCCGGCGGGCTCGAGAGCGAAATGGTGCGGAAGGAGCCGTCGTCCATGTGCACCGTCACGCGGTAGACTCGACGTGTTTTCTTGTCCATCTCGTTCCCGGCGAAAACGCCTCCGACAGCCCCCAGGACGGTCGTGGTCGCGTCGGTGTTTCCTTTGTCCGGGTCGGCGACGGCACCGGTGAATTCTCCGGCCGCCTTGGTTTCGTCCCGCACCTCGACGATCCGAATCGATTCGATAGCGCCGCACAGGGAACATCTGTCGAGCGCGACGGACCCGCGTTCGGGACCCGCAGGTCGCGCATCATTTTGCCTTTGCGAAAGATCGTTTTGCTTCTGCGAAAGCGCCTTGGGCAACATCCCCGTGGCCGCGCCGACGCCGATCAGACTCACGATCATCACCGATACCGCCACCCCTGCCGCGAGGGGGCTGATACGCATGAATCCCGATTCGGCCGAGCCCGCTTTCATCAATCGTCGCTCCCCTGCATTGCAGAACCTGGGCGCATCATGTGCAATCCTCGTGCCAACGCGGACCTTCTGAGCCTACTCAAGGGCTTACCTGAAAATCGGAATCGTTCATGAAGCACCATGCGTCGCCTGTCGGCGACGGTTTCCAAGGCTGCCTGGGGACCGGACTGATGGGAAAGGAAATTTGCTGTCGCCCTGCGGCGACAGCACGGCGAACGCACGCGCCGGATTTCAGCCCTTCTCGGGCTTGAACATTTTCGGCTCGAGCTGGTGGCGCTCGAGCAACTTGTAGAACTCGGTGCGGTTGCGCTGCGCGAGCCTCGCCGCCTGGGTGACGCTGCCGCCGGTGATGCGCAAGATGCGAATCAAATACTCGCGCTCGAAAGCTCCCCGCGCTTCCTCGAGCGAGGCGAGCTGTGCGGGCTCCTCCTTCAAGGCCTGCTGGACGAGCGAAGCCGGCACCACGCCCGACGCGCACAGCGCCACCACCTGCTCGATCACGTTGACGAGCTGTCGCACGTTGCCCGGCCAAGGCGCCGCAAGGAGCACCTCGAGCGCCTCCGGGGCGAACGCCTTGACGTCCTTCCCGTAACGCCCGGCGGTCACCCCGAGGTAGTGAGTCGCCAGGGGGACGATATCTTCGCGCCGATCCGAGAGAGGCGGGAGAACGAGCGCGACGACATTCAGGCGATAGTAAAGATCCTCGCGGAACCGTCCCGCTTTCATCTGGGCGTCGAGGTCGCGGTGCGTGGCGGAGATGATCCGCACGTCCACCGTCGTCCCTTGAGTCGCACCGACCGCGCGCACCTCGCGGTCCTGCAGCACGCGCAAGAGCTTCGCCTGCAAGGCGAGCGGCATGTCGCCGATTTCGTCCAGGAAGAGCGTCCCTCCGTCGGCAGCGGGAACGAGTCCCTTGTGGTCGTAGGTCGCGCCGGTGAACGAGCCCTTGCGGTGGCCGAACAATTCAGATTCGAGTAGATTTTCGGGGATGGCGGCGCAATTGACGGCGACGAAAGGTCCGTCCGAGCGGCGGCTCGCGCGGTGTATCGCGCGTGCGAGGAGCTCCTTTCCGGTGCCGCTCGCGCCCTGGATGAACACGCTCGCCTCTGATTGGGCGACCAGGCGCGCTTGGTGGAGCACGTTCTCCATTTTCGGGCTCTGCGTCACGAAATCGCGCCGCCAGTCCTCGTCGCCCCCGCCCGACCCAACTCCGGAAAGCCGCAGCGCCTGCTCCACCTGCTCGAGCAGGAGCTTGCCGTCGAACGGTTTGGTCTGAAAGCCGAAAACACCGCGGCGGGTGGCGGCGACAGCGTCGGGGATCGTGCCGTGCGCGGTCAGAACGATCACGGGTAGCGTGGGCGCCTGCTTGCGGATTTCGTCAAACAGCGCAAGCCCGTCCATTCCACCCATCTTGAGGTCGGTGATCACCAGTCCCGGACGCGACGCAGCAAGTGCGGCAAGCGCTTTTTCGCCGCTGTCCACGGCCTTGACTCCGTAGCCGGCCGCGGCGAGGCGCAAGGACAGGAGCTTCAGGATGTCCGGGTCGTCGTCTACGAGAAGAATCGTGTTCATTTTTGCCGCGTTTGCTCCCGCTCGATAATCTGGCGTTCGATCGCCTTCAGCGCGTCGAGCTGCTCCCTCAATTGCGCCGTGCGGCGTTGCTCGCGCAAGCGCTCGCTGATCTGCGCATAGAGCAACCCGGCGAGCTGTTGCATCGGATTGGGCGCCGACGCCGGATCCGCCGTCGCCGCACCCGCGAGCGGCTCGAGCAAGCCCGCGGCCTTGGCATCATCGTTGAACGCCGTTCCGGGCAAGGCGAGCAGCAGGGCGAGCCTTATCCGCCCATAGGGGCCGCGATCCTTGGAAAGCATCTGGTTCGAAGCGTTCAATTCCCGGCGCTGCTCCTCGGCCGGGAGCGAGGCGATTTTTTGGGCGTAGGCAATCAGCTCGATCACCTGGCGCGCATCGTAATTTTCCCGGGCCGAAGTGAAAACGGCGCACCCGGCGAGCGCGGTGACGCAGCAGAGGGCCGCAATTATCCGCATGACGGATCAGGACGGGACTGCCCCGGATGGAAGAGTGACGCGGAAATGCGCGCCGCCGGCGACATCTTCCACGACCTCGATGCGGCCGTCGTGAGCAATGACAAACTCCCTCGCTATCGCGAGACCAAGCCCGCTGCCGCGGACGCGACCGTGATGAACGCGCTCGCCCTGATAGAACCAGTCGAAAATCCTATCGCGATCCTCGGAAGGTATTCCCGGACCCTCGTCTCCGACGTCGAAGATCACCTTATCTCCCTCCCGGTGCAGCGCCAAGGCAATAATACCCCCATCAGGCGAGTATTTGATGGCGTTGGAAACCAGATTCGCCACGACCGCGCGCAATTTTTCCTCGTCGGCCTGAAGCACAATCGGATCGAGCCGCAGATCAGTGCGAATGCTGCGGGCCTGAGCCGCGAGCCGGTGATCTTCGAGAACCCGCTCCACAACCCGGTCGAACCGTACCGCCGTCAACTCCAGCCGCCCGACGCTCTCTTGCGCTCGATGATAATTGAGCAGATCTTCGATCAGTTGCTGCAGCTGGACGCTCTTTTGCTGGAGAATCCCGACGATCTCGCGTTGTTCCGGTGAGAGCGGCCCGGCCGTGCCCTCGGCGAGCAGCTCGGAGCCTTCACGCAACGCCGTGAGCGGCGTCTTCAATTCATGCGAGACGTGCCGCAGGAATAAGTGCTTCTGCTGTTCGAGCTCGATCAACCGCTCACGCAGCCACTCGAGGCGGCTGCCCAGATACTTCAGGTCTGCGGGCCCGCCGACCCGAATGTCGCCTTCGAACTCGCCCGCGCCAAGGCGCCGGATCGCCTGGTCGAGTTGACGGATCGGTCTCGCGATTAGGAGGGTGACCCCGACCGCGAGGAGTATGCCGAGCGGTATTGTCGCCGCGAGCTGGAGCCAGAGGATGCGCTGCGCGCGCTCGCCCGTCCTTCGCATGGATTCCACCTCCCGGTCGATCAAGGCGTTGCTCGTATCGAGCACGCCGCGCGCCAGATCCGAGAGCGCCCCGTACCCCTCCACGAGTGCCTTCTTGTCGGCCTCCGTCTTCGGTTTGCCGAGCAACTGCTCGTAGAGGCCCTGCTCCTTGTCGATCGTGCTGTTGAGCTCGTTCAGCTGCAGCTCATCGAGCGGCTGCAGGGACAGCTCGCTGCTGTTGGCCTTGAAGTTTGCCCTCACGCGGGCGTAGTCGTTGAGAAGTTCCGCGTCGTCAAGGATGAGGTACTGGCGCACCACTCGTTCGAGCGCGGTGGTCTGCTCCACCAGGAGCCGGCTGCCGCGCGAGGCCTGTGCCGCCTGCGACACCGCGGACTGGCTCTGACCCGCGAGTTGCTCGACGTACACCGCGGCATTGTAGAAGGCGACGATGAGGGGAGCCGCAACGACCGTGAAGGCAAGCAACAGCAGGCTCAGGAACGATCGCGGGTAGTAGCGCTGGGGGAAGTCGAGCCCGATTTTCATCGCCCGCTATAATGCCGCAGTTTTCCGCGCTTGTGATCCTTCTCTCCCGCCTCGCGCACCCACGATGACCGGCCACTCACGTACCGCCATCATTGCCGCCGTGGCGCGCAATCGCGTCATCGGCTCAGGCAACCGTATGCCCTGGCACTTACCGGAAGACTTGATACGCTTCAAGCGGTTGACGCTCGGTCACGCGGTGATCATGGGGCGCCGAACGTTTGAATCGATCGGCAAGCCCCTGGTCGGCCGAAGCAACGTCGTGGTCACCCGCTCGCGTAATTGGACCCGCTCGGGCTGTCTCGCCGTCCATTCACTTGAATCCGCTCTCGCAGCGGTCCGCGAACCCCAGGACGCGTTCGTCATCGGCGGCGCGGAGATCTACGCGCTGGCTCTCCCGGTCGCCTGCCGCCTCTACCTGACCGAGATCGAGAGCGACTTCGAGGGCGACACGGTTTTTCCGGAATTCGACCACTCGCGCTGGCATGAGGTCTCGCGCGAGCACCACGCACCCGATGGACCTGGGGGCTTGGCCTACGCTTTCGTCGAATACGAGCGCAAGGCCCGAACCGGGGGAGGATAAAACGAAGAGCGGGCCCTCGGGCCCGCTCCAGGCCTTTCGCCCGCGCGACGTCAGATCACGCGCACCTCGGGCAGCGGAAAGCCGTTGAAGCTGCTCGCATAGGCCGTGGTGTAGGCCCCGGCGTTCCTGAGGTAGATATAGTCGCCTTCCTGCAGGTCCGAAGGCAGCGGCTCGTCGCGCATCACCACGTCGATCGAGTCGCAGGTGGGGCCCGCGACGTTCCAGGGGATGTCCGGGCCGGCGCGGTCGGTGCGGATTTTGTACTTGAGCCCTTCGGCGGTCTCGATGATCCCGCCGAAAAGCCCGGCGTCCAGATGCATCCAGCGCTTGTTCGCGCGCGTCGCCGTTCCCATGATGCGGCAGACGAAATAGCCGGCGTCGGAGACCAGGAACCGGCCCGGCTCGGCGATCACCTTCACCTCGGCCGGAAACAACTCCAGCGCCCGGTTCACGACCTCACCGATCACCTCGATCGCGGGGATCGGCTTGACGTGCCTGACCGGGAAGCCCCCGCCGATGTTCAGAAGACGCGGATTGAGGCCCACCTTGGTCATGTGGTCGAAAACCGCGCGCGACTTTTCGATGCCGACGCGCCAGTTTTCAGGATTGCGGCACTGCGAGCCCACGTGGAAGCCGACACCCGCAAGGTCGACTTTGAGCCTTGCCGCAGTCACGACGATGTCGCGCACTTCGGAAGGATGGGCACCGAACTTGCCGGCGAGTGGCCAGTCGCTGCCAATATTGGGCGTATCGATCCGCAGGTAGAGCTTCGCGTCCGCCTTGATCGACTGGATTTTCTTCAGCTCCTCGGCCGAGTCGATCACGTACCACTGGACGCCCTTCGAGGCGGCATAGGCGACCTGGTCGCGCGATTTGACCGGATTGGAGTAGAAGATCTCGGCGCCGGGAACGCCCAGCCCGAGCAGGAGGTCCAGCTCGGCGACGGAAGCGATCTCGAATCCGGCGCCTTCCTCGAGCATGACCTTGAGCAGGCGGGGATCCGGATTGGCCTTGACCGCGTAGTGAGGCCGCACGCGCGGCATCGCTGCCGTAAAGCGACGAGCCTTCTCGCGGACGATGGCGGAATCGATCAGAAGGAACGGCTTCTCGTAGCCGTCTTTGACTGCCGCCCGGACTGTTTCGAAGTCCAGGCTCGACTCGGGGTGCGAGTCGAAGAGGTGAGTTGCTTCGAATGCCTGCTGTCGGATGGATCGGATGGTTTTTTTAGCTACACCGGCACGCATCTGCATCGTTTGGGCCTCCCAGGAGGAACCTAGGTTACGGGAATGTCGAGTGCAAAAAAGTCCTGCGAGCCGTGGTTCTCTCTCTTGCTTGTCATGATGACCTCCTTTGCGGGTGGTTTGCAGTTCAAAATCCGATCTCCAAAAGCATCGGGCCCGGGTTTGACCGTCCGCTTTGCAGACAACCGAACCGGAGCCCGTATGCGCCCGATTATAGGGACTGCGTTTCCGAAATCAAGCGGAATTTTCGGCATTTCGCACGCCTCCCGCGCGCCAGCGGCTCGCTTCGCCACCACGAGGCACCACAACGTATGGTAGGCCGGGTAAAACTGAAACGCAATAGGGAGTAGAGCTCTCGCCCGTGCTGCTCAGATCTTGGGGAGCGTCACACCCTTTTGTCCCTGGTACTTCCCGCCGCGGTCCTTGTAGGAAGTCTCGCAGACCTCGTCGGACTCGATGAAGATGACCTGGGCCACGCCCTCGTTGGCGTAGATCTTGGCCGGCAGCGGCGTGGTATTGGAGAACTCCAGCGTCACGTGCCCCTCCCACTCGGGCTCGAGGGGCGTCACATTGACGATGATTCCGCAGCGGGCGTAGGTCGATTTTCCGAGACAGATGGTGAGCACGTTCCGGGGGATGCGGAAGAACTCGACGGTTCGCGCCAGGGCGAAGGAGTTGGGGGGGATAATGCAGAAATCGCCTTTGAAATCCACGAAGGATTTGTCGTCGAAATTCTTGGGATCGACGATGGTCGAGTTGAGATTGGTGAAGAGCTTGAATTCACTCGAGCAGCGGATGTCGTAGCCGTAGCTCGACGTGCCGTACGAAACGATGCGCTTGCCCTTGACCTCTTTCACCTGCCCCGGCTCGAACGGCTCGATCATGCGGTGCTCGGCTGCCATTCGGCGGATCCATTTGTCAGACTTGATGGTCATTCGGGGTGAGCCAGTTCAGGTGTTCTTGGACACGACGATGTTCGGAAACTTCGAAGTCATGTCCCTGGCGGACTCCGCGATCTTGACCGCGAGCCTGCGACCGATCGCCCGGTAGATCTCCGCGGCGCGGCCATCCGGATCGGCCACCACGGTCGGCTTACCCGAGTCCGCCTGCTCGCGGATCGCAATGTCGAGCGGCAAGGCCCCGAGCAGCTCGGTACCGTACTCCTTGCACATGCGTTCCGCCCCGCCCTGGCCGAAAATGTGCTCCTCGTGCCCGCATTGGGAGCAGATGTGGGTGCTCATGTTCTCCACCACTCCGAGGATGGGGATGCCCACCTTCTCGAACATCTTGAGGCCTTTGCGGGCATCGATGAGCGCGATGTCTTGCGGGGTGGTCACAATGACAACCCCGGTGACCGGCACTTTCTGCGCGAGCGTGAGCTGGATGTCTCCGGTGCCGGGCGGCATGTCGACGACGAGGTAATCGACATCCCTCCAGCGGGTATCCTTTACGAGCTGCTCTAGGGCCTGCGTCACCATCGGTCCGCGCCAGACCATCGGGGTGTCGACGTCGATGAGGAAGCCGATCGAGATCGCCTGGATGCCATGGCCCATCATCGGCTCGAGCGTCTTCCCGTCCTTGGACTCGGGCCTTCCGCTGATGCCGAGCATCATCGGTTGCGACGGTCCGTAGATGTCGGCGTCGAGAATGCCGACGCTCGCTCCTTCGGCCGCAAGCGCCAGGGCCAGGTTGACCGCCGTGGTCGATTTGCCCACGCCGCCTTTCCCCGAGGCTACTGCGACGATGTTCTTCACTCCGGGAATGAGCTTGACCCCGCGCTGCACCGAGTGCGAAACGATCTTGCTCACCACGCTAACGTTGACCGAGCTCACCCCCGGGAGGCCGCGCAGCTTTCCCGCGACGAGCTTGCGGATCGGATCGAGTTGCGTTTTCCCCGGGTAACCCAACTCGATCTCGACGGACACGTTGCCGCCTTCAACGCTGATGTTTCTCGCCGACTTGGTGACGAAAAAATCCTTGCCGGTATTCGGGTCAAGGAGTTCCTTGAGGGCGCTGTGAATTTGTTCCTGAGTGACTGGCATGGCGGTTCACGCGAATCGATCGCGTGGAAAGGCTACCGGAGTGGCAATGGGTTGATATTCTAGCAACTTTCCGGTACCGGCCGAGCCCCACCGCGGTAGAATGGGCGCTCGGGAGGACACTCACCGCACACGTGCGGAGGGCCGGGCAGGAAGACTGCGGCGGACAAAGATGGCCGAGCATACCAATCGAACATTCATCTGCAGCGTGTTGTTCCTCGACATCGTCGACTATTCGCTGCGCTCGGTCGCCGAGCAGATCGCGCTGAAGGAACGCTTCAACGCCGTTCTGACCGAAGCGATCACGGGTGTCCCCACCGACGACCGCATCATCCTCGACACCGGAGACGGGGCAGCCGTGAGCTTTCTCGGAGATCCCGAGGATCCCCTGTTCGCAGGCATGAGCCTGCGCGACTCCGTTGCGAACCAGGAAGTGGGCAACGGTCCGCGACTGCAAATCCGCGTCGGCATCAATCTCGGGCTGGTAAAGCTCGTCAAGGACATCAACGGCCAGCCCAACATCATCGGCGACGGAATCAACGTTGCACAGCGCGTGATGAGCTTCGCCGAGCCCGGGCAGATCCTTGTTTCGAGCTCCTACTACGACCAGATGGCACGCCTGTCGGAAGACTACGCCAATCTGTTCGAGTACGAGGGGGCAAAGACCGACAAGCACGTGCGCGAGCACAAGGTCTACAGGATCAGCTCGGCGCCGAGCAATTTGAAGCGCACCGTCCCTCTACCCACGCCGAAGCCGGCCATGCGCCTCCCGAGCCTGCGTATCCCGAAGTTTCCGAGGCTGAGTGCGCGACGCCTGTCGGGGGCGCTCTCAGTCAATCCCAAGCTTCTGGTCGCGGCACCGCTTGCCTTCACGCTGATCGTCGGCACCGGCGTGATTGCGCGCGGTCACCGGAACCCCGGAAGCGAAGCGAAAACGGCCGAGTCCCTGACCGTAGCGGCCAAGCTCGAACCGCCGCTGGTCAAGCTTGGGGCCGGGGAATCCGCGCCGCCGCCTCAGGCGCAGGAGCAGAAGGCCCCCAAAGCGGAGGAGGAGGCGCGGACAAAGGAGTCCAGGAACTCTCGCAGGCCGAGGGAGCCGGCCGCAGCTCCAAAAGGCGGCGCACCCACCGTGACGGCAAGGGCGAACGAGGCTGAGGCACCCAAGGAAGTCGCGGCACCGCCGAGGCCGAGGGAAACGGAGGTCATCGCAACAGCCCCCGCGCGTGAGACCACCCTCAATATCGTTGCCTTGCCCTGGGCCGAGGTTTTCGTGGACGGGGCGAGACTGGGGGTCAGTCCTCCGCTACGATCGATCCCTCTCAGGCCCGGCAGGCATCGGGTAGAGTTGCGCAATACGTCATTTCCTGCGCACGTCCAGACGGTCGAGCTGAAGCCGGGAACAGAGATCAGCATCACGCACCGATTCCGCCGCTAAAGAGGGGTTATGGCCGTTTACCGCAGGCTCGCGTTTTTGTTCGTTTGCTTGGTGATGTCCGGATGCGGGACATTCTCGAGCAAGGGCGACACGGAACTTGAATTCGGGATAAGAGCCTACGAAGACGGCGAGTATCCCTACGCGGCGAGATTGCTGCAGGCCAGCCTCGACGCCGGCGTGCGCGGCACATCCAATCGCGTGAGGGCTCACAAATATCTTGCCTTTATCCATTGCGCGTCCAGCCGGATGCAGCAGTGCCGCGACGAATTCAGGAAGGCGCTGGAGATCGACTCGTCTTTCGAGCTCCGGGACGACGAGGCCGGACACCCGATCTGGGGTCCTGTATTCCGCAGCGTGAAACCCAGGAAATAGCCGGACGATGACCGAACCCTGGCTGCTGGGCCGCTATGAGATCGTCGCCGAACTGGGCAAGGGGGCGATGGGGGTGGTGTACCGCGCGAACGACCCCATGCTCAACCGTGTCCTCGCCATCAAGACCATCAACACGGAGGAGGCCGGGCACGAGGGCATGGCGGAGTACGAGGCGCGCTTCTACACCGAAGCCAAGGCGGCGGGCGGCCTCAACCATCCGAACATCATCATCATCTATGACATCGGCAAGAGCGGGCACCTGGTGTACATGGCGATGGAATACATCGAGGGCCGCGAACTGCGCGAGATGCTCGGCCCGGGGCAATTCCTGCCGGTCGTGCAGGCGGTAGACATCGCCGCCCAGGTCGCGGAGGGTCTCGCCTACGCGCACCAGCACCACGTCGTACACCGGGACATCAAGCCCGCGAATATCATGATCACGCCCGAAGGTCGCGCGAAAATCGCCGACTTCGGCATCGCCCGGATGCGCTCAGCCGAGACGCGCACCCAGACCGGCGTCATCCTCGGCTCGCCCAAATACATTTCCCCGGAGCAGGTCGTGGGAAAGCGCGCCGATCATCGCTCGGACATCTTTTCCCTCGGCGTCATCCTCTACGAGTGCCTGACCGGGGCCACCCCCTTCAACGGAGAGGGTCTGAGCGCCCTGATGTATCAGATCACCAACCACGATCCCGCGCCGCCGAGCTCCACCAATCCGCAGGTGCCGGTGATGCTCGACTACATTATCGCCAAAGTGCTCGCCAAGGCTCCGGAGGCGCGCTACCAGAGCGCCGCCGATTTTGCGAACGACCTGCGCGAATGCAGAATGCAGATGGAAACCGGTCAGCCGGGCGCAGGCAACCCATCCTTGGTGACGCGGCCGATCCCGGTGGCCCCCCAGAGCGCGGCCGCCCCGAGCCCACCCGCCGGGACGCCCGGCGAGGGGCTGGACGAGGAAGTCGCGCAACCTCCCTCGCCGACCAAAGGCATTTCGCGCGCGTTCGATTCCCAGGAAGCGACGCAGCGCCTGATGCGCCAGATCGGCGCGGACGGCACGATGGAGTTCGTCTCGACGAAATCCTCCATTTCCGCGACTTCCTTCTCCCGCAACCGGGCGCTCCAGCCGGGGGAGTATCCGTGGGGACAGCGCGAGAACACGATCTTCATCGCCACGGTCGCCCTTGCGCTGGTCATCGCCACGTTTATCGTCCTGCTGTAAGCGCAGTGCTGCGCCAGAGACCGGCGCGAGGCGGTAAAATGATGGCTTTTTGAAAGTCAGCATGTCGCGCCGGCTGTTCATTACCACGGCACTTCCCTACGCCAACGGCGCGTTTCACATCGGCCACATCATGGAGTACATCCAGGCTGACATCTGGGTGAGGTTCCAGCGCATGCAGGGGCACGAAGTGCATTTCATCGGCGCCGACGACGCCCACGGCGCGCCGATCATGCTCGCGGCGGAAAAGGCCGGGAAGTCGCCGGAGCAATTCATCGGGGAAATCGCCAAGGGGCGCAAGCAATACCTCGACGGTTTCCACATCGAGTACGACAACTGGCACTCCACGCATTCCGCCGAGAACACGGCGCTGTCGCAGGATGTTTTTCGCAGGCTGAAAAAAGCCGGGCTGATCTACTCCAAGCCGGTCGAGCAGTTCTACGATCCTGTGAAGGGCATGTTCCTCGCCGACCGCTACATCAAGGGCGAGTGCCCGGTCTGCGGCGCCAAGGACCAGTACGGCGACGCTTGCGAGAACTGCAGCTCGGTCTACCCGGCAACCGACCTGAAGAACCCCTACTCCACGCTTTCGGGCGCCAAGCCGGTGCTCAAGTCCTCCGACCATTTCTTTTTCAAACTATCCGAAAAGAAGTGCGTCGATTTCCTGCGCGAATGGTTGGAAGTGCCGGGCCGACTGCAGTCGCAGGTATTGAACAAGGCTTGGGAATGGCTGGACGGCGAAGGCGACAAGGCGCTGGGCGACTGGGACATCTCGCGCGATCCGCCCTATTTCGGTATTCGCGTGCCGGACATCGCCGAGGAGAAATACCTCTACGTCTGGCTGGACGCACCTATCGGCTACTTCGCCAGCCTCAAGAACTACTGTGTTAGAAAAAAACTCGACTTTGACGCGATAGTAAAACCAGGCAGCGACGTGGAGATGATCCATTTCATCGGCAAAGACATCATCTACTTCCACACCTTGTTCTGGCCAGCAATGCTTGAGTTCGCCGGCTACAAGACACCCGACCACGTCTATGTGCACGGCTTCATCGGCGTCTCGGGCGAAAAAATGTCCAAGTCGCGCGGCACCGGCATAGACCCGCTGCGCTACCTAGAGATCGGAATGAATCCGGAGTGGCTGCGGTATTACATAGCAGCGAAGCTCAATGCGAACGTCGAGGACATCGATTTCAATCCTGATGACTTCATCGCGCGAATCAACAGCGATCTCATCGGTAAGTACATCAATATCGCGAGTCGGGCTGCAACCTTGATCACAAAGCACTTCGATGGAAAACTGAAGTACATCGGAGACACAAAGCCGCTGGTCGAAGGAGCGCGCGCTTCAGCTTTTCTTGGACGCGAAAGCTACGAATCGCGCGAATTTGGCAAAGCGGTACGCGATGCAATGGCGGTTGCCGATCGCATCAATCGGGAATTTGATGCTCGTCAACCCTGGGTTCTCGCTAAGGACCCGTCCAAACACGATGAACTACATGACGTGTGTTCGCGAGCGCTGCATGGCTTCAAGTTGTTGTCGGTGCTACTTGCGCCCGTTCTACCGCATTTGGCACACCGCGTCGCAAAGGAACTGTTCGGGCTTGACCGGCCTTTCTCGTGGTCTGATGCTGAGCCACTGCCAAACAAAATCGGACCGTATAAACACCTCATGACTCGAGTCGAAGAAAAACAACTCGACGCGCTGTTCGAACCGAAGGAAACTGCGATGACCGCGCCCTCACCCCAGCCCTCTCCCGCAGCAGCGGGAGAGGGGGTTATATCCATCGACGACTTCAACAAGATCGATCTTCGCGTCGCGAAAATCGTCAAAGCCGAGCACATCGAAGGCGCGGACAAGCTGCTGAAGCTCACGCTCGATATCGGCACCGGTACGCGCACCGTGTTCGCCGGCATCAAGTCGGCCTATGATCCGGCGAAGCTTGAGGGTCGGTTGACGGTGATGGTGGCGAATCTCGCGCCGCGCAAGATGAAGTTCGGCGTGTCCGAAGGCATGGTGCTTGCCGCTTCCGGAGACGGGCCGGGTCTGTTTATTCTTTCACCCGACAGCGGCGCGCAGGCCGGGATGAAGGTGAAGTAGAAAATGGCTGCGTCGCCGCTCGCAGGCTCGCTCCTCGTCGGGATGGTCTGGCTTTTCGTGGCAGTGGCAGGACTGCTTCCGGCGCGGAACGCGGACTTCGCGCGGCGGGTCGCCTTCCCTCTGGGCGCGGCGGCCGGCATCGCGCTCGCGGCCTTCGGCCTGCAGGCGGTGTGGCTTCCGGCGCAGTCCATGACGCTGCCGCTCGGGCTGCCCGGCCTGCCTTTCCATCTGCGCATCGACCCGCTCGCGGGATTTTTCCTGATGCTGCTCGGCTCGGTGTCGGCGGGAATCTCCGTGTACGCCGCGGGATATTTTCGCGAAGAACCCTCGGGGCGCCTCGCTCTGATCACCTTCCAGTACCACGTGTTTCTCTCGAGCATGGCCTTCGTGCTGCTCGCCGACGACGCCTACATGTTCATGGTGGCCTGGGAAACGATGGCCTTGTCATCCTATTTTCTGGTCATCACCGACCACCGGCAGCCGGCGATCCGCAGCGCCGGCTTTCTCTATCTGCTGATCGCGCACCTGGGAGCGCTCGCGATCCTCCTGTGCTTCGGCGTGCTGCACGGCGGACGCGGCGACTACAGCTTCGAGGCGCTGCGCGCCGCCCACCTGGAGCCGGGGTGGGCGACGGCAGCCTTTCTGCTCGCGTTTTTCGGATTCGGCGCCAAGGCGGGGATGATCCCGCTTCATGCCTGGCTGCCCGAAGCGCACCCGGCCGCGCCTTCGCCCGTCTCGGCACTGATGAGCGGAGTCATGATCAAGACCGCCATCTACGGCATGGTGCGGGTGATCTTCGATTTGATCGGAAACGTGCGCTGGGAATGGGGCATGGTGGTGCTCGCGGTGGGCGCGGGCACCACGCTCTTCGGCGTGCTCTTCGCCCTCATGCAGCACGATCTGAAACGCCTGCTCGCCTACCACTCCGTCGAGAACATCGGCATCATCCTGCTCGGCCTGGGCATGTCCATGGTGTTCATCGGCTTCGGCCATCCGGCGGCGGGAGCGCTCGGCCTCATCGCCGGCCTGTACCACACGCTCAACCACGCCGTGTTCAAGGGACTTCTCTTCCTCGGCGCGGGGTCCATCCTGCACTCGACGGGTCTGCGCAACCTGAACGACATGGGCGGTCTGATCCACAGCATGCCGAAGACCGCGTTCTATTTCCTCATCGGTGCACTTGCCATCTCGGCGCTGCCGCCCTTGAACGGATTCGTCTCGGAATGGCTCACCTTCCAGACCGCCCTGCAAGCGACCATCCTTCAGCACGGCGTGGTGCGCAGCCTGCTGCCGCTTTTCGCGGCGACGCTCGCGCTCGCGGGCGCGCTCACCGCGATGTGCTTCGTCAAGGTCTACGGCATCGCCTTTCTCGGCCGGCCGCGCGAGCCCGCCCATCACTCGCCTCTGCCCCACGCGGGCGACGCGGGCCAGATGGAACGCTACGGCATGGCCTGGCTCGCCGCCGGCTGCTTCGTGCTCGGGCTGTTCCCGACTTCCTTTCTACTGATCCTGAACCGGGTCGGCGTTTCGCTGACCGGGCAGGGCCTGTCCGAACAGGCGCTCGCCGGTTCGGGCTGGCTGTGGCTCGTGCCCACGGCGCCGGAGCGGGCGAGCTACTCGCCTCTCATCTTCCTGGTGATGATCGTCGCCGTGACACTGCTCGCGTTCCTGCTGGTGCGCCGCTTCTACCATGGCCGCACGCGCCTCGCCGATCCCTGGGACTGCGGCTACCCCGAGCAGACCGCGCGTATGCAGGACACGGCGGATGCTTTCGGCCAGTCGATCCGCCACGTCTTCGGCCCGATCTACCGCATCGAGCGCAGGCTCCCCGGCCCCGACGACGCCGCGCCGAGATACGTGCTCAAGGTCGAAGACCGCCATTGGTATTGGTTCTATCTGCCCGTGGCGCGCGCGGCCGAATTCGTCTCCTCGAAGATCGCGCTCTTGCAGCAGGGCCGGATCAGCATCTACCTGCTCTACAGCTTCATCACCCTGATTGCGCTCTTGGTGTTCGTGAGATGAGCGTGGTGCGATGAGCAGCGTTACCGGAATCGCTTTCCAGATTCTGCAGTCGGTGTTCGTGGTGCTCGCCGCGCCGCTATTCACGGGCTGGGTCAACCAGTGCCGCGCCTGGCTGCAAAACCGTTCCGCGCCCAGTCTGCTGCTGCCTTACTGGACTCTCGCGAAGCTCTTCCACAAGGACGCGGTGATCGCGCGAAACGCGTCGCCGCTGTTTCACCTCACGCCTTACGTCCTGTTCGGCTGCATGTGGCTCGCGGCGGGCATCGTGCCCGTGCTCGCCACGGGCCTGCCCTTCGCGCCCGCGGCGGACATCATCGCCCTGGTCGGAGTGTTCGCCCTGGCGCGCATGTTCTCCGCGCTCGCCGCCATGGACATCGGCACTTCGTTCGGAGGGCTGGGTGCACGGCGCGAAATGCTGATCGGCTTTCTCGCCGAACCGGCGATGCTGATGACGCTGTTCACCGCGGCCTTCATTTCAGGATCCACCCAGCTCACCACCATCGTAGACACCCTCGCGCACCGCGAATTCGCGATCTACCCGAGTCTCGCTTTCGCGGCGGTCGCCTTTCTCATGGTTCTGCTCGCTGAGAACGCGCGCATCCCGATCGACAATCCGACCACCCACCTCGAGCTCACCATGGTGCACGAAGCGCTGATTCTCGAGTACTCGGCGCGACACCTGGCCCTGATCGAATGGGCGGTCGCGATCAAGCTGTTCGCCTACATGACCATCGGCATCGCGCTCTTCGTCCCCTGGGGCATCGCCGAGGCGGGCGACTGGAGAGCGCTGCCGCTCGCAGTCGGAGCTCTCGCGGCGAAACTCGCCCTGGCGGGCGCGGGCCTCGCCCTGATCGAGACGCTGCTCGCGAAGCTGCGCCTGTTCCTCGCGCCGGAGTTTCTGTCCACTGCGTTCCTGCTCGCGGTACTGGGGATGCTCACGCACTTTCTCACCCAAGGCTGAGGCGAATGCCGCTCGCCGGCCAGTTCGTCAACCTGCTCGCGGCATTTCTGCTGCTGCTCGCGTTCGCCATGCTTTCGCAGCGGCGCGTACTCACGCTGATCCGCCTCCTGGCCTGGCAGGGCGCGGCACTCGCCGCGTCCACGGCGATTGTCGCCTGGTCGACCGACCAGACGCATCTCTACTTCTCGGCGGGAGTCACCGTGCTCCTCAAGGTGATCCTCATCCCCTGGGTGCTGCACCGGCTGATCGACCGGCTGCACGTGCGCTGGGACATCGAGACCCTGATCAACATTCCCACTACGATGCTGATCGGGATAGGCCTCGTGATCCTCGCATTCGCGCTGGCCGCGCCGATCTCGCAGATGGCGACCACGCTCACCCGCTCGACGCTGGGAATCGCGCTGGCGAGCGTGCTGCTGTCTTTCCTCATGATGATCGTGCGTCAGAAAGCGGTGCCGCAGGTCATCGGCTTTCTGGCGATGGAAAACGGGCTTTTCTTCGCCGCCACCAGCGCCACTTACGGCATGCCCCTCGTGGTGGAGCTGGGCGTGGCGCTCGACGTGCTGGTGGGGACCTTCATCTTCGGCATCTTCTTCTTCCATATCCGCGAGCGCTTCGACAGCCTCGACATCCGGCATATGGAAAAGCTGAGGGAGGATTGATTGATGAGAGAGGTCGCCTCCCTGAAGGCTTGTCATTCCCGCGTAAGCGGGAATCCAGCGAAGTTGCCGGAAAGTCACTGGACCCCCGCTTGCGCGGGGGTGACGGAGTAAGGGTGGAAGTCGCGCTGGTCCTCGGCGTCCCGCTTCTAGGCGGCCTGCTGCTCGCGCTCGCGGGGCACAGACGCTGGGCGCCGGAGCTCAATTCACTCGTGAGCCTCTTGACCCTCGCCGCTGCGGCGGTGCTCACGGTCCGGGTCATCGCCGACGGGCCGATGACGGCGTTCGAGGAGCAGTTCTTCGTCGATCCGTTCAACGTATTCCTGGTGGCGCTGACGGCCTTCGTCACCTTCACCACGACACTCTTCTCGCGGCCCTACATGCGCATCGAGGAGCACAACGGCCGGGTCAATTCCAAGCGGCTGCGCCTGTACCACAGCATGTATCAGCTGTTCACCTTCATGATGCTGTTGTGCCTGCTTTCCAACAACGTCGGCATTCTGTGGGTGGCGATGGAGGGCGCGACGCTCACCACCGTCCTGCTGGTGAGCCTTTACAGGACGCCGGCGAGCATCGAGGCGGCCTGGAAGTATTTCATTCTCTGTTCGGTCGGCCTCGCGCAGGCGCTGTTCGGCACCATCCTGCTTTATTTCGCGGCGGAGAAAGTACTCGGACCCGGCGGAACCTCGCTCCTGTGGACGCATCTTCACGAAGTGCGCGGCCAGCTCGAGCCGACGGTGTTGTCACTCGCGTTCGTGTTCCTGCTGGTCGGCTACGGCACCAAGGTGGGCCTGGTGCCGCTGCACAACTGGCTGCCCGACGCGCACGCCGAAGGCCCGACGCCGATCTCGGCGGTGCTCTCGGGCCTGCTCTTGAATGTCGCGCTCTACGCCGTGGTGCGCAGCAAGGTCCTCGTGGACGACGCGCTTGGAAGAAATTTCTCCGGAGGCCTGATGATGGGCTTCGGCCTGCTCTCGGTCGTGGTCGCGGCGTTCTTCCTCTCCCGGCAGCGCGACATCAAGCGCATGTTCGCGTATTCGTCGGTCGAGCACATGGGCATCATGACCTTCGCCTTCGGCATGGGCGGACCAGTGGCGGCGTTCGCGGGCCTCCTGCACATGACGGTGCATTCGCTCACCAAGAGCGCGATCTTCTTCACCGTCGGCCACGCCTCGCAGAAGGCCGGCACGCAGAACATGGCGGACATCCGCGGGCTGATCGTGCAAAGCCCGGTCATCGGCTGGGGCCTCGCGATCGGCAGCCTCGCCATCCTGGGCATGCCGCCCTTCGGCGTGTTCACGAGCGAGTTCATGGTGCTCACCACCACGATGCACGAGCACCCCTGGGCGACGCCTTTCCTGCTGGTCGCGCTCGGCGTGGCGTTCGCGGCGATCTTCGGCAAGGTGCAGCCGATGGTATTCGGCGAGATCCCCGTCACCTACGCGCCTCGCCAGCTGCCTCGCGGGCCAACGCTCGTTCCGGTTTTCGTTCACCTGGGGATCGTGCTGATGCTCGGACTCTACATTCCGCCTTATCTCGTCGCCTGGTATCGCCAGGCGGCGGCGCTGATCGGGTGACCGTGGAAAAGACTTTCAGCGATCTGGGATTGAAGGCCGCAGCGCTTCCGGGCGCGATGCCGGCGTTCTGTGCCTCGATCGCGGCAGGCGAGCTGCGCGGCATCTGCGGCGAAGCCCGCGCGCGCAAGGCGCGCCTGGTAGCGCTATGGGGCAGCGACGAGACGCAGCACGGCACGGGCTTCGCGCTGCACCTCGCCCTGGCCTTCCCCGCGGGTCTCCTCTGGCTCAGCGTGCCGCTCGCGCGCGAGAACCCGCGCTATCCCGGCATCGCCGACATCTATCCGAGCGCGGGCCGCATGCAGCGCGCCACCGCCGACCTGCTCGGCATCCATCCGGATGACGGCGCCGACGTGCGCAAGTGGCTGCGCCACGGCGCCTGGCCCGGAGACGCCTTTCCGCTGCGCAAGAACGTCGATGCCGCCGTCCGCTTCGCGGAGGAGCCGGACCGTTATCCCTTCGTCCCGGTCGAAGGCGAAGGCGTGCACGAGATCCCGGTCGGCCCGGTCCATGCGGGCACGATCGAGCCCGGGCATTTCCGCTTTTCCGTGGTCGGCGAGAAAATCCTGCGGCTGGAGGAGCGGTTCGGCTACAAGCACAAGGGCATCGAGAAACGCTTCGAGCAGATGACGATCGAAGAGGGCGCGAAGCTCGCAGGCAGGGTGAGCGGCGATTCCACGGTCGCCTACGCCTGGGCCTACGCCATGGCGGTCGAAGGCGCCACGGGAACCGCGCCGCCGGGCCGCGCGCTCGCGCTGCGCGGCATCTTCCTCGAGCTCGAGCGCATCGCCAATCATCTGGGCGACCTCGGCTACCTCGGCAACGACGTCTCGCTCTCGTTCGGCTTCTTCCAGTTCTGGCGGCTGAAGGAGGATCTGCTGCGCACCAACGCGCGCCTCTTCGGCCACCGCTACCTGATGGACGCCGTCGTTCCCGGCGGCGTCGCGAAGGATCTGCCGCGCTCCGAGGTCGAATTCCTCGCCGGCCGGCTGGACAAAATCGAGCGCGAGGTCGCGACGCTCAAGGCAATCTACGACGAGCACGCAGGCGCGCAGGACCGCTTCATCATGACCGGACAGGTGGTACCTGAACTCGCGGAGCGCATGGGTCTCACCGGAATCGCGGGCCGCGCGAGCGGGATGGCGCACGACCTGCGCAGCGATCACCCGATTCCGCCCTGGCAGCAGCTCGACCTCCGCATGGCTACGCACACGCGCGGGGACGTCGCGGCGCGCGTAGCGGTGCGCTTCGACGAGGTCTTCGAATCGATGCGCCTGGTGCGAGCGCTCGCGCAGGAGCTTCCGCCCGGCGGGATCCGCACGGCGGTCGCGCCGGCCAAGGCGGGCGTGCGCGGTCTCGGCTGGGTCGAGGGCTGGCGCGGCGAAGTGCTGATCGCGCTCGAGACCGCCGCGGCAAACCGCATCCAGCGCCTGCATCCGCACGATCCTTCCTG
>Ga0193726_1000742_pt1 | contig 30659 bp, 30 predicted proteins | sample H2c1metaG_FD_144928 | JGI IMG/M metagenome (GOLD analysis project Ga0193726, IMG submission 144928) | Soil microbial communities from a riparian zone of the East river system, Colorado, United States - H2c1 | ecosystem: Environmental > Terrestrial > Soil > Riparian zone | place: USA: East River... | reverse complement strand
ATTGAAGTTTCAAAACGTTTAAGGTACTGCCATCTCCCTGGCCCCATATTAATCTTTCACCCCCGGTTGGTATCAATTTTCTATGTTTTCCCATGATATTGCCTTCATCATTAATAAAAAGAATTGTATTGTAAAGGCTATTATTACTGGATTCAGAATTTAATTCATTGATCCCTATGATAACATGGATACCTGCTTTTTTAGCAGCCTCGCATAATTGCCTGGTAGAACGATCTGGTATGGAGATGGCATTTTTTACCAATTCAGTGTAGAGGTTATCCAGGTCATTGGATTTACTATTTGGTATTAGCCAGGCCCAGTCGGGATAGCCGGATATAAATGCCTCGGGGAACACTACTAATTTCGCACTTTCTGATCCCGCTTGTTTGATGATATCACAAGCTTTATCAACCGTCTTATCCTTATTTAAAAAAACCGGTGATGACTGGGAAGCTGCTACTTTTATTAGGCTATTCATAATTAATAGTATCGTTTATTTGCCGCTATCAACAATGAATTATAAATGCAAGTTTAGCGACACACCCTTCGGCCGATGTTTTTAGCTAAGTTTTCTATATTTTGTTCTAATATAATCAACAAAATCCGGTTCAATTCCTTGTTGTCGAATGATTGTTTGTATCTGTGCCCTGTGATGAATGGAATGATAATTTAGCTGGAGAGCTATGTCTTTTGGTGAAGCTGCCCAAATTCCGTTGTCAAAACCAATAAATGTGACTTCAGTAGATAATTCCTCCTCCGTTCTTAACTGGATATATTTAATCCATGGGTCGAGGCTTTTTGTCCATTCATATTCAAGGGTTTCAAAATCATAAACAGGATCCCACCAACTCATTTCTTTTGCCTTAGGGTCTTGCAATATCCTGACCATCCATTTATACTGAGAATTGATCAAGTGGCTAAACAACCTGATGCATTCATCTTTGTTATCAAGTAGTTTGATTTTATTTAATAAATTCTTATTCGTGATGTCATTATAATTGAAAGTATCTACCAGGTAAATTTTAAAGTCCATATCGGTCAAAAAATTTTTAAATTATTTTGGTCTTTCGTGTTTCGGTTCATAAACTCCTAGTTTACCACCTCCTGGGAGTGTCAAATATACTATGTCTCCCCATCGTTGGGAATCTAATGGAGTGCAGGCTATTTTTTGTTGAGACATCTCTTTGATAAAAGAATTAATATCGTCACACAGCAGATAGAATTCTACCTGGCCATTTTCATCGGCAGGGTGTATGGCCATTTCAGAAGGAGGCAATTTGAAAATGAGCCAACCATGGCCTATGTCTATATGTGGGAATTTTAAAACTGTTTTAAAGAAATCACGATCGGCTTCCGGATTTGCACTATATAGTATTGTATGTGCTCCCGTGATCATTTCTTTTAGTTTTTTTCAAATTTACGGAATGAGCCTAATCCAGTGGCATTGGATATAATTTGGATGTTTTTTAAAACTATTTTTTTGTCAAGGCAATCGCCATTTTAATAGCACCATAAGCATTCACTATACCTCCGGTCACCGATAGACTATTAAAAGGCACTTCTATTTTTGATTTTGGTCTGTTCACCATTTGATTGGGCCTAAAAGCTGACTTTAAAAGAATTTCTTTTACTTGCCTTGCGGATAATGACGGGAAATATGAGAACAACAACGCCGCTACCCCAGACACCATAGGCGCTGACATGCTTGAACCTGATTTAAAATCATAACCATTATTTGGTACAGTTGAAAAAATATCGCTTCCGGGCGCAAATAAATCCAAATTCTTCTTTCCATAATTGGAATATGGATGCGCTAACCTAAAGTCAAATAAAGGCCTATTCCAGCCAACAGTTATAAAATTCTTTGCTTTATTACCGTTATTGTAAATAGCGATTGGATAATGATAATTCACTGAGCTGTCAATATTTACACCATCATTTCCTGCACAATGAATGATCAGTACATCTTTCTTTTCTGCATAGCGGACGGCTTCATCAACGAATTGTTTATTTGAAGAGAAGATTTTTGAAAAACTCATGTTGATGACCTTTGCTCCATTGTCAACCGCATAGTGTATTGCATTTGCAACATCTTTATCCCGTTCATCCCCAACTGCAGTCGAAGCTACGATTGGCATTATGAGAACATTATTGGCAATTCCGTCAATGCCTTTGTTATTATTTCTTTGCGCAGCAATAATGCCGGCCACGTGGGTGCCATGGGTAAGATTTGGTGATAATTTGAAGTATGGACTTCCATAGTGAAGGTTTGTAGAATTTGCCGAATCATTTGCAATCAACCCGCCCGAATGATAATCTAAGTTGTAAGCAAATTGAATATCTCCAGAGTCTTTACTATTTAATTTTTCCAGGAAATCTTTTTTGGCTCTTTTGTAGACGGCAAATTCTCTTTTTTCCGCAGGTTGTAGCGAGTTGGTGTCAACATTATCGTATTTGTTTTTCCAGGCTTGATAATATTGAGTTGAGCTTGCTTGTTCATTTTCTACAATTGTTCCGTCCTTTTCCCCTCTAAAATTCCAGCCGTGCACATCATCAACGTAGCCATTATGGTCATCGTCAATGTTATTGCCGGGAATTTCTTTTTCGTTTGTCCATATCACATTTTTTAAATCTTCATGAAGTATATCCATCCCATTGTCAATAACTGCAACGATTACTTTTATTGATTTTCTTCCTTTTAGAAGTTGGTAAGCTTTGTCCAGGCTGATCCCTGCAACGGAGTCTCTTGTTGGGTCTTTTTCAAACCAGTTTTTTGGAATGACTTTTTGTGATTGGACCTGGGCATAATTCCTGGAACTGAAAAATGTACAAAGACAAAGAAGCGCTACCGTATTGAAGATATAAGGTGAATTTTTCATTTCACTTTTTCACCCGGTCAAAAAACTCTTTCTGCAGCTTCAATGTTTTATTGTCTTCTTTAATAGCCTTAATCGCATCGATTAATTGGTTGATGGTATGATCCGCTACCAGTTTTCCAAGAGCTACCGTAGCTTTATCGCCTTCGCCTGCATAATGATTTGGAAAATCAGCATACCACCAGATTCCTGTGTACACATTTGGGATGGATAGCCGGTTTTGGTTTGCACCTGATTCATTTTTAGCGCTGTCCATTTGCACCAGGTCGGGTCGAAAATACAATACTTCCGATGTTTCTTTTTCACCGGCATGCTGGTCGCCTGCGGGGTCTGAATGTCGCAACGCGGCTACCTGTTTATTAAACGCAGAATCGTTGGATGGCTGGAAAAAATATACGGCATAATTCCTTTCTTTTTCAAGTCTTGTTTGTATAAAATATTTTATCAGCTCAGGATTTCCGCCGTGGCCGTTTACAATGATGATCTTATTAAATCCATTTCTTGCAATTTCATCACAGGTATTTTCCAGGAGGTCCCATACCACTCTCTCTGGAAGTGCAAATACACCTGGCTGGTGCCTGGCTTCATTGATCTGTCCATAAAAATAATCGGGGAATACTACAGCATATTCTTTTTGTGTAGCACGTGAAGCATATTCACGCACGTGTATCAGGTCGCTGCCCACAGGCACATGCGGACCATGTTTTTCTAAAATACCAATTGGAAGAATACATGTTTTATTGCTTTTGGTTAATGCATTGTTCCAGTCGGAGGCAGTTATCTCATCCCAGCGTGTAGGTAATTTTTTTTGAGCTTTGGCTTGCAGGCAAATAAAAATGGCGAAGCAGATGGCTGCCAAAAAAGTTATATTTCTTTTCATTGCAATCGTTTTAACAAATATAGTGATGTGATGGGAAAATGGCGCGCAACCTTAGGACTTCGCGAAAGTTAAGAAGACTCTCTTCCTCATGTTCGCCTCCCCGGAAACGCATTCCTGGATTCAATTTTCATTTGTCAATGGAGCCACTCTATAGTTTAATCCTGCAGTGGTACCACTACTTACATCAACGGTAACTCCAGTAATCTTCCCTGCCAGGTCAGAGGAGAGGAATACCGCAAGATTAGCGATGTCAGCCATTAGTGGCAATTTTTTTAGGATTGTGTCTGCTTCCATTTGTTTAATTACCGGCGCCATAACTTCCGGTTGTGTTTCAATCGCGGTTTTAAATATCCTTGAATCCGGGGAGCCACCTGAACGCATATTTACAACGCGAATGCCATATACTCCCAATTCAATTGCAAGGTTTTTTGAAAAATTTTCTACTGCACAACAAGCTGGCGCAAAGCCACCAGTATAAGGATAACCTATTCCGCCCGGTGTCGCGGTAAGTGTTAAGATAACGCCCGACTTTTGTTTCACCATTACTTTAGCAACAGCCTTTGCAGTTATAAAACGTGTTTGCATCGTCATGGTTATTGGACTCAGAAAATCTTCTGCTGAAATATCCACCAAAGGAATATTCATTACAATATCGGCACCCACGGCATTAAATGAAATATCCACTGTACCAGCTTTTTTTACCACCTTTTCAATATGCTTGTTTACTGCATTTTCATCTAAAGCATCCACTACATCAGCTTCTACTTTTCCGCCTGATTTCAAAATTTCATCTGCTACCTTCTGAACAGAAATGATATTTCTTCCAGTCAAAAAAACTTTAGCTCCTGCATTAGCCAATGCCTTTGCTACAGCCCCACCCAATGAGCCACCAGCTCCGTAAATAAGTGCATTTTTATTTTTGAGAATATCCATGTTTTGTAAAGTTCTCGAAAAATTTTAAAATAAAATTTGGGCTATTCAAATTTTATCAGGCGGCTACGGAACCAAAGTATATTCTACCAGGTTCAACTTCTCTTTTAGTAATTGGTACCTGGGATCACTATGAGATACCTTGAACATAGAGTTCTCAATAAGAATAGCCACTGGCCCCATTCTTTTTTCAACACATTGAAATAAATGATGGAATGCCTTGTCTTTTTCTCCCAATGACCACCAGATCATTGCTAAGTCCGCATCTAATACTACTCCCGGTTCTTCAAACTGCCACTGTTCGATCTTCCGAATACACTCTAATGCTTTTTCGGCCTCACCTAGTTTCGCATAAGCACATCCTAATGGTGTTAGCCCTTTTAATGGATGGTTTATTGATCGGTGAACCCCTTCAAATATTTCTGCTGCCTTCTTCCAGTCTCCTTTTGCGCCAATACACCAGCCTTTTAATTCCAATGCTGCCCGCATCCGCGGATGTATGTCTAATAAAGATTCAACTTGCCTTATCGCATCATCGGTTCTTCCGTTATTGAAGTAAGCTTCTGCCAGGAACTTGTTAACTATCGGGGAAAGCGGATCTACCTGTAATGCTTTTTCCATGATATCAACAGCCTCTTTCTTTCGCCCTGTGATCATATAATAAAAAGAAAGTAGCAGGTGAGTGCCAGTTGCTGCAGGATTTAACTCCAGGGCCTGTAGCAATGAATCATATGCCTGTTTCCATTTCCAATCATACCACAAATAAGCCGCACCTTTAGCAGCATGTGCTCCAGCCAGTGAAGGATCCAGTTGCAGTGCTTTATCACTGTATTTATGAACAATTTCAAAAGCTTCACTGGGGAGGATTTGTCCTGTTGCTCCAAGAAAAGAATAACATGCTGCGGCCATCGCATAAGCATGGGCATAACCTGGTTCAAGCGCTATCGCTTTTTCGAAACATTCAATGGCTTTTTTAGCATCATCCGGCGTTATCTTGTTATAAAAATGCAGCCCCTTCAAAAAAAGTGTATAAGCCTCGAGATTTTGGGTTGGTACTTTTACAAGTGTTTCCTCCTGCAGTTTCTCAGTCAAATTTTCCCGGCACTTGTTAGCTATGATATTGCTAATCTCATCCTGCACATCAAATATATCAGTCAGGTCCCGGTCATAAATTTCACTCCAGACATGATAGCCATCAGCAGCATTTATTAACTGCGCCGTAATGCGAACGCGATTACCAGCTTTACGTACACTTCCCTCCAGCAGTCTATCTACGTTTAGCTGTATTCCAATTTCACGGATATCAGTATTCTTTCCTTTAAAAGCAAAGGCCGAAGTTCTTGAAGTCACCTGGAGCCCATCTACTTTAGTAAGTGCATTCAGTAATTCTTCTGTGATGCCATCGCTGAAGAATTCATTTTCCGGATCTGCACTCATGTTTACAAAAGGCAGCACGGCAAGACGATTGGCAGGGGGTTTTGTTTTTCCTTTTAAGGCAGCGCGGTTAGGAACAACAAGTCCTTTTTTATCGATAGCAAAGATGCGGACAGGCGCTGTTACATTCTTTAATTCAAAGTACCCCATTTCACGGGCTATAAAGTTTTCCTGGTTTTTTATTTCATCAAACACCTTTTCCGAAATGAAAATTGAACCTGGAACAGCAAGGGATTCTATCCTTGAAGCAAGATTAACACCATCCCCATAAATAGCTTCATCCTCTATTGAAATATCTCCGGTATGGAGGCCTATGCGCAATTCCACTTTTGGTTCCTGCTGTAACGTTTGTTGTATTTCGACAGCACAATTAACTCCATCAATAGCGCTGTTAAAAATACTTAGAGCGCCATCACCATAGTATTGAAGAATTTTTCCATGATAAAGAGAAACGGAAGTTTCCAAAACTTCCTTCAACCTGCGACGCTTTTCTTTTGCAAGTTGTTCGCTTTGCTGCATAAGAGCTGTATAACCTGTCATATCGGAAAACATTATTGCAGCAAGTTGACGCATGGGTAAAATTAGTGAAGATAAAAGGGAAATTGCGAGTTGCGAGTTAGGGACTCGTAAGTTAGTGATTTATCTTCTGAAGAGACGTGGGGAATGAACCTGCCTGTTAAACCTTCGGTTGAGAACAGGCAGGCATGAATATCCGATTGTATTATACATCTACCTGCATGGAAAGAATAAGAGGATCCTTTACTGTGTGCCGGTCTTTCGCTTCCTGGACTTTTGGATCAGTCATGATAGCTCCGAGTTTTGCCATGTCTGTTACTTCTAAAACCAATACCACGGATTTTGGATCATCCTGGTCCTGGAACGTCTTAAAGCTTGATACTGCAGAAGCAAAAAGTTTCGATCTGTCTTCGTGGCCTTTCAGCCATGTATCAAAGTCACCTACTTTGTGTCGAACTACTACGGTTGGCATGATTAAATTTTTTAGTGATTAAAGTATTTAATAAAATGGAGAATAATAAAACTAGCTATATTTTACCTGGCCCAAAAATTAATTTCGATTCCTGTGAAGCTTTGGGAAACGCAGCTAATGTGAAGGGCTTTGTGCAGCCGGGTCAATAGTTCATCTACAGCCGTCGTTGCGATCTTCAAGCTATTAACAAGAAACCGTCGCGTCTGAAGTCGCACACTTAATCATTTCTTTCGTTTCTAAGAATCCAATCCACAACCTCTTTCAGTGTTCCTCCGATATATGAAGCGTATGGCTTCGCATTTTGGAATTCCGATTCACTTGCTGCAAAACCAGTTCTTACAAGACATCCATGGCCACCGAAGTTTTTTCCAGCAATAATATCCAATGCAGTATCACCAATTACATAAGATTTTCCTAAATCAATATCATAATCATTTGCCGCTTGTTCATACAAAAAGGCATTTGGTTTTTTACAAATACAATTTTCTGCGAACCTATGTGGACAAATATATGGCCCCTTTAAATCCAAATTCAGATCACTAAAAAAGACAGAAAACCAATTGCGAAATTCCTGCTCAGTAAATCTTCCTTTTGCGATTCCCGATTGAATGGTAACTACCGGGCATATGAGTTTTGCTTCAATAAGTTTAGCAATGGCAATATCAGCACCTGGAATTATTTTTATTTCAGAAAGTGTTTCTTGCTTAAGCGGCAAAACAAGGGTCCCATTTAAATCCAGAAATACGCCTGTATTTGATTTCAAACAATTTTATTTTATAGTCATTTTCTCTTCGAACATTTGGATCTGTGTTGATCTGTTCTAATTCTTTCGTTTTTTTACATGGTTATATGCGGACAGGAGGGCCTCCAGGACAAATTCCTTTGGAACTTTGTTCAATTCGAAAGTTGTAGCCCCTTTTTCGCCCCATTTGTTTGGGACCGGATAGATGTTCTTATCCATTTTACAGAAGATGGTTTGTTCTTCAGGGGTCAGGAATATATTGGCAGTATTGCCTTTCGCTAAATAAGTAGCGAACATCCTTTTGCCGATCACGCTAAAGCCAATTCTTTCGAAATGTGGTTTCTGTGTTGTGCCGGGAAATGAAAGGGCCAGTTCCATAAATTTCTCACCAGTGATCATTTATTACTTCGGTAAATACTTTTTTGAAAATTTTATGTTTTTCTGATAATTGTATTGTATAAATTCTGAAATTACAGAAGCCTTAAACTATTTTAAAGACATCAGTAGCTCAGTCTCAAGTTTGGTCTCGTCGTTTGTCCAGTGCCCGTAGATTTCAATATACGGTAAGATGGTCTCGTAGCCTTTGCTTTTTAATTCCTCTGTCATATTTTGGCCCGCCTGCTTTATTAAATTGTATGGGCCAATATGTTTGAAATAGGCATACTTTAATAAGGTAATACTCTTTTGTTCCAGTCCTGTATCTTGATTTGGAATGTCAATAAGTTCCACTCCTGCGAATACGCTGTGACCTGGTTCGTAAACCCAAATATTCAGACCTTTATTTTTTAAATTATTTGATTTAACAATCTTCCACATCTTGTCCATTAGCCTGAATGCGGTTCCGGCATAGTCATTATTTATAGCAATTCCTGAAAAACCATAAATCTCCAGCTTTAATGGTTCATTAATTATTTCCAAATTCATTGTCGTCAATTTTGGAGATTAAATTAATTACCTACTATATCCAGGGCTTACCATAGGGCCGGAAATTTACAAGATGAATATAACAACTAAAAGCTAAAAAGATAATAGTACCATAAAAAATCTCCGTTGCAATCCTTTGCAACGGAGATCAGTTTCATACAACAATGTACCAATCATTTTTATTTTGCCGGAGGAGTAAGTGTATAACCAAGTGTTGTCAAAATGTATAACTTGTCATAGTAGAGAAAGTCCCGATCTATCTTCCCATTTTTTAAATGAGCTGAGTATTGATATGAAAATCTCACATCTTTCCCGTTTTCAGTAAAACTATAAGAACCCCACATTTCTACCCAATGCCCAGCAAGGTCTCCCGATTTTACATTAAAGGTTGCTGATACAAAGTCGTTTTTCCGGTTTAGTTGTACAGAGTCGCTCTGTTTCCATCCTTGATTAACCGTCTCAACGGTAGAAGAATCGCCGGGACCAGGGCCATAGCCTCTATAGTTGCTCGCTAACATAGAGGTTGCCTTATCCACGTCGCCTGCAACAAGATTATGCACATAATCACTGACAAGTTTTATATCCGCATCCGCATTTGGGTTTTCGCCTACAAAGTCTTTGTAGACAGGCTGCTTAGTTGTAGTGGGTTGAGCATTTACTGATGTAAAGCCTAAAGCCGAGACCAGGATTGTCAATAGGAGAGCTTTGGTATTTGGTTGTCTCATATTAAATAAGTTAAAGAGGTAAATTAAAAAAATAAAAATCTAAATGTAATGTAGCCTCTTTGGGACGCCGCAATAAAAGATATTTTGTTTGCAACTGTGTGACATTAAAGTCAATAATGGAAGTCAACTTTGTATTGGTGTTATAACATCGCTTACGTGAATTTACGGTTAGGCAGTAGTTGGAACTAAGTTTATTGATCTTCAAATTAACGGGGAGTCTCTATGTTTACATTCTGTACCGACAATAGAAGCCACAGACTATTTTGTTTTATGAGAACCCAGGTGGATATTCCATGTCGAGGTTCACTGGGAGTGCCATCATGATGGGTATCATCGCTTAGTCCCCATCCAATATGTATGATAGCTAAATCAGGTTTGACATATTTTATGACAACACTGTCTGTAGCCCATATACTATTTTTAAATATCGACGCATGATTTTTCCTATGGTGATTCATAGTCTCTTCTTTTCCTTTAAACCATGTCCCGCTTTTGGTGACAAAGTCTATATCCGCAGCAAACAAGGTAGCAAAGGAATCCATGTTATGACTGTTCCAATATCGCTGCCATTTTTCAGCTACATCATTGAGAGCGTGCGTTTCCTTGGTATCATACTTAGTTGGAACTTGACAATAACAGCTTAAAGAAGCTGTATAGATGAGAACAAATAGAATTAAAATGCGCATGAATCTGAATTTTATTATGATTTATCAAATGCTTATCTAAAAAGACTATCTGCTATTGAATTGCCTATAACGTTCGAGTATTTGTAAAGACAGGGGGATTCATTGAATGTCCAGCCGGGACAAATGCCCAATTGAAATATATTGTTGAAGTTATGAACTAAAGCTGAAGATCGGACGTCGAGCCAAAACTACTGTTGATGCTTGCAAATAGCTGATGTTCGATTGGCCCCTGCTTTTGCTAATATTTTTGTAGGGATTCGTGCTACCAACTAATTCGTTTATAAATGATATTCTTTTTTGCAAATATTCAATAAGTTCTGCTGATATACTTCCATATTTTCTGTCTCTTGATTTTATCACTCACCCAAATATGGATCTTTGATTTTTTTTGCCAGGTAAATGATATTTGAAAATTTTACTTCACATTGATTGCCCGTGGGTGATTGTGCTAAAAACCCAATTTTCAAGTCTTTTGTATTGTTAAATTGAAGATGTCGTACCAGGAACCATTTTTTATTGTCCCCGGAGTAATAAAGGGTAATTACATTTTCTGCTTTCGCTATTTTATAAAACACCTTGTTACCTTTTATTTCAACAGAATTACAATCATCTGAAATATCCTTTGTAACAACGCTAACCACTCTTTTTGCTCCGGTATAATCTTTTTCAAAACAAAATTTAATCCAATTCAAACTATCTTCTATCAAAACAATTGCTCCACCGTCCCATTTATTTAAAAATGAATGTTGAATAGATGCTGAAAGAACAAAGTTATCATCCGCTTTAAATAATAGTTTAGGCGCATTGTCGGTGTTATATGTCACGTTTGGATCCCTGAACATATCAGTTTTCGGTCCTGCCACAATGGTTAATATATCATTTTGAATGGTATATTTCAGGGGAGCATTGTCCCAAACAAGTGACCGGGGAATTGAACTAATCTTTAAACTGTCTTTACCCTGGGCCATAGTTTGATGGTGGAGACCAACAAAAAATAAAAATCCGAGGAAATAATTCAGATAAAAATGTTTATTCATTTTATAGTTATTAGTGTATAAAATCGTTAGTTCTTGCAATCATCGCTTGATAAACTGAAAAAGGAAATATGCACGGGAAGATAATTGGTACTGTTTACAAAACCTTGCAACGCAAAAATGCCCACATATTTTGGTTTGATAGAAATCTCTTTGGCGAATGCTTCTTTGAGTGCAAAATTTTCTACAGGGCTTGCAGAATAAAGAAAGCGAAACTGATTTTTATTCTTTTCAATTCGTAGGGCTGAATACCTAAGGTTGATTTTTACGAGACTGTCATCATTTTGGCTCATTGTAAACAAGGGAATATGTGCAATTTCTTCTGGCTTGTTAAGCACTTTGCCTCCGGACGAAAAGCCTTGAATGATAATTTCTTTAGGTCGTACATATCCGCCGAAATAATCATTATAGCCAATTGAAATTCTTACACTCTTACCGGTGAATGTAGTGTCTTCCATTAACAAAATACCAGCCTGTTGCCAATCTGCAACGGGAATAAAATTATCCATGTGCACTTCTGCAGAAAAACAATCTGATTCAAGTTTTCTTATCATAAAATTTTTTATACCCAAAGCGTTTGCAGAATCGGGCCAATTATCTCCACGCAGGGTATATAATGTAATTCCCGGGGTATTTTCATTTCGTTTGCTCCACCATACATTGTCCTTTGATTGAATAAGCCATCCATTTTTTACCAGGGTATCTTCATTAAGATTTTGAAAATGGTCTACAAATATTTTTTCTTCAGATTTTTGCAATTGAAATAAGAGCAGGGTTGCGATAATTATTATTACAATTATAAAAGCAGGATATACCCATTTCAATCGTTTTTTATGAATAAAGGGTTCTTCTTTTCCCGGGGTAGCCAGTTTTGATTTATAAGTAAACCAATATGGATAATGACCTTCTTTTTCTTTACGTTGCAACTCATCAGAAAAAGGGGCATCCAGGACATATCTTGCCAATGTATCTAAGGTAGCGGCAGAAGGATTTTCCAGTTTTGCACCTTCAGTATCGAGAACATATGCGGAATAATTTTTCAAACTCTTTGCGCCGATAACAAGCCCGGTTGCATCAAATATTTTGTTACTGAAATGCTTGCTCTCTGTTTCAGATAGCGGGTTTTGCAGGGTAGTAATAAAGCACTTTTCAAAAGCTGCTTTAAAAACACTAATAAACGAATACTGGCTTAGTTTGCTCATATTCAATATATTATACTCCAGAAATACTCATTTCAAAAGAATTCTCCATAATTCCAAAGGTTTCTACTTCACTTCTGCAGTTTCTTTTCTGCTTAGTAGATTTTTGTTTGGCGGTACAATTATGCAATATATCAAATAACAAAAAATATTAGTTCATGAAATCTTTCTTTATTCTTGTTTTTAGCATAGCATTTATTCAGGCATATTCGCAAACACTCCAATTGCATTATGATATACGCCATACCGTTGATCCAAAAAGAAATTCCAAAAACTTTCCAACATTGTATTTTGAATATTTCAAAACGCAGGATTCCGGAAAATCTTTTATTAAGCCAGGTTCATTTTTGTTAAAGATGCAGGCAGATTTTTTGGGAGAAAAAAACAACATGGGCAAGTTTTATATGCAGGTGTCGCAATCTTTTCGTTGCTGGAAACCCAAAATATTTCTTAACCTTCAATATAGTGGCGGTTTGGGAATAACTGAGCCGCGGCAGTACAGTTATTATATTCTCAACACTTACTCACTTGGCATTTCTTATCCTTTCAAATGGCACAAATCATACATGACTTCGGTACTTAATTACAAATATGTTCCATTTAATAAGCCAAGTCATGATTTTTTATACACTTTATATTGGTGGCGGGGCTTGTTTAAATATAAAGGAGAATTTTCCGGGGATTTTTCAGTGTGGACGGAAAACAAAAACCATGGAGATGATTACACTAAAGACTTAAGCGGCAAGAGGCTTTCGTTTTTTGCAGAACCGCAGCTCTGGTACAAACTTAACAACCGTTTAGCTGTTGGAACCAAAGTCAATATGTTTTATCACGTCAATACTACCGATGATGTTTTCCAGGTTTATCCAACTCTGGCAATTCGCTGTAAACTTTAAGCCAAGAGTTAGTTTAATACCGGCTGTTAGAGGTATAGCACCTACTGCCAGGGCTTTGCGAAGACTGGGAGCTCGCCTGCCGGCAGGCTTTCACAGCAGATGGCGTTTCTTTAGTCAAAACTTTCTACTTCTTTAATTGTCTCTGCATTAAGTGATAGGCTAAAAGGAATCCATTCCCCGTTTATTTCTACCTTCATTCCATTGTGAATATTAAGAGTTTTTGTGTCAATGGCATTTATCAAAACGGTTCTTATTTTGCTTGTCTTATAATCTTTTACTAGAAGTTTTTTGTTTGAAATTTCTATTATTGTTCCTTTTACTCCTTTAAATATTTTTTTAGGCTCTACAGGTAATTCAGAATTATCGTTAATCTTAAAAATCTCAAAATATTCACCTTTAAATATTGGAGTACAGTTATTGGTTACTACTGGTTCTGCACTCCGAATTTGTGGGTTTTTATCCTTGATTTGTTTTAATAAGTACACTGAGTTATACTTATTAAATTCGTCTTTTGTAAGTAAGTAGTCTGATACTCCTTTTGTTTCAAATGTCCAATTGGCAAGAAGCCGTAAATCTTGTCTGCCGACGATTGCATCGTTCCTGGAAAACGATATTTTACCTTTTATTTGCTGTAATTCCGAATATGCATTTTTGCTAATACTGATAACTGGCTTATTAAACAGGGCAAAAGAAAAAGAAATAGTCAATAATACAATAAAGACAAAAGTTGTAGGTATTTTGATCCATTTACCCGGAATCGAATTGTAAATGATTAAGTATAATACAGTGATGGGAATATATGCTATCATAAACAACCTGTTTGCCCATTCTAAACCTAAGAAAGGACTTGACAGGAACAACGTGCAGGTAGCTAAGGCTAATCCTAAAATTATTTTGTAGTTGTCCAAATTATTACGTTGACGAAGTAATAATATGATGCCTTGGATTGCAAGCAGGTTCATTGCTATCAGTATTATTAAAGTTTGCCCGTGAAGAACAAAGTTTTGTCCATTGAGTGCAAATAAAACTACCGGGGCTTCAAATATTTTTAATGGCGCATTTATAATTCTTGAAAACCTTGTGTAGTCAAAAATCGCAACCAGTGCGAAGATTGAAATCAATAGAATAGCTGCTAATAAAAGTTTTTTTAGTGATGGTATTTTGAATTTATCATTTTGAAAAAAGAACCTAAACGCTAAAATCAAAAATGAAATGAAAACCAATAGAACAAAACTACCAAGATGTGTTAATGCACAAATAATAAGTACTGCTATTGCTTTAAAAATATCTTTCCTATTTTCATATTTTATTATTTTAAAAGTATAGTATAAGTATAAAAATACCCAGATAATTGCCAGCCCATTTTTCTGGAGCTGGTGAGAAAAAATGAAAAGCGGGGTAAAACTTAAAATTGCAAATGCGACCATTAGGTAATTTGCAAATGTTGATTTTATCTTCCCAGTTTTGAGTTCTCTCGCTATTAGAAAGACAGGAATTGCAGCAAGCGGTGGCAAAAAAGCATCAATAAATCTGACTGAAAGTAAAATGCATTCGTTTTGTGTTCCAATGGGTAATAAATACAAAAGTTTTGCAAAGAGTGTACATAATGTAAAAAGAAGTGGCATATCAGGAAAAGCCAAACGATGGTTTTCGAACATAGTTTTAACCTGCAATGGAACGTATGGACCGTCTGAGCCTGCTAATAAATAATGGTTCTCTGTTGAAGTACGGTAAAGCCTGAAAATAATTGCAATTACAATCAATGCGATGACAGGCAACCATTTAATTAATTTATCTCTCCTGTCACTTTTATTTTTTATCATGTAATTAGAGACTGTGTAGAACGTTTTGATAATTGTTTGCCCACTAAGTGCAACTTTAGTTTTTAAAAACAACTCCGTCTTTAATAATTGTCTTTGTTGACAGGAAATTTTTATAGTTATCAAACGGGCTTTTGTCCCAAATTAGTATGTCTGCCTTCTTTCCTTTTTCTATTGATCCGTATTTATTGCCTAATCCCAATGCTGTGGCTCCATTGATTGTAGATATTTGCAGAATTGCTGGAATTGAAAATCCATATTCCGATAAAAGTAGTTGCTCCGAAATTATCGCTTTGCCGCCATTTGGACAGTCAGTACCAATCCTGAGTTTTATTCCTTTGTCAAATAATTGTTTTGCATAGCTCATAAATATTTTAAAGTTTTCTCTGCAACGGGCTATTTGTTCTTTCGATAATGAGGTATCAGACTTATTTGAAAAATATGTTAATCCAAACTGCTCTCCCATCAAATGAATTGTTGTAGAAAATGTTACATTATTTTTTGAGAGCTTATTAATCAAAGAATCCAATGCAGCTTGCTTTTTGTCGTGAATAAAACGAAACATTTCCAATCTTACTAATGGAAAGTTTGAAGTAGCCGGTGCGTAATATTTTTGCATTTCCGAACTAAAATCTTTGCCATCATTTTGAAAGTGTAAGACGCTGGTGGCGAGCGTTAAAATATGTTCATAATTGCGTAAACCAATATCTAAGGTTGTATCCATGAACATAACATTTTGGTCGATATGTCCATACACCTGCATTTCTAAGCTATCGGCTGTTTTAAATGCCGCCTCGAATTCTGGTTTACGCAAACGCCAATAGAGTTTTATATGCCTGATGCCCAACTTGTAATAGTCTAAAACCTTTTGCTTCGCAGCCAATGGGGTTTCTACGGTAATATGGTTTATATACGGCTTTCGTCTTTCTTTTGAAATTAAAGCTCCTCCTACTGTGTAGATGTCTAAATAATTGGGCAATGGATTCTGGGACCAGTTAAGTATTGGCGGTAGCCATTTTTCGGGTTGTCCCATTATCATTGCAGTTGTTACACCATAGGGCAAATAAGTGTCTGAAAGCTTCTTCCTAAAATATGCTAGAGAGTCTTTTGCTAAATATTCTGGTGCTGCAGTATAATCTCCGAAAACATCAGTTGGATGTATATGAGTGTCAATGAAACCCGGGGTTACTAATTTTCCTTTTGCGTCAATTGTTTTTATTGCAGTAAATTCTTTTTTATTATCTGTAATATCAGTAATGAGACCTGCTTTAATCAGTATTGTTTTATTTTTTGAGATTGTTCCGCTATTACTATCAAATACGGTTGCGTTTTTTATTGCAAGGTCATAGTTCTTCGTCTGCCCATAAGAGGTAACTGTAATTACGAGAGGCAGTATAAACGTAAGTATTTTCATAATTGTGAAGCTGACCAAAATGGCATACAACGTACGGGGCTTTGTGCATGTGGGGAAACAGGATTTCGTCGGCCCGGAGCCGCTGCTGACCTGCCTGCCGGAAGGTAGGTTGAAATCTTTTGTTGAAGTTAAGAACTAAAGTTCAGCGTTGTTGTTAATCCCGAACAAAAGTAAAATTGAATTACCCCTACTCTTTAGGCTCCCACAATTGAATTTTATTTCCTTCATTGTCTAAAATATGAACAAATTTTCCATAATCGTATGATTCAATTTTGTCTACGATAGTTACGTTTTCCTTTATTAATTCTTCAACCAACGCTTCTAAATTCTCTACCCTATAGTTTATCATAAAGTCTTTTGTTGAAGGCTCAAAATATTTTGTGTTTTCTGCAAAAGGATTCCACTGGGTAAGTCCCTTTTTAGCGCCGCCTGGTGCGGGGTCAATCTCCCACCATTCAAAGCTTGTTCCATATGGGCTGGTGTCAAACCCAAGGTGTGTTTTATACCATTCGTTAATTGCTTTTGGGTCTTTACATTTGAAGAAAATACCCCCTATTCCTGTTACTTTTTTCATTTTTGTATTTTTTTTGTTAGATATTATTGTCTTAAAAGTGAAGCCTAGTAGAAACGAAGCAGCAATTAGTGTTATCGTCCATGACATTCTTTTCATTGTCTATAAAATTAAATTTCAAAAATAAAACCTTTTCATTTTATCATTAACATTTTAGGTCTGTCCTACGCCGCTGGCGGTAGTTTCTTTCGTTTTTAATCCTGCTAATTTTCCGATGTTTTTTTCCTGTTTAATTCTTTATTCCTATCTGCCTGCCGGCAGAACTTTCCTTTTTAAAATTAATGAACTGATAAGCGTTACAATTAACCCGACTGGTAAAATTTCGACATAAGTCATCATCGCATTTAAGAATGGATTTCTAAACATCCTGACAAAACTTGCCATTTCTTTTGTTTGCTTATCTATTTCTATTTGGCTTGCTCCGCTTGCTTTCAGTTTGTCAAGCGTTTGTGCTGAATATTTTTCTGCAAAATCGGGTATGAAAAAAAAAGAATCAATCAGCCAGGCAATGACATAAATGGTGGAGGCGATTAAAACGATCATAATTCCTATTTTAAACGCCTTGCCAAAACTGATAACCCCTCCATTGTATTTATCCCTGTAATTGCGAATGCCAACAAACACAAGTGAAAAGGCGATGAGCATGGAAGCATACCCAATGAGCATACTTGTGTCATAGTCAACGTTGCCTTCGCAATGACTTATATAGTTGACTGTAAACAGCATTAGAATAGAAACAACAATGCCTGCAATAAGCCCGTAGACGATAATATTCTTTTTCATTTTTTTATTTCTTTGTAGGTGCAAATGTGGCTAATTCACAAATTTTTCCGGTCATACTTTCGGCTATTTTTCTGCTGTCCCGCTTATTTTCAGATCATACCCTGCCTGCCATGCCTTTAGCAGGTAAACCGGCAGGCAGGTATGAGGATTTAAGGGATGATATGTAACCTTCTTGCCCTTTCAACGGCCTGTGTCCGTCTTTTCGCATCTAACTTTTCAAAAAGATTTTGAATGTGCGTTTTGACGGTGCTTAATGAAACGAAAAGCTCTGCAGCAATTTCCTGGTTGCTGAGTCCTTGTGCCAATAAACTCAATACTTCCAGCTCTCGTTTGCTTAGTTCAAGTTGGGAGACAAGTGATGTATCCGGAACAAAACCCGCCTGCCAGTCGGGCTGGTTTTCATTTCTGTTTACATACACTTCTTTTTCTACCACTACGGTTTCAATCTTTGGTTTTGAAAGTTTTAAGGCAAGCCATATACCTAATGCGGTAAAAATGACCGCAATAAACCCGATATAGATTTCAAATGAATGGTCAAATATTATAAAACGAAGCTCTAACCATTTGAGAAGAAACAGCAGGAAAGCCAGACTGATACTATAAATTATAGGCCCTTTATTCCTTAGCAAAAAGTTTTTGTTGCCTGCCATACTATAAATGTCCATGTTTTGCAGTTACTTTCAATTTACCGCTAATGGCTAAGGCCTTGTCCCGCTGTGACGGCATGGCGGATTTTGGGTACTAAAGTTCGTATGAAGCCTCCGAAAGAATCCGGGACCGGACCTTGCACAAACCGGGCGGTAAGACAGGTGTTCCTGCGAAGTACCTCAGCCGTAACATTACCTGACCGATGTTAGCGTCGCGCCCGACTGAACATCGTTCGGGCGGGGTTCGTTGTTTTTAAGTGTCGGGATTATTTTTCGAGAATGTTTTTCAAAGTCGCCAAACTAAGATCCATATCTTTCACTACATGTTTTTCCATCATTGGTATCATTATGTTTATAGGATATTTCAATGTACCGGCATTGCTCCAGTTTACTTTGGTTTGATTATCGGATAAAGATTCTGTCTCCATGATTATATAGGCAGTGGCTGTCATTGGTTTTACAAAACGAATTTCTGTTTCAATTCTTTTCCCTTCAATGATATTCTTAATTTCCTTTTCTCCTACACCGGCATTTTTATTTCCGCTCCACGCATAAATATATCCAACTGTTCCGTCTGTTCCTTTGAATTCTCTTTTCCTGTCGGGGCCGGCCATTGCATGTTTGTTGAACTCGTCCTGGTTCTTGAGCAATTTTAAATAGTCAAATACTTTTTGTCGGGGCGCATTGATGATAATTTCACGATTGACATAATGTTTCCTTGTCATGAAAATTGCAATGATTAACAGCAAGGCAATGATGCCTGCCAGTGTAAGTAGAATTGTAATGAGGATATTCATATTGTTTTTATATCGTTAACTTATTCTGTTATACAGTGACCACTAACCCGGGTATTTGAGCATCTCAAAGCTACTCTATTGTGTAAGTACACCAAAATAGGTCAAATTGTTGAATGAAGAAATGACGGAGTAAGTTTGGCTATACAACTATGTGCTATGCAGAATGCTTTAATTTCCGTTGCCTGCCCGGTTGATCTCGTCTGTAGCTCCTCCTTCCGATCGATTTACCGGTTTCATGGCCTTGCCAAACCGCCAGCTAAAACTCAGCCGCAACACTCTTGAATCCCATTTTATTACAAAAGGCTCATGTGCGTTCTGAAAAGTGGAATAGCCTGAATAGTTCTGGAAATACGTTAAATCGCGGAGGCTTAGTTTTAGTGATCCTTTATTCTTCATTATTTGTTTGGAAATACCCATATCCATTTCCCCTTGAGGTTTCAACCATTCCTGTAAGTCGATCTGGCTTTTCGTTTGATAATAACCACTTAGCTCAAAACCCCATCCTTTTTTGAGTTGAAACTGGTTGTTCAGGCTTACATTCACCTGGCTCACTTCTGCTTTGATAGGAGCCCATACAACGCCTTTTATAATCTTGTGATTGAATACGGCCACGGCTGTCAGGTTCCACCACTTGGTAACCGCCTGTTGAAACGTTTCAGTGATGCCAAAGTTTTGGAATGAACCCACATTGCCCCGGGTATAAATGATAATATTCTTATTTACATTACTGATGTTGGAATCAATGATGAAAATCTGTGAAAAATAATCGCGGAGATAACTATACGAAAATTCTGTAGTCAGCATCTGCTTATACGTGTGCGCCAACGCGAAATTCCATGTGTATTGAGGCTTGATATAAGGGTTGCCTCCTTCATACGTGTACTTGTTCAGCGTGGTAAGGAAAGGATTCAGGTTTTGAAACGGCGGCCTGTCTATCCTTCTTCCTAAGCGGATTGTAAACATGTTGTTGCTATCTGCCTGGTAAGAAACAAAGGCGCTAGGGAACAGGCTCCCATAGTTTTTATTGAAGGCCGAGTCCTTTACAACAGCATTGCCCAATTGATGCGCCTTGTAAGAAGTAAATTCATAACGGAGTCCCGCCTGCCAATGCCATTTGCCTTTCTCTGCATCCACGCTCGTATAGGCGGCGCTGATCTTTTCATTATACAAAAAATGATTGCTCCGGCTTAGGTCCGGCAGCCAGTTGTTGTTATCGTAATAATAATAGTCAGCAAGATTGTCCGTTTTGTTGATCGCTGTTTTCAAACCGGATTCCAGAAGCAATTGTTTGAATCGCTGCGAGTAATCGACTTTCGCTGTCACGATATTGAGCCTTGACGGGGTATTGCCTTTTGTAGCCGATACAGTGCTGCCCGGCGCCACTAACTGTGTTTGATAATTCTCATCACCATTAATGGTGAACTTTACATAATCCAGGTCGACGCTCAGCTCACTGCTCTCATCGATCTTATGTTTACCATTTAAATTCACTCCCCCTCTTTTGAACTCCAGGTTATTTTCACCCCAGGTGTTAATGGATGAATCGATGTGATAGTTCGGATCCATCCAATTTATGTCGCTGTAACTGCTTGCATTCCTGTCAAAGATCCCCCCGGTAAATACAAGACCCAGGGTCGTTTGCTTGCTGATAAAAAAATCGAATCCCGTTTTAAGATTATTTCCCAACATCGAGTTCTTGGTAAAATTAGGCTGCTCCAATAGAACAGAATCTTCATTATTAGTATTGAAATATTTGCGCAGTGTGTATATATTTTGCTTCTCATTGCTTGCACGGATGCCATAGTTCAGGAACCAGTTTACCTTTCCATTCCGGTAATTCAGGTTGATCGAATTCCCTGTTTTGGGATACATTCCTTCCCCAATACTTAAATTCATTGAGCCATTGAACCCTTTCTGCCTGTTGGCTTTGGTTTTAATATTGATGATACCTGCATTGCCCGAAGCATCGTACTTGGCACCGGGATTTTCGATCAGTTCCACCACATCAATTTGTGAAGCACTGATGCCCGAAAGATAAGCCTGTAGGTCTGCACCGCTCAATTGCGTGGGCTTACCATCTATCAGTACCGTTACAGAAGGTTTCCCCTTCATGATGATGGAACCATCTTTCCCTACGGTGATGCCTGGTGATTTTTCCAGTATATCCATGACTGTAGCTCCTGCATTTGAAATATTGGCTTCGGGGTTTATTATTGTTTTATCAGGCAGGAATTGAACGAATGGCTTTTTCGAAACAACGGTCACATCCTGCAGTAAGCCGATTTTGGGTTGAAGTATGATGATATCGGAAGACGAGGTATTCTTTTCGAGATCGATCCATTTGCTGTACCCGTCTTCATGCCCTGTTTGGCTGGCCCGAGCCAGGTATTTACCGGCGTTAAGATCCTTAAATTCAATAATGCCGGATGCATTGGCAGCCCCCGAATGAATGACCACAGAATCCGGGGTCAATAAATATACTGTGGAACCCGACAGTACATTTTTCTGCTCATTCACCACGGTAATGCGAATGCTCCGTTTACCCTGCTCCTGGGCATGAACATGGCTATAAAAACATATTAAAAGGGAAGGCAAAATGACTTTATACATAGGCAGCCGGCAATCAACGAAAGTATTCAAACAAGCAAGAAAAACCCTGGTTTTTCTTTCAGTGGTAATAATCTTACATGAACTTACGCACTGACGCAAAACCTCGCTGTTTGCCTTAAGAAAAAACTGAAATAAAAGGAGGATTGGAATAAAATAGTATAGGCTCTTTTTGGCGGTGGGGTTTCACGGCATAGGATTTATAATTTTTGATGTATACTTTGAAAGCCCCGCCGGGACAGAAGAGGATTAGTTTACTCTTCTTCGAAAAATTGTTGTGCTGTGCCCGACCGTGCATGATCCTGTAATTGATCTATAATTTTGGAGGCCCTTTTGCCGTGATGATTTATTTTTTCAAGATTGATGATTAAATCCTGTGCGGCTTCTTTCTTTTCTTCTTCATTACCGGGAGAAATAATTTCCTGCGCCAAATCCAGGGAAAGTTCTGAAAAGTTATTTACAAAATTCAGCGGGTTTTGTATTTCATGAGCCATGCGTGAAGCCATCACTCCAAAGGCAGCCATCTTTTCTGATTGCACTAATTGCTGCTGCGTGCTTTTTAAATTTTCATAGGCTGTCGCCAGTTCTTTGTTCGCTTTTTGTTTATAGCGGTAACGATTAATTAATGCTATTAAAAGCAATAACAACACGGCAGCACCGGCGATAAATGAATTGCGTATGTTGCGCTGCCTCAGGTCTTTCTTCTCCTGCTCTTCCCTGGTCGCTGCTTCTTTTTTATCAAACGCATATTGCATCGCAGTTTCCGTGAGTTTTTTGTTTTTTTCCATGTTGAAAACAGAATCTTTGAAGAGCGTATAATTCTTATAGCTTTCCAATGCACTTTTGCTGTCTCCTAGCAACATTTGTATTTCGCTCAGTCGATTATAGTTTGTGAATAAAGTACTTAAATCCCCGATTTCCCTGCATATTTTTATGGCAGTGTCTGTATAAACTTTTGCCTGTTGCAATGCCACCAAATTATATTTGCCGGTGATGGTATCTTTTGCCGTCTCTAAATAAGTGCTGCCTATATTTCCAAGATTCATTGCAATGCCTACCTGGAGTCCGAGTTCCTCACTTATTTTTAAGGCTTGCAAGTAATACTCCCGTGCCTTGCTGTAATTCTTTTGACCTGCGTAAACAGCCCCGATATTGCCGAGGTTTCTTGATATTCCATTTTTATCTTTCAGCCCTTCAAATAATTTCAGCGACTCGAAATAATACTGCAGTGCTTTTCTATCATCACCTAAATTCCTGTACAGCTCTCCCATGTCGCCGAGGTTTGCAGCTATGCCGCTTGTATTTCCTGATGCTTCATCAATTTTGTTAGCCTTTGTTATATACTCAAGGGCTTTTTGATAATTTTCCTCGCTGTTGTAAACAATTCCAATATTGCAGAATGTAGCTGCTATGTCAGCTTTATTATTTAATTCCTCGTTAATCCGCAAAGCATCGAAATAATATTTTAATGCATTCGGATAGTCAGATTGATACCAATAGACAACCCCGATATCGCCAAGTATCCTTGCCGTGCCGATTTTGTCATCAATTTCTTTAAACAGCTGTAATGCCTGTAAAGAATATTTCAGCGCCGTGGCATAATCAGATTTCCCATATCCGTAATTACCTGCTATGGTCCTGGAGGCATTTGCCATCCCTTTCTTCCAATTCAATTTTTCAGCAAGCGCCAGTCCCTGTTTTCCAAAATTTAAACCTTCATCAGGATTTATTGAATAATTGGTATGGCTAAGATCAATCAGTAATTTCACTTTATTGGTGTCGTCATTCGCTTTAGGTAATCGACCAAACAAAGAGTCTATGCGGTCTTGTCCCTGGACCTGCGCCAATAATTGCTTCTGTATATATACAGTAATAAGAATAAACAATAGAAGTTTTTTCATTTTTTTCGACACAGATTTGTTGTTGTAAACTAATATATAATTCCCGCATTTATCTCCCTGTCATTGAATTTTTCTTACAGGTGAAGTTTGCAACTTTAGTTATTTATTCTGAAGTTTTTAACTTCAATACAAAGTCATGTATAAAGTCAGCAGGCTTTATTGGAGGGTGGAGCGCTTTCAGAAACCAGGAATTACCTTATAGTGAATCGTAAAATTTAATAAAATAAAGTTCAATATTTTAGATAGTTTTTTTGAGTTGGAGTTCGGCTCGGGGTGATACTGAGGGTTTCCATACTCAAATATCTTTTATATTCGATTGATCTTTTCCAGGCAAATTTGGCTGAACCCATTTTCGTTGTGGAATGATGCTGGCCTCCTTTCTTCAATGTAAAAAGTATAAAAGCATATCATGAAAGCAAAAGAATTGATTTTAATATTATTCATGCTTACCGTAAATGTTGGAATATATGCCCACTCTTTAGCAGACACTATTCCGACTATGATAAAAGGTGACTTTATTGATGACTATGGAATTCGTTACACTGTAAATGATACGCTATGGACACAACTACCCAATATAAAGTATCATATAATAAGTTGGAATACTACAGAACAATATCTCCTTGCCAGGAATGATGACAAGAATCCAGGCGAAGCAGGATTATATACCCGGATCGATTTTATGACCTTCAACAATATGGCACCTTTTCTATGGGGGTTTTGCCTGACAACCTATGATGCAAAGACCATTGAAGAAGCGCGGACAAAAGCAAAAGCTGACAGAGAGAATCCGAGAAAAGGGTGTAATGCTTATCCGTTTTCCAGGATGAAGCGAACCGATTAATTGCTGTAAGAATAATTGCGGGCATTGTTCATATGGATAAAAAAAAGATAGATGAATGAACAACAGAATTTTTTTCCGAAGCGGATCGTTTGCCTGACTGAGGAAACGGTTGAAACACTTTACCTCTTAGGAGAACAGGAACGAATTGTTGGTATCTCAAGCTTTACCGTCCGGCCGCTACAGGCACGGAAAGAAAAACCGATCGTTTCTGCTTTTACTGATGCGAACATTGACAAAATTGTGGCGTTACAGCCTGCCCTTGTTATTGGCTTTTCAGATATACAGGCAGGAATCGCAAAAGAATTAATAGCAAAAGGGATAACCGTCTGGATAAATAACTATAGAACAGTAGAAGGTATTTTCGGGATGATCGCACAACTGGGAAATTTGGTCGGGAAGAATGAGATGGCAATTAACCTGGTCTCTGAATTTAAAAAAGATATTGATCATGCTTATCAATCTGGGCAGAATAGGAAACACAAACCAAGAGTATATTTTGAGGAATGGTTCGATCCATTAATTTCCGGTATTTGCTGGGTGAGTGAATTGGTTGAATTGGCGGGAGGAATTGACATATATAAAGAAAAGCAAAATGCTAGCTTGGCAAGGGACAGGATTATTGCCGATAAAAATGAAGTAGTAGACCGTAATCCGGATATTATTATTGCATCATGGTGTGGCAAAAAATTCAAGAAGGAAAAATTAATCAGCCGTGAAAACTGGCACAAGATCAACGCAGTGAAAAATGACTTTATATTCGAAATTAAATCGTCCGTTATTTTACAACCTGGACCGGCAGCTGTGACTGAAGGAATAAAGCAAATAGCAGGGATCATTGATAAATGGCATTCCTTACAACCTGGCTAATTTAAAATCGGAATTTATATAAAATACTAATCTCTTTCCCTGTTCCATAATTTAATTGGGAAAAGGATTTTTATTTATATATACAAGCAAACGACTCCATTTGCTCAACTGTTTACTTACTAATTGCGAATTTGAAAATGAAATTGTTTCAATAAAAGTAAAGCGGAGCTTCATTGGAAGGGGAGTGGTGTACTTTGTTCCGTTGAAGCCTGCTGCTTTTCTTACAGTACTTCCAGTTGCCAAAGTCAACAAGTCTACAAGTTTTTGTTGATTGATTGGTTCAACAGTAAATACATTTATGAGAGTCAGAAAATTAGCTTCTTTTGAGATTGTCGTCATACTATTTTATTGAAATTTGTCTTCTGTTTGCGGGGTCGTTATAGTGCTTATCTTCCTGATTCTTAAAAAAAGAGTTATGTGTAAAAAGAAATCAATGATCCTCAGCGATCTTCACATACATTTCAATATCTCCATCAGCAGGAATGAAGCCATAGTAAAACCTTAACGTATCATTCCTTAATTCAAACGACTCGGCAGGTTCATTATTGAAAACAAACTGGTCAATTTTTCTTCCCGTATTCAAATCGGTTCCTGCACCCAGCCTGATTGCATACGTTCCGCTTCTATAGACAGAATCCTTATAAATTCTTGCGAACTCCGTTTGTGTAAATTTCCACAAGCTTCCGTTACCTGGCTTATAATTATTCGGATCGTAGGGCACCTGGCCGCCGGACTCAGCACGTAATTCCCAGAGGCCCGGCAATACTTTTCCGTTTGGCTGTTCCGATGATTGAATGTGTTTGTTACATGAACTGAAAGTGCAAGCGCAGAATAAAATAAAAAATAGATACCAGGGTTTCATAATCAGGGTTTACAATAACTGACCACCCACTCACCTCAAGCGTTGCAGCAAGTGAAAGATTTTCTTATACTTTTTGTTAGCTGCACACCATAAAGCGTTTCGATCTGGCGGTTAGGTTCATTTGGCAATGCCACCAACGACCAGGGCTTGCTGCTCCCGGATAAGCCGGGAAAAGTTGTGCTGGAATTTATAATGTCCAGCCCGGAACTGAAGCCCAATCCCGCATGTCCGGTACTAATGATGAAGATAGGAACAAAAGCCGAGCAGAATTATGTTGGTGAAGGGTAGAACAATCTTCCTGGACAAAACTTGAAGCATCTTCTGTCTCAGTTTGAAAATAGATATTTTGGTTTAGCTCTTTGACTAGGGATAATAGTATTGAGGGAGATGATTAAATTGAAAAAACCTATTTCCCATCAGATTTGCGAATATCTTTCGCCTTATTAAAAGCTGCCAAACAACTATCCAGCGGTTTGCCTTGCTTATAAATGCAGTCGCAGAAAACTTCGCAGGCCGCGGGGTTTTTGCTGGAAGCACATTGATTTCTGCACTCAGCTTCAGAGTTGCACGGCCCGATCTCATATAAATAGAAAGTACCGATAATGATAACGGCTAAGACTGCAACGGAACCTCCAAAAAATATGATCCGAAGGCGCTTACCCAAGGGCTTTTTTAATACAGGAGGATCTGTTTTGAGCTGCTTAAATGGCAAAATGTGTTTTAAACGGTCATAATCCCAAATTAATAAAAACAAGCTTGCTAAAACCATCATCGTGACGCCCCGGGTACCGTCAAAACGGGTAGCATAAGTCAGCACGCAAATATTGACGATGATGGGAAAATACATCAGAACACCAAGAAGGGAAGTTCTCGGAATCAGTAATAATATAGCTATTATGATTTGAGCAATTCCAATAAAAGTATAGTAATATCCTGTGAGATGTAAGGCTTCGAAGTAATGTCCTAAAGGGTTATTGGGCGACAGGCCGGCGGCGAATCGTTCACCCATGATTTTTACGTAGCCCGCTGGAATAAAGCTCACTGCTAAAGCGATGCGGCAAAAAATAGCAAACCGTTTAAACCACGGGTCAGCCTTTGCCTCATAGTATATTTCTTCAATTCTATTCATCGCTGTATATTAATGACGTAACACCGAATCATTTTTGGTGGATTTACTCCAAACTTTCGAAATAACCAATAGCGTAATATTCTGATCCCGCAAAAATTCATGTTTTTTTACGAGTGATTATTTTACTGAGGAGATAATGAAGAACTAATGCTATGGCAGTCCAGTATATCGCAAACGCGAGAGCCAAAATTGGGGGTACCGGATCGGAGTCTTTAAATATAGGCGACAAGGGTCCTACCATAACAATTTTGATAGGATATATAATTGTGGATACAGTCCTCTTCCAGGCTGTTGGTGACCCAGATCCCGGGAACCACTCGCCGTTTACAGGAAAGCCCCGGACTTCAGGTCCCAATAGTGAATTAGATATAAATTGAAAGGCAAACGCCGAAACGAGGAAGACAATAACGAATTTTGTTCTGGAAATCTTCATATTACTAGGCTTTTGGTATTTGTTAAAAAGTACTTTGAAGTACAAAGTTGAATAAAATACTTTGTATCTCAAAGTGATTGTAAGAAAAATTTTAGAAGAATTTTATTGTAAAACTTAGATTATAAAAGAGTTTGCAGAAATGGCAGCCAACAAACAGGGCTTTAGACAGGTGTGGAATTAGTATTCCGTCCGCCCATAACCGGTGCTGACCTGCCTGCTGGCACTTGAAGGAGTTTTGTGATGTGAATTCGATTGTCAGACTTGACAAGTATGCTTATGAATGTCGCCATGGATTTGGTTTGCAGCTAACGCTAAGGCCTGGCGATGGGCTGATAGTGAGTTGTAGCGGATTGTTGTCCCGTCTGCAAGCCTATTGCCAAACCTGCTGTTGTACATTGCTTTATCTATCCAGGAACGCAAGAACTTTATTTATTAACGAAACTCTTTTGTTTGTAAATGAATGGTCTGTCTCCCAAACCTCATAATCAAAGTAAGATTTATTGGTGCTTTTTAATGCCTCGGCTATGTATTGATTTCGATTGCTTTCGTCTAACATTATTATTTCTTTGTCTGCGAGGGCTTTTCCATCATGAGCCAAATTAAAATAGTCGGGTTCTTTAAAAACAGGATTAAATATTTCTTTAAGCGTAGCATTTAAAACAAAATATTTACTACTCGTATCAGGGTTATTCGCTAATGCGAGCATTTCTTTTTCATTTAATACCCTTTTATATTGATTATTAATATCCCAGGCTGACAACGCAAACCCTTTCTTTATTTGAGGCAATTGCTGTAATGCTTTAAGGCAAACCCAGCCTCCCATGCTGTGTCCAAATATTACTATATTGGATGTGTCAATTTTTAAAGAGTCCTGAAATTGGTTACAAAAAGAAACCACATTTAGAACATCCTCTACACAGTTCCTAAAATTAAATTTTCCTTGACTTCCCCAAGAACCACGATAGTCAAAATAAATAACATTCCAGCCATGAGCTCTAACAATTTGTGCTATGTCAAGATTACGTTCATTGCCGGGGTATCCATGTAAAAGCAATAAGGTAGGATGCTTTTGTACGCCATTCGCCCTATAAATAAGTCCAGCCAGAAGAGAATTTGCTGAAGGAATGAAAAGTTCTGTCGAACCTGCAGGTGAAGTTTTATCCCATGATATGTCTCTTAAAACAATACTGTCAGATTGGGCAGAAGCATTTGATGAAACAAAAAGAATAAATGCGATAAAAAGATTTGCTGAAAATTTAGTCATATTAATTGTCTTAAAATGTCGGTATCAAGTAACATGCAACGATCACGGCTTAGCGATGTGGCGGCATTTGAAAATCGCCAGCCCATAATCCCGCACATGCGGGACTAAATTTATAAATGAAAGTTCATTGTTTATTCTCTTGCTCTGCGATGCTGGTCAATCTGGAACTATGACGCCCAGTATAGGTTTGTGTTTTGTGAAGTAGTGCTTGAAAAAGAATTTGTTTAAAAAATTGTTTTGATGATTAAACCCAGAAAGATTGTGTCAAACCAAAACAAGTGAAGACTTCTTTTACTGTAAAGTGGCAAAAAGTCACATTGCGGAAAAGTAAGCTTTTCCAACCCAGGAATTCATCAATCAATCATCAATGCCATAGCCGATAATCTTGTTTTGGGAATCAAATTGTATGATCAGGTCTGTGTAGTCGTACCCGTAATCCAAACGATAACGATAAGTTCGCCTGTCATTTTTTTCCCGCCTCCCGATCAGTGTTACAGAATAAATCTTTCCACTAATCGCTTCTGCGAATGCCCTTTCAGCATCTTTTTTATAAGCTTTGGCAAGTTCTGAGGATAAAGTACTGGTATCAACGGCGGACTGCTGTTGCAGCCTGTTGATAAAGTTTTTTACTATGACAGTAATTTCAGGTTCCTTGTCAGGCAGGGCTTGTGCCGGTAAAGGTTTTAATGCAGGTATAAAGAATCCGGCGATATTTTGCGCCATACGCTCTGGATTAGCGCTGCCGACGTTGGTGAGTACAATTACCGAGAATTTATCGTCAGGGAACCGTTCAAAATCTGACCTGAACCCTGGAACGCCGCCATCATGATGAACACGCAGATGATTATTAACCGAATCGATAAACCAGCCCATGCCATAATGCACACTCGTGCTATCAATTAGTTCCATAGCTGTCCACATTTGTTTTTTACTCGCGGTTGTTAAAAGATTATCAGTATTTAACACACTGTCCCATTTGGCCAGGTCGGTTACACTGGAAAGAAAAGCCCCGCTTGGCCGAAGCGCAAGCCATACCTCTGCGTTTTCCCAACCTGCATTTGTTCTTTTATAGCCATTTGCACGGTTTAAAATAAGATCGGTCATGCTTACTGTACGGGTTTGATTCATCCCACAAGGTTTAAAAATATGCTCGCTGATCCACTCGGCCCAGTTCACACCGGTAACTTTTCCAATGATTGCTGCAAGCACGTAATAGTTCATATTGCTATAGTCCCATTGTGTTCCTGGCGTGAAATCAAGCGGCAAGAGATAAATAGCTTTTATATCGTCACTAAGCGGGCGTACTTTAAGCGGGTCAAAATCCGGGGCATCCCTGACTAACCCAGATGTATGGGTCAGGAGGTTGCGTATGGTAATGCTTTGCCAGGCTGAAGGGATACTGTCGA
>Ga0193726_1000741_pt1 | contig 30662 bp, 22 predicted proteins | sample H2c1metaG_FD_144928 | JGI IMG/M metagenome (GOLD analysis project Ga0193726, IMG submission 144928) | Soil microbial communities from a riparian zone of the East river system, Colorado, United States - H2c1 | ecosystem: Environmental > Terrestrial > Soil > Riparian zone | place: USA: East River... | reverse complement strand
TTTGGCCGTTAAAAAAAACTTTGAAAAAAGTGAAAAAAAAGCTTGTCAGCCCCTGACGGGTTCATTAAACGGTGGGGTCGACGCGACAAATGCGCCCAGAAAGCCGTTCAAAAAAACTTTGAAAAAAGTGAAAAAAAAGCTTGTCAGCGCCGTAGAGATTTAATAAGCGTGTCAAAACCTAACCAAACCAATGGAGAAACTAATGACTAAAAAAGTGCTAAATAAACTCGGATTCCTTGGTGCCGTCTGTGTGGCGGCCGTGGGATTTCCTCTAATTTTTGCATCAAGCGCATCCGCTCAGTTGCCGGCTCCGGCCGTTCCAGGGGAGGGTGCGCCTATGGGCACCCAAGCTGAGGTCGAGCGCGTCATCGTGACCGGTTCGAACATTCCCACGGCGGAAGAGACCGGCCCGAACCCGGTGGACACCTATCGGCCGCAAGACATCGAGAAGCTGGGTATCCGTAATGCAACCGACCTGACTACGTTTATTCCGCAAGAGGCGGGCGGCACGGTTAACCAGAACATTGCCAACGCCGGTGACGGCACCGTGCAACTCAACCTGCGCGGGATCTTGCCAAAGGAGACCCTGATTCTCATAGACGGCAAACGCTTCGCACAGGCTGCGCTGTTCGGTGGCTACGACATCCAGCTGATTCCGTTTTCGATGATCGATCACATCGATATCCTGAAGGACGGCGCGTCGGCTGTGTACGGAGCCGATGCGGTGGCCGGTGTAGTCAACTTCTTCCTGATCCACAAGTTCCGTGGGTTGGAGATCGGTGGCACTTACGGGAACACAAACCTCGGAGCGTCCAACGACATGAGTGAATGGGAAACGTGGTTGAAAGCTGGCACTGGCGATGACAAGACCGACATCGTGGTGATCGCCGACTTCTATCAGCGCGGAGGTGGCGTCTTCAGCCGTGACCGCGACATATCCAGCAACGGGAACTTCCGGCGCTTTGGAGGATTCGACGTTCGCTTCAGCCGTGACCGCGACATATCCAGCAACGGGAACTTCCGGCGCTTTGGAGGATTCGACGTTCGAAGCAGCAATTTCCCTGGCAGAGTGCAGACTGAAAGGTTGATCCCCAGGTTGTTTTTCAGCACGAACTCGCCGCGGCCGCATTCGGCTCCTAACGTCGCGACTTCTCCGTTTTACACTCCTCCAGGGAACGTCCCTGGAATGCAGGTTCCTGGTCTCTTGGGAGACGGGAACTATCAGGCCTATAACTTCGCCTCTGTCACGCCAGCGCTGCCTGCTGCAGATCGCCAGGTGGTCTATGGGTCGTTTACACGCGATATTTGCGACAAATACCTGACCATATTTGCCGACTTCAAGGTTGCGAGGTCGTTTTTTGATTCATCGCTCGCGGCTGCGCCGTTCCTGCCTGACCCGTTTAAGAACCCCGGGCAGGCCGTTGGCGTTAGTGGTAGTTCGGGTGGGGTTAGTGTCCCAATTCAGAATGCGTTTAATCCGTTCACTGTAGGAGATACGAACTGGATATCGCCCAGTGGGCAGTTAGTCCCGGTGACTACCGCCGTCCGGTTTCGCTCCATCCAAGACACCGGCCAGAGATCCGAAAAGTTTACCTACTGGGACTACCTGTTCGACGTGGGACTCAAAGGCGAGATGGGGGAATTTGGCGATTATTTCAAGACGTGGAACTGGGAAACCGGGTTTCGTTACTCTCGCAACGAGGGCTTGGACTTGTCCGTAGGTGAGGTCAGCCAGCCCGGGCTGCGCGACGCCTTGCTGGATACGAACCCAGCCACGGCGTTTAATCCATTTTTTGGCACAGACGGCACCAACAGCAATATAGCAAAAAGCCGGGTTTATGTGAACCTGCATAACACCTCTACCTGGGAGCAGCCGTTGGGTTACTTAACGATTAACGGCGACCTGTTTAATTTGCCTGCCGGCCCTGTCTCCTTCGCGATAGGCGGCGAGTACTACGGTGAGAGATGGGATCGCAAGCCGGATTCGCTGAACACGACGTTTAGCTCGATTGGCTCTACGGATCGGGAAGGCGCGCGGGTGAACCGGGATGTTTGGAGTATATACCAGGAGGTGCGGGTGCCCATCACCAGTCCCACATGGAACTTCCCCGGCTTCTACAGCTTCGAAGTTGACTTTGCCGAGCGCGAGCAGTGGTTCAGCCAGAATACTAGCGAGGTTCTGAGCACGAGCTTTCCGAAGGCGCACAGCACGTATAACGCGCAGAAACCAAAGGTCTCTATCCGCTGGCAGCCGCTTGATCCGAAGTATATCGGCGCGCTGACCTTGCGTGGGAGCTACACTGAAGCGTTTCACGCCCCTTCGGTGCTTGAGCTTAATCCTGCGGGCTCGCAGAGCTTCCCGCTGGTTATCGATCCATTTTCTTCCCAGACTGACCCGCAGATCGAGGAACGTCAGAATGGAAACCCCTTCCTGCGACCGGAAGTGGCCTACGAATGGACTTATGGAGCTGTTTACAGCCCGAAATGGCTCAAGGGCCTGACCGTCAGCGCAGATTGGTGGCATATTGATATGCGCGATATCGTGGCGCTCCTTGGCGCGCAGTTCCTCATTAACCAAAACGACCCTGCCCTGGTGCAACGTGGGCCGAGTACCATTCCCGGTGAGCTTGGCCCAATCAACCTGGTCCTTGACCCATTCGCGAACCTTTCCGGAATAGTCTTGGAAGGTCTGGACTACGAAGCGATCTATATCCTGGATTCATCGATCTTCGGCCACGGGGATTTTGGAAGGCTAACGACCACGGTCAACGGCACTTGGTTGTCCAAGGCCGTATTTTCGCCCCAACCCGGTGTAGACAGCTTCGGTATCGCAGGTGACTTTTTGGCAACGTCATTCACTCTGACCAGTTCACTGCCACGAAATCGGGCCAACTTTAGTATCTTCTACGATGGGCCGGCTGATACATGGATGGGTGGACTCGATGTCGGCGCGGTCGTCCATTGGACCGCCCAGTATGAAGATGACAATGTCGGCTTGGTCGGCAGCAGTTTCCATACGCCGCGGACTGATCCCGTTACCGGCGAGGAGTCTCCATTCGTTACCGGCGAGGAGTCTCCATTTGCGCGCAAAGTGGCGAGTTGGGTCACGTTCGACCTGCTCTTAAACTACACCTTCAACTTCCCGGCGCCGGCTCCAGCCGAGGTGCCTGGCTTTGCCAAAGATGGTGGCAAAAACGTGAAGATGAAGGATGGCAAGGAGAAGAACGTCATCCCGGTGTCCACAGCCGAATACGGTTGCAACAACTTTAAATGGTGGCTCAACAATACGACGGTCACGCTCGGTATGCAGAACGTGACCGACGAAGAGCCGCCGTTCGTGGCCGGCAACTTTGAGAACGGCTACGATGAGTCGCTGACTACGATTAAAGGCCGGTTCTGGTTCGTTGGGTTGAAGAAGAGATTCTAGAAACGGAAGCTAGCAATTCACAGCGGCCGGGCTCCTCGTGGGTCCGGCCGTTTTGCTTGTAGCCGTCGCCCCCTGTGGGCGGCGCGCGCGTTTCCCACAGGGAACGGCTACAGCGATGCCTCGTGCTTGATTTGCACGCGATCGATAATCACAATCTCGCCGGCGTGCGGCCAATCTTCAGCCTTTTCTACTAATCCCGCCCGCACAGGATTTTCCCGAACGTAATTCCATTTCTGGCGATAGCTTTCCTCGCTTCGCAATAGATGATCGAAAAAACCGCGTTGCCATATTGGCTGTGATGCTTCGGTCAATCCGATCGTCTTGGCGAGATACTGCTTCGGCGTTCCGATCCATTGGCACAATCTGAAATCGTCCGGGCCACGGACGAAAAGGTGTAAGTGATCGGGCATGATGACGTATCGACCGACAGCGATACAATGTTGCGCCTCTGCTCGGATTGCGAATTTCACCAACGCATCATTTACGGAGTTGGTCGCCAGAAGCTTCCTCCGTCGATGCGTGCAGAATGTGACAAAATAGAGGGGATTGTTTGTGAAAACACGGGGCAACCGAGGTGGAAGCTTCGGATAATCATAGGCCATCGTAATCAGGTACCCTTTATGGCGCTGATCTGTTTGGCGAGCAAGGCTGTAGCCGTCGCCCTGTGGGCGACGCGCGCGTTTCCCACAGGGAAACGGCTACAGGGCTACAGGGCCACAGGGCCGCCACCGACTTCAGCAACAGGAAAAGCGCGGAGATTAGTTCCCTTTTCCTCTGCGCTCTCTGTGGTTAATTGAAACACAACTTGATGTCCTTGAGTGCCTCACCGTCGAGAATCAGCGAGCAGCATCAGCTACGATCTCCATTTTGCCAGAGAGATTGGCTCTGGGGATTCCTTTTAGTGAGAGATTGGCTCTGGGGATTCCTTTTAGTTGCTCTCGTTTTTATCGCTTACGCGCGCGCGTTTAATGCTGGATTTGTTTGGGATGATGAATCGCATTTGACCCAGAACCCCTGCATTCTTGGTCCGTTGGGGTTGAAAGAAATCTGGACCACGACGCGAGCCGTCTATTACCCGTTGGTGCTTACGACTTTTTGGGCTCTGCATAGAATCGTCGGGTTAACCCCGTGGCCATACCACCTTCTGAACATCCTTTTGCACGCTGGATCGGCGATCTTGCTGTGGCAGATCTTGCGACAGCTTAACGTTCGCGGCGCGTGGCTCGGGGCGGCGCTATGGGCATTGCACCCTGTGATGGTGCAATCAGTCGCTTGGGTAACCGAACTCAAAAACACGCAGTCGGCCGTCTTTTATCTCTTGTCGATTTTCTGTTTTTTGAAATGGGAGAGCTGTAGCCGTCGCGCTGTGGGCGACGCGCGCGCTTCCTACAGGGAAGCGGCTACAGGTGACGCGCGTCCGCAAGAAGGGACGCTTTCCCAACCGCCCCTGCGGCGGATTGGGGACCGCCGCTCCTTGCTCTTTGCTTTGTCTTTAGTTTTCTTCGTTCTGGCGACGCTAAGCAAACCTTCCGTGGTCATGTTACCTGTGGCACTTGCGCTCTGTATCTGGTGGCGAACAGGACGGATTCGCTGGTGTAATGTCGCGGCACTTACGCCGTTCGTGTTAATATCCGCGCTGGCCAGCATCTGGACAATCTTGGAACAGAAGTTCCACGCTGGCGCAATCAGAAGTTCCACGCTGGCGCAATTGGCGCTGAGTGGGCGCAGGCGTGGCCTGAGCGGCTTATTATCGCGGGGCGGGCGATATGGTTTTATGTGGCGAAGCTGGTCTGGCCGAACCCGCTCATCTTCATTTATCCCCGGTGGGAGATTGATTCGTCCCAGCCAACAGCTTATTTGCCGCTCCTCGCGGCATTAGCCGGGTTACTTGCCTTGTGGTTGAACCGCGCAAGATGGAGCCGCGCCATATTTTTTGCCGCCGCATACTATGTGGTTTCGCTGTTCCCTGTGCTTGGATTTTTTAGCGTCTATTTCTTTCGCTACTCGTTTGTAAGCGATCATTTTCAATATCTGGCGAGCATGGGGCCGCTGGCATTGGCTGGCGCAGGCATCGTAACAGGTTGTAGCCGCCTCGCTGCGTCGAGGCCCCTCTCAGCGTTGCCATCGACATCGCGGCATGCGACTCCTCAAGGCTCCGGGGTGGCAGGCAGCGCCGTGGCTAGAACGCCGCTTGTTGGGACCTGTGGGGTTGTGCTTCTGTTGCTTGTTGCTCTGACATGGCGACAATCTGCCGTTTACCACAATCTTGTCACCCTGTACACAGCGACGCTGACAAGGAATCCCGGTTGCTGGATGGCGCATTACAATTTGGGAATCGCTCTCAATGAACAAGGCGACACTGATGGGGCGATTAGTCATTATCGCGAGGCGGTTGACCTGTGGCCAGGCTATGCGGAAGCGCATTACAATCTAGGCCGGCTTCTCGCACAGAAGGGCCTGGGTGATGAAGCTATCGTTCATTATGAGAAGGCATTGGAAATAAATCCTTCCGATGCAGATGCACACAACAATCTTGGCGCGACGCTTTTGGCCAATGGGCGTACAGATGAAGCAATCGCTCATTATCGAAAGGCCCTGGCGATCCAACCAGATTACGCCGATGCCTCCTGTAATCTGGCGGGCGCGCTTCTTTCTAAGGATGATTTAGATGGTGCCATCGCTTATTACTCAGCCTGCCTCGCGTTATCGCCAAATCAGTCTGAGGCTCAGTACAACCTTGCGAGCGCCTTGCATCGAACAGGTCGCACAGATGAGGCAATCGTTCATTATCAAAAAGTCCTCGAGTTGCGCCCGGACAGCGCGGATGCTCATGCGAATCTGGGAAGCGCGTTGCTCGCAAAAGGCCGGGTCCGAGATGCAATTGCCGAGTACAGGGATGCGCTCCGGATTGCGCCTGATAACGTAGCTGCTCAAAGTAATCTGGCATGGCTTCTGGCCACAGCTGCCGACCCATCGCTCAGAAATGGATCAGAGGCTGTCCTGTTGGCTGAACGGGCAGAATCTGAAAGCTCGCAGAGCGAAAACCGCTCGGTTTTTCTACGCATCCTGGCTGCGGCATACGCTGAGGCTGGCCGCTTTGCCGAGGCCAAGGAAACTGCTCAACAAGCGTTACAAGCGGCAGAGATCCAGGGGGATTCCAATTTGTCCAACGCTCTCCGGGACGAAATTGCGCTCTACGAACTAGGCCTACCGTATCATAAAGAAACGAGATGAGAGGCTCGGAGAGGGGCTCTTAGGAAAGTGCGCCTCCTTTAACCGCGAAGCGTCGCCATAATCGCTGAATGACCAAGAGTTTCTCCCTGTGTAATGCCCGGAGGTTAGAAACCGCTGCTCTTTGACCGCTTTACTTGCGATACGGCAGGTCGAGCTCATAGAGCGCAATTTCATCCCGAAGCGCGTTGGCGAGGATGGAATTGCCCTGGGTTTGGGCTGCCTGCAATGCCCGTCGAGCAGTTTCTGTCGCCTCGGCAAATCGGCCGCTCTCCGCATAAGCAGCCGCAAGAGTGCGGAGATAATTGGCATCTTTGCCGCCGGAAAGTTGTGCGGCTTGTTTGGCGACCTCGATTGCCCGATTCCCATCGCGAATTGAAGCATCGGAAGAGGTCGCGAGGAGCCATGCCAAATTGTTGCGCGCCGTGGGGTCTTGCCGGGAGATCCGGGCCGCATGCTCGTACTCGGCGATTGCATCCTTTTGTAATCCTTTCTTCAGAAACGCGTTGCCAAGAGCGGTGTGGAAGCCTGCGTCGTTCGGCTGGGCCACAAGCGCCTTATGCCATTGTGCAATCGCGTCGTCGATCCGGCCCTGCTGAAATAGAACGCTGCCAAGGTTGAAATACGGGTCGCCGTAATCGGGTCGCAGTCTCACGGATTCTTCATAATGGCTGACCGCCTCGTCGAGGAGCCCTTTTCGCGCAAGGGCGTTGGCAAGATTGTTCTCCATCAGTGCTCGGCCCAAATTGTAATGGGTGGCAGCGTTGCGGGATCGAATCTTCAATGCCGATTTGAAGTGCGAAATTGCGCTGTCCCATTCGCCGCGTTGCAGGAGAAGATGGCCGAGATTGTTATGCGCCATGGCGTTGTCAGTGGTAACAGCCAGCGCATGGTTCCATAGTCTCTCGCTGTTTTCCCAATGCGACGTCTGCACAAACGCGCGCCAGCTCATGAGGGCGATGATCGTCGGCGTAACAATGGCGGCGACCCTTTGTTGAGCCGGCTGGCGCAATCGTGAGAAAAGCTCGGCGACCATCCAAACGATCAGAACATACAAGCCAATCTGTGGCAGATACGTGTAGCGGTCCGCGCGTCCTTGTTCGCCAGCCTGGACGAACCCGATCACCGGCACAAGCATTCCGACATACCAAAACCAGCCAGTGAAAATGTAGGGTCGTTTTGTCCTCCATTGGATTGCTAACAGACTGGCTGAGATGAGAAATGTAATTGCCAAAATAACCTGCCAAAGCGGGAGCTGGTCGTTTGGATGAGGATAAAAAGCCGCCAGCCGCGCGGGCCAAAACATCTGCCAAATATAGGCAGCGTAACTGACAGCCGCGTTGTTTAGCCGCCACGCAAGCGGCAACTGGTCGATTGCTCCTGCGCTGTAAAGCTGTACCAGCAAAGTCGCGATGCACGAAAAAACGGAGAGAGCGAATAGCGGAATTTTTTCCACAAGCAAAGGCGCGACTGAATGCGCTCGCTGGGGGCGCCGAGCATCGCATGCGAGGTGCGTGTGCTCGCTAGAAAATCTATCCAGCGGCCAGTAATCGAGGAGCAAAAGCACAAAAGGCACGGTCACGAGCATCGATTTCGACATCAGACCGAGAGCAAGGAAGAGTGCGACTGTCAGATAGCGCCCGATGCTTCTCGCGCGCACGTAACGCACATACGCCCCGAGAGTGAGCATAAAAAAGACGGCACTCAGCACATCTTTGCGTTCCGACACCCATGCCACGGATTCGACATGCAACGGATGAATGGCGAACAAGGCCGCCACAGAAGCACTTTGCCAAAATGCGCTAGTCATTTGTTTTAGCAGAAGAAAGAGCAAGACGACAGCGACCGAGTGGAGCAGGACGTTTGTGAAGTGATGCCCGCCCGCCTTTAAGCCAAACAACTGGCAATCGAGCATGTGCGAGAGGGTGGTGAGCGGATGCCAGTTCCGAGCGTGCGTGTGAACAAAGGCGTTGATTACACCGTTGAGCGTCAGACCGCGCGTGATCAGTGGATTGTCATAAACATAAACGTGGTCGTCTAAATTGACGAAATCGTGCCAAAGCGTTTGGCCAAAGACCAACCATGTGAGTGCAGTCAGAGCGAGGCAAATGAGCAATGTCGGCCTCAGAGTGGCGCGTTTTCTCGATGAAGCACTTGAAAACGCGGGTCTGCGCTTCTTGCTCCTCGTGCTTTTACTCATCCGACTCATGCTCTTGAGAGTTCCTCGCAAAGCGCCTTTTAACGCTCAACGCTCAATGCCCAACGTCCAATTCAGATAGTTGAGCGTTCGGCGTCGGGCGCTTGGGGCGTTGAGATTTTTCGTCATGGCGACGAACTGCCATTGGTTAGGTTAGAGTCCCGCAGCGGCTGGCGTTCCTGGTAAAGAGCGATATTGCCCTGGAGCTCTGCGGCGAGGGCTGAGTTACCCTGACTGTTGGCTAATTCAATCCCTCGCTGCGCAGTCTGCCTTGCCTCAGAAAACTGGCCACTTTCCGCATAGGCCGCTGCTAACGTGCGAAAGATTATTGGGATTCTGCCCCCGGAAATGCGCAGCGCCTGCTCTGCGAACTGGACCGCCTTCGCACCGTCTCGAAGAGAATCGTCTGGTGACGTAGCAAATACCCACGCGAGGTTACTCATTGCGTTTCCGTTGTTGGGATCAATCGCCAGCCCCTTTCGCCATTCTTCGACACCCTCCCTAATACGATGTTGCTGGATCAGAACCGTGCCTACGATGTTGTGCACTTCGATGTTATCGGGCTGTAGCTCGAGTAATTTGCGATAGTGAACCAGCGCATTGTCCACTTCACCCTTTTGAAGAAGAGCCTTAGCAAGATTCTCATGGGCAGGGCTGTTGTCTGACCGAAGATCTACGGCTGATTGCAGCAGGGAGATAGCCTCGTCCAGCTTACCTTGCCCCAAAAAGACGATCCCGAGATTATTTTCAGCGACATCATTGTTTGTGGTTACGGCAAGGGCATGCCTGAATAATGTCTCGCTATTGCGCCAGTACGACGTCTGAACCCATGCGCAAGAGCTCAAAGCGGCGATGACAAGTACTGCAACAGTGCTCAAAGTTGCGCGTCGGTGTCGGTGCAAAGCCGTCAGGTTAGCCACTCCCCATGTGGCTGCTATGTATAAACCAATCTGAGGTAAATACGTGTATCGATCAGCGCGGCCCTGCCATCCGACTTGTACCAGTCCGATCACCGGGACGAGCATTCCCAGATACCACAACCAACCCGTAAGCAGGTACGGTCGATGTGTTCGCAGAGCGATGGCTGCCACCGTGATACACATTACAACGAGGAGACAGCAGACGATTTCCCAAGGCGGTAGCCGATTCTCCGGATGCGGGTAGAACACTGCGAGGTTCACCGGCCAAAGCATCTGCCAGATATAGAGGACATAGCTGACTACCGCGTTGTTGATTCGTTCGAATATCGGCAACTCCTCGGTCTGGCCGACCGCGCTTTTCTGAACAAGAAACGTAATGACACTTGAAACAGCCGACAGCGCGATCAATGGGATTTTCTCCGCGACGCGCTTCCACAATTGACCTTTGATTCTATCGAGAGGCCAGTAGTCGAGAAGCAAGAGCACAAATGGCAATGTTACGAGCATCGGCTTAGACATGAGTCCACAGGCGAACAGAAATACCACAACCAGATAACCTCTGATCCGAGGTAAACGCACATAATTCACGTAGGCGAGCAATGTCAGCATGAAGAAGACACCGCTGAGCACATCCTTTCGTTCCGCAATCCAGGCGACCGATTCGACACGCAACGGATGAATTGCGAACACCGCCGCAACAAAAGCGCTTCGCCAAACCGCTCCGGTCATCTGTTGCAGCGCAAGAAAAAGGAGCATCGCCGCCAGGGTATGGAGGAGGACATTCGTAAAATGATGCCATCCTGCCTTTAACCCATATAGCTGGCAGTCGAGCATGTGCGAAATGGTTGTCAGCGGATGCCAGTTCAGGGAGTGAATATGACTGAATGCCCAGGCGATACCGCTGATGCTAAGACCACCTGTTATTAGTCGAGCATGTGCGAAATGGTTGTCAGCGGATGCCAGTTCAGGGAGTGAATATGACTGAATGCCCAGGCGATACCGCTGATGCTAAGACCACCTGTTATTTTCGTGTTCTCATAAACGTAATGCGGATCATCGTAATTAATGAAGTCGTGCCAGAGCGTTTGGCTAAAAACAAGCCATGTCACGCCCGCGAGAGCGATGCAGATGCCGAGGGTAAACCACCAGCGGTTGACTTTAGGTGGGCTTATCGATTGAGCTCTGAGCCGGTGCATGCGCTGCGTTCGAAAGCATGACGAAGCACGAATGCCGAATGGCGAAGGAAATCCAAATGAAGAAACCCGAAAAGACCCGAAGGCTGTCGTGCGTGTTTTTGCCACTCGAGCTTCGTCATTAATTCGTCATTCGTACTTCGTCATTTTCTTTAGGATTTTCTCTTGTAGATCAAAATGTATTTTCCCAGCTGTGGCACTACTTGTGGTACGTTATCAAAATAATAGTCTGCTTTGCCTGGCGCTACGATGTTCACGAAACCTGCAACAGTATAGTTTTGTGCCGTGTATTCGTTTGCCCAAGTAAAAATCGATCGGTCAGACCCGGGACGCCACAACCAGGAATAAAAGATTACCACGGAGACCAGATACTTTGGAGAAGTGCCTTCGATCTCGCGAATCATCTCCTGTTGCATCTGCTGCGCGTACTTTTGCGGTTCCATCAAGCCGTAAGTGTAAATATATCCGGTCGCCGAATGTCGGTGTGAATAAAAATAAATCTGCGGCTCCGATCCCAACACCGCGATTGTATCATCCGGACTTGTATGTTGCCGCAGATAGTCTGCAATCTTGACGGACGCGGCGAATGGATTCTCGGGGTAAATGATCCGGCAAGCGTCAACCGGAGAAACCCCAAAGAAGATTTGTTTGTCCCCTAGTATTGGCAGGCTTAGGCCTGCGCCAAGCAGAAAGAGTGGGATGAATCGAACCACAGTCATTCGGCCAGTCAGAAGATCGGACAGGTTGCTCATTGCAACGCCGACGAGGAGTGAGACCGCTGGCAGAATCATGATAAAGTAATGAGGCCGAAAATAGAGATCTTGGCATACCGCTAAAGCAGAGAATGCGAGCAGGCTGAACAAAAAACCTGTTCTGGCGCGGCTCTTCCTGTCCAAAAGTCCGACCACCAAGCCCATTCCAGCCAATGCCCACAACATCCAGCCGGCTCCAATCGCTTCGGTTATGCTATGAACAGAAACCTGCGCTGCTCGCGACAAAGGCCATCTGCCGCTGGATATTTCGCCGATAAGGAAACTCCCATACTGAGTAGCATAGCTGACTGTCCAGAACCAGAATTTATCGAGGATTCCTGCGTGCCACAGAATGAGACACGTTATCCCAAATGGGCTAATTGCGGCGATCCAGAAGATCAGGTTTCGCAGAAGAATTCTCTTCAGGGTAAGTCGGCGGCGTAGATCTTTCTGGAGAAGGTAGGTCGCTCCAAACAGAATAAAAAAAAGCGCGGGCTGCTTCATTAATAGGCCAAGGCCAAAGAGCAATCCGCTTGTGAACAGTCGCCTGGACACATGTCGCTCTGGTTCCGAAAGCTTCAGGATCATCAGCGTCCCGCCAAGAACGGGTAACATCACAAAATTTGTCGCGTGAGAAGCCAACCCAAGAACGGAAGGACTTACAGAGAGCACCGCATAGCTCATTGCCGCTGCAAGCCCTAATGTTGAATTCACCAGTTGGCGACCAAGGAAAAAGATCAGGACAATCGTAGCTGCATTGACCAAGAGCAGCCCCAAGTGAATTCCAGTAATTGTTTGTCCAAAGATTGACATGATAACGGCGTAGGCTGCATAAGTTCCGGGAAACTTCATGTTGTAGGCGAGCTTATAGGGTGGAATGCCTTGCAAAATGAGTTGACCGGCATAAGCGTATTCGCCTTCATCGCGCTCGAGTGGAATTCCAAGAAGTCGAATTCTGATGGCAATCACGAGGCCAAAAACGATTACCGCCAGAATCCAACACCCTGATCGCAAGAGCTTGCCGTTATTGTCAACCTTATGAGTCACGAAAGCTGCTATTCCGATGAGAAACGGAAGGTTGCAACCCGGGCGTTTGGAATCAAGCCAGCTCTTGAGATGTCCAGGAACCATCCGCCCCTACAAATCTGCGGCGCGGCAGGCGTCCACTTGCGTCAATTCGCGTGATTGCTGGTACGTTATGCATGAGATCGCCAGACGCCTTTTTTCTTCACGGCGCGCATTTATTTTTGCTCTCATTTTGGCGGCAGTGACGATTTTCGCGTACCGCCCTGCTTGGAATGGCGGGTTTCTATGGGACGACGACGTCTACATCACAAATAACGAGCTGCTAACGGCGCCCGATGGTCTGCGCCGAATCTGGTTTTCGCTCGATTCGCCTTCGCAGTATTTCCCGCTGGTCTATACAACGTTTCGCATCGAACACGCGCTTTGGGGACTGAACTCAACAGGTTATCACTGGGTCAATCTTGTGCTGCATGTCGCCAACGCCCTGCTGGTGTGGCTGGTCCTGGCGCGGTTAAAGGTGCCGGGCGCGTGGCTGGCTGGAGCAATTTTTGCTCTGCACCCCGTGCAGGTGGAATCAGTCGCTTGGATCACGGAACGGAAAAATGTGCTCATGGGCTTTTTCTTTTTGCTCACGCTACTTGCCTGGATTGCATTCGTTGACGGAAGAACGAAACGGCCCTGGCTGTTTTATGGACTCGCCCTGATCCTTTATCTACTGGCGCTGTCGGCCAAGACAACGGCCTGCACGCTGCCTGCGGCATTATTCTTAATTCTGTGGTTGCAGAGGACGCCAATCAGTTGGAAGCGAGTTTTCCAGATTATTCCCTTTCTTGTTCTTGGCATCGCCATGGGCGTGTTAGCGATGTGGTGGGAGCGGTACCACCAGGGGACGAGCCGTGCCGTTTTTACGTTCCTGAGCCCGATCGAACGAGTTCTCGTCGCGAGCCGTGCCGTTTGGTTTTATCTCAGCAAACTCATCTGGCCATCTAATCTGACATTTATTTATCCGCGATGGGATATCGCGCCGACTCATCTGCTCAACTATGCGTGGCTGTTAGCGGGAGTTATAGGATGCGGAGCTCTCTATTTTCTGCGTCGATATTTGGGGCGCAGCGTCGAGGTCGCAGCGGGATTTTTCGTTGCGACCCTGAGCCCAGTGCTGGGATTCATCATGCTTTACACATTTCGCTACACGTTTGTAGCCGATCATTATCAATACCTCGCCTGTATCGGTCCGATTGCCTTGGCGTCTGCTGGTCTGGTCAATTTGGCCGACACGTTTAAGAACGGTCGCACCTTAGTCTTGAGCGCGGCGCTTTGTGTGGTGGCAGTGTTGGCGGCACTGACGTGGCGACAAGCTGCAATGTATGGCGACATCGACACGCTTTGGCGGACGACTCTGGCCAGAAACCCCGGTTGCTGGATGGCTCACAACAATTTGGGCATCGTGCTATTCGAGAAAGGCCAGCTTGACGACGCGATTCGGCATTACCGGACGACGCTCGAAATGCAGCCTGACTTTTGGGATGCCGATTACAATCTTGGCACTGCCCTTCTGGGCAAAGGCCAGGTGGACGAGGCAATTTTTTATTGCGACAAAGCGGTCAGAATGCAGCCAAACGATCCAGATGCCCACGTGGCATTCGCCAATGCTCTTCTTCAAAATAAACGAATCGACGACGCGATCGTCCACTACCAAAAAGCGGTGGAAATACGTCCCGATTACTTTCTTGCCCGTTACGGTCTCAGCCACGCTCTGCTTGAGAAAGGAAAGCTCGATGCTGCAATTGAGCATTCCCGGGCTGCCTTGTTGATCCAGCCTAATAACGCAGACTGTCACACGGTCCTGGCCATTGCTCTTGATGAAAAAGGTCAATGGGCCGAAGCCATCCAACACTACGAAAAGGCGTTGGAGATTTCTCCTCAATCCGTTTCCGCCCTGAATAATCTGGCGTGGTTGCTGGCCGCAGGTTCCAACGCATCATTGCGAAACGGAGCCAGGGCGATTCGATTTGCGCAGCAAGCTGACCAGCTTTCCGGAGGCACCAATGTGCTTGTGCTCCGCACGTTGGCAGCGGCATATGCGGAGGCTGGCCAATTTGGAAAAGCGATCGAAACCGCCCAGGCTGCGATACAGGTGGGGCAGAGTCAGGGTGATGATTCGTTAGCGGCCGAGCTTCAGCAAGAGATCGCGCTGTATGAGTTGGGGTTGCCTTATCGTGAAATGGCAAAATAAGGACGGATGGGTAAACCCGTGCGACTCATGGTTCGTTACACCGTTGAAACGGACGATCCAATCTCGTGACGATCCAACGGTCAACGATTTAAAGTTTGACGCGGCTAAGGCCGTTAGAGCTCATTGCGCAGAATTTCGAACACCTTCGTGCTCTCCACTACTCCTGCCAGAGCATCTGTTCCAGGGCCATTGCCAAACGCGATTACGTCTTCAACAGTGACCAGGGCAGATTTCGTGTAAAATGCGGCTGGCTCCGGCTGTTCCGCTTGGGGTTGTTTGTTCGGATTTTCGTCTTGTTTACCCGGTATTTTCGCCGCTCCGTACGATTTATCGCCATTCGGTCCGGTCGCCCAGGTAATCCAAGGCTGACCGGCAGAATTAAATCCTAAGAGGGCAATTCCGCTATCTTTACGAAAAGGAAATCCATTCAGGTTCAATCCCCCGATCGCTACATCGCCGCAGACTACAATGGTCGATTTTTCTCCTCCGTAACTTCGTGCCGATTTTTCTCCTCCGTAACTTCGTGCAACGCCGACTGCACGGTCCAGTTCGACCGTCTCGCCGAGGGTCCTTTCCCCATTGTTTTCCAGTGCTGCTTTTCGCATTAGCCCTGCATCAACGACCAGTAAATAGCCGCCGACGTTGTACTGGAGTAATTGGATTGCTCGCCGCACCATATCCGAGAGGCTCGGCTGCTGACTTCTTTCTTCTACCTGGTTCACAAACGCGAGGTCTTCTTTACTAAAAACGCCGACCAGTTTTGGACGGCGCCACGCGGGAACCGCGTCCAGTTCGGCTCGGGTTCGAACAATATCGAACCCGTTGCCACGGAGTTCGAGTAGGAGATCGCGAGTATCCTGCCTTTCTCCGCCTTTTGTGATTGGAAGAAATTGTGCCGCTCCGCCACCCATTGCGATGTCGATATTTCCACCATCGACAAACTCAGCTGCGATTTTCTCGCCATCGCTCGACTCACCGGGATGGGCATAAAAGGCTGCGCTGGTCGGGTCAGTAAGCTTTGCGTCCGTTATGAGACCCGTAGCCCGCCCGTATTCCCGGGCCAGTTCAACGATGCTCTTGATCGCTTTCCCGTCGACATTGATCGCAATGGCGCGATTGGCCACTCTCTCACCAGTCGCAATTGCCGTCGCGGCAGCGGCCTGGTCCGGAGCTGCGAAATCCTTTGAATAATTCATCACCAAAGCGGCATGAGCCATCGAGTCCACATTCAGGCGCGTGCCAGCGCCAGCAGCGTAGGCGCGGCTTGGGGCAATCCGGGCAGGGGAAAGGCCTTCTCCAACAAACAAGATGATTCCGAAAGGCTTCCGGATCACCCAGTGCTGAAAATAAAGAACGCCAACTCCAGCAAAGGCGAGGAGACAAAAAAGCGCTAGCAATTGGTTACGCCACTTCATCACCTTCCCTGTAGCGGCGGTCTACAACCGCCGCAAATGAAGCTGCAAGCAGAACACGGAGCGGCCTGAGACAAATCTTGATGACACATGGGAGTCCAATTTATTCGCCGTACCAGCAGTTCTCGATTGAAGAAAGAACCGCTTGTCGTTCTTCTCATTCATCGGCAAAGTGCGCGACGTATGGCTGGTCCGGTATTGCTTATCATTCGCGACGGCTGGGGCATTAATCCGGGCGGCAGGGACAAGCGCAAGGAAAATGGCGACGCAACTCTTCTCGCATCGACTCCATTTCACGAGAAGCTCTACCGTGATTATCCAGGCTCCAAGTTGAGCGCAAGCGGAGGCGACGTCGGTCTTCCGGAAGGGCAAATGGGCAACTCCGAAGTCGGCCACCTAAACCTGGGAGCTGGTCGAATCGTTTACCAGGATCTGACGCGAATTAACAAGGCAATTAAGGAGGGCGAACTAACGCGCAACCGGGTTTTGCAAGAAACGTTTGCCAGAGCGCGCGGCCACCGGCTGCATTTGCTTGGACTGGTTTCAGACGGCGGTGTGCACAGCCATTATTCGCACATGATTGCTCTTGCGAACGCGGCACATGATGCAGGCGTTGCGGAGATTTTCGTCCACGCGTTCACAGACCAGGCGTTGCGGAGATTTTCGTCCACGCGTTCACAGACGGGCGCGACACGTCGCCCACCGGCGGCGCCACTTACCTAAAAATTTGCGAGAAAGAACTTGAGAAAAGCGGCGGGCAAATTGTCACGGTGGTAGGCAGGTATTTTGCGATGGATCGCGATCGGCGTTGGGACCGCACCAAAAAAGCGTGGGACGCCGTTGTTCTCGGTCGTGGCGAAATCTGCAAATCCTCGCCCTGGGCGGCAGTGGATCAGCAATATAGAAACGGCAAAACGGACGAGTTCATGCCGCCATTGATTTTTTCTCACGCAAATGAGCAGCGGGTGCGTGATGGCGACGTGGTTCTGTTTTTCAACTTTCGCGCCGATCGTGCGCGTCAATTGTCGCAGGCATTTTTGCTGAAGAATTTCGATGGCTTCGACCGCGAGGTCTGGCCGCAAGTGGAGTTCGTCACGCTGACGCAATATGACGTGACTTATTCTTCGCCGTTTATTTTTGAGCCGGAAAAGCTTGCCGACATCCTGGGTGAGATCGTCAGCGCGGCCGGCAAACGCCAATTGCGCATCGCCGAGACGGAAAAGTACGCGCATGTCACCTATTTTTTTAATGGAGGCATCGAGAAGCCGTTTCCGGGCGAAGACCGCAAATTGATTCCTTCGCCAAAGGTCGCGACCTACGATTTAGAACCGAAAATGAGCGCGTTCGAGGTCACCGAGGAATTACTCGCGGGGATGGCGAACTACGATCTGATCATACTCAATTTCGCAAATCCCGACATGGTCGGCCACAGCGGCGTTGTCCAAGCGGGAATCAAAGCTGTAGAGACGATAGACAAATGCATGGCGCGAATTATTCCGAAACTTCTCGAGCTTGACGGCAAAGCCATTGTGACCGCCGACCATGGCAATTGCGAGCGGATGCGCAACTCTGATGGTTCGCCCAACACTGCGCACACTAGCAACCTTGTACATTTCATTTACGTGGCCAACGATGCTGCGCGATTTCGGTGCGAAGACGGAATTCTAGCCGACCTGGCGCCAACTCTTTTGTTTTTGCTTGGACTGCCACAACCGAAGGCGATGACCGGGCACAATTTGCTCGTGCCGATTTCCCAGGGAACGGCGAATTAGAGATGGTAGGGCGCGTCCCCCGTATACCCGCCGCGCTTGATTTAGCAAGGTTGACAGCGCTCGGCGACAATCTCGTCGAATGTAGTTTTTAATTTTTGATTAATTGCGCGTGTCCCAGCCACGGCGATTCGGTGCAAAAGCCGAACATGGTACTCGGCTGTTGTTTCGTGCCAGATTGGTTTACGGAGGAGCTTCAGCGCACCGTCGGCTTCGACAAGAGCGCCCCAGCTGACAGGAATCTCCGAATCGCGGAATAAATACTCAGGTAGAACGAGGAAATACAAATTCGCGCAACGATAGCGAAGCAATTTGTCGAACTTGGTGCAATCATAGAGGCGATGTTGCAAGGCGCGCAGCTCACGCAAAATTCGCGCGTGACCACGGTGACCGATCGCGGTGAAATCATGCAGATCGAATTCAGGAAATAGGGAATCACCGTTCCGCAGGCTTGGATAGTGTGCGCGGAGACACTCTTCGAGAAGCTGGCGGCGTTGGCAAATCGTCTCGAGTCGCTGGCGGGCGGCATCGCTCTGGCAATTATCTCGCCGCAAATCGCAAAGCGCCTGTTTACACTCAAAAATCGCCGTGGATCCAATTCTCTTAGGCGTCAGTCGATACGCAGCGACGTCGGCACGATACCGGCATTTTGGCAGACTCACTTCCATTGCACACGCGGAATAGTCTTGGGTCTGCGCCCATAAAAACGCCAGCCGCTTCAGCCGGGCGTGTCTCTCGGTTTCGCCGTGGGCGCGTTTTATTCCCGCAGCCATCTCGCGAGTTCGCGTGCCCAATAGGTGACAATGATATCTGCCCCTGCTCGCTTAAGCGCAGTCATGATCTCTAGTGCGGCATCGCGCTCGTTCAGAAGGCCTTTCTCGACGGCGCTCTTGACCATCGCATACTCGCCGCTCACATGATAAACGGCGGTCGGTTTTCCAAATCGCTCACGAACACGCCACAAAATGTCCATGTAGGGCAACGCAGGTTTTATCATCACGATGTCCGCTCCTTCGTCGACATCCAGCGCTACCTCACGCAAGGCTTCCTTTGCGTTGGCAAAATCCATCTGATAAGAGCGGCGATCACCGAACTGCGGCGGGCTCTCGGCAGCCTCACGGAATGGCCCGTAGAAAGTCGATGCGAATTTGGCCGCATAACTCATAATTGCAGTTTGATCGAATCCTGTGGCATCGAGCGCTGCGCGAATTGCACCAACACGGCCGTCCATCATGTCGCTCGGCGCCACGATATCCGCGCCGGCCGCGGCGTGAGAGAGCGCCGTCCTCACTAGCAACTCGACTGTCTCGTCGTTGAGAACATGGAAATGATCTCCGTCGATGCGTATCACCCCACAATGACCATGGCTCATATATTCGCACAGGCAGACATCGGTAATCGTGACAAGGTCCGGACATTTTGATTTAATCGCTCGCAGCGCTTTTTGGACGATTCCGTTTTCAGCGTAGGCGCCACTAGCCTGTTCATCTTTTTGTTCGGGAATTCCGAAAAGTAGAAGGGCTTGAAGCCCCAGGTCCTGAGCGGCATGCGCTTCATCGGCAGCTTCCTTTACAGACAACTGAAAAACCCCTGGCATGCTGGCGATCGGCCTGCGTTGCTGCACCTTTTCACTTACAAACAGCGGCAAAACGAAATTGTGGGCGTTTAAGTGTGTCTCGCGCACAAGGTTTCGCAGAGCAGATGAACGCCGCAGCCGACGCGGACGGTGCACGAGTTTTCTCACAATGCGACGCTACGCGTTGCGAAAGTGAGTCGCAAGCAAGCAGGAACCGGCATCCCGGCGCATTCCTTGAATGAATGGGACGCTTGACGGCGCATCACCTTAGGTGTCTGCATCTTGATCGTGGCGCGCGGCTCCGATTACCTGTTAGTCGATATCAGTAATTCATACGTAAAATTTGCATTCGCATCTAAAACCCGAGTCTTCGCGCCGACGCGCATCGTTACTGCCAGCCTTTCAAGTGGCGTAATCTCCGGATTTCTCGGAAAACGAAATGTGAGGAAGGTGGTCGTCTCCTCGGTAGTGCCCCCGAAGAACTCAGCAATTCTGAAGGCCGTGGGAAAAACGAAGGTACTCTGGCTGGACTGGAAGCTGAAACTGGGCGTCGAGATTGATTATCCCAAGCCGCGATCGATTGGCGCGGACCGGCTGGCGAACGCTGCGGCCGTCACAGCACTTTACGGTTGTCCCGCGATCGTGGTGGATTTCGGCACGGCGGTGACCTTTGATATCGTATCAGAACGTCGGGCGTATGTCGGCGGCGTGATTGCGCCAGGGCTCGAAGCGATGACTAACTTCCTTTATCAGCGAACGGCGCTCTTGCCGGAGCTTTCATTGAAAGAACCGCGACGCGCCATCGGCAAATCGACGATTCAGGCGATGCTTTCGGGGGCCGTGTTCGGCTATCGCGGATTGGTTCGGGAAATTCTGGCCCAAATTACAGCAGAGCAGTTTCCGCGTAAGAGCCTAAGAAGGTTCACGTCGTGGCGACTGGTGGATATGCGCGACTGATCGCGCGAAGATTGCCCGAGATCGGCGTGGTTCATCCAAACCTTACTTTGGAAGGATTACGGATTGTGGGGAACCTTAATGACTGATTCAGGGCGGGCAGCATGGTGGCGCCCTTACTATTTTCCGCGCATCGATTTTTCCGAAGGGAGCCGAAAAATCGGTCGCTTGGAGCAACTTTCCACTTGTCAGACACGCTGAATAGGGTTTCAATCGCTACTTCATGAGAGTGTGGGGGATGGCGGCGGTCGCCGCGATGGTGCTTAGGTTATTCGCCGCAGATTCGTTTGGAGCGGAAAATGTCGCCCCGACGAAAGCGGAGCTGGAGGAAATGTACAACGCTGCGTTCCGCGCGTTTGATTCGAACAAATTTGCGGAGGCGCTCAAACAACTCGATGCCATAGATGCTCGCCAGCCTCATAGATGCTCGACAGCCTGATCTTGCTGCTTCAAAGAACTTGCGCGGCGTGATCCTGATGCGACAGGGCAATTACGATCAGGCAGAAGCAGCTCTCCAGGATGCTTCCCGAATCGATCCTAAGTTTTGGAACGCGCGCTTCAACCAGGCGGAGATCCCATTTCTTAAAAAAGATTGGGCCGAAGCGCGGAATCGCTTCGAGCAACTTCTTTCGAGCGGGGAATCCGATCTCGCAAAAGAAGCTTCACAGCTGATCCAATACAAAATCCTGCTCACGTATCTTCTGGAGGGGAAAGACAACATGGTCGATTCCATTCAGGCCAAGTTGGAGCTTTCGCCTGATACGCCGGCGGTTAACTACGTAAAGGCAGCCCTCGCCCTTAAGCAAAAAAATCAGAAAGAAGCGAAAGATTGGATCAGTGCCGCGGAAAAGAATTTTCCGCCGCAACTGAATAAACTTTTCGCGGAATCGCTTTACGAAGTTGGATGGTTGGAAAAGCCAGTCGGCGAAGCGCGGCCTTCGTTGCCGCTGATGACGGCTGCTGAGCGCTCGGAAAAATCGAAAGCCACGGCTCGTGCAAAGTTTGAGCAGGCACAGCAGGCGCTGCGGCAGCGCGATTTGGCGGCAGCTCTGAAACTGGTCGATGAAGCTGACCAGGCAGACCCGAACCAGGGTGCGACGATTAATTTACGCGGCGAGATTCTGATGCAGCAGGAGCAGTTCGACCAGTCCGAAGCGGCATTCAAGAAAGCAGCGAAGCTGGATCCGAAACTTCGCGAGGCACAATACAATCTGGCGCAAATTCCATTTAAGAAAAAGGAGTACGCGAAAGCGCGAGACCGTTTCGAGTCCTTGTACAAGCGCACGCCCGGAGGCGATAAAAATCAGGCGGCAGAGCTCATCAAATTCAAGATTTACATGACGCTTTTGCTCGAAGGAAAAGAGAGCCGCGCACATGCAATGATGGACGAGTTTCAATTTACCGGGGACACGCCAGCATTGTACTACGCTCAGGCGGCTTGGGAATTCCAACACAACAATTCAGAGAAGGCCGCCGATTGGACTGCTTCGGCCAATAAGATTTATTCGTCGGCGCTAAACAGCGTTTTTGCTGACGCTTTTTACGATGTTGGTTGGATGCAAAGACCTCCAGCAGAGACTATGCCGGCACCCGCGTTCGACACAGCCCAGGCTGAGGGGAGTCCAGCAGTCGAGCCGAGTCCTATTCCAGACAAGGTCTTTGCTGCAAACAGCCAAAGTGAGACCTCGAAAAGTGAAGGGCTGGCCTTGGGCTCAACGATGACCGCGGCCAGGGCAGGATTGGATATTGCCGGCACTGGATCAACAACCGGCCAAACTTCGATCTCCTCCTCGCATGAGTCGGCGTCGGGAACCGGCGCTCAGCCCGACCAGCAGCCGACCTCGGAATTGCCAGCAGGCGGCAACGATTCGACGGCTGCGGCCGCGCCCGCTGAATCGCCGCAGACATCACCTGTTTCCACGGAACAAAATGATCAGCCGGCCGTCGCTCAAACGAGCGTTTCCGCGAGTCCCGCCGTAGAAGTTGTGGCTGCCAAATCTGCGCCGTCCGGCGTTCTGACAAGAACCAGAATGTGGGTTGTTGGAGGACACCAGAATGTGGGTTGTTGGAGGACTTCTTTTAGCGGGGCTGCTCATACTCGCCTGGGTGACCTTGCCTTCGCTTCGTCGTGGTTATGCCTTCAATGTGCCAAGTTATTCACGGACAACCTCTGCCGCCACGCCTGCGGTGTTTAAGTCGAGAACGTCGGCAATGCCGCAAAAGAAAACCTTACAGGGCAACGGCTTTGTCGGAGGGCCGCGTCAGATTTCGCTGCAATTAAAGGCGTCGAAACCGTCATTGCGACTTAGCGCTGTTCCGTCGGGCAACCTTAGTGATGGTTTTAATCTGACCAAAAGCCTCAAAGTAAAGCCGTCACGAGAATTGGCCTATCAGACGGAAGCGCAAGATCGCGAGGTGTCGCTTGTTGAATCAGAGGCTGAATCATCGGTGGGGTCAATTCTCGAACATGCGGCAGAGAACGGGGAGAGCTTGCATACGGACACCACCGAGACGGCTGGGATGGCCGGGGTTTCAGCGATCAATGAATTGACCGAAGTCACTGCTGCAGTGGAGCCACAAGCGATCCCTGCGATTCCCGAAAGCATTGAGGAAATCACGTGGCCCACACCAGAAGCGAGCGATGCGTTCGACGGCGCGAAAGAAACCTCGTCGTTTGAGGAGGCGCCCACTGAGAGACCGCAAGCTGCAGAAATCGAATTGCCCGCCATGACAGCGTTGACCGAGCTTCCCGTTGAATCGGTGAGCCTCGAGCAACCGCTGCCCGCCGAAACAGTTTCAACCGTGATTCCCGCACCAGTGCTTGAACGCGCTGCCATCTTGCCCTCTGATCCACCAAGGGCAGCTTCCGAAGAACCTGTATTTCCGCAAACAACAACACCCGCAATCATGCCTGAAACAACTCAAACCCCAACCGCTCCCGTAAACAAAGCCCCGGCCCCGCCGATGGCCAAACCGCAACAACCACCTGCTGCGATGCAAACATCCGTGCAGCTCACTTTCTCGTTCGAGATCGCATCCATGCAGTTGACACCTAGTTTTAAGATGGGCGCCCTCAAGGTGCGTCCCATATCGAAGCTGGTCACGATGCGGTTGCCTTCGCCTCAGCAGCCTCAGTCGGCTCTGAATTTGCAGGTCAGCTTCGAAGTAGCAAAGATTCAGCCCACCTCAGGAGCGCTCGGCAGGCTCCGAATGGTTCCGTCTCAACAGCAGAGGCCCACACCTGGTGGTTTGCCCTCATTTGCAGTCGCGGGATTGCAGGTGATCCCTAATTCTGAGACCGCGCCAGTCCAACTCACGCCTTCGCAACAGGGACGGGCGTCTGTCCTCGTCACTGTACCATTCCAGATTACCACGCTGGAGTTTGCGCCCTCACTAGAAATTGCATCCGTTATCTTAAACTCGAATTCCAAGCAGGTGGCTGTTCAGTTGCCGGGCGCCGGACCATCCCCAGCCGACGGAGCGCCAATGTTTGAAATAGCAAATCTGGAGCTCGGCGAAAACGGCGACATCGCCATGCTGCATCTAAATCCTGTCAGCGCGCCAAAGCGGGCCTAACCAGACGAGCTTTCGTAGTCGATCAGCGCCAGTTTAGCGAGTGCAGTTGTTTCGGAAGGAACACGCCGTTCTTTCGAATCAGCTTGCCGTCGAAATAGATTTCACCGCCGCCGTACTCGGGGCGTTGAATGCTTACCATATCCCAATGGACCTGGCTTCGGTTTCCGTTGTCCGCTTCTTCGTAAGCTTGTCCCGGTGTGAAATGAAACGAGCCGGCGATTTTTTCATCGAACAAAATGTCACGCATGGGATGTAAAATGCGCGGATTAAATCCAAGCGAAAATTCACCGATGTAGCGCGCACCCGGATCTGAATCGAGAATCTTGTTCAGCTTTTTTGTCTCGTTGCTTGTCGCGCCAACTATTTTTCCGTTTTTGAATTCGAGACGAATGCCATCAAACGCGATTCCCTGATAAATGCTTGGCGCGCTAAACGTCACATGCCCCTCGACCGAATCTCTTATGGGGCAGCTGAACACTTCGCCGTCGGGAATATTGCGGTCACCACCGCAGATCACGGCTGGAATCCCTTTTTTGCTGAAACTGAGATCAGTGCCGGGACCTTTGATTTCGACTCGGTCCGTCTTTTCCATCAATCGATGGAGCGTTTTCATGCCGGGCAGAAGTCTCCGATAATCCAGCGTGCAGACTTCAAAATAAAAATCTTCAAACGCCTCAGTGCTCATTCCGGCAAGCTGTGCCATGGACGGTGTGGGCCAGCGCAGGACCACCCATTTGGTCTTTTTGACCCGCTGATCCTGCACCGGTCGCATTTTCCTGGCGATCAATTTCATTGTCTCCGGCGGCACATCAGATAGTTCCGTGACGTTGTTGCTGCCGCGCACTGCGATATACGCATCCATTTTTTTCATTCGCGCCAATTCGTGGCTTGCCATGAGATTGAGCTGTCTGTCGGAGGCCTCCAGCGCCAGCGCGCGGTTTACTCGGGCGTGATAGGTCTGTGCAAATGGCACTCCGCCCGCTTTCCGCGCCGCGCGTATCAGCGCGATCGTCATTTCATCGGGAATATCGAATGTCTCGATGAGGACCGTTTCATTGCGCTTAAGACGGGCGGAATATTGCACCAGAAGTTTTGCGAGTTTATCAAACCGGGCGTCGTGCATAAGCCCTTATCATTCCACCAGCCCCGTCGGACGCAACTGGCTGATGCTACTCGCTCCGGATAAATTTCGCTGCAAAAGCCCCATCGAAACCGTCTCCAAAAGGAAGCGAACGCTTCTCTTCCAGAAGACGAGGAGCCAGCGGACCGTCGAGAATTCGGCGCACTACCTGTTGATTCTCCTCCGGCTCAAGGCTGCAGGTGCTGTAAACAAGTACACCCTCCGGCTCTAATAATGGAATGAGCGCACGCAGCATTTCCTGCTGCCGCTGTCGCATGCGAGGGAAATCGCCCGGTTGTAATCGCCACCTGACATCCACGCGTCGTCGCATTACTCCGGTATTGCTGCAAGGTGCATCAAGCAGGATGCGATGGAATGGCCCCATTGAAGCAATCCGTGCAGGGACGCGATCGCGCGTCCAATCGTGATCAAAAATGTGGACGATCCCAACGCCGAGGCGCGCCATGTTCTCTTTCAAGGTCTGCAGTCGCGCTGGGTCGCGATCGCATGCGACGATTGTCCCTCGGTTTTTCATTAGTTGAGCGATGTAACCGGTTTTTCCGCCCGGAGCAGCGCATGCGTCGAGGATTCTTTCTCCGGGCCGGGGATTCAGAATCTGGCAGGCGATTGCGGTGCTTGGATCTTGAATGTAGCAGTGGCCTTGACCGACGGCGCCTGTCGGCAACGCATCAAATTCGATGAACTCGGGGTGACGTGCGACCAGTCGCGAGGTCGGATAAAGTCCGAGAAACTTTTCGCGATCGGTTTTTAATTGATTAATCCGTCCGTAGAGGGGCGCGGGAAGATTGTTCCATTGGCAGAGTTCTTCCGCGTGTTGGGCGCCGAGGTGCTGCTGCCAGCGGTCGACAAGAAATTGTGGATGTGAGGTCCGAACAAATAGGGGCTCTCCATCCGCATGTGCCAGCAATTCGCTCTGCCGCCGAATCGCGGCGCGAAGCATGCCATTCACGATTGGTCGCTGTCTTTGTGGGACGAGCGCGACAGTCTCATGGACCGCCGCATGTGGCGCTGTCTTGAGGAGGAAAAGCTGATACAACCCGAGGCGCAGAACATCACGAAGATCGACATCGACCTGCGAACTGCGCAGGCAGCTGATCCAAAAATCCAGCAACGTTAAATTACGCAGGACGCCATAAACGAGTTCCAAAACAAACGCGCGATCCGAATCAGCCAACTCCGCCTTTGCCAGAAATTCTGAGACAATCGAGTCGGCAAACCGCCTTTCTTTTCGCCATGTGCGTAGCGCCTTGAGCGCAATTCGGCGAGCAGACAGCCGCGCCATATTCTGAAAGACTGTTATTGCGGTTTCACGCTGGCGCGCCCAATCGAATAATAATGAAAGCCCAGTCGGCGCATCGTTTCAGGGTCTAACAGATTTCGTCCGTCGAAAACGATCGGCGTTCTCATTTTTTCTTTCACTACCGCGAGGTCCACGTTGGCGAATTCGTTCCATTCCGTGGCGATGACCAGCGCCTCGGCATCATGCACTGCTTCAAGGGCGGATGATGCGAATTCCGCGTCGGCGATTGCTTTGATAGCGCGGGCTTTCTGCATTCCCTTTGGGTCGTAGGCAATGACATGTGCTCCTTCGCGCAGCAGGGTTTCCACCAGATCGACTGCGACAGAAGAACGAAGATCGTCTGTGTCGGGTTTAAATGTGAGACCCCACACTGCAATTCGTTTTTCCCGCAATACCCACAGCGTTTCCCGAATCTCTTTTAGAAAGCGCTCCTTCTGGGCGCCGTTAATGCGCTGTACTTCCTTGAGCAAGTTAAACGGAACACCAATCCGCTCGCTGATCGTGATGAAGGCAGCGATATCTTTGGGAAAACAGGAACCGCCATATCCAATTCCAGCGTTAAGAAAATCGCGGCCGATTCGGTGATCCATCCCGATTCCGTCGGCGACTTTTTCAACATCGGCGCCGCTCGCCTCGCAAATCGCCGAGACCGCATTGATATAGGAAATCTTCAGCGCCAGGAATGAATTCGCGCAATGCTTAATGAGCTCGGCGCTGTTGATGTCGGTCACTAGGATCGGCGCCATAAACGGCTCATAAATCTTCTTCATGAGGTCTACGGCGCGTTCGCTTTGGGCTCCGATCACGATACGATTAGGCTTCATCAGATCGGCTACCGCACAGCCTTCGCGGAGAAATTCAGGATTACTGACCACGTCGAAGTCTGCGCCATGGCGGTTGTACCTTTTGATTGATTCAGCCACTTTTTCGCCCGTTTTTACAGGGACGGTGCTCTTGTCAACAATCACGCGGTAATCGGTGAGAACTCCCGCGATTTCACGCGCGACTTTCTCCAGGAAGCTAAGATCGACATTGCCATCCGGTTGTTGTGGCGTAGGAACGGCGATAAAAACAATCTGCGAATTCTTCACGCCCTCCTCTATGCTGCCGGTGAAACGCAGCCTCTGCGCCGACACGTTGCGATGAATTATTTCCTCAAGCCCGGGTTCATAAATTGGCACCTCGCCAGCTCGCAGTTGCTTGATTTTCTGGGCATCATTATCGACGCATATGACGTTATGCCCGACATCGGCGAAACAGGCGCCAGTCACCAGGCCAACATAACCGGAACCGATGATTGCAAGATCCATGATTGGGGAATGGTGCGGGCGAATTACCCGCTGCACAAGTGGAACAAATCCAGGCCATCCGGAATTGTTCGCCTGCTTTCGTTCATTCTCCTTCGGACGAAGGATCGAAGTTTAAATCGAATCCAAATTTAGGGAATGCTTTGAGCGTTATGGTGAAGAGGATGCCGTACTCCTTCGATCCGTTATTGTCGCGTATGATGCCACCGAACGAGGCCACCCAGCTCGATAAGTCTCGATAGATTGAGTAGCGCTGTTGTTCGAGGAGCCCGGTTGCCCCTTCGTATTGCTCCTGCACTGCAATGCCCCAGTTGTCGTCGATACGGTAATATCCACCGACAACAAACAGGCTGCTGTCCTGGAAAAAGGGATTGCCGTTCAAATACCGGTGCGCAACGGTTAGTTGCAAATTTGCCAGTGGCTGAACATTCGCAACAGTATCAACTTCGGTAAATCCTTTGGCGAAAGCCGGCACTTGGGAGTTAATGGAGAGCGACATCCAGGGCAGTGGTGTAAAGCGGATGTTGTTAACGAGGTTTGAGTAATCCGTCGGTTGGTAGGGGTTCTGGAATTGCACATCCACGAAGCTATCGAGCTCGAACCACGTGATTGTCCTGTCATCGCGGCGCGTTTCCAGACGGTTGCGAACGCCCACCCGCCACACTGACCAATCAGCGATCGAGTCGATGGTCGTGAACTGCGGAAAGTCAAGCGCCCGCGGCTGGGTCGAAGGTTGAAACCGATCGAACCCCAAAATTGATGTTGGGTTAGGTCCATCCTCTTTCACATAAGAAAAGTCCGTGAACGGTTGAATAACATGCATGAGTCCGTCCAGTCCGACCGTGCGGCTTTGCACGCTCTCCCATGTACGTGAGATCTTGAATGAAGCTTCGGCGCCTGTATCGAAAACCGAGCGAAATGTGTCTCCGTCGAACTTTACTGGATTAGCCAGCGTTGGAGGCGGAAGAATAAAATTGGGTACGAGCGGATTTGATGGCGGTATAAACGTTGTCGATTCCAGGTCAAACGTCTTGCCATAATAGGTTCCGCGATACCCCACCCGTGGCACGATCGAAAGCCACCCAAAATAAGTGTTTGGATAAGTTAGTTGATGGAAGGTATCAAAACGATACGTGCCATAATTCTCGAAGCCTGAGTCCTGAGGGAATTGTAGCCGTAAATTGGCAAACCCGGTCTCGCCTTCATAGAAAATGGGTCCGCCGAAAAGACCATGACGTTTGATGTCCAACACAACTTCCGGCTGGCGTTCGGTTGTGGTGAAAAACTCATTCGCCTGAAAACGTTCGATCGCCGTGAGCGTATAAAAAGGATCCGTCTTTGCCACCGCGATCACGTTGTCTGGAACGGGATCGAGGCGGAACTCCGATTGAAAGAAATCCTGCATTACGAACGGATCGCTGAGCTTGGTGAGATTGGCGATGCCATAGATATCGTCTGTAAAGTTGGTCGTATCTGCCAGGCTGACCCGGTATCGGCCAGTAGGAACGTCTTTTCGCGGAACGTTGGTTTCATTCAGGTTCGGGTTTTGATCCTGGAGATAATATGTTTTGAGGCGCGCCTGGCTGTCGTTGAAATAATCCATGGTCGAATCCAGGCCCACGGCTACACCGCGCCGGCCCCGATAATCGAGCCGGAACCGCGCCTTGATGTCGTCTGTGATTGGGAAGGTCACCTGAGTGAGGAGCGACGGTCCCCATGAACTCAAGTACGCTGGCGAAATCGTGAAACTAAACGCGTCGTTGAGCGATTGGTACAGATAGGGCCACCAAAAAACAGGCACCTTCCCCACGTACGCGGTTACGTAGTGGAAAATCACGCGATCATTTTCGTAAACGCGAATCGTTCGCGCGCGGAGATGGAAGTCGTTCTTCGGTGAATCGTGAGTGGTAAACGTGCCGTCCTTTATCAGATAACCGTTCTCAGAAATTGAGGTCACATTGCCGCCGGTCAGGAAGTAAGGCTGCGACTCCGTTCGCGCATTGAGCGCTTTAATTTTTTTAGTCTCCGTGTTGTAAATGCCACTCTCGGCGATGTACACGCTCACATCTCGGTAGATCCGCACGTGGCCTCTCAACTCCACATCGTGCGTAGTGGAATTGTATTGTGCATAGTCGGAGTAGATATCCGTGTTGCCAATATGAATCGCGACGTTATCGCGCGCCGTGGCAAGGCCATTCTCATATGTCGTTTCCCCTGTAGAAGTGATTTCAATAGGAGCTTTCTCCGGAGTCTTAATCTCTCCTAGGATCAAACCGGCACTCGCCAAAAGAGTGGCGATCAACAAAACCAGCGTTCGCATGGCGCAGGCCGAACGTACCGCGCAAGGGCCTCCCTGCAAAGCTAAAAGCGCTCGACGCAATAACGGCAGCCGGTAAGCATGAGCTGGTTTGAAGCGAAATCATCGCGCGTTCTGTCTTGATTAACCAATCAATTGACGGTTTTCTTCATCCCGACGTGAGCAAATCTGTCGATCAGATCTTTGTTAATGCAAAGCAATGGCTGCTGTCGTGGCTGATGCCCGCCCCTGCCTGGGTTGTTCAGGTCGCGTCGAGTTTGATTAATATTTTCGCCCTCCTTGCCGTATTCCTGACGCTGTTCGCGCTCATGTCGGTACTGGAGCGGAA
>Ga0193726_1000740_pt1 | contig 30680 bp, 28 predicted proteins | sample H2c1metaG_FD_144928 | JGI IMG/M metagenome (GOLD analysis project Ga0193726, IMG submission 144928) | Soil microbial communities from a riparian zone of the East river system, Colorado, United States - H2c1 | ecosystem: Environmental > Terrestrial > Soil > Riparian zone | place: USA: East River... | reverse complement strand
GAGGTCCCTCCACTGCGCCTCGCGGAGCCTGTCCCGAGCGAAGTCGAGGGGCTCGGCTCCGGTCGGGATGACGGGGTGCGTCAGTTGCGCGTCTTGTCGACCAGCGCGCGTTCCTTGATCCACGGCATCATGCCGCGCAGCTTGGCGCCGATCTCCTCGATCGGATGCTCCGACATCTTCTTGCGCATGGCCTTGAACGAAGCCTGGTTGACCTTGTTCTCGAGCATCCAGTCGCGCGCGAAGCGGCCGGACTGGATGTCGGCCAGCACGCGCTTCATCTCGGCCTTGGTCTCGTCGGTGACGATGCGCGGGCCGGAACGATATTCGCCGTACTCCGCGGTGTTGGAGATCGAGTAGTTCATGTTGGCGATGCCGCCCTCGTAGATCAGGTCGACGATCAGCTTGACCTCGTGCAGGCACTCGAAATAGGCCATCTCCGGCGCGTAGCCCGCCTCGACCAGAGTCTCATAGCCCGCCTTGATCAGCTCGACGAGGCCGCCGCACAGCACGACCTGCTCGCCGAACAGGTCGGTCTCGCACTCCTCCTTGAAGGTGGTCTCGATGGTTCCGGCACGGCCGCCGCCGATCGCCGAGGAATAGGAGAGGCCGATCTCGAGCGCGTTGCCCGACGCATTCTGCGCCACCGCCACCAGGCAGGGCACGCCGCCGCCGCGCAGATATTCGGAGCGCACGGTATGGCCGGGACCCTTGGGCGCGATCATGAACACGTCGATGTCGGAGCGCGGCGAGATCAGGTTGAAGTGGACATTGAGTCCGTGCGCGAAGGCGAGTGCCGAGCCCGGCCGCATGTTGGGGTCGAGGTCGGCGGTGTAGATGTCGGACTGCAGCTCGTCCGGCGTCAGCACCATGACGACGTCGGCCCACTTGGCGCCCTCGGCGGGGTTCATCACCTTGAAGCCCGCTTCCTCGGCCTTCTTGATGGTGGCCGAGCCCGGCTTGAGCGCAATGCGCACGTCCTTCACGCCCGAGTCGCGCAGGTTCATCGCGTGGGCATGACCCTGGCTGCCGTAACCCACGACCAGGACCTTCTTGCCCTTGATCAGGTTCACATCGGCATCGCGATCGTAGTAGACACGCATGGGGCCATTCCTCCTGGTAGTGTACGCTCTTTGCATTAAACGGGGGCTTACTAGACAACCCGGCCCGCAAAGGCCAGCTTCAATTCCATGTCCTCAATACGCTTCTCTTTCGTGCTGCTGACCGCGCTGCAGGCCCTGAACGCCTGTGCCAATCACCCCGACTCGACGGCGCCGACCGGCCCTGCCGTGCCGATGCCGCAGCTCTCGGCCGCCATTGCCAACTCGACGCCCGAGGAGGCACGCCGGGCGATCAGCAACAAGACCTGGCTGTGGACCCTCGGCGGCGGGCCCTATCAGGTCCATTACTCGACGGCGGACGGCCGGGATTTCGCGTGGCTGGTGGGCGAAAGCAGGATCCTGCGCGGTGAGTGGCGGATCGACACCACGACCGGCCCGCAGGGCGGCCCGCTCGTCCAACTCTGCCTGCGCTATCCTGGCGTCCAGCGGCCCGATCTCAGCGCCGACTGGAACTGCCGTCCGGCCGGCACCGCCTTCGAACAGATGGCCGACCGCGAAAGCGGTGATCCGTTGCACCTGTTGAATCGCACCCAGGCGCAGTTCGTGCTGACGACGCCGCCGGCGAACCTGGCCGAGGTGGAAGCGCAAGTCGTCGGCCGCTAGCGGCTGGCGAGAGCGAGACGCAGGCCGAGCAGCGCCAGCGCGCCGCCCATGAAGCGATCGAGCCAGACCTTCGCGCGGCGATAGAAGGCCCGCGCCGGGTCGCCCGAGAACAGCAGCGCCAGCAGCGCGAACCAGGCGAATTCGTTGAACGCCACGACGGCCAGCACCGTGGCATCCATCCAGACCGGCAGGTTGGCGGGTAGCAGCGACAGGAAGATGCTGCCGAAGAACACCATGATCTTGGGATTGCTGAGCTGCAGCAACAGCGCCCGCAGGAAGCCCTGCCAGCCCGTCAGGCGAATCGCGCCGCCGACCGGGATATCCGGCAACGGATCGCGGGCGTGGCGCCACAGCTGGATCGCCAGATAGAAGAGATAGATCGCGCCGCCGATGCGGAAGGCGAGGTAGAGCCATTCGAAGCGGGCGAACAGTGCCTGCAGACCGAACAGCGCCGCGGTCGCCCACAGGAGCGCGCCCGCCATCATGGCCAAGGCTGCTAAAAGGCCGCCGCGACGGCCAGCGACGGCGGCGGTCTGGATCACCAGCACCGTCGAGGGGCCGGGGCTCGCCACCGCCAGCAGATGGACAACCGCCAGGCCCAGGAGGGCGACAACGTAGTCCACTACTGTTGCCCATCCTTCGAGACGGCCCTTCGGGCCTCCTCAGGATGAGGTCGTGCGCTTAATCGTGTGTCCAAAGGCGCCTCACCCTGAGGAGGCGGGCGCAGGCCGCCGTCTCGAAGGGTCGGCCCCAGACGTCGTGCCGAATTCACAACGCTTCGCCGCCGCGCGACATGGCGACGATGCCGGTACGACCGACATCGACCAGGCCGAGGCCCTCCATCAGGCCGACGAAGGTCTGCACCTTGTCGGAGTTGCCGGTGACCTCGAAGACGAAGGAATCGGTCTTGGCATCGATCACCTTGGCGCGGAACACGTCGGCCAGACGCAGCGCCTCGACCCGCTTGTCGCCGGTGCCCTTGACCTTGACCAGCGCCAGCTCGCGCTCGATGTGCGGGCCCTCGACGGTGAGGTCACGCACGCGATGCACCGGCACCAGCCGATCGAGCTGCGCCTTGATCTGCTCGATGATCATCGGTGTGCCCTTGGTCACGATGGTGATGCGCGACAGGTTCTCCTTGGCGTCCGTCTCGGCGACCGTGAGGCTCTCGATGTTGTAGCCGCGGCCCGAGAACAGGCCGACCACGCGCGCCAAGATGCCGGGCTCGTTGTCGACCAGCACGGAGATGGTGTGACTCGAAACCAAGTCGGACGGGCTCACACCAGCACCATGCCTTCTTCGGACATCGGCTTGGCCGCCTTGTCGTCGGGTCCCAGCAGCATGTCGTTGTGCGCCGCCCCCGAGGGGATCATCGGGAAGCAGTTCTCCGTCTTGTCGACCAGCACGTCGACGATGACCGGCTGATTGATCTCGATCATCTGCTTGATCGTCTCGTCGAGCTTGGCCGGTTCATGGCAGCGCAGCCCCACGGCGCCGAACGCCTCGGCGAGCTTCACGAAGTCGGGCAGCGATTCCATGTAGCTCTCGGAATAGCGGCCGCCATGCAGCAGCTCCTGCCACTGGCGCACCATGCCCATGTACTGGTTGTTCAGGATGAAGACCTTCACCGGCAGGCGGTACTGCGCCACCGTCGAGAGCTCTTGGATGTTCATCATGATCGAGGCCTCGCCCGCCACGTCGATGACGAGCGCCTCGGGGTGGGCGATCTGCACGCCCATGGCGGCCGGCAGGCCGTAGCCCATGGTGCCGAGCCCGCCCGAGGTCATCCAGCGGTTGGGCTGCTCGAACTTCAGGAACTGCGCCGCCCACATCTGGTGCTGGCCCACTTCGGTGGTGATGTAGTGGTCGCGGTTCTTGATGTGGTGATAGAGCCGCTCGAGCGCGTATTGCGGCTTGATCGTCTCGTTGTCCTGCTTGTAGGCGAGGCAGTTGCGCGCACGCCAGCCGTCGATCTCGGCCCACCACGCCTTGAGCGCCTTGAGGTCGGTGCGGGGCTGCCTGGCCTTCCACACCCGGATCAGCTCCTCCAGCGCGTGGCCGGCGTCGCCCACGATCGGCAGGTCGACACGCACGTTCTTGTTGATCGAGCTGGGATCGATGTCGATGTGGATCTTCTTGGAGTGCGGCGAGAACTCGGTGAGCTTGCCGGTGATGCGATCGTCGAAGCGCGCGCCGATATTGATCAGCACATCGCAGTGATACATCGCCAGGTTGGCTTCGTAGGTGCCGTGCATGCCCAGCATGCCAAGGAACTGCTTGTCCGACGCCGGAAACGTGCCGAGCCCCATCAGGGTGTTGGTGATGGGATAGCCCGTCATGTGCACGAACTGGGCGAGCAGCTTGGACGCCTTCGGGCCGGAATTGACCACCCCGCCGCCGGTGTAGAAGACCGGCTTTTTAGCGCCGGCGATCAGGTCGATCGCCTGCTCGATCTTCGCGAGCTCAGGCTGGACCTGCGGGCGGTAGCTCTTGTGCTGCACCGGCTTGTCGGGCGCCACATAGTCGTACTTGTTCATCAGCACGTCCTTGGGCAGGTCGATCACGACCGGCCCGGGGCGACCCGAGCGCGCGACGTAGAAAGCCTCGTGGACGGTGCGCGCCAGATTGGCGACGGCCTTCACGAGATAATTGTGCTTGGTGCAGGGCCGCGTGATGCCCGTGGTGTCGGCCTCCTGGAAGGCGTCGTTGCCGATCAGATGGGTCGGCACCTGGCCGGTCAGGCAGACGACGGGGATGGAATCCATCAGCGCGTCGGTGAGGCCGGTCACCGCGTTGGTGGCGCCCGGACCCGAGGTCACCAGCACCACGCCCACCTTGCCGGTCGAGCGCGCATAGCCTTCGGCGGCATGGACGGCCGCTTGCTCATGGCGCACCAGGATGTGGCGCAGCCGGTTCTGCTTGAACAGCGAATCGTAGATCGGCAGGACCGCGCCGCCCGGATAGCCGAAGACGACCTCGACTTCCTCGTCGATCAGGGCTTTCACCAACAGATCGGCGCCAGTCGTGGCGGGCTCCTCGGGCTTCATGACACGGGCCTCCTTTAAGACAAATGCGCCTAAGACAAATGCGCCGCAAAACAGGGTTTGCGGCGGCGCGGAAGGTATCGCCGGGGTCTGGGAGGGTCAACCAAAATCAGCACGAAATGTAAAGTTTCAGACCCCTGAATTGGTCAATAATTTCTCGGCCAACTCTAAAGCTGGGCTAATCTGGGGGTCCAACACCAGATCTGGTGCCATCTGATGGCGGAACCACGTCATCTGGCGTTTGGCATATTGGCGGGTGTGATCGATGGCGATCTGGCGCGCGTCGTCCAGCGACAGCTCGCCCCGGAAGTGGCCGAACAGCTCGGGCGCGCCATGGGCCTTGAGGCCGGGCCACCGCGGATCGGGTGCGCGATCGAAGGCGGTGCGGACCTCGGCCAGCACGCCCGCTGACAGCATTGCATCGAAGCGGTTCTCGATCCGGGCGCGCAGCCAGCCCCGCTCGGGTGCCAGCAGGACCGTGATGAAGCGCCAAGGCACTGCCTCTGCCTCGCCCTGCTGCCAGAGGCTGAGCGGCCGGCCAGTCGCCAGCCAGACTTCCCAGGCGCGGACATGACGCTGACGATCCCCGGGCTTCAGCCGCGCCACGATCGCCGGGTCGTGTTCGGCAAGCCGCGCGCGGAAGGACTCGGCGCCCATCGCCTGCCAGTCCGCATTGGCCTCGTCGCGCAGGCCGGGCGGAGGATCGGGGATGGCCGCGATGCCTTGCATCAATGTCCGCAGATAAAGACCCGAGCCGCCGCACAGGATGGGCGTGCGGCCCTCGGCGAGGCAGCGCTCGATCTCGGCCGCGGCGAGCGTCCGCCAACGCGCGGCCGACAGGGTCTCCGCCAACGGCAACACGCCATAGAGCTCATGCGGCACATCCGCCCGCTCGCGCGCGGTGGGCTGTGCGGTCAGGATCGGAAAGGCATCGTAGGTCTGCATGGCGTCGGCATTGATCACCGTGCCCTGCCGTCCGCGGGCAAGCGCAATCGCGAGCGCCGACTTGCCGCTGGCCGTCGGACCGGTGATGACGATGACGCGCTCGGGAGCCATGGCGGGCGGATTGTTTGCAAATCCATCGCGCCGCCGCTAGAGGCCAAGCGTGAAAAACGTCCTTGTCCTGATCTCAAGCCCCGCCCATCCGGCGCTGAACGACGGCGCCATCGCATGCGCCGTCGACGTCCTGCGCGCGCAGGGCGCCACGGTCGGCGTGCCCGACTGGCTGGCGCCGGAGGTCGCCTGCGACATTCCGTTCGACGGCCCGTCGAGCGGCGTAACCATGACCGCCCTCGACGGGGTCGTCGTCCCTGCGGCCGGCCGGCGTAAGAAGCTTCTAGTGGCCGACATGGAATCGACCATGATCGAGAACGAGATGCTGGACGAGCTGGCCGACTTTCTGGGCCTGCGCGAGAAGATCGCCGGCATCACGGCGCGCGCCATGAACGGCGAGATCGATTTCGCCGCCGCCCTCGACGAGCGCGTGGCGCTGCTGAAAGGACTGCCGATCGCCCGTCTCGACGAGGCGGCCAAGCGCATCCGCTACACGCCAGGCGGCGCCACCCTGGTCGCCACCATGAAGCAGCACGGCGCCACCTGCGCGCTGGTCTCCGGCGGCTTCACCTACTTCACGGCGCTGGTGCGCCAGGCGTTGGGCTTCGATTTCGATGCCGCCAACACCATGAAGCATGACGGCCACACGCTCTCAGGCACGGTGGAGACGCCGATCCTGGGCAAGGAGGCCAAGCGCGCGACGCTCGAGCGTCTCGGCGCCGAGCGCGGACTCCCGATCGCCGATACGATGAGCGTGGGCGATGGCGCGAACGACCTGCCGATGCTGAAGGCTTCGGGCCTGGGCGTGGCCTTCCATGCCAAGCCCGTGGTCGCGGCCGAAGTGTCGGCGCGCATCGATCACGGCGATCTCACGGCCCTGCTCTACCTGCAGGGCTATCGCCGCAGCGACTTTATCGAAAGGAACAACCCATGACCGGCGGCCTCCAGATCGTGCTGTGCAAGCGTCCGGCGGGCGACGTGACCGCGGATTGCTTCCGCCAGGAAAGCGTCGAACTGGCCGCGCCGGGCGACGGCCAGGTGCTGATCCGATCGCGTTTTCTCTCGCTCGATCCCTACATGCGCCCGCGCATGACGGAGCTGCGCTCCTACACGCCGCCCTTCGAGCTCGACAAGCCCCTGACCGGCGGGTCGGTGGGCGAGGTGGTGGCGTCGAAGAACCCGCGCTTTGCAAAGGGCGACACGGTGATCGGCATGCTGAACTGGGCGACCCATACGCTCCATGACGGCAAGGGCCTGCGCAAGATCGACCCGGCGATCGCGCCGCTCTCCGCCCATCTCGGCGTTCTCGGCATGCCGAGCTTCACTGCGTGGTACGGCATCCGGCACATCTGCAGACCCAAGGCCGGCGAGACGGTGTTCGTCTCGGCCGCGACGGGCGCGGTCGGCCAGGTGGCGGGCCAGCTCGCCAAGCTTGCCGGCGCGAAGGTGGTGGGCTGCGCCGGCGACGACGACAAGTGCCGCTGGGCGGTGCGCGAGGCGGGCTACGATGCCTGCTTTAATCACAAGACCGAGCGCGATACCGGCGCGGTGCTCGACAAGCTCTGCCCACAGGGCATCGACGCCGACTTCGAGAATGTCGGCGGCAGGATCTTTCACGCCGTGTTCGAGCGGCTGAACAATTTCGGCCGGGTCGCCTTTTGCGGCGCCATCTCGGAGTATCAGGACGCCACGCCGATGGCGGGACCGCCGAAGATGTTCACCATCGTGCAGCGGCGGCTGACCATTCAGGGCTTCATCGTCTCCGACCACGTGGCCCTGATGGGCGAGTTCGTGAGCGAAGTCGGCGGGCTGGTGAAAGACGGCAAGCTCAAGAGCCGCGAGACCGTGGTCGACGGGCTGGCCCAGGCGCCCGAGGCTTTCATGGGCCTGCTCAGGGGCGAGAATTTCGGGAAGCTGGTGGTGAAGGTCGCCTAGAGCTCAGGCTCCTCTCCCCCTTGGGGGAGAGGAACATGAAAGTGAAGGGCCCCGCGACTACTTCGTCAGCCTCAGCGCCGCGAAGCGTGGGTCGCCCTGGCGTTCGACGAACAGCAGGACCGAGCGCTTCTTGGCCTGCTGCAGCTTGGTCACGATGTCGGTGACTTCCTGCGGGGTGGTGACCGGCTTCTGGTCGACCTCGAGGATGATGTCGCCGGCCTGCAGTTGCTTCTCGGCGGCGGGGCTGTTGGCCGCCACCTTGGTGATGACGACGCCCTTGGCCTGATCGGACAGCCCGTACTTCTCGCGCAGCTGGTCGGTGACCTTCTGCAGGGTGAGGCCCAGCTGCTCGACGGTCGAGACGACCGGCTGGTCGGGCTCGGCCGGCTTCTTGGTGCCGCCCTGCGCCGCCGCGTTCTGCTTCTCGGCCTCCTCCTGCTCGCCGACCCGGAGCTTCAGCGGCACTTCCTTGCCGGCGCGCCAGACCACGAGATCGACCGTGCTGCCGACCCGGGCATTGGCGACCAGCCGCGGGAAGCGGCGCAGGTCGAGCACGTCCTGGCCACCGAAGCTCACGATGATGTCATTGCGCTTCAGCCCCGCCTTGGCGGCCGGGCCGTCGGCCACGACATTGGCCACCAGCACGCCGCGGGCGCGGTCGAGCCCGAAGCTGTCGGCGATGTCGTCGGTGACGCTCTGGTAGCTGACGCCGACCCAGCCACGCTTGACCCGGCCGAACTCGCGCAGCTGGTCGGCGACCTGCTTGACGAGGTTGGACGGGATCGAGAAGGCGAGACCGGCGTTGGTGCCGGACGGCGAATAGATCGCGGTATTGACGCCGATCACCTCGCCGTCGGCATTGAACAGCGGGCCGCCCGAGTTGCCCTTGTTGATGGCGGCGTCGGTCTGCAGGTAGTCGTCGAGCGAGTCGTTGAGCGAGCGGCCGCGCGCCGAGATGATGCCGGCGGTCACCGAGTGGCCGAGGCCGAACGGGTTGCCGATGGCGATCACCCAGTCGCCGACGCGCTCCTTGTCGGAATCGCCCCACTTCACCGCCGGCAGCGGCTTCTTGTTGGGCGGCTCGACCTTGAGCAGCGCCAGATCGGCGCGGCTGTCCGAACCGATCAGCTTGGCCTTGAGCTGGGTGTCGTCGCGGAAGATGACGGTGATGTCCTCGGCGCCCTGGATGACGTGATTGTTGGTGACGATGTAACCGTCGCCATCGACCACGAAGCCCGAGCCGAGCGACGTGCCGCGGCGCTTCTGCTCCTCGCCGCCGCGCTTGTCGAAGAATTCCTTGAACAGCTCCTCGAACGGCGAGCCGGGCGGCAGCTGCGGCATGTCGCGCATGCGCGGCCCGCCCTGCTGGGGCACGTTCTGGGTGGTGGTGATGTTGACGACGGTCGGCATGAGCTTGTCGACCAGGTCGGCGAAGCTCTGCGGTGCGTCGCGTGCAGACGCAGGTTGCGCCAGCACCAGACCAAGGGAAGCAACGGCCGCGATTGCGGCACCCTTCAGAAAGCCTTGATAATCAGTGAGAATCACGTCCGACCTCCAACGGCGCTCAGGCCAAACGGGTCGTAACGGCCGGCGCCGCGCGTTCGAGCCATTGTCTACATGTATGGAGATTGTGGCGCAAATAAAGAGGCCGTTACCTTGCTGATAATTTCGGCTTTTGCCGGCTTTGCTCAAAAATCGACCGGCGGCGTTGCAGGACTGCCACAGACGCCGCCGGCTAAAATTTCCGCCTGCCTTACGGGCTCTTCTTGGCGCCTGCCGCCCCCGTGGGGTCGTTGAAGTAGCGGAAAAAGTCGGTGTCGGGGTTCAGGATCATGGTCGAACCGCCGGCACCGAACGCCTGCTTGTAGGCTTCCATGCGCCGCCAGAAGCCGTAGAAGTCCTTGTCCTTGTTGAAAGCCTGGGCATAGACCCGGGTCGCCTCGGCGTCGGCCTCGCCCATGGTGACCTGGGCCTTCAGCCCAGCATCGGCCTTGATGACGGCGACCTCGCGGTCCGCCGTGGCGGTGATCCTGGCCTTCTCCTCGTCGCCCTCGGCGCGCAGCTGGCCCGCCTCGCGTTCGCGGTCGGTCTTCATGCGATTGAAAACCGACTGCGAGTTTGCTTGCGGCAAATCTGCACGCTTGATGCGCACGTCGACCGTCTCGACGCCGAGCACCTTGGTCTTGGCGTTCACCCGGCGCGTGATCTCGTCCATCAGGTTGGCGCGCTGGTCGGTCAGCACCGCATGCAGCGGCACCGAACTCAGGACACCGCGGATCTCGGAGTTGATCAGCGAGTCGAGCAGTCCGCGCAGCGCCGGCTCGCCGCCCGGCACGGTCTGGGCGAACTTCTTGGCGGCGTCGATCCTGTAGCGGGCGTAGGCATCGACCACGAGGCGCTTCTGGTCGCCGGCGATGATCTCGAACTCCTCGGCTTCGTAGTCGAGCAGCCGGCGGTCGATGCGCTGGATGTCCTGCACCAGCGGGATCTTGCCGTAGAGGCCAGGCTCGGTCTTGGGTTCGCCGACGATGGCGCCGAACTGGCGGACCAGGACCTGGGTGGTCGGATCGACGGTGTAGAGGGTCTGGGTCACCAGGAAGGCCGCAATGGCCAGCGCCACCAGCGCGATGATCATACGGTTGCTCATCGCGTCGCTCCCTGTGCCGCGGGCGGCGTCGCGCCCGGCAACGGCAAGCGCGGTTGAGGCGCTGTGCCCGGCGGCTGGTTCGGCTTCAGCTCCGGCAGCGGCAGGTAGGGCAGGACGCCGGTGCCCGACGTGTTCTTGTCGACCAGCACCTTGTTCACGTTGCGCAGCACTTCTTCCATCGTGTCGAGGTAGAGACGCTCGGTCGTGATGTCCTTGGCCTTGGCCCACTGCGTATAGACCTGGTCGAAGCGCTGGGCGTCACCGCTCGCCCGGGCAACGATCTGGGCCTTATAGGCCTCGCCGCGCTGGATGATCGATTCGGCCTCGCCCTTGGCGCGGGGCAGCACCTGGTTGCGGTAGGTGTTGGCCTCGTTGATGCTCTTTTCCTTGTCAGCGCGTGCGGCCTGCACGTCGCGGAAGGCGGCGATCACCTCCTGCGGCGGATCGACCCGCAGCAGCTGGATCTGCGAGATGCTCACGCCCAGCCCGTACTCATCGAGCATTTTCTGCAAGAGGTCCTTGGTGTCCTGCTCGATGCGGCTGCGGCCCTCGGTCTGGGCATATTGCAGGTTCGACTTGCCGATGACCTCGCGCATGGCGGCCTCGGCGCCGGCCCGCACGTTCTCCTCGGGATTGCGCACGTCGAAGGCATATTTGAAGACGTCCTTGATCTGCCACAGCACCGCGAACTCGATGTCGACGATGTTCTCGTCGCCGGTCAGCATCAGGTTCTCGCTCGAGGTCGGGCGCGGACCGCGATTGTAGGGCGTAACGCGATCCTGGCCGGCACGGGCGCCGATCACGGTGCGGCGCTGGTCCTGGACGTTGACCACGACGACGTTGCCGATCGGCGACGGCAGATTGTAATGCAGGCCGGGCTCGACCGGCTTGCCGTAGGGCTTGCCGAACACGAGCTGGATCGCCTGCTGGTTGGGCTGCACGCGGAAGAAGCCGGTGACCAGCCAGATCACCACGGCCGCCAGCACAACCAGAACGATTCCCTTGTAGGAGCCGAAGCCGCCGGGGATGAGGTTCTTGAGGCGCTCCTGCCCTCTGCGGATGACGTCTTCCATATCGGGCGGGCGACGCGAGCCGAACGGACCGCCGCCACCGCCGCGATTGCCGCCGCCGCCCCACGGGCCGCCGCTGTTGCCGCCACCGCCGCCGCCGCCCCAGGGGCCGCCGCTATTGTTGTTCCACGCCATCGCTCACCTCAGGGCCGCTGGCTGCTCGCCCTCGGCGCATTGTCGCTTTTGATTTCACGTCGCGCTGCATATATGTGACGGCAGCAACACCCGCAATCAAGCGGCGACACAAAATTGCGGCCCGGCAGAAACGAACAATCATGGCGGAAATCACCGAATCAGCCGTCCGTAAGGTACTCGAAACCGTCATCGATCCGGCGACCGGCAAAAGCGTCGCGGCGCTGGGCATGGTAGGCGGCGTGGCGACCCGCGGCGGCCATGTCGCGATCACCCTCGATGTCGACCCGGCCCGCGGCACCGCCCTGGAGCCGCTGCGCCAGGCCTGCGAGCAGGCGGTGCGCGCCATGCCGGGCGTGCTGTCGGCGACCGCCGTCATGACCTCCGAGCGCGCCCCCCCGCCCCCTCCGGCACCGGCTGCGCATGCGCACGGCCATGGCACGCCCGGTGCCAAGACCACCGGCGGCACCGGCCGCATCGACGTGCCGGGGGTGAAGCACATCATCGCCGTGGCTTCGGGCAAGGGCGGTGTCGGCAAATCGACCACCGCCGTCAACCTGGCGTTGGGACTCGTCGCCAACGGTATCAGCACCGGCCTGCTCGACGCCGACATCTACGGCCCCTCGATGCCGCGCATGCTCAACGTCAAGGAGAAGCCGGAGTCGCTCGACGGCAAGGCGCTGAAGCCGATCGAACGCTACGGGCTGAAAACCATGTCGATCGGCTACATCGTCAACGAGGACACGCCGATGATCTGGCGCGGCCCCATGGTGTCGAGCGCGCTCGAGCAGATGCTGCGCGACGTGCAGTGGGGCGAGCTCGACGTGCTGGTGGTCGACATGCCGCCGGGCACCGGCGATGCACAGCTCACGCTCGCCCAGCGGGTGGCGCTCTCAGGCGCGGTGATCGTCTCGACGCCGCAGGACATCGCGCTGATAGACGCGCGCAAGGGACTGAACATGTTCCGCAAGGTCGCGGTGCCGGTCCTGGGCTTCGTCGAGAATATGAGCTTCTACCTCTGCCCGCATTGCGGCGAGCGCTCCGAGATCTTCGGCCATGGCGGCGCGCGCGAGGAGGCGGAGAAGCTCGGCGTGCCGTTCCTGGGCGAGGTGCCATTGCATCTCGACATCCGCACCACGTCGGATTCGGGCCATCCCATCGTGGTGTCCCAGCCCGACAGCCCGTACGCCCAGATCTACAAGAACATTGCCGGCCGGGTGTGGAAGCAGCTCTCGGCCAACCAGCGCGGCGCCCGTCCCGCGCCGCGCATCGTGGTGCGCTAGACCGAATACCGATGCCGCAACAAGCCGACGAGGTGTTCGAGGATCCGTTCTTCGCCTCGCTCTACGACCACTTCAACGGCTGGGACGTCTGCGACGACTTCTACCTGGAGCTGGCCCTGCAAACCGGTGGAAGCGTGCTTGACCTGGGATGTGGCACGGGGCTGCTCGCATGCCGCATGGCGCAGAAAGGTCTGGCCGTTACGGGCGCAGATCCGGCCGACGGCATGCTGCAGGTGGCCCGATCACGCGCAGGAGCCGAGCGGGTCTCCTGGATCAAGGCGGAGGGCCAGACGCTGCGTCTGCCGCGTCGCTTCGACCTCATCTACATGACGGGCCATGCCTTCCAGGCGCTGCTGACCGATGACGACGCCATCGCCGTCCTGCGAACTGCCCACGATCACCTGACCAAAGACGGCCGATTCGCATTCGAGAGCCGCAATCCAGCCCGGCAGGCGTGGCTGTCCTGGACGCCCGACAAACGACGGGCTGTCACTACGGCAGACCACGGCCGGGTCGAGGAGTTTTTCGATGCGTCGGCTGACCCGAATACCGGGATCGTCGACATCGCCCATCACTATCGGCTTCTGGACTCCGACAAGGCGATCGTCGGCCACAGCCGCATACGCTTTGTCGATCTGGATCATCTTACGCGGTTGCTCGCCGCGGCAAACCTGGCGCCGATGACGTGGTACGGCGACTGGAACCGGACTCCGCTCAACGCAACGAGCCGTGAATTCATCGTTGTAACGCGCCGTGCCGACTGACGGCGCAGGCCGGGAGGCAGACGGTTCGATGACTTAAGTCGAACGCTTCTTCCGCCTCGCCGCGGTCTTGCGCGGTTGCCATTTCCCGATCATGCCATGCACGCCGATCATCGAGCCGGCGACCAGCTCGAGCGCCAGGAAGCGGCGTTCCTCGACCCAGCCGGGAAGCTGGATGTTGAGCGCCAGATCGCGGCGGAAGCCGAACTGATTGTAGTACTCGGGATCGCCGACCAGGATGATGCGGCTATGGCCCAGCATGCGCGACTGCGCCATGGCGTGCCACATCAAGGCCTTGCCGTAGCCCAGGCCGCGCAGCTCCGGCGCGATGGCCAGCGGCCCGAGCAGGATCGCGGGCCAGCGTTCGTTGATCATGATCGGCCAGTTGCGGATCGACGCCACCATGCGGCCCTTCTGGTCAATGGCGACGAAGCACAGCTCCTTGATCGGCTTCACGTCCTCGCGCAGGCGGTAGACGGTCTTGTGCTGGCGGTCGGGGCCGAACGCCGCCTCGTTCATTGCCTCGATGGCGGCGTCGTCGCGCGGCCGCTCGCGCAACAGGCGCAGGCGTCCGGGATCGCGCAGGCTGGCGGACCTAGCCAAGGTCGAGGGCCGCCATCAGTTCGCGCCATTCGCGAGGATTGAGGCCGCTCGATTTCTGGTCGACCTTTTCGCCGGCGATCATGCGCTTTACGACGGCCCGCCCGGTCTTGGAGAGATGCGTGCCACCCATGCGGTATTCCATGAAGGCGTCGTGGCAGATCGGACACCAGCGCTTGAGTGTGTCGATCATCACGTCGGCATAGACGCGAATCTCGTACTGCGCGTGGGCGTCGGCACGCAGCGACAGGAAATGCATGAGATTGTGCAGGTTGGTCTTCCAGTACCACTGCGTATAGAAGCCGAGCGACAGGTTCATGCGCGCGAGCTCGCGCGCCAGGCCCGAGCGCTCCGGATCGAGCGGCTCGCCAGTCTCGCCCTCGTTCAGCATCTCCATATAGTGCTCGTAGACCAGCTCGGCGTCCTTCTTCAGGAGAGTGAAGACGCGCTCCGCCTCCTTGCCGGCCAGCACGGCATCGCGACCCTGGCGATTGGCCTTGCTCTGGGCGGCGAGATGCTCGGGCTTGGGAACGTAGAATTCGTTGTCGAGGATCGAATAACGCGCGGAGTACTCGTTCACGTTGGCGGTGCGATGGCGGATCCACTGGCGCGCCACGAAGATCGGCAACTTCACGTGATATTTGATCTCGCACATCTCGAACGGCGTCGTATGGCGGTGCCGCATGAGGTAGTTGATCAGACCGCGATCCTCGCTGACCTTCTTGGTGCCGCGGCCGTAGCTCACGCGCGCGGCCTGCACGACGGCGGCGTCGTCGCCCATGTAGTCGACGACCCGGACGAAGCCGTGGTCGAGCACCGGCAGTGCCTGAAAGAGGATTTCCTCCAGCGCCGGCGCGATCGGCCGCAGGGTCGCCTGCGCAGCCCCGCGCGCCTGGTCGATTTCAGCCTGCTGGTCGGTGGAGAGGGGCATCTGTCGTTATCCTTGGTTGGCCGCGGACTCTATGGGCGGCGGGCAGGCCCTTCCATGGGGAAAAGACAGCGCCGGGTCTTGCCTTCAAAAAGCGGCGGGGAACGCCTATATTGGAAGAGTCGGGAAACCGACTATGGCGATAAACGCCGCGTGGCATAAGCGTTTCGGACCCGGGGGCAGTACCCGGCGCCTCCACCATTCTCCTCCGCTTCTTCGGAGGCGGAGTCGATGGGGGCGAACCAGGATCGACGAGCGTGGTAAAGGCGCGGTTTTTGCCCGGTATGGTTCCGCCGTGACGGGCCATTCACAAGTGCTAACGATAACACCGTTACACTCGCTGCTGCCGCCTAAACAGCGGACGTAAGCGCGGTCCGGGGGGCACCGGGCAACAGAAGCCCCCCACTTTCCTTCGAACGATTTGCCGGCTATTGGCAGCGTTGACTCTCCCGCCATGCGGGCCGATGCTTTCCGCGAATTTCCGACAGGCCATGAACGATCGATTTCACTACGACGCTCTCGTCGACGATGCGCTGCGCAGCGTTGTCCGCCGCGTGCTGACGCAAGTCGCCGAAAAAGGCCTGCCCGGCTCCCACCATTTCTACATCTCCTTCCGTAGCACCGACCCCGGCGTCGAGCTGCCCGAGTATCTGCGCGCGAAGTATCCGGAAGAGATGACGATCGTGCTCCAGCACCAGTACTGGGACCTCATCCTCGGACCGGAGTCCTTCGAGGTGACGGTGAGCTTCAATAAGCAGCAGGAGCGCATAAAGGTGCCATTCGCGGCGCTCTCGGCCTTCGTCGATCCCTCGGTGCGCTTCGGCCTGCAGTTCGATCGCAAGGACAAGGCCCAGGCGGCGGACAAGGCCCAGACGTCCGACGTGGGCACTGCCGCGGCGCCGAGGCCGCTGCCGGCGCCCGAGAAGCGCCCGCCACTGGCCGCGCCGTCCGACCCGGAAGCGACGCCGGAGGCCGCCGCCGCGGAGGCCAAGCCCGAGGATGCTGCCTCCAAGATCGTCAAGCTCGACAGCTTCCGAAAGAAGTAGCTAGACGTCCCGTCGCGGCTGCGGCAGGGATGCGCGCCTTCCGAGCCAGGCGCCAGGAGAGACGCATGCCCGAGTTCCAGTTCCAGGAGATGTTCCCCAGCGGCAAGGACACGACCCCCTACCGCAAGCTCAGCGCCGATTTCGTCGGCACGACCAAATTCGGCGGCCGCGACGTGCTGACGGTCGAGCCCGAGGCGCTGACCCTGCTCACCGCCCAGGCGTTCAAGGACATCTCCCATCTGCTGCGCCCGGGGCACCTCGCCCAGCTGAGCGCGATCCTCGACGATCGAGAGGCTTCGACCAACGACAAGTACGTGGCGCTCGAGCTCCTGAAGAACGCCAACATCTCCGCCGGTGGCGTGCTGCCGATGTGCCAGGACACCGGCACCGCCATCGTCATGGGCAAGAAGGGCCAGGCGGTGTGGACCGGCGGCGGCGACGAGGCCGCGATCGCCCGGGGCGTCTACAAGACCTACACCGAGACCAACCTCCGCTACTCCCAGGTCTCGCCGATCTCGATGTTCAAGGAAGTGCAGACCGGCACCAACCTGCCGGCGCAGATCGACATCTATGCGACCGACGGCGATGCCTACAAATTCCTGTTCGTCGCCAAGGGCGGCGGCTCGGCCAACAAGAGCTACCTGCACCAGCAGACGCCGGCGGTGCTGAACGAAGCAGCGCTGCTGAAATTCCTCGACACCCAGATCCGCACCCTGGGCACCGCGGCCTGCCCGCCCTATCACCTGGCCATCGTGGTCGGCGGCACCTCGGCGGAGATGAACCTCAAGACGGTGAAGCTCGCCTCGACGCGCTACCTCGACGACCTGCCGAGCGAGGGCAACGACAAGGGCGTGGCCATCCGCGACCGCGAGATGGAGAAGAAGGTGCTGGAGCTGACGCGCCAGATGGGCATCGGCGCGCAGTTCGGCGGCAAGTATTTCTGCCACGACGTCAGGGTTATCCGCATCGCCCGCCACGGCGCCTCGGTGCCGATCGGCATCGGCGTCAGCTGCTCGGCCGACCGCCAGGCCCTGGGCAAGATCACCAGGGACGGCATCTTCCTCGAGCAGCTCGAGACCAACCCGGCGCATTACCTGCCCGAGGTCGAGCCGCAGCAGCTCTCGGGCGCCGTGGTCTCGGTCGACCTGAACAAGGGCATGGCGCACACGCTGTCGGTGCTGACGAAACATCCGGTGAAGACGCGCGTCAATCTCACCGGCACGCTGATCGTGGCGCGCGACTCGGCCCATGCGAAGCTCAAGGAACGGCTCGACCGCGGCGAAGACCTGCCCGACTACTTCAAGCAGTTCCCGGTGTACTACGCCGGCCCCGCCAAGACGCCCGAAGGCATGCCGTCGGGTTCATTCGGCCCGACCACGGCCGGCCGCATGGATTCCTACGTCGATCTCTTCCAGGCGCAAGGCGGCTCGATGGTGATGCTGGCCAAGGGCAACCGCAGCAAGCAGGTCGTCGACGCCTGCAAGAAGCACAAGGGCTTCTATCTCGGCTCGATCGGCGGGCCGGCCGCCATCCTCGCCAAGAACTGCATCAAGAAGGTCGAAGTGCTGGAGTATCCCGAGCTCGGCATGGAGGCGATCTGGCGCATCCAGGTCGAGAACTTCCCAGCCTTCGTCGTCACCGACGACAAGGGCAACGATTTCTTCAGCGAGCTGAAGCTCTAGGCAAAGCTGACCCCGGCAGGTCGCCCTGCCGGGGTTCAGGCTGCTGTCCCGCGACGATCGCTCCAATTCCCAGAAGACCGATCGCCGCTCCCTGAAATTCGTCGCTAGCCGCGGCAGCCTTCCTCGCGCGCGCACCATTTGTCGATCCAGACGTTGCCGTGGCGGGCGTTGATCACCTGCAGCCAATCGCTGCGGCAGCCCAGCACGCGGAACTTCATGTCGTCGCCTTCGATGGTCGTGAGGACGTGGCCCATCATGCCGGGCCGGTCGTAGATGGTGATCACGCCGTCGACCCGGGCGTCGACCGCCAGCAGGTCGGCCGGAATCCAGCCATAGAGCCGCGCCGCGCCGGCCGCGCTGTAATCGTGCGCCGTGGCGAGCGCGATGCGCGCCCAACCGTTCTGGCTGCCGGTGATGGTCACCGCCGCGCGCGCCGGATCCGTAGTGCCGCCGCGCCGGCCCGACAGTGTGCCGATCACCGCCGCCTGCGGCGTCGGGTCGGTGCGGACGGGCACCGCCTCGCCGCGCGGCAGCAGCGCATAGGCCTCGGTCGGCGTGCATGAACCGGCCTGGCCGGTGCTGGCGTCGACCGAGCGTTCGAGAACGGCAAATCCCGCAAGCACGGCTACCGTGCCGACAATGGCGCGAATCATCGTATTTCCTTCCCACATTATGGACGGCCGCTCCCCAGCGGCCGACCCCTTCACCCGCGGCGGTTCTAGCAACCGAGTCGGAGCGGAGTCGTGGCAGCGTTTGTATGAGTTGTTTCCAGGCGCACGAGGCTGGAAAACCGCGATCCACTAAGCCGATTCAAGGGCTTCGGGCTATAGTCTCGACATGAACCTCGCCAAACAGCACCTCGACGTCGGTCTTTTCTCGACCAAGCGCGACGAGCAACTGGCCTTCTGGCAGCAGACGGTGGGCCTGCCCTACGACCACGTGGGCAAGCTGGGCGGCGGCATGCAGCAGCACCGCCATCACATGAACGGCTCGATCCTGAAAATGAACCATTCGCGCGGCGCGCTGCCGGCGGCGGCGCCCTCGGGCATCGTGGGCCTCGAGATCGCGCGCGACGGCATCGCCACCCCGCAGGCACTCGCTGATCCGGACGGCAACAAGGTCACGCTGGTCCCCAAGGGCCAACAGGGCGTCCAGGGCATCGCCATCCTGCTCAAGGTCAACGATCCCGATCAGCACGATCGCTTCTGGACGCACGCCATGCAGTTCGAGCGCGCGGGCGAGGGCCGCTATCGCTGCGGCGACTCGTTGGTGGTGGTTGCCGAGAACGGCCCCGTGGAGCGCAGCGCGGAGTGGCGCGGCCCGGGCTATCGCTACATGACGGTGCAGGTGTGGGATTGCCTCGCCGAATATGACGGCATCCTGGGACGGGGCGGCGCCTCTGGCGGCGCGCCGCGCGTGCTGGGCGACACGGTGCGCTATGCCTTCGTCTGCGACCCCGACGGCAATCACATCGAGATCAGCCAGCGCGCGTCGCTGACGGGCAGTCTCTAGCTACTTCTTGCGCGCCTTGCGGGCGGCGTAGCGGGCGTCGCGTGCCGCCTTCTGCTCGGCGAGGCTTGCCGTCTTCTGGCGCGTGACGCGGCCAGCGCGCTCGGCCTCGAGGGCCACCTGCTCGGCCTTGCGGGCATCGCGTTCGGCCGCTTCCTTCTCGCGCTCGGCGAGCTTGGCGATCAGGCGATCGGACTCGCGCTCCTGGCGCGCGTAGGCGGCGGCGGCGCGCGCCTCCTGCCGGGCGGCGAATTCGGGATCCTTGGTGGGGTCTTTCGCCCGCGCCCTTTCCAGCAGCGCCTGCTTGGCCTTGGTGGCCGTTTCCAGGCGATCGGCGAAAGTGTCGGTTCGGCTTTTCAAGTGGATCGTCCCTATTCCGCGGCCGCTGCTGCGGCCTGTTTCTTGGCCCGCTTGCGGTCCTCCGGATTGAGGAAGCGCTTGCGCAGCCGGATCGACTTCGGCGTCACCTCGACCAGCTCGTCGTCCTCGATATAGGCGATTGCCTGCTCAAGCGACATGCGCCTGGGCGGCGTGAGGCGCACCGCCTCGTCCTTGCCGGCGGCGCGGATGTTGGTGAGCTGCTTGCCCTTCAGCACGTTGACGTCGAGGTCGTTGCCGCGGCTGTGCTCGCCGATCAGCATGCCCTTGTAGACCGTCGTGCCCGGGTCGATGAACATCGGGCCGCGTTCCTCGAGGTTCCACAGCGCGTAGGCCACCGCGGTGCCCTCGTCATTGGCGATCAGCGCGCCGTTGCGCCGGCCGGTGATGGTGCCGCGGTAGGGTCCGTATTCGTGGAAGATGCGGTTCATCACGCCGGTGCCGCGCGTGTCGGTCAGGAATTCGCCGTGGTAGCCGATCAGGCCGCGCGAGGGGGCGTAGAACACCAGGCGGGTCTTGCCGGCGCCCGACGGGCGCATGTCCTGCAATTCGCCCTTGCGGACGGAAATCTGCTCGACCACGACGCCGGTGTAGGCGTCATCGACGTCGATCACCACTTCCTCGATCGGCTCGAGGCGCTGGCCGGTGATCGAATCGTTCTGGAAAAGAACGCGCGGACGGCCGACGGCGAGCTCGAAGCCCTCGCGGCGCATGGTTTCGATCAGCACGCCCAGCTGCAGCTCGCCGCGGCCGGCGACTTCGTAGGAATCGGCGTTTTCGGTGTCGGAGACGCGAATGGCGACATTGCCCTCGCCCTCGCGCATCAGACGGGCGCGGATCATGCGGGTCGTGACCTTGTCGCCTTCCTTGCCGGCGAGCGGCGAGTCGTTCACCGAAAAGGTCATGGCGAGCGTCGGCGGATCGACCGGCTGGCCCGGCAACGCCCATTCGACGGACTGGTCGCAGATCGTGTCGGCCACGGTCGCGGTCTTGAAACCGGCCACGATGTCGCCGGCCTCGGCGATGTCGAGCGCGACGCGCTCCAGCCCCCGGAAGGCCAGCACCTTGGTGACGCGGGTCTGTTCGATCTCGCTGCCGTCGCGGCTCAGCGACTTCAGAACGGTATTGGGCTTGATCGCGCCGGAGTGGATGCGGCCGGTCAGGATGCGGCCGAGGAACGGATCGGACTCGAGCGTCGTCACCAGCATGCGGAACGGCTTGTCGGCCTCGATGTGCGGCGCCGGCACATGGCGCAGGATCAGGTCGAACAACGGCTCCATGTCCTTGTGCTCGGCCTCCAGCGAGGTCGCGGCCCAGCCCTGGCGGGCCGAGGCGAACAGGGTGGGGAAATCGAGCTGCTGGTCGTTGGCCTCGAGCGCAGAGAACAGGTCGAACACCTCGTCGTGCACCTGGTGGGGCCGTGCGTCGGAGCGGTCGACCTTGTTGATCAGCACGATGGGCCTGAGCCCCAAGCGCAGCGCCTTGCCGAGCACGAACTTGGTCTGCGGCAGCGGGCCTTCGGCCGCGTCGACCAGCAGCACGCCGTCGACCATCTAGAGGATGCGCTCGACCTCGCCGCCGAAATCGGCATGGCCCGGCGTGTCGACGATGTTGACGCGCGTGCCCTTCCAGACGACCGAGGTCGCCTTGGCGAGGATGGTGATGCCACGCTCACGCTCGAGGTCGTTCGAGTCCATGGCGCGCTCGGCGACCTGCTGGTTTTCGCGGAATGTACCGCTCTGCTTCAGCAGGCAATCAACCAGGGTGGTCTTGCCATGATCGACGTGCGCGATGATCGCGACGTTGCGGATGTCCATATTGTCGTCCGGAGGGGTTGTTGGGCGCGGTATATACGCATGGCCTGTGACATCGGCAAGGCAGGTTGAGGAGGCGTCTTGCCGCTGCCACAGTCCACGCATGCGCAAACGCTCGGTCACGATCGACGGCCATCGCACCTCGGTGTCGCTGGAAGACGCGTTCTGGACCGAGCTTTCGGCGATCGCCGAGGCGCGCGGCCTGTCGCTGAACGCCCTGGTCGGCGAGATCGACCACGCACGCGCGGCGCCCGGAAACCTTTCCAGTACGCTCCGCCTCTATGTCCTGGACGAGCTGAAGAAGCGCACGATCAGTCGAGTTTGAAGCCTTTGCGGCGCACGAATGCTCCGAAATCGGCCCGCTCCGGCACCGAATATTGCCGCGCCTTGTCCTCCGACCAGCCATAGGCGGCACTCTCGCCGAACCTGTCGACGTAGCGCTGGGTCTTGTAGGGCTGCACCGCCTCGCGCCTTTGGTCGTAGGCCGCGATCTTGTCCTTGAGCGCACGCTCGTCGTAGCGGTCGCGGTGGATGGTGATATCGAGGCCGAGCCGGGGGCTCATCACGCCCTCGAAGGACGGCCAGCCGACGCCCAGCGCCGCCACCGGAAAGACATGCTGCGGCAGGCCGAGAATGTCGGAGACCTGGGCGGCGTGGTTGCGGATGGCGCTGATCGGGCAGCTGCCCAACCCCGCCCGGTCCGCCGCCGCCACGAAGGTGGCGAGCACGATGCCGGTATCGACGGCGGCATTGAAGAATGGATCGAGATAATCGTTCACGAACGGCCGGCCGCGCCATTCGAACAGCAGCCGGTGGCGGCGGTTGTTGCCGCAGAATACCAGGAACACCGGGGCGGCCTTGACCCAGGGATTATCGGGCAGCAGAGCCTCGAGCTTCTCGCGCTGGCCCTTGTCCGACACGACCACGATGTCGGCCTGCTGCAGATCGCTCTTGGAGGGCGCCGACAGCGCCACCGCGCACAGCGTCTCCAGCAACGCCGGATCGACCGGCTTGTCGAGATAGCGCCGCATGACTCGGCGATCGGCCATGTCGGCCAGGACAGCGACGCCGCGCGGCGCCTCGGAAAGCGCAGGCGCGGAACCGAACCGTGCCTTGAGCACGGCCAAAAGACGATCGAGCAAGAGAACTCCTCAGCGGCCGAACAGGCCTGGAATGTTGGGCAGGGGGATATTGGGCAGGATCGACGGAGACTGTGAACCACCGCCCTGCCCGGGCACAAGGTTGCCGATGATCGGCAGGGTGCTCGCCATGCCCGGCGGATCCTTGGCCGTGCCGCGCGTCACCCTCAAGGACGGCGAGGCAATCGGCCCGCGCGCGGTCACTGTGATGTAGGGCGCGGAAGAGTCCTCGCCGATCACGAAGTTGACCGTGGTATCGGTCGTGTCGTTCACGAGATTGGTGCGGGTGGCGACGTTGGCCGTGGCGCGGTCGCCTTGCACGACCAGGCCCTTGTCGACCAGCACCCCGCCCGCGATGTCGACCCGGCCCGAGATCGGGTTGTCGCGATTGACGAAGCGATTGAGCACCAGGGAGACCGCGTTCAGCGTATTGCCGACACCGATCGCATTGCCCTGCCCCACGAGGCCCAGCACATTGCCCAGCGTGTTGTCGATCACGCCGCCGACGACCCCGGTCGCAGCGGTGCCCAGCATCTGCAGTGCCCGGTCGGCCCCGGCGAAAATGTGGCCGCTCAATTGCGCGCCGCCGGCCATCGAGGCCTTGAGCTGGGCGGGCGTCGACCCGGCCCCGCGCAGGACGATGCCGCTGGCGTTCAACCTGCCGTCGATCGTCACCTTGATGCTGCCGCCGAACTGGTTGGTGCCGGCGTTGCTACGCAGCATCTCGGCGAGGTTGAGGCCGCTCGCGTCGCCCTTGAAGTCGTAGGAGAGCGCGGGCTGGCTGGCATTGACGACGCCCGCCAGGTCGAGCGAGCCGCCATAGAGTCCGCCCTTGAAATGCGCGACGGTGAGCACGCCGTCCTTCAGCGTCGCCGCGATATCGGCATTGCCCAGGTGCAGCGGTGGGCTGATCAACGTCCCGGCCACCAGCCTGAAGCTGCCGTCGATGCTGCGCAACGCGGCCGTATCGATCGGCTTGGCCGCGGCTGCCGGCTGGCCACGCCCCGGCGCGCGCGGCGAGGCGCTTGTGCCGCCGATCTTGTCGAGGTCGAGCACGGTCGCGCGCAGATCGGCCGTGATGTTGGGCCGGCCCGTCAAGGTGGCATCGATCGAGCCCTCGAGAGGCTGGCCGTTCAGCACGAAGCTGCCCTTGTAGGATGCCGACTTGGGCCAGCCCTGGGCCGCGCCGGGGAGTGCCAGGGCGCCGCTTGCCTGCAGGCTCTGGCCCGCGGCCTTCAGCGTGAACTCGCGCAGGCTGAGCTCTTCGAGCCGGCCGGCCACGCCACCGCTTGCCGTCACGGCGCTCAGGCCGGCCGGCGTGGCGCCCAGAAGCTTCAGCACGCGATCCATGTCGGGCGCCTCGAAGTTGAAGGCGATGTCGGGGCGCGGCTGGGAAGCCGAATAGTGCCTCACCGTGCCGCGCACCGCGAACCTGGCGCCGGCGAAATTCGACACCACGACGTCGTTCAGCCGCAAGGTGCCCCCGCGCAGGGCGACATCGACGGCGATGCCGGCGATCGTCTCCTTGCGCCAGATCAGCTTGGCGACCTTGGCCTTCAATCCGATCGTTGGACCGAGCACCGGAGGCACGGCAGCCGCAGGCGACGTCGCCGGCGCCGCGGCGCCCTGCGCAGACACCGGACCGAGGAAGGAATCGAGGTCGAGCGTGTCGAGCTGGATCTGCGTCACGATCGACAGCGGCACGCCGAAGGTGACGTCGATGCCGCCGGTACCCTTGAGGTCGTCGAGCTCGAAGACGGCGTCGCTCACCTGCACGTTGCCGCCATTCGACGCCATCTTGCCTTTCATGGTGAGCCGCGTGAGCTTGCTGGCCGGCAGCGACGAGACGTCGATATCGAGCCACGCCAGCGTCTCGCGCAGCCTGGGGCCAACGAGGCTGAACTCGCCCGAGACCGCCGGCCGCGCCGGATCGCCCGAAAAGGTCGAGCTCGCCTGCAGCACCATGTCGCCCGGCAAGGTGGCGCTGAGCTTCGGCACGGCGACGGTGCCAGCCCGCGCCTCGAGCTCGATCACCACGTTGCGCACCGGCTGCCTGTCATAGATGACCTCGCCGACGTCGAGCGCGAGCTTGGCGGCCACGCTGGCGAGCAGGCTGGGACCGGCCGGCGGCGCAGGGACGGCCGACGATCCGGCCGGCGGCGGCGTCTGCGGCTCGGGCTCCGCCGGGCGCGCGATCGCCGCCAGCCATCGGTCGAGATCGACCTTGGCGGCCGTGAGCTTGCCCTCGATCGCGGGTGTGGGCTTCAAGGTCAAGGCGAGCGAGCCCGAGAAGCTGTCCTGGCCCAGTGCCAGCTTGAAATCCTTGGCCGCGACGGCAGTCTGCGAGACGTCGATGCTGCCGTCGAAGCTGAACTTGCCGGCGAGCAGCGGCGGCAGCTTGGGCTCCGGGTGGCCCGCGATCCTGACCAGGGTTTCGGCGAAGGCGATCAGGTTATCGGCCGAGCTCGACGCCAGGCCGACGGCCCGCGCGTTCGCTCCGAATTCGCTCAGCGTGCCCTTGAAGGAGAGCTTGCCGCCGCCCGCCTCCAGCGCGACCTCCGCACTGTGGCCCGACGCGGACTTCGCGCCGACCGAAAGGTCGAGCTTGAGCGGCGTGCCGTTGATGGTGGCGTTGCCCGCCAATGAATAAGGCCCGTCGATCGAGCCGACCGAGGCGCTGAAATTTGCCTTCTCGGCCACGACGGAGAGACCCGCCTGGGAGTCGCTGAAGATCAGCGTGCCGTTCACGATGGCGAGCCGGCCGAGCGACACCGGCAGGGGCGTGCTGGGCACCGGCGCCGCGGGCTTGGCCTCGGCGACGGAGGGGGCGAATTCCCAGTTCGGTTTGCCCTCGGCGTTGACCTCGAGGACGATCTTGGGCTCGACCAGCGTCACCTCGCTGACGTCGATGCTGCCCACGAGCAGGGCAAGCAGGGAAAACCGCACGGTGACCGACTTCACCTCCACCATGTTCGGGTTCTTGGCCCCCGCGACGTTGAAGAATTTGACGCCCGTGACGGTGGCCGTGGGTACCGGCAGCAGCCTGAGCGAGACCGGCCCGTCGAGGATCAGGTCGCGGCCGGTCGCCTTCTTGACCGCCGCGATGACCTCGGCTTTGCGGGCATCGAGATCGATCAGGCTGGGTGCCACGAGCAGCGCCACGATCAGCAGGCCGATGAGGCCGGCGGCGCCGATCAGCAGTCTCTTGCGCAGGGTCGGTGTCATGGAACGCCCCCGTTGCCGGACATCGAGAGACTAGCGCATCGGCTGGCGGCGCGGCATAGACATTTGGGGATGAGCAGAGTGACGGAAAACATGGCCGACATCGTCAACCTCCGACGCGCGCGCAAGGACAAGGCGCTGCGCGAACGCCAAGGCGAAGCGGAGGCCAACCGCCGCCGCTTCGGCCGGACCAAGGCCCAGAAGGCAGCCGACAAGGACGCCGAGGCGCGCAGCCGTCGTGCCCTCGACGACAAGGCGCTCGACGACAAGGCGCTCGATCGCGAAAAGCCCTAGCGTTCCTTTTTCCGGCGAACACCCATTCGCTGCGCTCGAGAGGGCTTCCGCGCAGCCTACGCCCGATCACAAACCTGGGCGGGCCCAGGCAATGGATCAAAACTGTTGTCGGTAGTTTTGCTGTCTCACCCATGCGGTGCACCGCAGCGGAGGGTTTCGGAGGTTTCGGAGGTTTTGGAGGTTAGCTGCGCGGCGGGAGTTAGCGCAGTTAGCGCACCCCATTTTGGCTTCTTTGGCGCCGCCGGATGCGCTGGCAACGCCTGCACTTGCCGTCAAAACCGTCGCGGTGAATGACCATGATGTCGCTCCTTTCTCGGAACAGGGATCTAACCAGAACTTAAGCACTAGTCAATATAAAGTTTAGTGATAATTCAGTCCTGGAGAGACAGGCGGAAGGAGGACGAGCCGAATAAGTAAGCACCAAAGAGGGGGGTAGAACCTTCGGCATTAACGGTTCGACAGAATCACCTCACTCCGAGGAGCATCGCCCCTCGACTGCGGCTCATCATTTCGGAATCTGTTCCAGACGGACAGCGAACGCGCCCTAACGGGGCGGGCGATTGAGCGCCAGCCGCTCGAAGAACGCGCGCGTGCCTTGGTCGGCGCCAGGTCCGGCGACGGCGCGCACGTTGGTCAATTCCAGGCGCTGGCCGCTGTCGGCGTCGATCAGCACCGGTTCGAGCGGCCGGCCGTCGCCGCGATTGACGAGATCCATCGGCTTGCCGCTGCGTGCCGCGACGCCAAAGCGGTCGCCCCATTGCTTCAGCCCGACGATGACGGTGAACAAGGCAGCGCCCTTGTCGGTCAGGCGATATTCATGGCGCAGCGGACGCTGGCGGTAGGCGGTCTTGCGGAAGATGCCGGCCTCGACGAGCTTCTTCAGCCGCGCCGTCAGCACATTGCGCGCGATGCCGAGATTCTCCTGAAAATCGTCGAAGCGGCGCACGCCGTAGAAGGCGTCGCGCACGATCAACAGGGTCCACGGCTCGCCCACCACGTCGAGCGCCGAGGCGATCGAACAATTCATCTGCTCGTAGGAGGTGCGCCGCATGGCGGGAAAGTATAGGCCCGCAGGAGCGCGGCGCAATCTGGCCGGCGCCGCGCGATATTTGCGTTGCGAAGGAACCTAACGCTGCGCCGAGCGGCGCGGCGCCAGCCGCAGCGCTGCGTAGCCGACCAGCGCCGAGAGCAGCGAGCCCGCGAGCACGCCCAGCCGCACCTCAGCGTGGTGCGCCGCATCGTCGAAGGCGAGCGTGCCGATGAACAGGCTCATGGTGAAGCCGATGCCGCCCAGGATCGCCACGCCGTACAGGCGCCCCCACGAGCCGCCGGCCGGCATGGCGGCAATGCCCAGCATGATCAGCAGGCCCGCGCCCAGCATGATGCCGATCTGCTTGCCCAGGAACAGGCCGGCCACGATACCGAGCGGCAGCGGTGCAGCGAGGCTCGCCAACGACAGTCCGGCGAGCGGCAGCCCGGCATTGGCGAAAGCGAAGACCGGCATGATGAACCAGGCCGACCACGGCTTGATCGCGTGTTCCAGCCGGATGGCCGGTCGCGCCGCTTCGGCCTCAGCCGCGGCCTCGCCGGCCGACTTGAGCGGGATGAACAGGGCGAGCACGACGCCGGCCAGCGTCGCATGCACACCCGACTTCAGCACCGAGACCCAGAGCAGCGCGCCCAGCACCAGGTAGGGCGCGAGACGGCGCACGCCGGTCGCGTTCAGGATCGCGAGGCCTACGATGAAAAGCCCGGCGAGCGCCAAGGCCAGCGCCGAGAGATGGTCGGTGTAGAAGATCGCGATGATCAGGATGGAGCCCAGATCGTCGACGATGGCGAGCGTCGTCAGGAACACTTTCAGGGCAAGCGGCACGCGGCTGCCGAGGGCGGCCAGCACGCCCAGCGAAAAGGCGATGTCGGTGGCGGCCGGGATCGCCCAGCCGCGCAGCGCCACCGGGTCGCTCCAGTTGAAGGCGACGTAGAGGACGGCCGGCACGGCCATGCCGCCGACGGCGCCGGCTATCGGCAGCGCCACCTGCGAGGGCTGCGACAGCGAGCCCTCCATGATCTCGCGCTTGATCTCCAGGCCGACCAGCAGGAAGAAGAACGCCATCAGGCCGTCGTTGATCCACAGCAACAGCGGCTTGTCGAGATCGACGAACTTCCAGGAGAAGCCGAGCCTGGTGTCGAGCAGGCCCTGGACCGAGGCGGTGAGCGGCGAATTGGCGAGCACCAGCGCCAGCAGCGCCGCCGCCAGGAGCGGCAGCGCCGACGCCGCCTCGCTGTCGATGAAATCCCTCAGCCGGTTCGCCCGCAAATCATCCTCCGGACAGCAAAACGCCCGGGTCTTTCGACCCGGGCGTCTCGTTGAAAATTCGGATACCGACTAGTCGCGGCTCTGTCCCATGAAAGCCATGAGGAACTGGAACAGGTTCACGAAGTCGAGGTAGAGGCTCAGCGCGCCGAAGATGGCGATCTTTTCGGCCATCTCGGTGCCCCAGGCCTCGGCATACTGCTCCTTGATCTTCTGGGTGTCGTAGGCGATCAGGCCCGAGAAAATCAGGACGCCCGCGGCCGAGATGATGAAGCTCATCGTGCCCGACGGCCAGATCATGTTGACGAGGCCGGCCAGGATCAGGCCGATCACGCCCATGAACAGGAACTTGCCCATCGCCGTCAGGTCGCGCTTGGTCGTGTAGCCGTAGAGGCTCAACGCGCCAAAGGCGGCGGCCGTGACGAAGAAAGTGCGCGCGACCGAAGCGCCGGTGTAGCGGAACAACAGCAGCGACAGGCTGACGCCCATCAGTGCCGTGACGGCCCAGTAGACTGCCTGCACCGCGGTCACGCTCATCTGCGCGGCGCGGAACGAGGTCAGCAGCAACAGGCCGAGCGGCGCGAAGATCGCGACCCAGCCCAGGATGTTCAGGCCGACGACGCGGCCCGCCTGGACCTGGAAGAACAGGCTGGCCAGCTCGGCCGAGCTGAACAGGCCGAAGGCCACGATGCCCGACAAAGCGAGCCCCGAAGCCATGTAGTTGTAGACGCGCACCATATGGGTGCGCAGACCGACATCGAACGACGCCTGGTCGGCAATCGCGCCGGGGCGGTTAAAGGTGCCGAAGTTGGGATTCGCCATTTGGTCTCTAGCCTCCAGGGGGCCTCATTACCGAGCCCCTTTCGCTCGACAATCTGGTCACTCAGCGCGTGTGAATCAATAGCGTTAACGCTTTGTAATGTTGCGATTTACTTTCACAGGGAGGGGAATTTTCCGCCTATTCGTTGCGCAGCAGGGCCAGCGGACGCTGGCGCAGCGCCGCCAGGGTGCCGGCCAGGCCGAAAGCCAGGGTAAGCGCCATGGCGCCCAGCGCCACCGCCACCGCGACGGTGGGCAGGAAAACCCAGTCCAGGCCCATCAGGCGGTGCACCACCAGATAGGCGCCGAGCGTGCCGATGCCGAGCGCGGCCACCGCCGTGGCAAGGCCGAGGGCTGCGAACTCCCAGGCGAAAATGCCGGCAATGCGCGCCCGCGTCGCCCCCAGCACCTTCATGACCACGGCCTCGTGCACGCGCCGCTGCTGGGTGGCGAGCATGGCGCCGGCCAGCACCAGCACACCCGCCAGGATGCTGAGGAAGCCGATGACCCGGCTGGCCAAACCGATGTTGCCCAAAACGTCGGCCACCGTCTCGATGGCGTCGCGGATCCGCACCACGGTCACGTTGGGGAACTGGTCGGTCACGGTCTTGAAGATCGCGTCCTCGGCGTCGGGCGTGGCCTTCACCGTGGCGAGGAAGGTGTGGGGCGCCTTGTCGAGCGTGCCGGGCGAATAGACGAAGACGAAATTGATGGCGAGCGTCGTCCATTCGATGCGCCGCAGCGAAGCGATCGTGGCCTCGATGTCGCGACCCAGCACGTTCACGGTGATGGTGTCGCCCAGCTTAAGTCCGAAGGCGTGCGCCAGCCCCTCGTCGAACGAGATGAGCTGCGGCCCATGATAGTCGGCCGGCCACCATTCGCCGGCGACGATGCGCGAGCCCTCGGGCGGCACAGCCGAATAGGTTACGCCGCGGTCGCCATCGACCGCCCAGCGCGCTTCCGGCGGCACCGCAACCTCGCTCGTCGGCTTGCCGCCGAGCTTGACGATACGGCCGCGCAACGACGGCACCTTGTCGAGTGCGCCGGCGCCCGGAATGGCGGCGATCGCCTTCTCGAAGGCCGGCATCTGGGTCGACTGGATGTCGACGAAGAAGAAGGCCGGCGCATCGCTCGGGATGCGCTGCGTCAGCTGCTCGCGCAGATTGCCCTCGATCAACGCCGTCGCCACCAGCACGGTGAGGCCAAGCCCGAGCGACAGCATGACGATGGGCGTGGGCGCGCCGGGCCGGTGCAGGTTGGCGAGCGCCAGACGCAGGCCCGCCAACTTG
>Ga0193726_1000739_pt1 | contig 30686 bp, 29 predicted proteins | sample H2c1metaG_FD_144928 | JGI IMG/M metagenome (GOLD analysis project Ga0193726, IMG submission 144928) | Soil microbial communities from a riparian zone of the East river system, Colorado, United States - H2c1 | ecosystem: Environmental > Terrestrial > Soil > Riparian zone | place: USA: East River... | reverse complement strand
TCGACGGCGACCAGCAGGACAATTCCAGTATTTCGATCGCGACAGCCGGGCGCTCAGGCGGAGTCGGCATCGAGGATTGGAACCCGGTCGGCGGCGGCGAGAGCGGCTTCATCATTCCTGACCCCACAGACGCCAATATCGTATATGGGGGCGGCTACGACGCCGAGCTGACCCGTCACGACCGGCGCACCGGACAAAACATCCAGATCACGCCCTGGCCGCGCAATACCATGGGCTGGGCTGCGGAGAATCTGAAGTATCGATTCCAATGGACGGCGCCGATAATGGTCTCGAAATTCGAGCCCCACGCCCTCTACTTTGCGGCACAGGTGCTATTCCGCTCGCTCGACCAGGGCCGCAGCTGGACAGTGATCTCGCCCGATCTGACCCGCAACGACAAATCCAAGCAGCGTTCTTCGGGCGGACCGCTGACCAAGGACAATACCAGCGTCGAGACGTATGACACCATCTTCGCCGTCGCCGAATCGCCTAGAGCCAAGGATTTGATCTGGGTCGGCAGCGATGACGGGCTGGTGCATCTGACCCGGGATGGCGGAGCCCACTGGAGCAATGTGACGCCCAAGAGCATGCCCGATTTCGCCACCGTCCAAATGATCGAGCCCGATGCCGACAATCCCGCGGTCGCCTATGTTGCCGCCGACCGTCATCGGCTCGATGATTTCAAGCCTTATGCATTCCGCACCGAGGACTATGGCAAGAGCTGGACTGCCATTACCGAGGGGCTGGCACCGGATGCGTATCTGCACGCCATCAGGCGTGATCCGGGCCGGTCGGGTCTGCTTTATGCCGGCACAGAGAGCGGCATCATGATGTCTTATGACGACGGCGCTCACTGGCAGAGCCTGCAATTGAATCTACCTGTGGTGCCGGTGCATGACCTCGTCGTGCATGGCGATGCCTTAGCCGTCGCCACACACGGCCGCGCCTTCTGGATGATCGACGATTTATCACCCGTGCGGCAGTGGGCACCCGCGATTCCGACCGAGACGGCACATCTGTTCAAACCAGCCGTCGCCAACCACACGGTCTTCGGCGGCGGGCAACTGCGCTATTTCGGCGGGTCGAACCCGCCGGCCGGCGCGGTGATCTGCTACACCTTGTCGTCGCAGATCGGCAAACCGCGACCGGCCAAGGATGCCGACAAAGATTCCGACAACAAGGACAAGGATAAAGATAAGGATAAGGCTGACCCGCTCGATCAGCGCATCAGCCTCGATATTCTCGATGCGAGTGGCAAGCTGATCCGGCACTTCCCGGAATCCGAAGATGCCAAGAGTCCTGGTGAGGACGATGCCAAGTCTGAGCCGGAAGAGGACGAGGAGGGAGAGGGGGGACGTGCCTCCAAACCACTGAAGCCGCCGCACTTCGCTGGCTTCAACACTTTCGTTTGGGACTTGCGCACAGACAAGGCGCGCGCTATCAAGAACGCGCCCTTGTGGGCGGGCCGCGTGGCTGGTCCCAAGGTGCTGCCGGGCCACTACCAGGTCAGGCTGACCGTCGATGGTACGAGCCAGACTCAGCCGCTCGAGATCGTACCGGATCCGCGCGGCACGGCGACTCTTGACGAACTGGCCAAGCAGTTCGCTCTGCATAGTGCGATCAACGCCCTGCTGACCGAGGTGCATGACACCGTACTCGACATCCGCGCCACCCGCGTCAAGATCATGGCAGCAAAGAAGGCAGCCGCCGGACCGCAAGCAGCCAAGGTCGCGGCCGCTGGCGATGCCCTCGACCGCAAGCTGACCGAGGTTGAGGAGATATTGATACAGCCGCGCTCGCACGCCTCGGAGGACGCGCTGAACTATCCGGTACGTCTAAACAACATGCTGGCGGCGCTGGGGTCGCTCGTGGGTTCCGGCGATGCGGCGCCGACTGCGCAGAACGAGGCCATGTTCGCCGAACTGAAGAGCGAAGCAGCCGCGGCCTTGGCTCGATGGCGCGAGCTCAAGACCGGAGACGTTGCTGCGTTCGAGAAGCTCAGCATGTGAGACGCGCGCATCAACTCTGGTATTGCAATGCCAAGATCGAGGATTTGATCCCTCGGTGCTGCGATCCCTCGTTGCCTTGGCGTGGACCATCGATAATCGATGTTTTGACCACTGACAGGGAGCGGCTCGATGGAACGTGCGCCACGGCTCGTGGGTTTGGCCGCTTGGGCAATTCTCGTTTTGGGGACGGGCATGTATGTGACCGGCTCACACCTGGCTGCCCTGCGATTCATGGCCCAGGTCGCAGGACCTACCAGCCTTCCCGCACAGAGCGATTACGTCAGTCAGGTCTATGGCCAACGACTGGGCAACGATGGCGAGACGATTGCCCGGGCGACGGAGATCCTCGATCTGGCGGCACAGCGCGAGCAGTCGAAACGGCTAAGACGCTTCTTTGCTTATTGCAATGTTCAGCGCTTGCTGGGCCAGGACGACGCGTGCACGCGTGAGACCGTGCGTTCGGCGGTGGACAAGGCCCAGGGGCTCGCAACCGACGAGCAGTGGCCGGTCGACAACGAACTCGCCTCCAGTCTCAATCAAGCGCTGTCCTTCTCACTGGCCACCGAGCGGCAGATGCGAGACGGCATCGACGCTCCCGGCTTCTGGCAGTACCACCAGTACGACAGTCCCGGGGTTCTCAGCTACGACAATGCCAGGCACGCGTTCATCCTCCTCGCCGCTAAGAATCAGGCTCGGTGGGAGATCGCGCGCTTTCGAGCCTGGCTGACACTCCCGGCGAACCCGCCGATCGAGCTCAAGTGCGACTGGAACCCATTCCCGTTTCAATGGCGGCATCCGTTGACCCCCAGCACTGAAGTGATCCGGGTCTGCCAGCAACCCGAGAACCTAAAGCTTTCAGATCTGCTGCCGGCCATTCGGCAATCGCAACTCGACTCGCTCCCCGTCCGGCTGGAAGAATTCGAGCTCAAGAATCCGTATGTCCTGGTTACTGTCACGCGCGAGGGCAACCTCCGCCGCTTCACCCTGCATCCGGTGGCGAATTTCACCACCGAATTTGCGCCGGACAGTGTTCCACGTGCGGTCAGCAGCGAGGTGCAACGCGAATTGAAGCAGGTGAGCTGTGCAAAGATTAGCGCGTGCCCCACTCAAGGACAGTCTACGTCCCTGGCGTTCTATGAATTCTTCCAGCAGCACTATGTCTTGCTGCCATTCCTCGTGGGCGCGCTCATGGGAATTGGCATCGGCGGGCCGTTTGCGAGGTCACTATTGACGGCAGGCATCGTAGCGACGGTGTTTAGTATCTGCACCCTTGGAGGCATTGCCTTTGCGTTTCAAGCGGCCGGCAGCCACGCTCCCGGCGAGAGCCGGGCTTGGGCGGAGTGGGGCACCTTAGGGCTCGCCGTGATGGCGATCGGGGCGCTGCTGCTGTGGATTCCGGGTTTATTCCTGGGACTCCTGCTCACAAAATGGGTAGCGAGAACTCGCCGACTCGAGTGAGCCGCCCGGCGTGCCGCGGGTTCTCGGTCTTCCAAATCGCGCGGTAGAACGCCGCCCCTAACGCGTGCTCTAAGCGCGGGCAGTTCCGCGCCGTGCCGCTTCGATAGTGGCGATGTCGACCTTTTTCATTTTCATCATCGCCTCGAATGCGCGTTTGGCGGCTGCGCGGTCGGGATCGGTCATTGCGTTCAGCAGCGCCCGCGGGGTGATCTGCCAGGACAAGCCCCATCTGTCTTTGCACCATCCGCACGCGCTCTCGGCTCCGCCGTTGTTGACGATTGCGTTCCAGTATCGGTCCGTCTCGGCCTGGTCGTCGGTGACGATCTGAAATGAAAAGGCCTCGGAGTGCTTGAACGCCGGTCCGCCATTGAGGCCGAGGCAGGGCACCCCAAGTACCGTAAACTCAACCGTGAGCACCTGTCCCTGTTTGCCGGCCGGGTAGTCGCCCGGGGCGTGGTGAACCGCAGTCACGGCGCTGTCTGGAAAGGTCTGAGCGTAGAACCTGGCGGCCGCCTCTGCGGTGCCGTCATACCAAAGACAAATTACGTTTTTGGCCATCGTCTGTCTCCGTTACGTGGGTCTGAGGGCAACTCGTCTAGGGTACAACGAACCAGCAACCCTGGAATCGACAGTCGGCCTAGGCCATGTCCTACGGCAGAGCCTGATGCCGCGGCTTTTCGGCGTTGCTTGTAACGCCGCGCACGAGAAACCTGGACCGGAGGGCCAGAAGCGTTAACAATAAACCATAAGGATCCAGAGTTCCGTCAGATAGCGTGATCGCAATGGCTGCCGCGAGGCCGATTAGCATCCTGAGCGTTGAGGATCATCCCGTATTCCGCGAAAGACTGAGTACGATCATCGGCTCTCAAACCGACATGCTCCTGGTGGCGCAGGCGGCAGATGCCATGGAGGCCATGGCGGAGTATCGTGGCCCTCGGCCCGTATGAGCAGTCGAGTGTGAATCACGTGAATGCAGTCGTTAAATAGGAAGCAACGATGGAACCGAATCCACATATCTTGAAGCACCACCACATCACGCTAAGTGTCGGCACTGCACAGGAAGACTATGATTTTCACACCAAGGTGCTGGGCCTTAAGAGCGTGAAAAAAACCGCCCTTTATGATGGCGACGAACCCATATATCACCTTTACTACGGAAATGATTTGGGCGACGAAAGCACGCTGATCACTTGCTTTCCCATGCGGCAATCCGGTCGCAAGGCCCGCCCCGGAACGGGACAGATCAAGACGTTGGCTCTATCTGTTCCACGCTCGTCATTGCAATTCTGGGAAGATCGCCTGAAGAAGCACGGTATCGAGACGCAACACAGCGAACGATTTGCGGAGCGAATGTTGTGTTTCAGCCACCCCTGTGGCATCGGCTATGCGATGGTCGCCATCGACGACGACGACCGTCGCCCTTATTCCAACGGAAGTGTTCCGGCTGAATTCGGCATTCGAGGCACACACGGAATAACGGTCTCACTTCGAGATGCCGAAAGTTCTGACGAGTTTATGCAATACGGATGGAGTGGGAAGCACCGTCGCATTGACGGGAGTTGTATCCGTTACGAGGTTGGATCCGGTGGAAGCGGCTGTATTATCGACTTTCTGTTGGAGCCAAGCCTTCCCCAAGGATCCTGGGCGTACGGCGAGGGTGTTGTTCATCATTGTGCGTTCAAAGTGGAAAATCTCGACATACAAAACGACGTCAAATTTCGCCTCGAAGGACTTGGCTTCACTGACACGTCTGATCGCAAGGACCGTGGATATTTTGATTCGATCTACGTGCGGACGCCCGCCGGAGCATTGTTCGAAGCAACGGTATCCAAACCCGAGGGCTTTTTGATCGACGAACGCTACGAAGAACTCGGCAGCCGGCTGCAGATTCCGCCTGTATTCAAAGACAGAGAACAAAAAATTGCCTCCTATCTCGAGAATTTGAAGTACTGATCGCTGAACGGCGTACCAAGTCTCTACGCGCGCGCGGGACAACGTCGTAACGTCCACCTGATTCTCGAAGGGCCCTCAGTGCGATAGCACGGAGAGCATTGGGTACGTCCCCTTCGGACAGCCATAGAGGATTCACACCGATGTTGCCGGTCGCGGAATCATAGCGGACAACCGCGTACCGCCGAACGCGGCAGCGGCAATATGCAGCGAGCCACTGACCGAAAGCAATCGTTCTTCCAAACCGATTAATCCAAGCGAGGCGGGCTTGGTGCGATCCGCATCGGTCATCCCGCGTCCATCGTCGGTGACGGTAATTTGAATCCGGTCATTGGGGGCCTCGCTGATTTCGACTTCGGCGATTGTCGCGCGAGCGTGCTTCGTGACATTGGTAAGGGCCTCTTGGATGACGCGGAATGCGCAATTGGCACCTTCGGGCGACAATTTTGAGAGCAATTGTTCGCCGCGGAGTCCCGTACGAATGCCCGTCTGCTTTCTGAACCATTCGATGTGAGCATGCGTCTCGCTTGGCGCTGTACTTTGATCGACGCTCCTTCTTCGCAAGTTGACCGCCAAACGACGCACCGCGTCTTGAGAGGCTGTGATGCGCTCCCTCAGCCGCGTCGCTGCCGCCTCGACTCGCTTCGAATCATCCGATCCCTCGCGGATATCATCCAATTCCCATCCCACAACAGTCAGCTCTTGCCCGATACCCTCGTGCAGCTGACGGGATATTTCGTGGCACACGTGTACCTCGGCCGTCTCAGCTCGTTCTCGCAGCCCACGAACTTGCGACAGGAGTGTCGCCACATCGCGCTCATGCCGATTGCGCAGTCCCACCATCCAAGTCACGGACCAAACCAGCACAATGGCAACAAACGTGTTTGTCAGCGAAATCCAAGTCGGAATACCAATATCGGTGTCGGTCAGGTAGGTGATGACGACCAGGGCCGAGGTGACGAGCGCCATTCGAGTCGACATGACTGCATGCGGCACCCACAGACAGGCTGCGGGCACCAAAACGTATAGCGCCGAGGCTACCAATCCGCGTGGGGTCAAGCAGTCGATCAAAAATACCGTAACGGCTATTGCCACGGGCATCCAGTTGAGCAGCCGTTTTGCATCCGAGGGTCCGAACGCGAGACTGAGTTGTGTACGCTGTGTCCAGCACGTAGTGGTCATGAGTTGCCCCTATTGGTATGCCGTTCCAGGATTGGACAGAAACAATAGGCAGCAGCTTAAGCGAAGTCGTCTTGCCGATGTGGAATCCCACTCGTCGCCATAAAATCAATCACTTAGTTATAGTGATCGCAAATGGCGTATGCGCTCATCCATTGCAGGACGGCTTGACAGATAGCCGGCGTCTGTCGAAGCGCAAGGAGAGACTAGAAAATCCGTCCGTGGGCAAGCGTGCAGTTGCCCGTTTGCCCACGGCTCGGGATGAAGGGCTAGGCCGCCTTCTCGGCGGAGCCGGTCTTGGCGCCCAAGAACTTCAACAATTCGGCGTTGACTTCTTGTGCATGCGTCCAGGGGATGCAGTGCGGACCACCCTCGATGACCACGAGGCGCGCGCCTGAGATGAGTTTCGCAGTGCGTGGCCCGCTCGTCGAAATCGGCAGAATGCGATCGGCGTCGCCGTGCAAGATAAGCGTCGGCACATCGATTTTGGCAATGTCGGCGCGAAAATCCTCATGCCAGGCCGAAACACATTCCAGGCTCGCTGTCGCGGAGCTGCCGGCTGCGATATTCCAGCTCGCCTGAACGGCTTGTTCGCTGATGCGTTTTCCGAGTAACACGTCGGTGTTATAGAAATTCTGGAAAAACCCCGTGAAGAAGGCATAGCGGTCGGCCATCACCGCCTGCTGGATTCCGTCGAATACACCGGCATCCACGCCCTCCGGATTGCCGGCCGTCTTCAGCAGATACGGTGTCACGCCTGAAATGATGACGGCCTTGCTGACGCCCTTGGAACCGTATTTTCCGATGTACCGCGCCACCTCACCTGCGCCCATGGAGAAGCCCACCAAGGTGGCATCACGCAGCTTAAGATGCGTGATCAACTTGTGCAGGTCCTCCGCAAAGGTGTCGTAGTCATAACCGACAGTGGGCTGGCTCGACTTGCCGAAACCTCTGCGGTCATAGGTGATGACTCGAAATCCGGCCTTCAAAAGCGCAGGCACCTGTCTTTCCCAGGATGCGCCGCTCAACGGGTAGCCGTGGATCAGGACCACCGGATTGCCGGAGCCGTGATCCTCGTAATGAAGATTGACATCGCCTGAATTTTCCTTGCCGACTGACACGTATGACACTTCGTACCTCCTCAAGTTTTCACCATGATGAATTGTGATCGAACGTCCTTACAGACCATCGATCCCCTTGCGGGTTCCGTGCTTTGAACGGTGCATCACGGCATGGGAGATCGTCAATTGCACTTTGGTACCGGCCTACGCCTGATGAGTCCTCGCTGATGCGGATTAGAAGACTTTACAACTCCACGCGACGGCGACCACGCAGCACGAGGAGTCAGCCTGAAGGCTCGGGACGAATCTATTGCACCAAGGTGTTATCTTTGTGACCGGATACAGGATGTAGTCTCGCAGCCATATTCACCAGGTCGGCAAGAGATTCAGCGTGCATTTTTCGCATCGCGCTGCCTCGGTGTGCCTTCACGGTGATCTCGCTGATGCCGAGCTCGCAACCGACCTGCTTATTTAACAGCCCGCGAACCACCAACGCCATGACCTGCCGTTCGCGGCGGCTGAGCGAGGCGTAACGGTCCAGGATGGATCGCATCTCCGCCTCGCGGCGCAGCGATGCCTCGCTGTACGCGATAGCTTGCTGGATCGCGCGCAACAACACCTCATCACCGTATGGCTTGGTCAAAAACTCCACTGCTCCTGCCTTAATCGCACGCACCGCCATCGGCACATCGCCGTAGCCCGTAATAAATATGATCGGCATATCAATTCGATCAGCAGCGATGCGCCTCTGTAAGTCAAGACCATTGAGGTCCGGCAGCGTAATGTCCAATACCAGGCAATTTGGAACAAAGACACGTGGGTGCGAGAGGAATGCCTGTGCGGTAGAGAATATCTGCGGGCGCCAGCCTGCGATGCGAATCAGTGATTCGAGTGATTCGCGCACTGAGATGTCATCGTCCACCACGAACACGATTGGTGTGTCGCGCGTGAGGGATCGTGATTCGTGAAAAGATGTGGCCGCGGAATTCATATCACATCTCCTTGAAGTTAGATCGCTCAGTGCACCCGAAATGCGATATTGAGCGCTTCAAATAGCGCGGTATCGCTGAACGGTTTGAATAGGCACTCAACGGCACCCTGCTCGAGCAGGCGTGTACGGACGGTCTCGTCTGTCAGAGCAGTGATGAAGATGATCGGAATCTCGTGCCCGCGAAGCGTCAACTCATGTTGCAGATCCGGTCCGGTCATGCCGGGCATCGCGATGTCGAGGATCAGAGACCTGGTCTCAGCGACGCAATCGGACGCCAGGAACTCTTCTGCCGACGAGAACGCCCGGACCGAATAGCCCAACTCTTTCAAAAGGTCGGGTAGCGACTCGCGCATGGATTCGTCGTCATCGACCACCGACACGAGCGCACGTTTGATCTTCACGGTCACAGACTCCTCTCGTGACGTTCCTCCGCGTTCTTCCCAGCGGATGTCCGGATAACGCCAAAATTGCGGGCGCCGGTCAGACTGGTCGTGATGTCCCGGGGTCCGCAGGGGATGGAAAAAGAGAACGTGGCTCCCGGACCTTCATTCGGTGCTGCCCATAGGCGGCCTTTGTGACTCTCGACAATGGAGCGACTGACCCACAGGCCGATTCCCATACCGCCGCTCTTTGTGGTGTAGAAGGCATCGAATAGCCGCTCGGCCCCTTGAGGTTCGAAACCGATCCCTATATCCCGCACGCTCAGTCGCACACGATCCTCCCCGTCTCGTTCGGTTCTGATCACCAACTGCCTCGGACGATCATCGACACCGCTCATCGCATCTGATGCGTTGAGCAATAGGTTTAGGATGACCTGCTGCAGCTGAACCTGATCGCCCTGAGCCGGTGGTAGTTCACCGGCAAACTCCGTCCGCACAAGCACCTTGTTTCTCTCAAGCTCGCTCAGCGATAGCGCGATGACCTCCCGTGTTGCCTCGTTCAGGTCCAGTGATTCGCACGCGGTGCCTTTCTTGCAAAAAAGCGTACGCAACCGCTTTATTACCTCCGACGCCCGCTCCGCATCGCGAATCATGCGCCTCGCGGTTTCCCGCGCGCCCTCGACGTCAGGAGGATCTACGGCGAGCATCCGGCGGCACGTGCCGGCGTTCGTGACGATTCCCGCCAGGGGCTGGTTAACCTCATGCGCAATCGTTGCGGTTAGTACTCCAAGGCTCGTAACCCTCGCCGCCCGCGCGAGTTCGGCCCGCAGTTTGGCAAGTGTCTCCTCCGTGTGTCGACGGTGTGTTACATCCTGGACTGCGCCGATATATTCCAATTGGCCTTCTTGATCGCGAGTTTGGTGGGCAACGACGCGCAGGTACTTGACCGAATTGTCGGGCAGGCGTATTCGGTGCTCGAACTCGAAGTCATTCGCCCCATTTCGCGCACGTTCGATCATTTCATGGAATGACGCGAGATCTTCGGAATGAATGCGGGCGCCGATCAGCTCAAGTGTCAACGGCACATCTGTCGCGTCAAGCTCGAAGAGCTGACAGAGCTCTTTTGACCAACTGATTTCGTCCGTCTCCGGGCGCCAGGAAAAGCAGCACGTTGAACTGAGTTGTTGCGTTCTTTCGAGAAGCGCCGCACTTCGTTTGAGCGCTTCGTCGCCGCGCATTCGCTCAATGGCAGCGCTCGCAACGTAGGTGAACTGCGCGATGAGTGCGGAGTGACAACGGCGCAGGTCGGGGTTGCTGTCGCGCTGATAGACGGCAAAGATTCCGAGCGGCTCCCCGGTTAGCGATAGAATCGGCGAAACCTCATGCAATCTGAGGCCAGGCGCAGCGGCTGGAATCGCAAGCTGCTTCATATAACTCGCGGGCAATCCAGACCCACCGGCGTCTCGCACTCTCGCACCGGTGCGGTCAAGAAGAAGGACACTGCTGGAGCATCCCTTGACGCTGGCGTCGAAGAGCTGACACAAGGCGGCGAGAACGACGGCCAGTGGGCGTCCCTGCCGAATCAGTCCGCCGACCATGGCATTGACTTCGGCGATGCCGAACCCCACCCGCGTTGCTGCCCGGTCCTCTAGCGCGGCGCTACCTCTGGGTTCGCGATGATGTGGCGGCAGCAAACCGACACGGCGCTCCGATGAACCGCTACAGTCGGCGGCTTCATGGCAGATTTGCGGCTCTGCGTTCAAACCAGCTCAGTTCTCAGTTATCAATTTCAAAGATACTCTCCAGCACGACACAGACGCCTACCGGGAGACTCGCCATGCCGAAGACCAGGCGGGTCGAAGTCTTGTCGGCCCCGAATACATTGACCAGTAATTCCGATGCCGCGTCCGCAACTTTCGGATGCTCACGGAACTCGGGAGTCGTGGCGAGTGCAATCCCGAGACGGACTACGCGGGTCACTCTGTCCAGCGACCCCAAACGCTCCTTGGCGAGTGCAAGAGCGTTCAACGCGGCCAGGCGGGTCGCGCGCCGTCCGTCTTCGACGCTCAACTCAGCTCCGAGGCGGCCCAAGAACTTGGGAACTCCTCCCTCTACCGGCAGCGTGCCGCTCAAGAACAGCAAGTTCCCGGTTTGGACCGCTTCAACATACGCGCCGAGCGGAGCCGGTGGACGAGGCAGGTTTATACCAAGGTCTTTCAGCCGCTGTTCGGCACCGGCGCTTGTTGTGTTGGCGGACATTAGCGGCTCTCCCCGTAGCTGCCCTTCATCTGCGATCACATCACCACCGGCCCAGATGCGCGCCGCCGTCCACGTGCAGCACCTCGCCGGTGATCTGGCTCGCCTCGGTGAGATAGAACACGGCCTCTGCGATGTCCTTGGCTGCCGAAATCTGTCCGAGCGGTGACAGTGTGCGCAGGAACTCCTTGGGATTGTTCTTGTGCAAGGGGGTATCCACGACGCCTGGAGCCACCACGTTCACGCGAATGCCCTGCGGCGCGTATTCCATCGCGAGACTGCGGGATATCGCGTCGATACCGCCCTTGGTGATCATTGGAACGGATGCGGTCAAAGCTGCAATCGGATTGTCAACGATAGAGCTCGTGATGCTCACCACACTGCCGCCGCGTTTTTTCGAGAGCATCTGTTTCACGGCCAATTGCGTCGTATGGATGAAGCCATCCAAGTTGGTGGACGATAGCGCGCGGAAATCCTCGGGCGTGTACTCGGTGAACGGCTTCGCAAAGAAGATGCCCGCGTTGTTCACCAGCGCATCGACCGAGCCGAATTGCCTTATCGCCGTACCAACGATCATCTCGGCTGTCGATGCCAGACCGATGTCGCCGTCCACAAGGGCCAGCTTGTCCGAGCGCTTCAGCTCGTTCTTTTGACTGATTTTGCGCGAGTTACCCACGACGTTGTAGCCGCGATCGAGGAATAGGTTGGCAACGGCGGCACCGATTCCCTGAGAGGCTCCCGTCACAATGATGGTCTTCTGTTTCGTAGTCATATGAATATTCCGCCTTTAGGCTGTGGCTGTCGGTACTGATTTTTCAATCAGCCGTCTGTTGCGGCATATTCTCGGGCTGCGCGCCGTGATTGATTAGATGGGAAAGTCTGGAATCTAATTTCCAAAAATGGCAGAGTGACCCCGTGGTGAATCTCGACGACATCCTGATATTCGTCAAAATCGCTCAGTTCGAGAGCATCAGCCGGGCAGCGCGGTCGTTGGCCATGCCGACCTCGACGGTGAGCCGGCGGCTATCGGTGCTGGAATCGAAGCTGGGCGTGTCATTGCTGAGGCGCACAACGCGACGCGTGACTCTGACTGCGCAGGGACGTGAGTACTTCAATCAGTGCCGGGAGCCGCTGACCCTCCTGGAAGAAGCTGAGCGAGTTCTGACCCAAGGACAGAAGACGCCCGAAGGTATGTTGAGGATCTCCGTTCCAGTCATTCTGGGTCAGGAGCCTTTTCTGGACTTCCTCTCAGGGTTCCTGAAAACCCAGCCGCGGATCCGAATCGATCTCTTCATCACGAATCTCTTCCTCGATCTGGTTGCGGAAAATATTGACGTCGCAATCCGCTTCGGAGAGTTGGAGGACTCGAGCGTGGTCGCAACTCGCATAGGTAAGAGCATTCGCTATGTCGTGGCAACCGCCGAATACCTGAAAGGCCGAAAGCCGCCTGTCGAGCCTGCGGATCTCAAGCTGCATGACTGTGTGATGCTCAACGCCAGGAACAACGAGACCGACTGGGACTTGGTCTACGGTAGAAAAAAGGCACGCATCCGTGTCTCAGGGCCGATATCGAGTCGCGACTTCAATTCGGTCAGCAGCTTCGTGCATCGGGGTCACGGGATCGGACTACTGCCGTCAACGTACTGCGAGGAAGCCCTTGCGAGCGGTGGACTCATACGGCTGCTACCGAAGTGGGCTTCCCCGCAAATCCCCGTTTTCGCGGTGTACTCGAATCGGAAATTCCTGCCTTTGAGAATGAACGTCTTCCTGGAGGCGCTGGCGGCCTGGAGGAGTCCGCTTTGGATCAAGGATTGAAGGGTTTGGCGAAAATATTTTAAACCGACGTAGTAGCGGCTGGTCCCAGTTCGCCGAGGACGGTCGGTATCAATTCCGAGACGGTGGGATGGATATGTACGGTGTTTTGTAGAGTGGTATACGGAACTTTCGCGGCCATGACGTCGATGATCGAGTGAATCGCCTCATCAGCGCCGACGCCCAGGATCGAGGCGCCCAGAATCAAGTTGGATCGCGCGTCGACCACAACCTTCATCAGACCTCGGGTTTCGCCTTTTTCGACGGCCCTCGCGACCTTTGTCATCGGGCGACTGCCGATACGAATCGCGTGGCCTTGGGCAAGGGCGTCGCGTTCGGTTAGTCCGACCCGGCCTAGCGGCGGATCCACAAACAGGGCATAGCAGGGGATTCGATCACTCAAGCGCCGCCTTAGGTTCCCTTCGAATAGGTTGGCGGCGACAATTTCATAGTCATTATATGCGGTATGGGTGAACGCGCCCTTGCCGTTGCAGTCGCCCAGAGCCCAGACGCCGGGGACATTGGTGCGTAGTTCATCGTCGACCTTGATATACCCGGCGTGATCTGTCTCCACGCCGGCCCTTTCAAGGCCCAAGTCGTCGGTGTTGGGCATTCGCCCCACCGCAATGAGTACATGAGAACCTGTGATTTGCGGAGAACCCTCCAAACACCGCACGTTAGCGGTCACCGACCCGGCATGCTGGGCGAGTTCAATGCATTCGGCCCCAAGTCGTATCTGAATACCCTCTGCTTCGAGTGCGCTTTGGATCGCGGCGGCCACTTCCAAATCTTCGTGGGACAAAAGACGAGGCTGTTTCTCGATCACGGTGACATCGCTGCCAAATCGTCGATACATTTGCGCGAATTCAAGGCCGACGTAACTCCCGCCAACGATAACCAGATGCGCCGGCAGCTCCTCGAGCTCGAGAAGCGATGTGCTTGTCAAGGACGCGACATTGTCCATGCCGGGGAAGGCGGGAATTCGCGGTCGACCGCCTACGTTGATAAAGATCTGTTCAGACGTTAGTACCTGCCCGTCGACACTGACCGATCGCGCAGATTCGAATCTTGCGTGACCTTGGTAGACCGTACAGTTCTGCATGCCGCGGATCCAACTCTCCAAGCCGGCCTTGGACGCATCTACTACCCGCTTCTTCCGAGCCTGAACAGCGCGCATGTTGACTGCGACGCTGGCCGTAGGCAGCTCAATTCCGTAGCAGTTCGCGCGGCGCGCATCGTAGGCAATGCGCGCGCTCGCGATGAGTGTTTTGGTCGGAGTGCAGCCGGCGTTAATGCACGTGCCACCAAAGAGATGGCGTTCAATGATCGCGACCGACTTGCCGGCGCCGGCAAAGCGCGCCGCCAGGAAAGGTCCGGCCTGGCCGGCGCCGATAACAATGGCATCGTATTTGCGGTTCATCAAAGTGATGATCCCAGTGTGGAGCGGGGTGGCGATGATCCTATTTGAGCGTTGATAAGTCCAATCGCCTCGCGGCCTTAGTGGGTGCGGCGGATTTCGCGCACGCCGCGGCCGAGCCTGCGGCGCAGCAGCGCTCGCAGAGTCACGCCTTCCGCATAGCCTACTTCGGCGGCGATCTGGTCGACGCTCGCGTGGCCGCTCCTAAGAAGGTGCACCGCGCGCTCGATTCGCAGTTCCTGGAAGAAGGCGAGCGGCGATTTGCCCAGCACGCTTTGCATCCGGCGCGCCAAGGTGCGCTTGCTGGTGGCCAACGCCTTCGCGGCCCAAGAGTGACCCATGAGCGCAGCGGCCACCGCAGATAACGCGCCCGTCCGCGCTACTACGAAAGTATCGCCGATACGAAAGTATCACCGATACGAACGTCCAATTGTTTCGCATCCCCAACTTCTGATGTGATCGCATGGAGCGCAACTTGGCAACCCGCAATCAATCAAGGAATACTGCAATGACTATTTTTGAAGTGGCCCGCACTTGTGCAAGACGCATGGCGAAGTCCTCAATGTGTGCATCACTTCTGCTGGCTTGCGCAGCGGCCACCGCAGACAACGCGCCCGTCCCGACGCAAATCGTCGATTTGGCGAACAAAGTGGACGGCGTGCATCCGGGGTTTCGCGCCTTTCATGCGAAAGGCGTCGTGGTGGAGGGCACTTTCAAAGGCTCGGCTGAAGCTGCCCAACTCAGCCGCGCGATACTATTCAACGGCAGCACAATTCCGGTGACGGCGCGCTTCTCCGATGGTAGTGGGATGCCGACTGTGCCCGACGGCGCGCCCGCGATGCCCCGCGGCATTGCCATCAAATACCACCTGCCAGGCGGAGCCATCACCGACATGGTGACCAACTCGTTCAGGTTCTTCCCGGTAGGGACCGGAGAGGACTTTCGTGATCTGCTGCAGGCCATCGTCGCGAGTCCACCCGATGCTCCAAAGCCGACGAAACTGGAACAGTTCTTCGCCAGCCATCCGAATGCGCCGAAGGCGATCGGTTCGCTACCAATTCCAGACAGCTTTGCCGACGAGGAGTACCACGGCATCGACGCTTTCATCTTCGTCAACAAGAGCGGTCAGAGGCAGGCGGTGCGCTACCTGATCGTGCCGCAAAAGCTGGTGCACATCACGCCCGAAGAGGCAGCCAAGCAGTCACCTGACTACCTGTTCGACGACCTGGCCAAGCGGATCGCGCAAAAGCCGCTGGTTTTTCACTTGAAGGCGCAATTGGCTGAGCCCGGCGATCAGACCAAGGATGCGAGCCAGCCTTGGCCAGATGACCGCAAGGTCGTCGATCTCGGCGTGCTGACGCTGACTAAAGTGGTGCCCAACAGCGCGGAGGCGGAGAAGAAGCTGCTGTTCGTGCCCACGAACCTCACAGCCGGTATCGAGCTTTCCGACGATCCGCTGCCGGCCGTGCGCGCCGCCGCCTATGGCGTCTCGTTCGGGCGGCGCAGCCAGTAGACACTGGGAGTCAACCATGATCAAGCATGCATTGTTTGTCCGCCTCGAAGCCAAGCCCGGCAAGGAGAAATCACATGAATGACACAGCCACCAAACAACAGAAATCCGACGCCGGCGTAACGAGAGTCACCCTGAACCTCGAGGTTCAGGTCATCCCCGTGTCCTCGGTCGAGCGATCGAAGGAGTTCTACCAACGCTTGGGTTGGAGACTCGACGATGATGTCGCCCCGACAAAGGACGTCCGCATCGTCCAGTTCACGCCGCCGGGCTCAGGGTGCTCGGTCACCTTCGGCAAGGGAATAACTGCGGCAGCGCCTGGCTCGGCCGTGGGGACGCTGGTTGTCTCCGACATCAAAGCGGCCCATGACGAACTGGTCCGTCGCGGCATCGCAGTAAGTGAGATGTGGCACGGCGCGCCGTTCCCGCTGGAGGCACGCCTTCCCGGCCCCGACCCCAAGCGCACGAGCTACGGGTCGTTCTGCGCCTTCAGTGATCCCGACAGCAATGCGTGGCTGGTCCAGGAGGTCACAACGAGGCACCCCGGCCGCACCTGATAGGGTATTCGCTTCGACGGCCCGCCTGCTCCGTTACACGACGCGGAGCAGGCTGGGGCGCAGATAAAGATATTGCGGGGAATATTGACTCATCATCCCGTCAAGCCCGCGACAGCTGCCTGTGCGACCTCTACGTCTTGTTTGACACTGCCGCCGCTTGCTCCAACAGCCCCGATCACCACGCCATCGCGTTTGACAGGAATGCCTCCGCCAAAAATTACGACCCTGGAGTCATTGGTCGTGTTGAGTCCGAAGCCCTGCTGGCCGCTTTGTGTGATACGCGAGAGATCGTCAGTCGAGGCGTCAAATGCCCGCGCGGTCCAGGCCTTGTTGATTGCGATATCCACGCTGCCGAGCCACGCCCCGTCCATACGCACGTGTGCTAAGAGGCCTCCGCAGGCGTCAGCCACTGCGATGTTGTATGGGATTCCCATTTCGATCGCCTTACGTTCACCCGCTGCTATGATTCGTCGTGCGTCGGCGAGGTCCAAGGACAAGAGTGGTCTGGTCATGTAAATCTCCTGGTTTAGCTTCACAGGCGGTATGGAAGCACAGGAATCAGAGTTGCTCGATTGAACGATGGTATTGATCGGCGTCACGTCATGCATGGACCTGACGCGATACCAAGGTATCGATACCAACGTGCAATAGCGGCATCGCCGCGCGGACTTGAGACTGCAAACTTTCCACCTGCTGTTGCAATAGGAGATTCCGATGAACGCGACAACGAAGACGACGCCGGCAAAGCAGATACGAGTCAGTAAGGCTTCACCGGCGTATTGGCGAGTCACATTCGATAATCCGCCCTTGAATCTGATGGGTCCCGAATTCGTTGTGGAGTTTGGCGAGATCGTAACGGCTATCGAGACCGACGAGCACCTCAGAGTCGTGGTCTTCGATAGCGCGGTCGAGGGCTTCTTTCTGAACCATAGCGATTTCACGGTCAAACTCGAGGAACTGACCAGCCTGCCCCAAGGACCTACGGGCTTGGAATCGTGGCCGGACATACTCGTGCGGATTACCCACGCCCCTGTCGTATCAATCGCGAAAATTCGAGGACGGGCCACGGGAAATGGAAGTGAAATCGCGTTGGCTTGCGACATGACGTTCGCCAGTCGGGAGAAAGCTGTGCTGTCGCAGTGGGAGGTTGGCGTCGGCATGGTCGCCGGCGGTGGGCCCATGGCGCGCTTGCCGCGGCTGATAGGCAGGTCGCGTGCACTGGAAGTGCTCATAAGTTCCGACGACATCCGCGCTGACCTGGCTGAAGCCTATGGCTACGTGAACAGGTCTCTACCAGATGCCGAACTGGATGCATTTGTCGACGCGTTGGCAACGCGCATAAGTTCATTCGACAAATGGGCGATCTCCAACACGAAGCGCTTGGTGAACGCCGCAAGCTTGCCGCCGGAAGTCGAAATGTCTGCTGGCTGGGATGCCTGCATCGCCTCCGTTGCGCGCCCGGCAACGCAGGCCAGGATCAAAGCCTTCATGGATCTCGGATTTCATAAACCGGGAGATGCGGAAAACCGCATCGGTCACTACCTGGAAAAACTGAACCGCTGAGTTAGCTGCTCGATCAGATAGTCGCGAAGGACTTCGACGCGCTTTGGCAACGGCCCCTCGGGCGGGGTCACCCAGTAGACAGCGCCGAGTGGAATAGACCAATCAGGCAATACGCGCTCGAGCCGATTGGACTCGAGTGCCTCGCGTATGAAAAATTCCGGCAATATCCCGAGGCCGGTGCCCGCAATCAGTGCCGGCATCATTGCATCGCCATTGTTCACACGAAGCGGACCCGAGGGCCGCACGCTGGCGGATTTACTGCCCTTTCTGAAGCGCCAAACCTCGCTAGTCATGGTGTAGCTGTAGCTAATGCAGCGGTGCTCTGTGAGGTGGAGCGGGTGTTTCGGTCGGCCATGTTTGTCTAGGTAAGCGGGCGAGCCCACAAGGTAGCGTGATATTTCACTGAGCCGCTGCACAGCGAGTGAGGCCCCAGGCTGGACGGCGATGCGGATTGCGGCGTCGAAACCTTCCCCGATTACATCTGTCATCGCGTCGCTTAAATGAAGATCGATCGATATCTCGGGGAAGGCGGCAAGAAAGTCCGGCAGCAGCGGAGCCACTTGCAACGTGCCAAAGGACATGGGAGCCGCGAGACGCACCAATCCCCGTGGGGTTCGAGCCTGAGCCCGAGTCACGTCCTCGGCTGCCTCACCCTCGGCAAGGATCTGGGCAGCGCGACCGACCAGCTGTCGTCCGGCATCCGTGAGCTCAAAGCGGCGCGCGGTGCGGATGATCAGCCGCGCACCGAGTCGTGACTCGATCCTGCTAATCGCCTTTGACACCGTCGCCTTCGAAAGCCGCAAATCCGCGGCGGCGGCGGCAAAGGAGCGACCCTCCGCAACCTTCGCGAAGATGGCAAGCCCTTCAAGATCCGGCAGTCTGGTCATGATTATAAATTTGGAAACTTTGGGTTTCGATAGTTTATATTTCGAAATCGAGCCGCTGTCCATAAAATCGGTTGGCAAGGAGATCGTGATTACTGCGCCAATTTGTGAGAGAAGAAAATCATGTCGAAAGTTTTAGTGCTTTATTATTCGTCATACGGCCACATCGAAGCGATGGCGGCTGCCGTCGCCGAGGGAGCCCGGGAAGCGGGCGCGCGGGTCGACATCAAACGTGTTCCCGAACTCGTATCCGACAAGGTCGCGCGCGAATCGCACTACAAGGTTGATCAGGCTGCGCCAGTCGCGAAGATCGACGACCTTGCCGCTTACGACGCCATCATTATTGGTGCCGGCACCCGGTTCGGACGACTGTCGTCGCAAATGGCCAATTTCCTGGACCAGGCCGGTGGCCTTTGGGCGCGCGGAGCGTTGCACGGAAAGGTCGGCGGGGCATTCACCTCGAGCGCCACGCAACATGGTGGACAGGAAACGACGCTGTTCTCGATCATCACCAATCTGTTGCACTTCGGCATGGTGGTCGTCGGCCTCGACTATGGCCATGCGGGTCAGATGACCCTTGACGAGATTACCGGCGGATCTCCGTACGGTGCCACGACGATTACCGGTGGTGATGGCTCGCGAATGCCTTCCGCGAACGAGCTGGTCGGAGCGCGCTACCAAGGCCGCAAGATTGCGGAGATCGCGAACAAGCTGTACGGCTGATGCCGATGCTCGCCTGCAAAAGCGGTCAAAACAATCGCAAGCGTGGGTAAGACGCAAGTCGCGCTGCGCGCTAGCTTTGCTCTCTTATCCTAACGAACAATTTTTTCGTTGGAGACGTATCGGAGGTTCACATGAAAATCGGTGTGAGCGGCGCCAGCGGCCATTTGGGCGGAGCCGTCGTTTCGGAACTGCTGCGGCGTGCCGACGGGCACGAGGTAGTGGCTATCACGCGCACGCCCGAAGCCGTCTTAGGATCGGCTCAGGGACGATTGGGGGACTACAATCGTCCCGAGAGCCTTGCGAAGGCCTATGCGGGTCTCGATCGTCTGCTCATCATCACCACCCTCGATCCGGAACCGGGAAAGCGCGGGGCGCAGAACGTCGCCGCCATCGATGCGGCCGTGAAGGCGGGCGTCAAGCACATTGTCTTCATGTCGGCCGTGGGCACGCGGCAGGAAGAGGAACCGGCGCGCGGCGCCTCCTACTGGCGGGGCGAGCAGCATCTTATCGCCACGGCACCGGCCTGGACCATCCTGCGTATGAACTTCTATGCCGAAGCTTTCGTGCAGCTGGCACAGGCGTCGCTGAAACAGGGCGTGCTGACCGGACTGGCCGAGAACCGGGCTGCTTTCGTTGCGCGCGGTGACGTGGCGGCCTCCGCCGCGGGAATCTTGATCGGCGACGGCCATGCAGGCGCGATCTACAACGCCACCGGGCCCGAGCGCCTGTCCGGTGCGGAACGCGCCGGCGTCATCGCCGACATTACCGGCCGGCCGCTCGCGTTCCGTGTCATCACGGAAGAGCAACTGCGCGCCGGACTGACGCAGGCGGGTCTACCGGCGGGGGCCGTCAACATCGTGGTCGGCATCCAGGCGAGCTTCGCGGCCGGCGCGTTCGACATTGTGACCGGTGACGTCGAGCGCCTTGGCGGCCGGCCGCCCAAGCCTCTCCGCGACGTACTTGCTGAGGCGCTGAAATCTCCTTCGACCTGACGGCCTGCGCTGCGTCGAATTATCTATCCCTAAATGAGATGGATAACATCGAATAATGCAGGCTTCAAAGATGCATCGCGGGGGCGTACTTTCCCCACCGACAAACCACTCACTGGAGAACTGCCATGCCAAACACCAAAAAGCTCATCGCCGTCGTCGGCGCAACCGGTCTTCAGGGCGGCTCCGTCGTGCGCGCGCTGCAAGCCAGCGGTCAATTCAAGGTACGCGCGTTGACACGCAATCCGGACAAGCATCCGAAGTTGGCTGACGAAGTCGTGCTGGCGGATCTGAATCGTCCGGAAACACTCAAAGCGGCGTTTGCCGGGGCGCACGGGGTTTTTCTGGTAACCAATGCCTGGGAACCGGGCACGGACGAGCGCAAGCAAGTACTCACGGCCGTTCACGCGGCGAAAGATGCCGGCGTTCAGCACTTCATCTGGTCGACGCTGCCGAACGTGGAGACGATCAGCCGCGGCAAGCTCGGTGTCGCGCACTTCACGGACAAAGCAAAGAGCGACCGCATCGTGAGCGAGGCTGGATTCGCGCATCACACATTCGTGATCGCGCCGTTTTTCTATCAAAATCTGCTCGGCGTAATGGCGCCGCAGAAGCAAGCGGATGGGGCCTTGGGTTGGGCGCTGCCGCTCGATCCGGAGAAGCGCGCCATTCACATGGGCGACATCACCGAACTCGGCCCCATCGTGGTCGGTGCATTCGCGCAGCCGCAACTCGCTGGGCACGGTGAACATTTGCCGCTGGTTGGCGATTTCCTGAGCTTCAACGAGATCATCGCCACGCTGAATCGACAGGGACACCAGTTCTCGTTCAAGCAAGTCCCGCAAGAGGTCTTTGCCGGCTGGTTCCCAGGCGCCAAGGAAATCGCGGAGATGCTCGCCTACTTCGAGGCCCACACCTACCTCGGTGCGGATTCTCGCGACGCAATTACGCTGGCCAACAAAGTCGCCGGCCGACAGCCGACGAAGTTTGCCGATTGGGCTCGGGCGAACTTCGCGATCCCGGCAGCAGCCTGAAAACAGGACGGTCTATGCCGGTTAATTCGAATTGGGCCTCGAGGAGCGCAACGCAGCGACCGTCGGGACTTCGACTGGCGTGGCATCGTTACCCCAGCTGCTTCGAATAAAACTGACGATATCGGCCGCGTCCTGATCGGTGAGGCGCCATGCAAAGGCCAGCATCGAAAATTGCGCCGGAGTGGCCGGCGTTCTAGAGCGGGCGTGCCTGGGTTTGCGACAATCCGCAGCTGTCAGGGTTCCGCTTCCGTTTCCCACAGATCTTCCCATTGTTGTCGACCAGTAGGGCTCTCGTAAGGTGCACCGGCAAATTCCGCAAATCGGTGCTCCATGAAATCACCCACGGTGTGGATGGCTATCCGCACCTGACGTAGAAGAGCGACAAAAAAAGCTGCCATGAATTGCACCGCCCGGCGATTGTCGATGGCAATCGAATTCACGGCTGGGACGATGATCGTACTCACTGCGCGTCGCTCAATTCTGGTGGACTCGATTCGTACAATTCAGTCGCGTTCGCGGGCAGATCTTCGGAGCTTTCGGGTCTGCCAGGCGTTTCTAGAATCGCGGGCGAATCGTGAACGCTTACTTGCGAAAGTTCCAAAGCCAGTTTGACCAGGCCAAGACAAACTACGAAAACGAAGCCGAAGACTATGATCAGCGAAGTCAAAAAATGCATGTTCTACCCTCGGTGCAAATGCGCCTGGGCCTCGATCACATTTAACGCACGCATGAGTCGCTCCAACATCGATGTGCTCGCTATCGGACGCGGTCACGTCCTGCAGTGTGCGCGACCGCCATGCATTGGCCAGCCCCCTTACGGGGGAACTTAAGCAGCGGTGGCGAAGAACCAAGGTCAACTGCGCACCAATCGTCTGAACTTCGATCTAGAGTGCACGCCGTCGAGCGCGCAGGCTTGGTGCACCCGGAGTGAACATGACCGATGCCCGTTCTCCAAGCGAACGCCTATTTGTGCTCGACCTGAGCGGCGGCCGCGTCTTTTCACTCAACCCCGATGGCTCGGACTCCAAGACCCTGGTGACGGGATGCCGGCTTCCCGATAGCCTCGCGGTCGATTTGGCGGCGGGCTACATCTACTGGACCAACATGGGTGTTCCGCACAAGAATGATGGCTCGATCGAACGCGCGGATCTCGACGGCTGCAATCGTCGAAGCATAATTCCGGAAGGCGGCACGTTCACGCCAAAGCAACTCCATCTCGAGAAGAAGAGTGGCAAGCTCTACTGGTCGGACCGCGAGGGCATGCGCGTGATGCGCGCCAACCTCGATGGCTCGCAGGTCGAGACACTCATCCAGACGGGCGAGGGGGAAGGCGATCGCCACAATCCATCGAACTGGTGTGTCGGGGTTGCCGTCGATCCGATTCGTGGCCAGATGTACTGGACCCAGAAGGGTGCCGACGACTCCGGGCACGGGCGCATCTTTCGTGCGAGCATCGATATGCCCCGCGGCCAAGCACCGACGAACCGGCTCGACGCGGAGGTATTGTTCGAAGGGCTGCCTGAGCCGGTCGATCTGGAGTTCGACCTCGAGCACCGCGTCCTCTACTGGACCGATCGGGGCGATCCTCCGCGCGGCAACACCGTGAGCCGCACGCCGATCGACGGCCGGCTCAATGGGGAAATCGTGCTCGGCCACTTGATGGAGGGCATTGGCCTCGCACTGGATGTGCGAGGCGATCGGATGTTCGTCACCGATCTCGCCGGCTCGATCTACTCCGCACACCTGAATGGATCGGAAAGACGCGCCATCGCAGTGGCTCAGGGAAGTCTCTCGGGCATTGCCTACACCGACGCGTCATAGAATGCCGAGCGCCCGCGCTCGAGCCATCGCACGGGTGCGGTTGTTGACATTAAGCTTGCTGTAGACATTGTGGAGGTGCCACTTGAGGGTGCCTTCAGAGACAAAAATCGCTTCGGCGAGTTGCTTGTTGCTGAGACCCGTCTCCAGGCGCTTCAGGATCGACAGCTCTCGCTTCGTCAGCTCTTCGCCCATGCTAATCGCGGCGCCACCCTGAACGTCAGGTGTGTACATCGCGCGTTGCAGGCGACGCACCAGAGGCGCAGCCTCGGAGCCGCGCAGTTGTTCCATGTCGAGTCGTTCGATCAGTGCGCCCAGTTCGCGGCCTTCATCAAGGAACACGCGGACATAATTTCTAGGAGCCGCGATGATGAGCGCGCGACGCACGTCCGCCAAGGCGTTCGCCCAGTCCCCATCCTCTTTTTTGGCCAGGGCGCGCAGGATTAACAATTCCACCGTGCGGTGCGCGAGTCCGCGGTGTTGGCTGTTTTCGAGCGCAGCGTCCAGCGCCTCGACGACAACTCGCGGCGATTGCTTGAGCAGGTAACGCGAGGCTGCGCGCAATGCCTTGTCGGAACTCAGCGGTGAGGCGCAATCGCGCGGCGGCAGCTCGTGGAAATCGAAGCGCGTCGCCACGACCCTGGCCTCCTCTTGAAGTCCAGCGCGCGCCAGATTACGGCACTCTTCGGCCGCCAATGACAGCGTCACGCGCCGCCAGCCGCGCTGTTCACCAAGTTCCTGTCCCTCTCTCAGCATCGCGAGTGCGCCGCTCTCATCGCGTCGCTGGTGCTGGATGCGGGCCTGCGTCAAGTGGGCGACGATCACCGCGTCAGCATGGGCATACTCGTTCACGCTGCTCGAGGCCAGTTCGAGATGCGCGAGAGCCTGTTCGACCTCGTCGAACTCGTAAGAGATGCCCGCAAGGAGCGTGTGAAGCAGGCTGGTCTGTCCGGGATGTCCATGGAGTCTTCGCTCAACGAGTTCAAGTCCGCGCGTGCACGCGAGCCTCGAGTCGAAGTAACTGCCGCGTTTGAGGTGCAGCACGGCCTCGAGGTAGGCGGTCCAGCTCAGCGCATAATAGCCTTCGCTTTGCTCGAGCCACTGGCGCGTCTGGGCAATCATCTCCAGCCCCTCATCGATGTGGCCACGCGTCTTGTGTCCATAACTCAGGACGTTACCCATCACGCCCTTACGCCTTAGGGACGCCTCTGGCCAGCGTGCGAGCCACGCTGCGGCCAATTCACCGCCTCGCAATCCGTCATCGCGCAACGCGACAGACATGGCGACCTGCAGTTCGACCGCACAACGCAACTCGTCGATCCTGTCGGCATCGAGATGGGCCTGTGCCTCGAGATTCTTCAGCAGCAGCTGCAGACGGTAGATCTGCGCTTCATATTCCTGATATCGGTGGTAGAACGAAAGCGCAAAGGCGTACTGGATACGGATGACCGGGTAACGGTCGACGCAAGCCTCGGGAAGGGCGTTCATCCAGCGCAGGATTGTCTGGTGGTACCCGCGGCGAAAGACGAGTTCCTCAACACTGTCGGCCACCCAATGTGTGGCCTGATCCCACTCCTGAGCCCGGATCATGTAATTCACAGCTTCTTCAACATGGGCGTTGGCGTGGAACCACTTTGCTCCCCGCACGAGGCACTCCCTGGCTTGCGCAGGTGCTGTTCGGCGATAGGTCGCCCGGAAAAATTCACCGACCAGATGATGAAAGCGCACCCACTCCCAGGATCGGTCCAGCGGAATCAGAAAGAGGTTGCGCGTCCGCAGACCCAGCAACGCCGCCTCGGCGTCATTGGCATCTGTGACGGCTTGAGCGAGCGGTGCGCAGATGCGATCGAACATCGAGATGCGCAACACGGTGTCGCGAGTTCGTTCGTCCATCTGCAACAAGACCATGTCGCACAGATAGTCCACCACGCTGGTGTCTGTGCCGGCGAACTGCTGGATGAACGCTGTAGGTTCGCTCGACCCGGCGAGCACCAGCGCCGCGAGTTCGAGCGCCGCCGGCCAGCCTTCGGTTTTGGTGAGCAAGGTCTGCAGATCCAGCGCCGGCAGGTCTCGCCCGAGGCGGCTTTTATAGAACTGCGCGGCCTCTGCGGCGTCAAATTGCAGCTGCTCGGCTCCCAGCTCGAGCAACTGGCTCCGTACCCGAAGACCGCTTAGGCGAAGGCCGGGATCCTGGCGAGTGCCGATGACATACTGCAGGCATCGAGGCGCATAGTTGATCAACCAATCGAGAATACCGCGAACCTCGGGCCCCTCGACGAGTTGCAGGTCATCCAGGAACAGCACGATGCGGTGTTGGACCTGCGCGAGGTCGCCTACAACCGCTTCCAGCACGGACTTTGAGCCGCTGGTGAAGTCGGCGATGAGGTCTTCCGCGACGTCCTTGCCGATGTGGGCACTGGCCTTATGGAGTGCTGCAATCAAGTGACGTAAGAAGCGCGCCGCGTCATTGTCGTCTTCATCCAGAGACAGCCAGGCGCAAGACACGCCGCGCTCGTGGAGCCGTGCGTGCCACCGAGCCATGAGGGTGGACTTGCCGTATCCGGCAGGTGCGGCCACGACAACCACCGGAAAGATGCCGTCCAGCACGTCGCTGAACGAATCAAGCCTCGGCCGGGGCAAAGGCTTCCTCGTCCCCGTGGCGGGAAACAGCTTGCCCTGGATTATCGCGTGCTCGCGTCGTTTGCCGGCCATGCGCTGGAGTCGGTTCTCGGCGTCTAGTGATCCCGAGCTATCTAACCCCTAACTTCGGATGGGTGCAACACGAACCCCCCGTTGACCCGCCTTGGCAAGTCAACAGATGGCCGATAGCAACCAAACTACCTCAAATCCGGTAGTGCAGATGGCGGATCCTGAGGCGTCAAAGAATCAAGAAGGGCTTTCGCCGTTTTGAAGTCCTTGGCGTCAAATCCCTCGGAAAATCGATCGCACACCGTTAACAAGGCCGCTCTTGCGTCGTCGCGATGGCCAAGCTCGCGATGCAGGCGCGCCAGACTTGTTGCGGCCCGGAGTTCCCAAAAGAGAGCGCCCTGGCGATGACTTAAGGCCAGGGACCGGCGGAACAGTTCCTCGGCGTTAGCGGCGTCCCGTTTACGCGAGCGAAATAGCATCTCCCCTTTGATTCGCAGCGCCTCTGGCATCCACCACAATGCTTCATTCCGCTCCGTTCGCTGAAGCGCCTCGTCGGCCGCGGCCAGGGCTTCGTCAAGATCGCCCGCTGCAGCCAGTATTTCTGCCAGGCTGTCGAGAAAAACCGTATATAGACTCTCAAACTGCGCCTCTCGCAATCCCGCAAGACTGGCGTGCAGCTGCTTCAGCGCGCTCTGTGTCTCCCCCCGACTCGAGGCCAGCCGGCCTTCAAATCCGACAGCGCAGGCATATTGGCTCGTGAGGCCGTACTTTTCGCTATGCCTTTTAAGGAGTGCGGTCCATTGCTGTGCCGCTTCGAAGTCTCCAAGCGCGAGCGCGATGGGGCATGCCGACCAGGTTAGGGCCAAACACAACGAGTATGGATGGTCAACCGATCGCGCGTACTCCACGATATCCCGCACGGCCTGTGCAGCCTGATCGAGAAGGCCTCGAACGAATAGTACTTGTGCGGCAACGCAGCCCGCTTCGGCAGCGTAGTCCAATCCCATTCGCACGATGTGGGCTCGACGGACTTCGGGTGTAGTGATGCGATGCACTTTTTGTGCGTTGGACAATGCATCGGCATATTCGCCAAGAAAGAAATATGAAGTGCCGAGCAAGCAATGCGCTGTCCAATTCGGAAGTGGGTCGGAAATTTCCCTGGCGATAGCCTCAGCTCTTCGGCTAAGCGATAACGCTTCGTGAAACTGCTCCAAGCGGTGACAGAAAGTGGCAACACCTACCAGAGCCAACATCTGGTGGTCGATGTCGTGAAACATTTCGGCGAGTTCCCCGGCTCTCGCCAGGGCTGCACGCGCAGTGTCGCTTAATCCTCTTGTGAGCAGATCGGAAAAGCACAGTGCGTTCTGCAGCACCATTTCCTCAGACGTCGATCTTGCGCCGGCCTCATCGAGCTTATTCAGGGCTGCCTCAGTCCATCTTTTGCACTCGGTCAGCAGGGACATCTCGAGCCAGAAAGGTGCAGATGCGGCGGCGAGCGCGACCCCGGTCATTGCGTCTCCACCGTTACCGAGAGCCCACTTAAGTGCGGCACGAATGTTGTCGACTTCACAAATGCACGCCGCGTAGAGTTTGCCCGGGTCCGCGGCGGTAAAAGCCGAACTCGTTGCTTCAAGCAGCTGCCTATAATAATTTGCATGTCGACGCGCTATTCGCGCGCCTTCCCCAGCGCTCTTTAGCTTTTCAGCGGCGTAGGTTCGCGTCGTGTCAAGTAGGCGATAACGTGCCTGCATCTCAGCCAAATCGGCGGTTACGAGCGATTTTGCAACCAGGCTGGCAATGGCGTCGATGCTTGCTGCGCCATCCTGGTCATCACCCGGGGCCACGAAGCGCGCCGCTTCAAGGGTAAAGTTTCCGACAAATACCGAGAGCCGGCGAAATATTATTCGCTCGAATTCAGGCAATAGATCATAGCTCCAGTCGAGCGCTGCACCCAGTGTCTGATGCCTGGGCAGCGCTGTACGTCGGCCAGGCCAGAAGAGTTGAAAACGATCGTCGAGGAGCGTGGAGGTCCCGCCAATCCCATAGGCGTCTATCCGGGCCGCGGCGAGTTCGATCGCAAGCGGTATGCCGTCCAATTTGCGGCAGATGTTGGCAACTGCCGGCGCATCCGCATCGCAGAGGTTGAATCCGTTGGTGGCCATGCTGACACGTTCAACAAAAAGCTGTGCCGCGGGAAAGCTCAAAGCCTCTGCGGCCGTTAGGCCGGCATCGTCGGGCGGACTGGCCAAGGGAAACAGGCGATGGATTTGTTCGCCTTCCACTCGTAAGGACTCCCGGCTCGTCGCTAGAACATGGACATGCGGCGTACCCTGTATGAGTTGCTGGGCCAATTCAGAGGCTGTCTCGATCACATGTTCGCAACTATCGAAGACCAGCAAGATCCGCTTCTGTCCGAGAACCCTGACCAGACTGGAAGCAGAGTAGTTCGATTGAGCAGAAAGACCTAAGAGCGAGGCCAGGGTGCTCGAAACGAGCTGAGGATCGGTGAGAGGGCCGAGATCCACGAAACGAATCGCGCCGTCAAAGGCCGCAAGCAGTGCAGAGGCCACCGATATGGCAACGGATGTTTTACCTATGCCGCCCGGACCGACAATGGTGATAAAACGCCGGTTCAGCAGCTGTGCGGATATCGTTTCGATAGTCTCGTCCCGCCCCACCAACCGCGCCAGCTGACGAGGTAAATTGTGGGTCTTGTCCGGCGGGTAACTCTGCTCGGCCAGCGGGCCGATCGAATCCGATTGCAGGATCGGCGCCACGAAACAGTAGCCGCGGCCGGGGACGTTGGTGACATAGCGAGCACCCGTCTGCCCGTCACCTAAAGCTTTGCGCAGTACGCTTACATGGAATCGGAGGCTGCCTTCCGTGACGACTACATCGGGCCAGACATGCGCGACGAGTTCCTTTTTGCTGATTACCTCGCCCGGCCGTCCAGTCAGAAGAATCAAGATGTCAAGGGCACGGCCGCTCAGGCCGATTGGAACGCCGTCTTTCTCAACCAGTCGTCTTTTTGGAAACAAACGGAACGGACCGAAAGCGGCCACATCATTGCTTTGACGCAACTCCTCATTCAGAGCGGGGATGATACTTATGATTGGCTCGAGCGGCCGACAACTTCAATACAGCCCGGGACAGCTGCAAAACCACCGTACAGCGCACCATTTTTTTTGTTAGTTGCCAATCGGAAAGTTGCCACAATAGACACCTCGCACATCCCCAACTTAGAGCGGATGCATCCCCGGCACCGCATCACTCAAAGTTCGCGTCAAAAATCTCAACGGTCAATAGCGGGCGCTTTGAGTATAGTCCTCCGTCAGGCCACAGTCTCAACGACTCCCAAAGTGTCGGAATTACAATTCGCGAGAAACTCTGGTGTGCCCGTAAATATACCGCAATGGCGGTGCCTACGTTGTGAGCCATTTGAACATCTACGCGTCGGCGCAACCCGTCTGCATCGACGTAGATTGTCTGATCGTTAAAAGGCGCCAAATATGGGAACGGAAAAATGGCCCGCAGCCTGCGCCATGATTCCGCGCCTTCCTGCCATGAGGAGAGTTCATTTAACTGGAACGCAGGACCCGCGAGCACGAAGGGGGCGGCGATGTTGTGCCAGATCAAGGATCCGCAAAAGTAAGCGATAATTAAGTCATCCCAGGGTGTCAGAAATGTCAGTTCAAGGGATTCTTTGTGAGGGTCTTGGCGCTCCTGAAGAATGTGACCGTGACGATCCTCAACTGCAACGCGGCTCGGCCGATAGACGGCACGTTGGTCGGGTGCGGTGAATCCTTCGATTCGCAGCAATGGTTCTCGGGTGCTTCCTTCGATGACGATCTCCTTGAGCATCCCCGCCTTGCCATTGCGTGCCAGAAGCGCGCCGGTTATCGATATGTGAAGAGTGAAGCTCTCAAGTTCCTGCCACCGATCCAGCCCTCCGGAGGCCGCCAGCGCATCATCGAGCAACGCCATGCCCAGACTCCTAACAAGAGACGCCCTATATCGTGCGCGCCAGGTGACACCACGGTGTGGGCAGGGTAGGCGAACAGGCGGGCTCAGAGGCAGTGAGACTAAGCCCAACTCAACCTGAATTCTTGGATATTTCTGATGTGCGCACCTCGGTAAATGCCGTTCGCAAGGTATGCGCGGGTCTAACAAGTTCTAACAACGTCTGGCTCGCGAATTGTCAGCGGACGGCACATTCTTGCGCTGATGCAGCTCAAAATCGATCCGCAGCAGTCGGGGATATACCGCCTAGGTGCGCGGCACCGCATGCTTGAATGGCAGATACGTCGCGTGCGCGAATACATTGACGCCCACATGGGTACCCGGATTCTGGTATCGGATCTCAGCCACATCGCACAACGCAGTGACGCGCATTTCACCCGCACATTCAAGAAAACTTTCGGAGAGACACCGCACGCTTATCTCACG
>Ga0193726_1000738_pt1 | contig 30781 bp, 33 predicted proteins | sample H2c1metaG_FD_144928 | JGI IMG/M metagenome (GOLD analysis project Ga0193726, IMG submission 144928) | Soil microbial communities from a riparian zone of the East river system, Colorado, United States - H2c1 | ecosystem: Environmental > Terrestrial > Soil > Riparian zone | place: USA: East River... | reverse complement strand
ATGTTGTCGGGGTCGCGGAAGACGAGCACCGAGTACGGCACCGGGCTGGGCGTGTCGATCACGCCCGAGTGCTCGACGCCCTGCTGGTCCAGCCAGGCCGCCCAGGCGTCGAGATCGGCGTGCCCGGCCACCCGGAACGAGATGTGGTCCAGGCCGGTGCAGTTCTCGCGGAACGGCTGGCCCGGGTTGTCGTTGTGGTGATGCAGGCCGATGAGGATCCCCGAGCGCGGTTCCGCGAGCAGCACGGCGTAGCCGCTCTCCTCCGCGCCGTAGTGCGGGAACGTGACGGGCAGCCGGTCCATCTGCAGCACCCGCTGGTACCACGCGGCGCTGGCCTCGACGTCGGACACGGTCGGCGAGAAATGATGGAAGCCGGTCACGGCCGGCGCGGTGCTGGTCTCGGTCACGGCGGACTCCTTCGTCGGCGCGGCGAGCGGCCCGGCCCGCCCAGGCGCGTCGCCCATCATGCCGCGCCCGCCCGCCGGCGGCCACTGTCGGCTGGCGGGTTTCCGCGGCGGCGGCTCAGGAGTCCGGCAGCGCGTAGCTCCCGTGCCGCGCGGGCCCGTCCGGCTGGTAGCTGGCGATGATGACGCCGGTGCTGGTCACCGAGCTGCTGGTGAGCCGCAGCGCGGCGGCCCGGGCGCCGTCGCGGAAGAGCTTCTTCCCGCTGCCGAGGTGGACGGGGAAGAAGAGCAGGCGGTACTCGTCGACCAGGTCGTGCTCGATGAGCGCGTGCGCCAGCTCGCCGCTGCCGTGGACCTGGAGCTCGCCGCCGGGCTGCTCCTTGAGCTTGGCGATCTCGGCCAGGGCGTCGCCGCCCAGCACCGTGGTGTTGGCCCAGCTGGCGTCGCCGAGCGTCCGGGAGGCGACGTACTTGGGCAGCGCGTTGAGCCGGGACGCGATGGGGTCACCGGGGTCGGTGACCTGCGGCCAGTGGCCGGCGAAGATCTCGTACGTCCGGCGGCCGAGCAGGAACGCCCCGGCCTGGTCGAACCAGCCGCTGACGGCCGTCCCGAAGTCCTGGTCCCCGTACGGGAACGACCAGCCGCCATGCTCGAAGTGGCCGTCGCGGTCCTCGTCCGGGCCGCCCGGCGCCTGCATGACGCCGTCCAGGGTGAGGAACGTGTGCAGGGTCAGGCGCATAGTGGTCTCCCGTCGTGGTGCGGCGATGTCGTTACGAGAGGTGAGACGGCCGGGGCTGGCCGAACTCATCGTCGCACCGCCGACGGGCCGGGCGGCTACGCCTCGCCGACCTCGAAGACCAGGTTGCGCACGCCGCCGGAGGCGAGATTGGCGACCATGTCGGCCCCGGCCGCCTTGCCCTCGGGCGTTCCCATGGATGCCTGCATGGCCGCCGCGTCGTCAAAGTCCAGCTCGGCGACCAGGTAGGCGGCATCCTCGCCGAAGGCGACGTTCACGCCCCGGCTGACCGTGTACCGGCGCAGGCCGGGGAGCTTCTTGGCCAGCGGGATGTGCACGTCCCGGTAGTGGCGGTCAAATGCGTCGGTGTCGGTGGGCCGGCCGTAAAGAACCATGAGGCGCATCATGGGCCTGATTGTAAGGCCCAAGGCCGCGGCCGGCGGGGCCCCTTCTAGGAGCGGAGCCGGGCGAGCTGGCGCAGGCGGCTCGCGATGGCCCGCAGGTCGCCGTCATCGAGGAGGTAGGCGACCACGCCGAACGCCAGGGTCGCGCAGGCGGCCGCGAGCACGGCCACCCCGCCGGCCACCAGCTTGTCGGTCACCGGCAGCAGCAGGCTGATGCCCACCCCGGCCACGGCCGCAGCGGCCGCGGCGGCCAGGCCGGCCAGGGCGGCGTGGCCCAGCCCGCGCAGCACGGCCGGCCCGCGGAACCGGCGGGTGATCACGACCAGCGGGATCCCGGCCACGATCTGGCCGATGGTGACGCCGAGGGCCAGGGCGGCCACGGTGAACCGCGGCGGCGTGACCTCGACCAGGATGACCTCGGCGACCAGGGCGAGGATCCAGCTGCCCGCCACGGCCAGCGCCGCGGCCCGCAGCCGCCCGAGGACGAGCAGGGCGCGGGACAGGTTGGCGATCAGGCCCATGCCGATCAGCCCGGGCGCGAACAGGGCGAAGCCCCCGATCAGCTCGGGCACCTGGCCGGGCTGCCGGGCCAGGACGTGGGCGGCGGGCACGGTGACCGCCGCGAGCACGGCCGTGCCGAGCCAGGACACCAGCAGGACGGCCCGGGTCGAGGCGGCGCAGGTCTCGTCGAACGCCGCCCCGTCCCGCGCGGAGAGCACCGGGAAGGCGCTGACGGCAATCGAGAGCGCCAGCACCGCGTGCACGGAGCTGAACGCCAGCCACGCGTAATTGAAGATCACGATGGCGCCGGTCTCGCCGTGCCCGTTGGCCAGCGCGATGGCGCCCAGGGTCTGCACGTCGGTGGCGATGAGCTCGGCCACCCCGACCAGGGCCAGGCCGCCGGCCCGGCGGGCGACGCCGGGCGGGAACCGCAGGCGCGGCCGGATCCGCAGGTGCAGCCGCCAGGCCGGCACGGCCGCGACGACGACCAGGGCGGCCACGGCCGCCGTGGCCCCCGCCGACAGGACGAGCTGGGCCGCGACCGGCAGCCGGGCCAGCGGAAGTCCCCGGCCCAGCGGGACGAACGCGAGGTAGGAGCCGATGAGCACCAGGCTGGAGATGACCGGCGCCAGGGCCGGGCCGGAGAACCGGCGGTAGGCCTGCAGCAGCCCGTAGAGCACGACCGAGATCCCGTACAGGATGATCTGCGGGGCGAACACCCGGAGCATGCTGGCCGTGGTGGCGACCACGTCGGCGTGGCCGCAGTGCGCGTTCGGGTTGGCCGGGTTGAGCAGCCCGGCGATCACCCCGGCCGCCGCCAGCACGATCAGCGTCAGCGGCACGAGGATGATAACCGACCAGGTCAGCAGGGCCGCCGTAATCTGGCTGACCCGTTCCCGCTCCGCCGCGTCGGCCGCGGCCCGCTCGGCCGACCGGGCCAGCACCGGGACCATGGCGCTGGTCAGCGCGCCGCCCAGCACCAGCTCGTAGATCAGGTTGGGCACCTGGTTCGCGGTGACGTACGCCGTGCCCAGGCACCCGGCCCCGACCGTCTGGGAGAAGACCAGCGTGCGGACGAGCCCGAGCAGCCGGGAGATCACCGTCAGGCCGGCGATGACCGCCGCGCCGCGGGCGATGCCCGCCCCGGGCGCCCGCCCCGGCTTCGGCTCCGCGCCCGCCCCGCTCACCGGCGTGGCCGGCCGGGTCACGCGCCAGCCCCCGCGCTGGTCTGCATGCGCGCGCTCCTGAATCACTGCTCTGTACTAGGCCGACATGACCGACCGACAGCCCCCGGTATCAGCAGTGACCGTCATGCCCCGCAGTAAAGACGCCCGGCCCCCCTTGCAGGAGTACAAACATGCGGGGTGTGCGCAAAGTGGCCGCCGTTCCCGGAATCGGAGTCCGCCCGGCTCAGCCGTGGCCGGGCTGGGCGTTGCCGAGGACCTGGACGCCCGCGGCGAACTGGGCGAGTTCGGTGCCGTTCCAGCCCAGGGACGTCGGCGCCTGGATGTCGACCCACGCCCCGTTCGCGGCCTGGAAGGTCATGATCTGGGTGCCGTCCTGCACGCGCAGGTAGCCCGGCCGCCCGGCGACGGGCTGGCGCGGGGCGTGGACGGGCACCGGCTCGTCCGCGGACTTCAGCATCACGACGAGCTTGCCGACGAACGAGTCGATGCTGGTGTCGTGGTCATGGGCCGGGGCGATGACCAGCGCGAACGCGTTGCCGCCCTGCAGGACCCAGCCGCTCGGCACCTCCGCGACCTGGTAACCGGGGATCTGCGCGCCGGAGTAGGAGACCAGGGCGATGGCCCGGACCACCGGCGAGGGCGCCACCCGCGGGGCGGTCGTGGCGGCGGCCCGGCCCGCCGGGCCGCCGGCCTGCGCCGGGCGGACCGCGGCCGGGCCGGCCGTGGCCAGGCTTACCGCCACCGCCGTGATGCCGGCCGCGGCGGCCGCCACGGACGCGCCGCCGACCAGCCCGGCGGCGTGCCGGCGGCGCAGCAGGCGGCGGCCGCGGGCCAGGTCACCCGCCGCGGCGTCCGGTCCGTCCCCGTCGGTCAGCGCGAGCACCATCAGGTCTTTCAGGTCCGTCATTACTTGCTCCCCTCCGCGTGCAGCGCGACGCCGTCCAGCAGGCCGCGCAGCCGGGTAATTGCCTTAGCCGTCTGGCTCTTCACGGTGCCCTCCGAGCAGTGCAGCAGGCCCGCGGTCTCCTCGACGCTGAGATCCATCCAGTGCCGGAGCACCACCGCGGCCCGCATCCGGCGCGGCAGCGCGGCCAGGGCCGCGCGGATCGCGTCCCCGTCCACCGCCCCCGGCCAGCCGCCCAGCGCGGTATCCGCCCGGTCCGGCGGCTGCGCGACCGACTGCTCGCGGCGCCACCGGGGCCGCCGCACCTCGTCGATGTAGGCGTTGACCAGGATGCGCCGGGCGTAGGCGTCCGGGGAATCCGACCGCTGCACCTTGGGCCAGGCCACGTAGATCCGGGCCAGCGCGGTCTGGACCAGGTCCTCGGCGAGATGCGGATCCCCGGCCGTCAGCAGGCAGGCGGATCTCAGCATCCCGACCCGGCGTCCGATGACGAACGCCGAGAACTCCTCATCACGCAGGGATTGAGTCAATGGGGCACCTCCTCACCCTCCAGACGGAGGGCGGCCCCCGCCAGGTTGCCCCGGCGGCCGCCCGGTCAGCGGGCGCGGTGGCGGCGCAGCGCCCACCACGCCTCGACCAGCGACTCGGTGTGCCGCAGCGAGCAGCCCGTGGCCTGCTCGAACCGGCCCACCCGGTACCGCACCGTATTCGGGTGCACGCCCAGCGCCGCCGCGGTCTCCGGCACCTGGCAGTCATGCTCCAGGTACAGCTGCACCGTCTCCAGCACCGTCGCCCCCGCCCGCCCGTCGCGCTCCAGCGGCCGCACGTACCGCCCCGCGCACACCGGCACCCCCGGATCCGCCGGCCGGCCGGCGACGAACCCGGCCACGTCCCCGTCGATCAGCGCCACCAGCCCGTTCGGCCGGGCCGCCGCCTGCCGCCGGGTCCCCAGCCACCGCTCGATCTGGCCCAGGTCAAACGACTCCCCCGGCCGGACCCGCACCGCGTAGTGCTCGCGCGCGGGGTCGACGCCGAACCGCTCCAGGTCCCCGATCGCCCGCTCCCCGATTCCCCCGAGCAGGACGCTCCGGACCAGGTTGGCCGCGTCGTGCTGCTCCTGCCGGGCCAGCTGCAGCTCGACCCGGCGGTGCGCCGCGATCTGGGCGTTCATCCCGAGCATGTTCCAGGCGGTCATCAGCTCGACGGCCTCCAGCAGGATGGCCTCGCGGTTCTGGCCCTCGGGAGCGCACCGGAAGGCGCCCGCGTGGGCGACCTCCAGGCCGGTCGTCCAGCACAGGATCAGGTCGGCCAGCGAGACGCCCTGCCGGGCCCGCAGCTCCCCGGCCGCCTCATACCCGCTGATGTCCTCGTCCGGTCCCGGGTGCCGGCGCTGGATGAGCCCCTTCAGCCCGGCGATGAAAGTGCGCTGGATGCCCGCCAGTAACTCGGGGAACGGGATGTCCTGGTACGTCGGCAGGTCGGCGACGCGCATGGCCGCTACCCGCGGCTGATCTAGCTCGGCGCCGAGCTCGGCCACGAAGGCAGACCATTCCGCTGCGCTGGTTGCTGAGCCCACCTTGTACTCCTGAACAAGAAAAACCGCTCCGGTTCGTAATGATGACTATAGGCCTAGGGATCCTGTTCACGATTACAAATCATCTCTTGCCGGGTCACACGGGGTATGCGACGATCCGCCCCATGGTCACTGTCCCCACCAGCGCGGGCGAGGTTAGCGTCGAGGATCTCGGGGTCGTGCTCATGCACGAGCACGTCTTCATCCGCACCGAGATCATGCAGTGGGGCTGGCCCGGCTTCGGGAGCTGGGACGAGGAGGCCGAGGTGGCGGCCGCCCGCGAGCGGCTCACCCAGCTCAAGCGCTCGGGCGTGGACACCATCCTCGACATGACCATCCCTGGCCTGGGCCGGGATCCGGCGCTGGTGACGCGCGCGGCCGAGGGCACGGGCCTGCGGGTCATGTTCGCGACGGGTTACTACACGCTGGACTGGCTGCCCTATCCCTTCCAGTTCCGCGGGCCGGGCAAGTTCCTCGACGGCGACGACCGGCTGCTGGAGTCGCTGTTCGAACGGGACGTGACCAAGGGAATCGGCGACACCGGCATCCGGGCGGCGGTGCTCAAGCTCGTCACCGACGTCAAGGGCATGACCCGCGACGTGACCCGGCTGGCCCGCGCGGTCGCGAACGTCAGCGTCCGCACCGGCACCGTGATCTGCACGCACGCCAACGCGGCCACCCGGCGCGGGCTCGACCAGCAGCGGATCTTCGCCGAGCACGGCGTCGACCTCGGCAAGGTGGTGATCGGGCACTGCAACGAGACCACCGACCTGGACTACCTGCAGCAGATCATCGACGCCGGCTCCTACGTCGGCTGGGACCGCTGCGGCCAGAGCATGGACGTGCCGCTCGACAGCCAGCTCGATACCCTGGCCGAGCTGTGCTACCGCGGGAACGCGAGCCGGGTGATGCTGTCCCACGACAAGGCCTCGTTCATGGACTTCTGGACGTCCGCCGAGATCGACAAGGTCATGCCCGACTGGCAGTACACCTACATCCACAATGGGGTCCTGCCGGGGCTGCGCGACCGCGGCGTCCCGGAGGAGGAGATCGAGCAGATGCTGGTGCGCAATCCGCGCGAGTTCTTCGGCCGAGGCGGGGCGTGACGATCACGGCACCCGGCCGGGGCGCGAATCCGTTCGACTCGGCCGGCGTGCGGATCGATGACAACGGCGTCCGCCGCTACACGGGGCTGCCCGAGTCGCTGGTCGCCATGCTCCGCCTGAGCGTCGCGGCCAGCCCGCACGCCGAGGCGCTGGCCGAGGTCGGCGGGGAGCGGGTCAGCTACCGGGAGCTGTGGGACCGCGCCGCGCGGGTCGCCGGCGGCCTGCGCGAGCACGGCATCAAGCCCGGCGACCGGGTGGCCATCCGGCTGCCGAACTCGATCGACTGGATGCTCGCCTTCTTCGGCGGCCTGATGGCCGGGGCGGTCGTGGTCCCGGTGAACACGCGCCTCACACCGGACGAGGTCAGCTATGTCCTCGGCGACTCGGGCAGCGCGCTGCAGTTCGAGGCGGGCCGCCCGCTGCCCGACGGCCGCCCCTACGTCCGGGAGGGCGCCCGCCGCGACGACGTCGCCGCCATCTTCTACACCAGCGGCACGACCGGCTTTCCCAAGGGCGCCATGCACACCCACGAGAACGTGCTCTCGAACGTGGAGACCGCGTTCCGCGTGATCGACATCCCCCGGGATATCGGCAGCGACTTCCGGACCCTGGTCGTGGTGCCGCTCTTCCACGTCACCGGGTGCCACAGCCAGGCCCTGCCGGCCCTGCGCGGCGGCGGCGCCGCGGTGCTCGACTCGGGCTTCGACGGCCCCAGAATGATCAGGACCCTCCGGCAGGAACGGATCACGGCCTGCACGGCTGTTCCCGCGATCTATTACTACATCCTGAATCACCCGGGCCTGCAGGCCGCCGACGTCGCGAGCGTGCGGTGGGCCACCTACGGCGGCGCCCCGATCGCGCCCCTGCTGGTCCGCCAGATCATGGAGCGGTTCCCGAACGCCCGGGTCGGGAACGGCTTCGGGCTGACCGAGTCCACGTCGATCGCCACCCTGCTGCCGCATGAGTGGGCGGCCGGGCACGCGGACTCGGTCGGCTTCGCGGCGCCGCACACCGACGTCGCGATCGCCGGCGCCGACCCGGCCAGCGGCGTGGGCGAGATCCTGATCCGCGGCCAGGGCATCTGCGCGGGCTACTGGAACAAGCCCGACGCGACGGCGCAGGCGTTCGCCGACCACTGGCTGCACACCGGGGACCTGGGCCGGGTGGACGCCGACGGGCTGGTCTTCGTGCTGGACCGGATCAAGGACATGATCAACCGCGGCGGCGAGAACGTCTACAGCGTCGAGGTCGAGAACGGGCTGATCGGCGCGCCCGGCGTGGGCGAGGTCGCGGTCGTCGGGGTGCCCGACGCGATGATGGGCGAGAAGGTCGGCGCGGTCATCGTCCCGCTGCCGGGCGCCAGCGTCGACCCGGCCTCCGTGCTGGCCTACGCGCGGGAGCACCTCGCGGACTTCAAGGTCCCGCAGTTCATCGCCGTCCGCGCCGACCCCCTGCCGCGCAACCCGAACGGCAAGGTCCTGAAGGCCGGGCTGCGCGAGATCGACTTCGGGGCGCAGCTGTCCTGATCAGGCCGCGTCGTAGGCCCGGCGGGCCTGCTCGACGGCGCCCAGGTGACCGGCCGACCACGTCGCGAGCGACGCGAAGAGCGGCCCGAGGCTGCGCCCCAGCTCGCTGATCTCGTACTCCACTCGCGGCGGGACCTCCGGGTGGTAGGTGCGCACGACCAGCCCGTCGCGCTCGAGCTGGCGCAGCCGCTGGGTCAGCACCTTGGGCGTGATCGTGCCGATGCGCCGCTCCAGCTCGACGAACCGCTGGCGGCCGTACTCGTGCAGCGCCCACAGGATCGGCGTGGTCCAGCGGCTGAAGACGATGTCGACCACCGGGCTGATCGGGCAGGCCGGCCCCTGCCCGGTCCCGTCGCCGCGCTCTGCCATGCCGCTCCCCCGTGAATAGTCACTTTCTCCTAGGTACCTACTATACCGGCGGTGTTAGCGTCGCCCGGTAAGCAGCTGAGGTCGAGAACCAGGAGTTATTCATGATCACGATTACGGGGGCGGCCGGGAACGTCGGGCGCCCGCTCGTCCACGCGCTGGTCGCGGCCGGCGAGCAGGTCACCGCAGTCTCCCGGCGCCCGGGCACGGGCGCCGGGCCGGGGCCGGGCGTCCGGCATCAGCAGGCCGACCTGGCCGAGCCCGAGAGCCTGAAGCCCGCCCTGGACGGCGCCGAGGCGCTCTTCCTGCTCGTAGCGGGCGAGGAGCCGGGCCGGATCCTCGAGATCGCCCGGGCCAGCGGGGTCCGGCGGGTTGTCCTGCTGTCCTCCCAGGGCGCCGGGACCCGGCCCGGCGCCTACCAGCACGCGGCCGCGTTCGAGACGGCCGTCCGCCAGTCCGGCCTGGACGCGACGGTCCTGCGCCCCGGCGGCTTCGACACCAACGCGCTCGCCTGGGCGCCGCTGGTCCGCGCGCAGCGGACGGCCGCCGCGCCGTTCGGCGACGTCGGCCTGCCCGCCGTCGACCCGGCCGATATCGCCGCGGCCGCCGCCGTGGTCCTGCGCGGCCGCGCGCACGCCGGGCGCACCTACGAGCTCACTGGCCCGGCTCCGGTCTCGCCCCGGCAGCAGGCGGCGGCCATCGGGGCCGCGCTGGGCGAGCCGGTCCGGTTCTCTGAGCTCACCCCGGCGGAGGCCCGGGCCCGCATGCTGGCGTTCATGCCCGAGCCGGTCGCGGACGCCACGCTGGCCATCCTCGGCGACCCGTCCCCCGCCGAGCAGCGGGTCAGCCCCGACCTCGCCGTGCTCCTGGGCCGCCCGCCGGGCACCTTCGAGGACTGGGCCGCCCGCAGCGTCGCCGCCTTCCGCTAGCCGCCGGGCGGCCGTGCGCGGTCAGGCCTGGCCGGTCTCGAACCGGCTGACGCGGCCGCCGGCGACGGTGAACGCCCAGCGGGTCCGCATCTCGCCCCACCGGCTGTTGCGGTAGCCCGCGATCAGGGACCGGCCCCCGTCCCGGGTCTCGATGACGTCGAGGTGGCCGGCCGTGCTGAAGATCTCACGGTCGGCCCAGCCGGCGACGTCCCGGTCGGTGCCGTCGTCCGACATGGTGGCGCCGGGCGCGAGCGCGGCGAAGAACGCCTCCCGGTCCCCGGCGTTGATGGCGGCGATGACGGCCTGCACGGCCGGATCGGTTACCTCGGTGCTGGCTGTCATGAGCTGCCCCTCAGCTTGTCGGGATTGGTCACCGCGTAGATGCCGCAGACCCGGCCCCGGGCCGGGTCCAGGTCGAGGGCCAGGACCGCGAACGGGACGCCGGCGGCCGTCACCACCAGGGCCTCCTCGCCGTTGACCAGCCGGCCGCGCACCTGCGGGTCGGCGCGCGGCCAGTAGCTGCCCGCCGCCAGCAGCGCCGCCGCCCGCTCGCGCCCCTGGACGCCGGTCAGGCACGCCGCGCTGCCCTTCCCCCCGCTGTCGGTCCGGAAGGCCACCTCCGGCGCGAGCAGCCGCCCGAAGGCGGCCCGGTCGCCGCCGCGCATCGCGGCCGCGAACTGGGCCATGATCGCCGGCCGGATCGCCGGGTCAGCCGGGCTGCGGGGCCGCCGGGCCTCGACCCGGGCCGAGGCCCGCCCGGCCAGCTGGCGGACCGCGGCGGGACTGCGACCCATGATCTCCGCGATCTGCTCGGGGGCGCAGCGCGCCACCTCGGCCAGCACGAACACCGCGCGCTCCGGGGCCGTCAGGTCATCCAGGGCCGCGAGCGTCGCCAGCGGCACGGCCCCGGCCCCGGCCAGGGGCGTGCTCGCCCCGGCCGGGCGCCCGTCCGCGCCCGGTCCGGTCGCGCGCTCCAGCGGGCAGACGAGCGGCTCGGACAGCCACGGCCCGATGTACGCCTCGCGGCGCCGCGCGATGGCGTCGTGCCGGGCCAGCGCCTGGCGGAGGGCGGCCCGCACCAGGCAGGCGCGGGGCCGGGCGGCATCGGCCGGCGCCGGCCGGCGCGCCCACCCGTGCCAGGTCTCCCGCAGGACGTCCTCGGTGTCGGCGACGGTGCCGAGCATGCCGTAGACGACGCCGAACAACAGTTCTCGCTGGCAGGCGAACGCATCAGTCGCCGCGCTCCCGGCCGGGGAGCCAGGCGGCGGGGTGACGGTCATCACGGCTTCCCCTCCGCTGTCATCGGCTCCGGCGCCGGGCCGGAGCCCTGGGGATGACATCCCCGCGCGGAGCGGTGATCCACGTTCCGGCGGCCAGAAGATCGGCAATGACCTCGGCCAATGCACCCCATACGGTCCCGGCCCGGGGCATAGCGCCGCCCGGGCCGGGACCGCCGGACTACGAGGCGGCCGGGGTGCGCGGGACCTTGCGGCCGAAGACGACCGTCTCGAAGGGCTTCGCCGGCAGGACGGTAGTGCCGTCGTGCGCGGGCCCGGCCTCGTTGGTCACGGCCGGGATGGCGAAGTACTGCATCGTGATGGTGGTGTCCCCGCGCCGCTCGCCGGGGTCGACGTCGAAGATGGCGTAGCCGTAGGCGTCGCCGGCGTTGGTGGCCGCCGACCAGGCTGCGTCCTCCACGGAGTCGGCCGCGTTCCGGGTGAAGCCGGCCGCCTGCGAGCCCGTGATGGCGTTGCGCTCGGTGATCACCTTGGACTGCGGCAGGCCGTCCTTGGTGTCCTGGCCGTAGACGTTGGCCGGGCCGTTGGTCCCGCCGCCGCCGAGGACCAGGAAGACCGTGCCCTGGCCGGTGTTGAAGGCCGGGTTCCCGTGCACCGACGACGGCTTGCTCGCCGCGACCTTGGGCATCCGGGTGTCGACCGAGGCGCCGGGGGTCTGACCCGGGTTGGGCGACACGACCGTGCCGTGCTTGCCCCTCACGTAACCGCGGACCGGGAAGCTGCGCTCGTAGTCGTGGTCGTGGCCCATCAGCACCAGGTCCACGTTGTACTTGTCGAACAGCGGCAGCCAGGCGCGGCGGATGCCGAGGTCGGACCCGTTGCCGGGCTGCGAGGTGGACAGCGCGCACTGGTGCATGAACACGACGATCATGTCGACGTCCGGATTGTGCTTGGCCGCGGCCAGCGTCCGCTCCAGCCACAGCGTCTGCAGGTTGGGCCGCCCGTGGCTCGGGTCCGGCACGGCCGAGTTATCGTTGGCGACGATCTTGAGGTCGCCGGTGTAGCCGTGGTTGTAGGTGACCGTGCCGTTGGGAATCTGCGCCCCGGACGAGGTCGTCTCGGGCGCGGCGTTCGGGCTGGCCGACAGGAACGCGGAGGCGCCGTCCTGGTAGATGACGTCGTCGGCGTCCAGGGAGATGAACAGCACGGTGCCGACGCCGAAGCTGTAGAAGTTGCCGCGCAGGTGATTGCCGTCCCAGTTGGTCACCCCGTTGTCGGGCAGCAGGAAGCGGCTCAGGTAGTGGCCGTAGCCGTACGGGCCGTTCCAGTAGTTGCCGGCCGCGCCCTGGGCCGCGGTTCCGCCGGGGGCGGCGCCGGCGTGCCCCGCGTGATCACACGTGCCGAACTCCGTTTCGTGGTTCCCGAGAGCCGGCATCCACGGCCGATTAGCGGCCGAGCGGCCCATGTTGATGCCGAAGTCGCGCCACACGCCGGGGGCGTTCATGATGTCCAGGTTGGCGTAGCAGAGGTCGCCGTTGAGCAGGTGGAACAGCGGCGCGCCGCGGCCGTCGCCCGGATGCTCGATCGCGCTGACCGCGAAGAACGCGTTGTCGCAGGACTCGTGCCAGATGTTGCCCGAGGTGTTCAGGTCCCAGGACGGGGTGGCCAGGTCGCCGTAGCTGGAGAAGCGGTACCGGGCCCGCCCGGCGGGCGCGGTCTCGAACGAGGCGCCGGCGGTGGACGGCTGGCCGGCGCCGTCGCTGATCTCGTAGAAGTACTTCGTGCTGGGCTCAAGGTCGGTGAGCTGCACGTGGTAGGAGAACGTCGTCTGGTTGTTCAGCCCGTCGGTGAAGCTCACCGCGGAGGCCGGCCCGGCGCGCTTGGTCACGTCGAGCGGCCGGGGCGCGGGCAGCCGCACCAGCTTGCCCGGGTTGGCCTTGGTGATGGGCCGCGTCGAGATGGCCAGCACCGGCTCGGGCTGGGCCACGGTGCCGGGCGCGAACCAGGAGACCGTGACCGACCGGGCCGGGTCGCTGCCCCAGGTCAGCAGGAGCTGCTCGGGCGCCGTGGTGGTCGGCAGGGGCAGCGTCGTGGTAGGCGGGCCCGCGGGCGCGGTGGCGGCCAGGGCGCTCTGGCGGCGGAAGGCGTCGGTCGCCCCGGCCAGCCCGACCGCGGCGCCGGCCACGGCCACGCCGCCGAGGAAGGTGCGCCGGGAGAAGCCGGGGTCGTCCTCGGCCGGCGCGGGACCCAGTTCGTTCATGTCCGAATCGTTCATGCCGGGCACGGTATGGAAGGCAGGTAAACGCGCCGTGGCCGCTGGGCGGCCAGTGGCTCGCCAGGCGGGTAATTCAGGCCGGTGATTGCGGCGGGGGCTAAGGTGACGCGATGGACATCACCCAGCTGATTCTCGATGACCACCACGAGCAGCGGCGGCGCTTCGCGATGCTGGAGCAGCTGGACCCGGGCGACACCGCGGCGCTGGGGGCGGTATGGTCCCGGCTGGCCGTGTTCCTGGAGGTGCACGCGGCGGCCGAGGAGCAGATCTTCTACCCTGAGCTGCTCGCGGCCGGCCTGGCCGACGGCGCGAGCGGGGCGGGCGGGGCCGGCGGGGCGGGCGGGCGTCAGCTCGTCGAGGCGGAGACGCTGGACGCCATTCATGACCACAACGACATCCGCGACGCGGTGCTCGCGGTGGCCGGCCACGACACCGGCAGCGCGGGCTGGTTCGCCGCCGTGGCCGCGGCCAACGTGGCCAACAGCGACCACATGGCCGAGGAAGAGCGCGAGGGGCTGACGTACTTCCGCGGCCACGACACCGGCAGCGCGGGCTGGTTCGCCGCCGTGGCCGCGGCCAACGTGGCCAACAGCGACCACATGGCCGAGGAAGAGCGCGAGGGGCTGACGTACTTCCGCCGCCACGCCAGCCTCCGGCTCCGGCACGACCTGGCGGTGGCCTTCGCGACTTTCGAGGCGCGGAACTTCGCCGGCGTCCCGGTCGTGGACAAGGACCCGCAGGCTTACGTCCGCGACACCGAGGAGCAGGTCGGCGGCGGCGCTGGCCGCCCGGACGGGTCGCTGCGCATCGGGAGCCTGCGGGGCACGCAGCAGGTATAGGCCGCCGGGGGCCGCAGGTGCGGCGGGCGTGGATCGCGGGCCGCCCGGGTGCGAGCATGGCGGCATGGGCCAGCCAGTGCAGCGAATCCAGCCGATTCAGCGAATGAAGGCGTGCCTCAACGGGCGGCGCGGCCACGACGAGCATCCCGCCGTCCCGGTGACCCCGGCGGAACTGGCCGCCGCCGCGGCGGGCGCGGCGGCCGCCGGGGCCGAGGCCATCCACGTGCATCCGCGCGACGCCAGCGGCCGCGAGTCACTGCTGGCCGGCGACGTCGGGGCGGCCGTCGCGGCGGTCCGCCAGGCGTGCCCCGGCGTCCCGGTCGGGGTGACGACCGGCCTGTGGGCCGCCGGCGGCGACCCGGCGGCGCGGCACGCCGCCGTGGCCGGGTGGGTCGCCCTGCCGGCCGGCGCCCGCCCGGACTTCGCGTCGGTCAACCTCGGGGAGGCCGGCGCCGCAGGCCTGCCCGCCGTGCTGGCCGAGGGCGGCATCGCGGCCGAGGCGGGCGTCTGGTCGGCGGCCGACGCGGACCTGCTCGCCGCCAGCGGGCCCGCCGCGCGGTGGCTGTGGCTGATGGTGGAGATCAGCGGCGTCCCGGCGGCGGGAGCGGTGCCGGCGGCCGACGCGGTGCTCAGCCGTCTCGATGAGCTGGGCGTGACGCTGCCGCGCCTGCTGCACGGCGAGGGCGAGTCGTGCTGGCCGCTGATCGGCCACGCGGGCCGCCTGGGCCTGCCGGCCCGCGTCGGCCTGGAAGACACGGTGACCGGCCCCGGCGGCGGCCCGGTCAGCGGCAACGCCGAGCTCGTGGAACTCGGGCTGGCCGCGTGGACCGCAGCTGTGCCGTAAGGGAGCCGGCCGGCCCCGGCCGGCTCAGGCCGTTTCGCCGGCTCAGGCCGTTTCGCCCGCTCGCCGCGCGGCGGCCTGCCGGTCGGCGGCGGCCGTGCGCCAGGTCGGGCTGGCGGTGAGCCAGGTTCCGGTGGCGGCGACCCAGAGCAGCAGGAGCGGGCCGGACAGGTAGACGGTCCAGGCCAGCGCGTTGGCGAGGAACAGGTAGGCGACGGCTGAGCTGGCCAGGGCGACGGCGGCCAGCAGGGCGATGACGCGCAGCCAGCCGGGCCGGGGCCGGGCGGCCGCGGCACTGGCAGTCGCGGCACTGGCGGTCGCGCCGGCCGCGGTGCGGGTCCTGGTGCGGGTCACGGCGAGGTAGGCCGCGACGCCGGCCAGGGCGAGCATCTTGACGCCGTCGAGCCGGTTCTCCAGGGCCGCCAGGCCCCCGGCCCGGGCTACGTCCCCGCTGGTCGCGGCGGCGACCAGGACCAGGCCGAGCCCGCACTGGACAAGCGAGATCACGACGGCGGCCGCGGCGATCCCGGCGGCCGGGCGGGCGCCGGGCCGGGAGGCCAGGCGGCGCTGCGCCAGCGGGAGCAGCGCGCAGCCCAGGACGACGGCCAGCAGTAGCCCGGCCAGGCCCTCGGCCAGCAGGTACTGGGCGACGGCCCCGGCGGGGTGCGCCCGGTAGGCCGCGGTCACGTGGGTGCTCGTCGCGTTCAGGGCGAGGTTAGACGGCCACGCGGCCAGTCCGGCGGCCCAGGCCGCGAGGTAGGCCGCCCCGGCGGCGGCCGGGAGGTAGCGCCGCCGGCGTCGCGGCCCGGACCGGGCCGCGACGGCGGGCTGGGGCGGAGCGGACGTGGTGGTCATGTCGTCACCTTCCATCGCGAGAGCTGTTGCAACGTTGGTTGCGTTAGCGAGGCTGCCACGGGCCGCTGTTAAATGCAACTTAATTTGCGATAAGGTGGCCGGCGTGAGCACGCGAGGAATCACCCGGCCCGGCGGCCGGACCGCGCGGAACACGGCCGCGGTCTTCGCCGCCACCCTCGACGAACTCGCCGCGCGCCCGTACGACGAGGTCAGCATCGAGACGATCGCCGCTCGGGCGGGCGTGCACAAGACCACGGTCTACCGGCGCTGGCGTACCAAGGCCGACCTGGTCAGCCAGGCCCTGGCGGCCGCGGCGCAGGCCCTGATCGAGGTGCCCGACACCGGCACCGTGGACGCCGACCTCCGCGAACTGTCCCGGTCCGTGCAGGCCACGCTGGCCAGCCCGCGCGGCGCGGCCACCACGCGGAGCGTGCTGGCCGGGGCGGCGGCGTCGGCCGAGATCAGGAGCGTGATGGCGGAGTTCTGGGCCGCGCGGCTGTCGGCAATCGCCGTCATCGTCGACCGGGCCGTCGACCGCGGCGAGCTGCCCCCCGGCACCGGGCCCGGCCCGGTCATGAACGCCATGGCCGCGCCCCTGTACTACCGGCTGCTGGTCACGGCCGAGCCCCCGACGCGGGCCGACGCCGACCGGGCCGCGGCCGCCGCCCTCGCCGCCGCGCGGGCGGGCGTGTTCGCCGCCGGGTAACCGCCCCGCCCGCCGCCGCGCAATGGGGCGCGCTCGCCGCCGCGGCCCGCACTGCGACATGAACGTACGTTTGCTGCTGTTCTAGCAGCAGCAAACGTACGTTCATGTTGTTGTGGCGCGGGCCGGGGGCGGGGCTGGCGGGGATGCTCGGCGGCTCAGGCGACCGCGGGCGCCAGCGGGATCGGGTCGGGCGAGCGCCAGGGGCGGAGCCAGGCCTCGTCGGACCGGGCGACGGTGACGCCGCAGGCCGCGCAGGCACCCGCGACGCCGATGGCGCCGCCGCAGCCGGCGTGCACTATCTGCATCGGCGGGGCCGCCTCGGCCGGGCTGGTGTGGCGGCCGCCCCAGTCGGCCAGGGCGCGCAGCACCGGCAGCAGGTCCGCGCCGGCCTGCGTCAGCCGGTACTCGTGCCGCGTGCGGTTCCCGTCCTGGTAGGGCACCCGGGCCAGCACCCCGGCGTCGACCAGCCGGCGGAGCCGGGCCGACAGGATGTTGTCGGCGATGCCCAGGCCGTCGCGGAACGCGTCGAACCTGGTCACGCCCACCGTCGCGTCGCGCAGGATGAGCAGCGTCCACCGGTCGCCGAGCAGGCTGCCGGCCCGCCCGATGGGACAGGGACGCACGCCGTGGTCGAGTGATGAGCTGGCTTGCATATCGCAAGGCTACCTCTTACTGTCAACGCATGTCTAACTTGCAGATCGAAAGCCAGAGGCGCCGGTGACCGCGGCGGAGCCTGCCGCGACGGCGGTGGAGGCCGGCGGGCCGGCGGTAGAGCCCGCCCCGCCGGCAGTGGATCCCGGCGGGACGGCGGGCCGGCTCGCCGCCGCGCCGGCGGCGGGGCGCGCGGCCGGGCCGGACCGCAGGTGGTGGGTGCTGGCCGTGCTCGCGTCGGTGGCGTTCATGGCCCAGCTCGACCTGTTCATCGTCAACATCGCCCTGCCCGCGATGACCGCGTCGTTCCGGGGCGCGGGGCTGGGCGACCTGTCGTGGGTGCTCAATGCGTATGCGATCGTGTTCGCCGCCCTCCTGGTGCCGGCGGGCCGCCTGGCTGACCACTTCGGGCGGCGGCGGTTCCTGCTCACCGGCGTGGTCGTGTTCATCCTGGCGTCGGCGCTGTGCGCGGTGGCCCCGACGCTGGCCGTGCTGGTCGCCGGGCGCGTCGTCCAGGCGGCCGGCGCGGCGCTGATCGTGCCCGCCTCGCTCGGGCTGCTGCTGCCGGCGTTCCCGCGGCGGCAGCACACGCTGGTGGTGGGCATCTGGGCCGGCGTGGCCGCGGTGGCCGCCTCCGCCGGGCCGCCGGTTGGCGGCCTGCTCATCGAGCTGTCCTGGCGCTGGATCTTCCTGATCAACCTGCCGATCGGGGTCCTGGCCCTGATCGGCGGGCTGCGCTTCCTGCCCGAAGTCCGGGCCGAGCGCGGCGCCCGGCTGCCCGACCCGCTGTCCGCCGCCGCGCTGCTGGCCGCCGTCACGCTCCTGGTGCTGGGCACCATCCAGGGCCCTGGCTGGGGCTGGGCCAGCCCGGCCACCCTGGGCACGCTGGCCGCCGGGGCCATCGCGGCCGCCGTCACGGTGCGGCGGACGCTGCGGCAGCCGCACGCGCTGATCGAGGCGACCCTGTTCCGCAGCCGGGAGTTCACCGCGGCCGCCATCGCCCTGTTCCTGGTGTTCGTCGCCTTTGCTGCGTTCCTGCTGATCACGGTGCTGTTCCTGCAGGACCAGTGGGACTACAGCCCGCTGCGGGCCGGGCTGGCCATCGCGCCCGGCCCGGTCGCCGCCGCGGTGTTCGCGATCAGCAGCGGCCGGATCGCCGGCCGATTCGGCCGCACCGTCCCCGCGCTGGCCGGGACGCTGGCCATCGCCGGCGCCGCCTTCTTCTGGCTGTTCGCCACCCCCGCGCGGCCGTCGTACCTGGCCTTCTTCCTGCCCGGCATGATCCTGGCCGGCGTCGGGTCGGGCCTGACCCAGGCACCCCTGTTCGCGGCGGCCGGCACGCTGCCGCCGCACCGGGCCACGACCGGCAGCGCGGTGCTGACCATGGCCCGGCAGATCGGCAGCGCCATCGGGGTCGCCGTGCTCGTCGCCCTGCTGGCCACCAGCCACCCGCACTCGCTGGCCGTTTTCCACCGGGGCTGGATCCTGCAGGCCGCCGCGGCCCTGGCGGCGGCCGCCGCCATCGTGATCATGCGGCCCCGGGCGCGGGCCCGGGTGAGCCCGCGCTAGGCGAGGCGTGCCTCCTGGCGCAGCAGGCCGGCCAGCTCACCGGGCGCCGGGGCGGCCCCGGCGAGCCCGCGGGCGGTGAACCACCGGGCCACGTTGGCGGCGTCCCGGTCCAGGAACTCCGCGCCCCGCGGGTGGGCAATCACGTCCACGACCTGCGGCAGGTCGATCATGACCAGGCGGCCGCCGGAGACCAGCAGGTTGTAGGCGGACAGGTCACCGTGGGCCAGGCCCAGGCCGGCCAGCGTGAGCAGCGCCCGGACCAGCTGGTCCCACAGCCGGGCCAGCGCGTCCGGGGCCGGGCGGGTCTCGGCCAGCCGCGGCGCGGCGGTGCCGTCCGGCTCGCCGATGAACTCCAGCAGGAGCTCGGTGCCGAGGACCTGGACCGGGTACGGCACCGGGACGCCGGACCGGCGCAGCTGGCAGAGCGCGGCGAACTCGGCGTTCGCCCACTGCCGGGCGATCATCTCCCGCCCGGCCGCGCTCCCGGCGGCCATCGCGCGGTTGGCCCGGGACTCGCGGACCCGGCGGCCCTCCCGGTACGCGCTGTCCCGGTGGAACATCCGGTGCTCGGGATCCCGGTACCGCTTGGCCGCCAGCAGGCAGGACCGCCCGGCTCCCGGCACGCCGCGGCGGACCAGGAAGACGTCGGCCTCCTTGCCGGTCTTCAGGATGCCCAGCTCGGTGTCGACCGCGGCCAGGTCGGTGACCAGCCAGCGCGGATAAGGCTGCGGCCCGCGGTCCCCGGCGGCCGGCTGGTCCCAGGTCGACCAGCGGTCCCCCGCGGGCAGTCCCGCTACGTCGTCGCCGGCGTCGGGCGGGGGCAGCGACCGGCGGTGCCGGTCGCGCTTGGCGAAGGTGGGCTCGTCGTCGTCAAAGCGCCGCTTGCTGCGGCGGTAGGCAGGATCGGGCACAGGCGGTGCTCCTCAGGCCGGCGGTGAAGGAAGGCAGCGTGATATGCGAGACGGGCATCATCGGCGTCCTCCTTCCGCTCAGCCGGCATCGCCGGCGACCTGGCCGTGCGCCTGCGACAGTGTCACGTCCGGCCCGGCCCGGGCAACCGGATTTCCGGCTTCCGAAAATGACTGGCGGCCCGCGGGACGCCCCTGGCACAGTGCGGCGGTGCCCGAAAATCACTTTGGCGAGCCGATCGCGGCGCAGTACGACGCGGCGGAATCGGACCGGTTCGAGCAGGCCGCGATCGACCGGACGGTGAGCTTCCTGGCCGGCCTGGCGGGCGACGGCGATGCCCTCGAGCTCGGCATCGGCACGGGCCGCATCGCGCTGCCGCTGCGCCAGCGGGGCGTTCGCGTACACGGGATTGACCTGTCCCCCGCCATGGTCGCGCGGCTGCGGGCCAAGCCGGGCGCGGCGGACATCAGCGTGGCCATCGGCGACTTCGCCACCACCCGGGTGCCCGGCGAGTTCCGGGTGGCCTACCTCGTGTTCAACACGATCGAGAACCTGACCACGCAGGACGAGCAGGTCGCGTGCTTCCGCAATGCCGCCGCGCACCTCGAGCCCGGCGGCTGCTTCGTCATCGAGGTCGAGGTGCCCGCCCTCCAGCGGCTCCCGCCGGGCGAGACGGTCCGGGCGTTCACCGTGCGCCCCGACCACCTGGGCTTCGACGAGTTCGACGTCGCCGCGCAGGGCCTGGTGTCTCACCACTACCGGGTCACCGGCGGCCGGCTCGAGGCCTACTCGATGCCGTTCCGCTACGTGTGGCCGTCCGAGCTCGACCTGATGGCCCGGCTGGCCGGGATGACCCTGCGCGAGCGGTGGGGCGGCTGGGACGGCGAGCCGTTTACCAGCGAGAGCACCGCCCACGTGTCGGTCTGGGAGAAGCCGGCGCCGCTCCAAGGCACCTGACGCGTTCCGGCGGGCGCCTCAGGGCCGGACGGCGGCCCAGGCCAGCGACAGGGCCGCCGCGTCCTCGAGGACCGCGCCGGGCCAGTCACGGCCGAGGTGCCGGGTGGCGACCCGGCGCCAGCGCGACCCCAGCCACGCGGCGGCCAGCGCCGTCCCCACGGCGACGGCCGTCGCTGCGGCCGCCGCACTCTCCCCCGCCGGATCCGGGTTCCGCGGGCCTGGATCGCCGGGCCGGGGCGGCCAGCCGCGGCGCGCCACGATCTGGCCCGTGACCGCTGCGATCAGGACGCGACCGGCGAGCCCGCGGGGCGCCAGCCGATCCGGCGTGGCGGGCAGCTTGTCGGCCCCCAGCTCCCCCAGCGCGCCCAAGGCAACCAGCGCTTTCACCCAGCTCCGGCACAGCGTGCGGTCGGGCTGCGTGGCCGCGGAGGCCGGGGCGGTCAGCGTCAGCGCCGCCATGCCCGTGAGCGACCGGGATCCGGTGGCGGCGCCGATCAGCGCCGCGCGGGCCAGCGTTCGCATAGGCGGCAGTCTCATGGGCCCATGGTAGGGGCGGGCGCAGGTCCAGCCCGGTTCCTGCCTAAGAGCGGCGCCTGCCGGCCGCCGGGGGGTGCGGCCGGCAGGCGCTGGTCACTGGTCCGGCGGCATGTGCGGCGCGCAGGCCGTGCCGGAACCTGACTGGCATTACCACGAGATGTCGCGCATGCCAGACCTCCATTTCGCTAGCCGCTTGTCACCGTGATTGGATCACCGGGCACTTTCAGCGGGCTGACGTATGCCTTTCACTGCTCCGGGCGACGCCCGGCCTGGGCGCCGGCGAAGGCGGCCTCGATGTCCTGGCGGGTCACCGCCGGGCCGGGCATCGGCACCGGGCCGCCGACGGCGATCCCGTTCACGAAGGCAGCGAGCTGGCGCCCGGCGATCAGGGGCCAGGACGGCCCGTGCGGCAGGGGCTGGGTGATGAGCGCGCTGAAGACGATCACGTCGGTCGCGTTGACGTCGGCGCGGATGCTGCCGTCGGCATGGCCCCGTTCAATGAAGTTGTCGAGCTGGCGGTTGATCTCGCGCCGCGCCGCCACGGCCTCGTCGGTCACGAGCGGCGGGGCGCCGTGCAGGGGCAGGACCAGCTGGTCGCCGACGGCGAGGGAGCGCGAGAGGAACTCGCGGACCGCCTCGAGGCCGCCGAGGTCCAGGGCGCCGACTGCGTCGAGGATCTGGCCGAGCAGGTCGTAGGCGCGGTGCTCGAGCGCATGCAGCAGGGCCTCGCGGTCGGCGTAGCTGCGGTAGAGCGTCCCGACACCGACCCCGGCCGCGGCCGCAATGGTGGCGATGGGGACGTGGCGGCCGTCCCGCAGCATCGCGGCGGCGGCCGCGGCCAGGATGCGCTCGCGGTTCTGCTCGGCGTCCCGGCGGGGGCGGCGCGGTGCGCCGCTCGGGTTACCGGACGAATTCATCCGCTTGAGTCTAGCCGGTCAGGCCCGCTGCGCTAGAATATAAACGGACGAATTATTCCGGTTACCTTCGGTTCGGAGGCTTTCATGCAGCTTGGCATCCTGGGCACGGGCAACGTCGCGCAGATCCTCGCGCAGCACTGGTCAGCCGCCGGTCACGACATCACGTTCGGGTCCAGGAAGCCGGCCGAGGCGGGCGCCCGGAGCGCGCCGGTCGCATCGCTGGCCGACGCGGTGGCCGGAAGCGACGTCGTGGTCAACGCGACGCCCGGCGCGGCCTCACTCGCCGTGGCGCATTCCGTCGGCGCGGCCGCGTTCACGGGGAAGGTGCTGATCGACGTGGCCAACGCGAACACCCCGTCTCTCGAGCTGGTCTACCCGAACTCCAGCCTGGGCGAGAAGCTCCAGGCGGCGCTCCCGGCCGCCCGGGTCGTCAAGACGCTGAACACCGCCGCGATGTCGGTCCTGACCGAGCCCGCCAGCCTCCCGCCGAGCAGCGTCTTCGTGTCCGGCGACGATGCGGGCGCCAAGGCCACGGTCACGTCCTTGCTGGCCGACCTCGGCTGGCCCGGCGAGTCGGTCGTCGACCTCGGCCCGATCACGTCGGCGCGCGGGCCCGAGCACTACTTCCTGATGTTCGCGGCCATCATGCAGTCGCTCCGCTCGCCGGCCTTCAACATCCGCCTCGTCACCCCGTGAGGGAGCAGCCCATGAACGACAGCCCGGCGGTCCCGCCCGATGACCCGCAGCGGTCCCTGGCCGTGGCCCGGCCGGACACCGACCAGGGGCTCACCCACCTGGGCGTGGTCGGCGACACCTACACGATCCTGCTGACCGGCGCCGACACGGCGGGCCGGTACACCCTCATCGACATGCACGTCCCGCCGGGCGGGGGTCCCCCGCCGCACCGGCACGACTTCGAGGAGATGTTCACGGTGCTGGACGGCGAGGTGCTGCTGACCTTCCGCGGCCAGCAGTCCGTCGCCCGGGCCGGGGAGACCGTGAACGTGCCGGCCAACGCCCCGCATGCCTTCACCAACGCCTCCGGCGCGCCCGCGAGGCTGCTGTGCATGTGCTCGCCGCCGGGGCAGGAGGAGTTCTTCCTCGAGGTCGGCCAGCGGGTGGGCACCCGGACCGAGCCGCCGGCTGAGCTCGACGGGACCGCCCAGGCGGCGTTCGTGGCCAGGGCCCAGGAGCTGGCCCCGCAGTACCGGACGGAGCTGCTCCGGCCCTAGGGGCCGGGCCGGCTATCGGCTGGCCCAGAAATCCAGGTGGCTGCGATGGAGCCAGGCATCGACCCAGCGGCGGTCGGGCTGATCCGGGACCGCGGCGCTGTCGCGCAGCTCGGCGAGTCTCGCCTCGGTGCCGTCGATGGCGTCGAGCACCTCGGCCAGCGCGACCTCGCCGCGCCGGACCGACCGCAGGTAGGCGCGGTCCGGCTCGGGCACGGGCAGCGTGATGCGCCCGGTCGTCAGCAGCTCGACGCCCTGGACGCCGAGCCGCAGGGCGTGCATGGCGTACTTGGTGTCATAGCCGTGGACGGCGACCAGCTCCGGCCGGTTGGTGTGGGCGCTGGCCTCGCCGGTCATGGCGGCCTTCTGCGCCTGGAGGTAGCCGAGGAACCGGTCCGCCGCGAGCCGGGAGACGAACCGGTGCGCGTTGCCGGCCAGCTCCGCTCCGGCGTCATTCCGGAACACGACCTCGTCGTCGGGAACGAACAGCACCAGCAGCACCGTGGGGTTCCCGGCCAGGGCCAGCCGCGCCCACTTGCGCGCGGAGTAGACGATGACGTCCAGATCGCCGGCTCCCGACCGGTTCGCGATGCCGCCGGGCCGGTCCCAGGCCGTGTGCCGCTCGTACTGCTCGAACGCGACGGACGGCCCCTCGCCGCGAATGCCGTTCGGCACTCGGGCCAGCCCGGTGACGAACTCCGGGGGCTCCAGGCACACGCCCATCTCGTCCCGGTCGTCCTGGCCGGCCACTGCCGTGCCGTGCACCCCGGATCCGACCTGGACCCGGAGGATCAGGCCGCCCTCGGCGACCTGGCGCGCCTCCTCGGAGGCATGCGGGTGGGCGAAGCCGGACGGCAGCGCGGTGCGGCCGGCTATCGGGCGCACGCGCTCCGGGCGGACTGGCATAGGCCAGTACTAACGGAGCAAGTGCCGCGGCGCCACCCGAATACGAACCTGACGGGCGTCACGGTTCTACCGGGCCGGGCATCTCCTCCAGGGGGCCGGGCACCTCGCCGGGGCGAGTGCGGCGCGGGCGGCGCCCGGCCATGACCCGGCGGCCGTCGACCGTCCAGCGGCGCCGGCAGCTCGTGCACCGCAGGAGCTCCCCGAACCGGGTCGAGACCACCCCGGATTCCTCGAGCGTGCCGCCGCACGTGCAGGAATCGCCGACCAGCGTCTTCCGCACCACCTTGCGCCCGCGGCGCATGATGATCGGGACCGGCCGGTCACCGGGACGATTCTCTTCATGCACCACCCAGAAGCCAAGGCCGGCGGCGCCCCCCACGACGACAATGAGGACCGTCACCAGAATTGCCAATTGTTCCTCCCGCGGCGAGATATAGGTCGACCGTACTGCGCGGCCAGGCCTGAAGATAGCCAGCTGCTAACGGTTTACTCATGGCCGGGCCAATCTGGCCGGCCCATTCCGCGAGCCCGCCCGGCGGGGCGCCCGGGTCAGGGCCGGCGCGGGTCCGGGTCGTCGGGGTGAACCAGGTCGCGGTCGGGCGGCCAGACGGCCCGGGAGTGGGCGCTCAGCCACTCGCGGCGGCCGTACCGGGCCTGCAGCTCGGCGGCGAGCACCGAGTCGGCGTCGTACTCGTCGGCGTGCTGGGGCGTCGGGTCGTCGATGGCGTTGCCCAGCAGCCCGACGTAGCCCAGCCGGGGCAGGCCCGCCGAGGCGGCGAGGGCGGTCACGCCCGCGGCGCCGACGTGATTGAGGCCGAGATCGAGCCATTCCAGCTCGGACAGGTAGGGCGAGCTGGCGATCAGCCCGGCCTCGGCGTCGCCGAGCTCGCAGCGCAGCAGGCTGAGCCCGCGGATCCGGCGCAGGTAGGGAGAGGCGAACAGCTGCTCGGCGACGGGCGCCGCGCCGGACAGGTAGAGCTGCAGGACGGGCGCGCGCTCGTACAGTTCCGAAGCGCGGGCCAGGAACGTGGCCGCGTCCAGCCAGACGGCCTCGACGAACCCGCGGAAGAACTGGTAGCCCGCCACCAGCGTGCGCACCTCGCGCGCCCACTCGGCACTGCGATCGGACCTCAGGTAGAACGTGCGCAGGGAGATCTCCCGCTGGCGCTCCTCGTTGACGCGGTCGCGGCGCAGCCGCCGCTGCTCGATCTGCATCCAGATGAACTCGGTGCGCTCCGGGTCGGCGTCCTGTACCGCCTCGGCGTAGGCCAGCCGCGGCGTGTCGTCCAGCGGCGCGGCCACGACCCGCTGGTAGAGCCCGGCCAGTGCGCCGTCCTCCCGCTCGTCGGTGACGATGGTGATGCCCGCCCGGTAGGCCTGGTCCCACCGCCGCTCGGCGGCCTGGAAATCGTCCTGGGCCCGCTGCAGGGCGCTGGCCTCGGCGTCCGTCAGCGGCTCGGCGGCGGCGTGCCGGCGCCGCTGCTGGCGCCGGGCCAGGTCCCAGGCCCGCTTGGCCGACATCCAGGTGTCGCTGAGCTCCTCGACATCCATGTCGCCGATGTCCACGCCGCCCCCTTCGCCGGGCCCGCCCGGCCCTGAGCGCAGGCTACGTCTTCGGGCCGCTGCGGTGCCCGCATTGAGCCGTTCTAGCGCGCCGGGCGGACGGGCTCGGGGCGGGCTGGTGATCACGCGGGGCGGCGGCCAGCTGATAATGGGCCTGGGCCGCGACGGCCCCGTTCATCTCGCCCGGGAGGTTTCGTGGTGTCCGTGCCTGACGCTGAGCCGCTGCCGATTCTGGAGGCGCTGCACTCCACCCCGGCCCGCCGCTACCTGTCGGCCGAGCCGGTGCCCGATGAGGTGATCTGGGCCATTCTCGACGCGGCCGTGCGCGGGCCGTCGGGCGGCAACCAGCAGGGCTGGGGCTGGGTCGTGGTCACCGACCCGGCGATCAAGGCCCAGATCGCCGCGTGGTACCTGGAGGGCTGGGATGCGGCCTACGGGCAGCGGCGGGAGGAGATCCTGGCCGCGCCGCCCGGCTCGGGCCGGCTGAGCCGGGCGTCGTTCCTGGCCGCCGAGCACCTGGCCCAGCACCTCGCGGAAGCGCCGGTGTGGGTGTTCCCGGTGCTGCGCCAGGCGGCCACCTCCGGCAACCCGCGGCTCGGGTCCTCGATCTACGGCGCCGTCCAGCAGCTCATGCTGGCCGCCCGGGCCTACGGCGTGGGGGCGACGCTGACGACGCTGTACGCCGGGCACGAGGACGACGTGCGCGAGCTGCTCGGACTGCCCGCGGACGCGCTGACGATGGCGCTGATCCCGCTCGGCTACCCGGTCCGCGGCCGCTGGAAGCAGCCCAGCCGCCGCCCGCTGCCGGAGGTCGTGCACTGGGACCGCTGGGGCACCAGTCGCGAGCGCGGCTGACGCCTTTATCCCGGTTTACTGTTCGCCAGGTCGGCGTGGGCGAATAGCTAGTATGTACGACCTTCTGGCAATATTCCTATCTTCAGCGCTCGTGGCCCGAATCGCCGCTAGAGTGTGGCTTCGCTCACCTCGATACCACTATCTACCTGCGAGAAGGGTCCACGAACATGGCTATCCGCGACAAGATGGCGGCAAACGCGGCGCCCTTCCTGCAGCCCGGCGAGACGATCCAGGCCGTCTTCGCGGGGCAGACCACCAGCGCGTACTTTGCCCTTATTTCATTCTGGATCATCATCCTGTCGGACTCCTACCGCGCCATCGTGGTCACCGACCGCCGGATCCTGGTGTGCCAGGCCGGGCGGATGAGCCAGACCAAGATCAAGGGCGTCGTCCGCGAGCTGCCGCGCAGCACGCGGATCGGGCCGCCCAGCGGCCTGTGGTACAAGTCCGAGACCCTCGGCGAGCGGATCTACATCCACAAGCGCTTCCACTCGGACATCAACCAGGCGGACGCGGCCATCTCAGCTGTCTGACGCTCGACGGCGGCGGACCAGCCCGGCGGTGGCCGGCTGGTCCGCTGCTGCGTGGTTCCGGCCAGGGACGCTCCGGCCCGGTCAGCGCCCGGCGGTGAGAGCCTCGTCGAAGCGGGCCAGCGCGGCGTCCAGCTCCGCGTCACCGTGGCTGGCCGACACGTACCAGACGCCCCGGCTGGCGACCCAGATCCCGTGCTCGACCAGGACGGCGGCCAGCCGGGCGTACCGCTCGCCGTCCAGCCGCGCCAGCGACCGGTAGTCGGTCGCGTCCGCGTCCCCGAACGACACGTGGAAGGCCATCGGCAGTCCCTGGACGTGCAGCGGCAGCCCGTGCCGGCGCCGCCGAGGGCCAGCCGGAACCCGGAGATCACCTCGTCGAAGATCAGCACCACGCCGTGCCTCGTGCACAGCTCGCGGACCTGCTGGAGGTAGCCCGCCCGCGGCTCGATGACCCCGGCATTGATCATGACCGGCTCCATGATCACGGCGGCGACGCGGTCGCCGTCGCGGGCCAGCGCGGCGGCCACGGCGGCGGGATCGTTCCACGGCAGCACGATGGAGCCGGCCAGGTGGGCCGGCCGCTGCCCGGCGCTGGCCGGGCCCCAGGCGCCGTCGCGCTCGGCCATCAGGACGCTGTCCAGCCAGCCGTGGTAGTGCCCCTCGAACCGGATCACCTTGTCCCGGCCCGTCGCGGCCCGCGCGAGCCGCAGCGCCGCGTGCACCGACTCCGTGCCGGACACGCCGAACCGCACCATGTCCGCCCAGCCCAGGGCGTCGCACACCGCCTCGGCGGCGTCCACCTCCCGCGCGTGCTGGCCGCCGTAGATCAGCCCGTCGCGGCAGGCCGCCTCCACGGCCGCCAGGACGGCGGGCGGGGCGTGGCCGAGGAAATTCGGGCCCTGGCCCAGCAGGTAGTCGACGTAGTCCCGGCCGTCGACGTCCCACAGCCAGGCGCCGCGGGCCCGCTCGATGAACACCTGCGGCGCGGCCAGCCGCACGTTGGAGTGCACGGCGCCGGGCGCGCGGGCCAGGGCGCGCTCACGGAGCGAGGCGGACGTGGCGCGCGGCGCGAGTTCCTGGTCCGTCACGACGACCCCTGTCCGTGATGTTTCATTCTATGAAATATCCGATTCATTTCTTGAACGATAGATGGCCGCGTTCGGCCCTGTCAACGACGCCGGGGCCGCCCCGGGCGGCAGACAGGCCAGGTGATTCGGGGCAGGACGGGCGCGAACGGGATAGAGTGAGACGACTGAAATAATCGGTTCGGCTGTCGAAACGAGGTGAGGGCGCTGGCACGCGGCGAGGACCCGGAGGCCGGCCCGGCCGAGGCGCCCGGCGTCCCCGGCAGCGAGGAGCGTGACTACTCCGTGCGCGCCGTGGAGCGGGTCTGCTCGATCCTGGACCTGCTGCAGGAGTCCGTCAACGGCGTCTCCCTCATGGCGGTCGCGCAGGCGACGGACCTGCCCAAGTCGTCGGCCTTCCGCTACCTGTGGACGCTGGAGGCCCACCGCTACGTTGAGCGCGAGGCCAGCACCGGGCTGTTCCGGCTGGGGCTCGGCTTTGCCGGCATGCAGTCACGCCAGCTTGAGGTGCTGCGGGAGCGGGCGCGGCCGTGGCTGGAGAAGCTGCGGGACGAGCTGGGCGAGACGACCAACCTCGGCCTCCTCGACGGTGACTCGGTCATCTACCTCGACATCATCGAGAGCCGCCGGGGCGTGCGCCTGGCCGCGACCCGCGGCAGCCGCGATCCCCTGCACTCGACCGCTCTGGGCAAGGCCATCGCCGCGCACCTGCCGGAGGCCCGGGTCCGGGAGATCCTGGCCCAGTCGGGGATGCCCCGCCGGACGGCCAACACCATCACCTCGGTCGAGGACTACCTGGTCGAGCTGGCCCGGATCCGGCGGTCCGGGTTCGCGGTGGACAACGGCGAGAACGAGGTGGACGGCCGCTGCGTCGCGGTCGGGCTGACGGGCACCCGGCTGCCCGCCGCCGTGAGCTTCAGCGCCCCGGCCGCCCGCTTCCCCCTGCAGGACATCGAGAAGGTCGCGGCGGCGCTGCGCGACCTGGCCGAGCGCGTCTGCGCCGAGCTGGCCGCGCCGGCCCCCGCCGAGCCGCCCGGCCCGGGCGGCTGAGGTGCCCGGCCGGGCCGGCCTCGGACGGTTCGCCGGCGACCTGCCGAAGGTCGAGCGGCTGGTCAGCCTGGGCGAGGGGGACACCCCGGTGGTCCCGCTGCCGCGGGTGGCCGCCCAGTTCGGCGTCGGGGCCGTATGGGCCAAGCTCGAGTCGCTCAACCCCACCGGCTCGTACAAGGACCGGGTGGCGGCGATGTCGGTGTCGCTGGCGGCCGGGACGGGAAAGGCCGGCTGGATCGCCACGTCCTCGGGCAACGCGGGCCTGGCCATGGCCGCGTACGGGGCGCGGGCCGGGCTGCCCGGCTTCCTGTGCCTGGTCGCGACCGCCCCGCCGGAGAAGCGGGCGCCGCTGCTCCCCTACGGCGTGGGCCTGGTCACCGTCAGCGGCGTCGGCGGGCAGGCCTCCGCCGCCGCCGAGGGCGACCTGTTCCGGCAGGTGACCCTGGCCGCCGGGCAGCACGGCCTGTTCGTCGCGATCACCGCCCATGCCTTCAACCCCGAGGGCATGCGGGGCGTCGACACCATCGGCTACGAGCTGGCCGAGCAGCTGCCGGAGGCCACCCACGTCTACGTGCCGACCGGCGGCGGCGGCCTCCTGGCGGCCGTGGCGCGGGGCCTGCGGCAGCGCGGGATGGCCGCCCGCGTCGTCGCGGCCCAGCCGTCGGGCTGCGCGCCCGTGGCCCGCTACCTCGACGGCGAGATCCCGGAGCCGCGGATCGCGGCGTGCGCCAGCGCCATCTCCGCGCTGCAGCTTCCGCACCCGCCCGACGGCGAGCTCGCGGCCGCGGCGGTGACCGCGTCCGGCGGCTGGGGCACGCATGTCCCCGACGAGCAGATCCTCGCGGCGCAGGGCCGGCTGGCGGCGGACGAGGGACTGTTCGCGGAGCCGGCCTCGGCGGCCGCGCTCGCGGCGGTGATCGCCGACGCGCGAGCGGGCCGGCTCGGCGCCGGCGACTGCGTCGTGCTGGTGCTCACCGGCGCGGGCTGGAAGGACCTCAGCCGCTTCGCCGCCCGCAGCCGGGACCTCCCGCTCATCGCCGCCGGGGAGGTGCCGGCGGCGGTGGGCCGCTGGATGGCCGCCCGGTCCGGCCCGGCCAGCTAGGCGCAGGCGCTCCGGTGGGCGCAACCAGCGTTTCGGATAGAAAGGCCGGGCCAGCGCCCTCGCTGACCGGCGGACGGGAGGGTTTTCGCGATGGGCGATGTGACGGTGGTGCTGTCGTTCGACGTCGACGGCATGGCCGGGGCGGTGGACCCCGGCCGCTTCGACCTGGCCGCGGCGGCCCGGGGCGAGTTCACGGTCCCGGCGACCGGGCGCATCCTGCGCCTGCTGGATGACCGCGGGCTGCCCGCGACCTTCTTCGTGCCGGGCCAGACCGCGCAGGCCTTTCCCGGCCTGGTCGCGCGCATCCTGCAGGCCGGCCACGAGGTCGGGCACCACGGCTACGCCCACGAGGACCCGGCCACGCTGTCGGCCGCGGAGGAGGAAGCCGTCCTCGACCGCAGCATCGCGGCGCTGCGCGACGTCGCCGGCATCACGCCCGGCGGCTACCGCGCGCCGTGCTGGCGGCACACGGCCGAGACCACCCGGCTGCTGCGGGACCGGGGCTTCTCCTACGACAGCAGCCTGATG
>Ga0193726_1000737_pt1 | contig 30891 bp, 26 predicted proteins | sample H2c1metaG_FD_144928 | JGI IMG/M metagenome (GOLD analysis project Ga0193726, IMG submission 144928) | Soil microbial communities from a riparian zone of the East river system, Colorado, United States - H2c1 | ecosystem: Environmental > Terrestrial > Soil > Riparian zone | place: USA: East River... | reverse complement strand
CCTTGAAAGTAGACTGTGTCACCTTCAAAGTTATCCGACCGTGCCCGGAAGAAATGGTTGAAGCCGACTTCATAAAGCGTAGCCGAGGAAGCGAAAGTCGAGATGTGGCCGCCGATGCCGTTTTCCGAGCGGTTGGCTTTGACGACCATGGCGAGAGCGTTCCAGCGGATGAGGCTTTTGATGCGGCGTTCGAGTTCCTGATCGCCGGGGAACAGGGGTTCGAGACGCGCGGGGATGGTATTGGCGTACGGAGTATTTGCTGTGAAGGGCAGATCAAGGCCGGCGACTTTGGCGTGCGACTGCAGGCGCTGAAGAATTTCAATGGCGACTTCCGGGCCGCTGGAGTCGAGGACGGAGTCGAGCGATTCGAGCCACTCCTGAATCTCGACGTCTTCGATCGAATGTGGTTGAGTGAAAATTTCGTTGTCCATTGCTTCAGTTGGCCCCTCGTGATTTGGTTGATGCGCTGCTCAAAAGTGGCGGCACGGTGCTGCTGTTCGTGTCCGCTTCTCTTATACCTTCTATAAGTGAATAGAATACAGGATAGCGAAGATTCCTGCACGAGGGAGAACGATATTTTTTGCCGGCAGTGGACAAAAACGTTTCTGAAAAAAATCCCGTCGGCAGACTGTGGTAATTTCTAAAAAGGCAAAATGAGTGACGCAAACATGAATGGTAAACCCCTTGCCGGACGAGCGGCCCTGGTAACCGGCTCCGCGAAACGGCTGGGCCGTGCGACAGCGCTGCGCCTTGCCGAGCAGGGCTGCTCGGTGGCCATCCACTTTAACAATTCCAGAACGGAAGCCGAGTCCGCGGTCACTGAGATAGAACGTCTCGGCGGCAAGGCGATCGCGGTACAGACAGATTTGACCCAGCTTGCCGGCATTCGCAACCTGGTGCAGACGACTGCTCACGAATTTGGTCGCATCGATATCCTGGTCAACAGCGCGGCGAACTTCCTGCACGCCAGCATGACGTCGACGACCGAGCAAATCTGGGACGCGGCTCTGGATACGAATCTGAAGGCGCCTTTTTTTCTGGCCCAGGCGGCCGCCCCCTACCTGCGGCGCAGCCGAGGCTGCATCGTCAACTTCGCCGACATTGGCGGAATCATGGGGTGGCCCGGATACATCTCTCACTCGGTGTCGAAGGCGGGCGTGATCATGCTGACCAAAACACTGGCGAAGGAGCTGGCGCCGGAAATCCGCGTGAACGCGATTGCCCCGGGCACCATCACCATGCCAGGGGATCCGCCGGAGTGGGAGTCAGATTACATACAACGGGCTCCGCTCAAGCGGACAGGAACTCCTCGAGACGTTACGGACACGGTCTTGTTTCTCGTTCAGTCGGCATTTATTACGGGCCAAGTTTTGCTTGTAGACGGTGGCCGGACACTTTAGGGGCGTCTCCCTTGTGTTTCTGCAGCACAAGCAGGCCAAGTGAGTGGATTGAGGGTGACGTGGCCGTCCTCTGAAGTGAGCTAGAATCTGCAGGCAGTGGGGAATTTTGGGAGCGGATATGAACCTTGATGTTCTGGCGATTGCGGCGCATCCCGATGATGTGGAATTGACCTGTGGTGGCACGCTTTTGAAGATGGCCCAGATGGGGTATAAGACGGGGATTTTGGACTTGACGGCAGGAGAGATGGGAACGCGGGGGACTCCGGAAACGCGGGCTCGGGAGGCAGCGGAAGCCGCCAAATTCTTGCGCGTGTCGTATCGCGGCATTTTGGGAGTGCCGGATTCCGATGTGCAGCCGGCACGGGAGCACAAACTAAAGCTGGCTGCAAAGATTCGCGAGTTAAAACCGAAGACGGTGATACTTCCCTACTGGGAGGCGCGCCATCCGGATCATTACCACGCTTCGACGCTGGGCTACGAAGGATGCTTTTTGGCGGGATTGAAGCAGTTGCCGGTTGCCGGGGAGGCGCATCGGCCCTTCAAGGTGATCTATGCGACTGCATTTGGCGAGGTGCGGCCGACATTTGTTGTGGATATTACCGAACAGTTTGACGAACGAAAAAAGGCGATTTTAGCCTTTGGGTCCCAGTTCCGCCCCGCGGCCAGTGAGAAGCAGGGGAATGTCTACATTGCGCTGGATAGTTTAGAAGATGAGATGAATATGCTGGCACGGCATTACGGGCAGATGATTGGGGTTAGGTATGGAGAAGCGTTTGTGCAGAAAGAGATGATGGTTGTCGAGGATGTGACGAAGATTGCGGTGCGCTCAGTTTAGGCGTCTTAAGGAAGTGCCGTAAGAAGTGCCATGAAGCGGTGAAAAAAGACACGGCTTGCGGAGACCTACAGTTGGGAGTCCCAACTCTTTGCTGCTTAGAACTTTTCGTCTTCCTGGGCCGGAGAGAAACCGGGCATATTCTGGCCCTCGGCTGTTCGTTCAACACGCGCACGGACCAGTGGCTCGTTTTCGGAGCCGGATTTGCGAAGTACCACGATGGTACTTAAAGCTTCCGTGTAGACCCGGGTCACCAGATAAGTGTCCGCGGTCCCGTCTTTCTTCCAAAGTTGGCCAATCTGAATTTTCGAGACGCTCATAGGTTGAGCCTTGACTTGTAGAGGGTGGGGCGATGGGGTGTCAACTATCCCGCAAGGCGTTGCGGCGCAGATGACACTAAATTCCAGCTACTTAGCGGGGTTTTGCCCGGAGATGGCCTCGGCTGAGGATCCGGCAGCCCCCTTGCAGCGCTCGGCGAGTCAAAGGAATCGCAGATAACCTTCCGTGCTCTTCCTACATCGTAAGGATTGAGATTCGGTGAGCTTGTCTGGGCACAGGTGTATACTCAAGACAGGTAGAGGTGGGCACCATGCAATTTACTCTGCGGCATGCTTCGAGTTTAGCTTTGGGCGGCTTGCTGGTGGCAAGCGCGGCTTTCGCCGCAAGGCCCGGTCAGGATCCAACCCCGTCACAGCAGCCGACGAGCCAGCCGACTCCGCCTCCCCCAAGTCCACAAGATAAGCAAGACAAGAAAGATCCTGCAGCGACGAAAAAGTCCCAGGACAAGACGGCCGATCCGACACCCTCGGCCCCCGTGGCGCAACAGGACACCGTCAAGCCGAAGAATTCAAAAGAAGATGTAGAGGCCATAGGCAACCGCAAACTCGGCGGATTCAACATGCATTCGCTGGAGACCGATATTGCCATTGGCAAGCAGTATGCGCAGGAAGTAGAGCGGTCTTCGAAATTGGTGGACGATCCGGTCGTCACCGAATACGTTAACCGCGTCGGACAAAACCTGGTGCGCAACTCCGATGCCAAGGTTCCTTTCACCATCAAGGTTATCGACTCGGATGAAGTGAATGCCTTTGCCCTGCCTGGAGGATTTTTCTATGTCAACAGCGGCTTGATTTTGCGGGCGCAGGAAGAATCCGAACTTGCCGGAGTGATGGCGCACGAAATTTCGCACGTCACCGCGCGGCACGGCACGCGCGGACAGTCCCGTGCGGAAGTCGCACAATTAGCGATGATTCCCTTAATCCTGCTGGGCCCCGGAGGTTGGGCGGGTTATGGAATTTATCAGGGCATGAACTTGGCGGTGCCCATTTCCTTCCTGAAATTCAGCAGAGATTTCGAACGGGAAGCAGACTTTCTTGGACTGCAATACATGTATAAAGCGGGGTACGATCCCAACGCCTACATCACGTTCTTTGAGCGCATTCAGACGGATGAAAAACGGCGTCCCGGAACCATCCCGAAGGTATTCTCGTCGCATCCTCCGACACCGGAACGCATCGAGAACGCGCAAAAGGAAATTGCTCGCATCTTGCCGGCCAAGCAGGAATATATTGTCACCACTTCGGAATTTGACTCCGTGAAAGCGCGCTTGCGGAATATCATGTTCTCGCGTAAGGCAGTTGACAATGGGCCGAACAAGCCCACACTCCGTACCAAGACAGAGCAATCCGACAAGCAGAAGACCACGACTCAGACCGATCCAAATAGCGGAGACGATGACCGACCGACTTTGAAACGCCGACCGGATTCCCAATAAGCGGCACGAGCTATTGCGAATGCAAAAGGGCGGCCATCGGGCCGCCCTTTTTGCGTCTGCAGATGAAATTTATCAGCGTCGGTCGCGATCATTCCTGCGATGCTCTTCGGGCGCAGCGGCGATGCCCATGCGGCGTAACTCTTCCGCGTAATACTTGCGGAACAGCAGATCCCACTCCTCGCTGCCTTCGAGAATTTCCTTTTTCTGAGAAGTAATGCGCTTGCGGACCTCAATCTCTGCTTTCTCTTCTTCGCGCAGAGTCTCCGTCAATATCTTCACGACTTCCTGGCGGATAGTGTCGCGATCTTCAACGAATTCCACATCGTTGCTGGCTACAAGAACGTCGGTGATTTGGTGGGAGAGGCGGACAATTTTTTCGCGGCTGAGTCGCATGTACCCCGTACTTTCCAGATAAATTAAGATATTACGGATAACAGTTGCCGTGCTGCCAATTTCTAGCGCAAGACCAGTTTGCGGTCACGCGCAATCTGCGCTTTCACCTTTTTGAACATGTCCTGATACGAGACGCCGGTTCGGCGCATCTCGTCCTGATGCTGGATCAGGATTTCACGCGCTTCTTCGCTGATGCGATCCTCGACATTGATCTCTTCGTTCATGGCCTGACGCACGCGCAAGGCCACAGCATCCGGTGTCTTGGTCTCGATGAGCTCGCCTTCGATGAGCTTTTTGACCACTTCGGTGGCCATATACCCGACGTAATCGCGCGAAATTAGCATTCCAGGCGGTATCCTTTGCACTGCTGACAAAGGAAAGTTTACTGTCTGCGCCAACAAAGTGCAAGGAACCCGGGAAATCGCGTTGCTCGCTGCGTAGGCTAAAGAATATTCGCGCCGCAATGTTCATGACCTTCCCCCCTTTGCATGGCCACCGGAGAAGAAACAACCCTGGCCATGAGCAATGCTTCAGGAGGAGTTGGAGCCCAGTGGCGGCAAGGAGGAAACAACTGCGTCAAATTAAGACGTATTTTTGGTAGTTACTTCTTTCGCTTTGCGGACTACCAATAAAAAGCCCTGGGCGGACGCTTCTTTTTGCAAGGCCGTCAGCCGCGTGCGGGCCGCGGCGATCCGTCCCGCTTTCATTTCGACAATTCCGAGCGCCAGTTGCACCTCATACCGCTCAGGAACGTAACCATGCGACGTTGCATCCGACAGGGCAATCTCCAAAGCCGGAATTCCCTCTTCCGGCCGGCCGGCCGCTGCTTTTACTTGCGCCGCCGCAATCGCCAAGCCAATTTTTGCCGATAGATTTTCTGCCGCGGAAATTCCAGGTATAGCCGCCTGCAGCTCTTTCTGCGCTTCGGCGGCCTTCCCCTGATCCGCCAATGCACTGGCCAACAACAAGTGTGCGGTACCCTGTTCCGATTTCGCCTTCACAAACTCCTCCAAAGCGGCCTGTGCGATTTCGATGGCGCGATCTGCGCGACTTCGCGAAAGCTCAATGCTTCCAAGCTCGAGTTGCGCGCTTTGCATTGTGCGCGTAGCTTTAATTTCCTTGAAGATCGAGATGGCTTCCTGAATTTTGCTCTGCGCACCGCCAAGGTCGTCCCGATACTCCCTTATTTTGCCCAGAGCGCGGTGCGAGCGGGCTATTTGCTCTTTCAAATTCAGACTCCTGTATGCAGCAAGCGACTGTTCAAAATTCTTTTGCGCTTCAGCTAACTTTCCCTGCGAAACTAGTATTTTCCCCTGCAAGTGCAGAGCGTTCGCCCAGCTGTCTTTATTGCCGGAAGCGCGTGCCATGGCGAGCGCGTCACCCCCGTATTTGTTCGCGCTCCCCAGATCTCCTATGGCGATCTTCGATTGCGCAATGCTCGCAAGGGTATTCGACAAGTTTCCTTTTTCGCCCATCTCCTGGTACATAGCGACCGCTTGTTCATATTGCACTACTGCTTCTGAATTTTTCCCTTTGTCGCTTAACGAATCGCCAATGTTTAACGTAGCCTTCGCCGCGCAGGATTTTATCTGCGCTTCCTGGCAAATCTGCCGCACTTTCAACCAATCTTTTTCTGCAGTTTCACTCTCTCCCAGCCCGGATCTGATTCCGGCAATAACATTCAAGGTTTGCGCCGCCTGTACCTTTTGACCAAATTCTTCATACGTGGCCATGGCTTGCTCCAGCAGCTTCATGGCTCCCTCGGAGTCTCCCCGCGTCTGCAAAATGTCAGCTAATCCGAACTGCGCGCCTGCCGCACTGGCCTTGTCTCCCGTAATCTTTGAAAGTGCAATCGACTGCTCGTAGTACTTCTTCGCCTCCACGCGATCGCCCATGTCAAACAGCGTGTCTGCCATTCCGTTAAGAGCGAATTGTTCTCCGTAGCGGTCATCCTGAGCCCGCGTACCTGCCAGGACCTGTTCGTAATTCTTGCGCGCTGCCGGCAAATTGCCCTGTCGCACCTGAATTTGCGCCAGAACCGTCAAGCTGTTCAGCAAATACGTCTGGTCGGCTGTTCTTTCCCCGTACCTGACAATCTCATCCAGCAGCGATGCTGCCTCGTGCAAATCTCCCCGCTGAAAGAGCATGGTGGCCATGGTGTATTTTGCAGCGGCCACGCCGGATGCATCGCCCACCGATTCATAGATTGCTCGTGCCTCAGCGGTCGCGGCCATCGCCTTGGCAATTTGCCCGGAAGAACCCAAGGCAAACGATTGACGATTGAGCGAACTGGCAAGAATCAGTCTTGCCCCGCTCGCCCGGGCTTTTTCGGCCGCCGCCGCATACTTGGCCAACACGCGATTGGTATCTCCTTCGGTCGCGGCAGTGTCCGCCTCGACCATGTCTACGCGCGGATTCTCTCCCACGGGGCTCGGCAATTTGCGCAAGGAATCGACGGTAGCGTAGGCGCCCTGGAGATCTCCCGATTTGGTCTGCGCTGCGACGTAAGCCAAGCCGTATTCCAGATTGTCCGGGGCCGTTCGATACAATCGCTCAAATACTTCACGCGCCTTTTGCCATTCGTGATTGACGAGATGATAGTTCGCCGCAACCAGGAGGCGATCATTCAGCGGCAGTTCCGACGAGAGCTCGCGAGCCTTCTTAATGGCGTCCCTGGCGTCTTTTTCGCGCCCCAGATTTCGCCATACCTGGCTGAGCGCGCTATACGACAGCGCAAACTTTGGGTCTGCCGTGATTGCCTTCTGCAGCAAGCTTCTCGCGCCCAGCGAATCAAAATTACGCAGCTTGCCTACTCCTTCAGAATAGAATCTCATCGCGGACGCATTGGCGGGCATCGACGATTTCATCGCCGCCATTTCAACCGCACTGACACTATCCGCGCCCAATGTTTGGCGAAGCTTGGCCCCCGCGCGCGCGACCGTGTCCCCGATTTCCCGTTCCGGGCCGGTCTCCGTCACAGAAACAAGAATTTCGCCGGTGGCCACGTCCTGGACGCGCATATCCATGCGCACCTGTCCATTTCCCGAAGCCAGGTACGATCCGAGGATGACGGCATCGCTGCCAATGTTTTGTCGAATTCTGCCAAGCGTTTCTTTCGCAAAACTGTCAGCTTCGGGCAGCGCGAGGCTCAGCTTCATCCGCGCCACCTGCTCGCCCGGAACCGTTCGCAACGCTTCGCCCGCTCCCAACTCGGTGGTCATCATCTCCGACAGCGCCGTTGCTACCCAAGCAGCCTCCGCGCGCCCGCTCAAATTCTTAAATCCCATCACGGCAACGGAGCGCCGTAGCCGTACCGGCCCAATAGGGGAATTCGAAGGACTTGCTTCGTTCGACACACGCCGGGACGGACGAGTTAGACGATCGCGCAGGCCACCCAAGTTCAAGCCAATCGCCAGGCTGCCAAGCAGCACGATCCCCAGGACCGCCGCAATGGCCCCCTCCGTTTTGCGTTTGGTAGCAATCCCCGGGCCCGGCACCTGAGCTCCTGAATTCAAACCCTCCAGGGCTACGCCCAATTCTCGTGCCGATTGATACCGCCGCGTCGGTTCCTTTTCCAAAGCCTTCATGATCACGTTACTGGTCGCCACGGAAACCCGCGGGTTCACGGTTTGCGGCAGAGGCGGCGTCTCATGAAGAATCGCTCCCGTCAGCACCGCGCCCTGTGTCTGCGGAAAGGGCCGTTGCGCCGTCGCCATTTCGTAGAGGACCGCACCCGCGGCATAAATATCGCTGCGCGCATCGACCGGCATGCCGCGTAGTTGTTCCGGGGACATGTAGGGCAGGGTCCCCGAGATGCTGCCCGTGTTGGCAGTCACCGTCATCGTGACAGCGTTCGCCAGATCCGCGTGCACAAACTTTGCCAGCCCAAAGTCCAGAATCTTCAATCGCCCATCCGGAGTAAGGAATAAATTGGCGGGCTTCAGATCCCGGTGAATCACGCCCTGCTCATGCGCCGCCGCCAGCCCTTCGGCAAGTTGCGCAGCAATGCGCAGAGCCTCCCGCTCGGGTAACGGTCCGGAATTCAATTTCACATTTAGCGGAGTGCCTGGAATCAGCTCCATTGCCAGAAAATCGATTCCGTCCTGCGAACTGAATTCGAACACCGTGGCAATGTTGGGATGGCTCAGCCTGGCCAGCGCCAAGGCCTCTTTGCGAAACTGCTTGCGGGCCGCTCCTTCGTCCAGCGTGCCGATTGGCAACACCTTCAGCGCGACATCGCGGTCGAGTTGCTCATCATGCGCGCGATACACAATGCCCATACCACCCGCACCGATTTTTTCCACAATTGAGTAGTGCCCTAGTATTTGCCCGATCATTTTGGATGGAGCCGACCATCTCCGGAGCCGCGAATTTCGTCATGTTAGGTCGCCCGTTCCACACTGTCAACACGACACACGGCACTATAATGATCGCGAGTATACCTTTCATAAGGAGAGGAAACGACGATGAAACTTCACACCTATCTTAACTACGGCGGGAACTGCGAGCAGGCTTTCCGTTTCTATGAAGAAAACCTCGGCGGAAAAATCACAATGATGATGACCCAGGACCAGCAGCCCGGCGCCAACAAGGTGCCACCGGAATTGCAGAAAGCGATTCTCTACGCGCGCATGACAATTGGAGAAACGGAGCTCATGGGCAGCGATGTACCACCCGACAAATTCCAACCGATGCGTAGCGTGTATTTGTCTCTCACTACTTCGAGCACCGAGGAAGCAGAACGCATTCATTCCTTACTCTCTGGCGGCGGCCAAATCTTTATGCCTATGCAGGAGACCTTTTTCGCTCATCGTTTCAGCATGCTCCGCGACAAATTCGGTACGTCCTGGATGATCATTCATGAACGCCCCATGCCGCCAAAAGTCTGACACCCTCTCGCTCGCGCGATTTCCACATGGAATTTCAATCGTGAGGAAATCCGGTCCTTCTTGAACCAATTCCCGGATAGCAATGGGCCGTGCCTGTCCACTCATTCGCTCTCGGTTTGCAATAGCCCCAGAGAATCCGGCTACCAGTCGCGCCGGACTCCGCGGGAAATGCATGGGCTAGAAATACAATTGCAATCCAAGTTGCTCAATTCGTGCATCATGGGCGCTCGTCACGTTCCCAGAGGTGGAGGGAGTGTAATGGCGACGCCCACAATTGCTGCCGAGCGGAAGTCAAGCATTCCTCTCGCAGAGGAACAATGCCGCAAAGTGAGCGGATTGCTGAGCCGGATTAAGCAATCCGCTCAGGCTTTTCCGGCGCTGCGATTTTCGGGTGCGCAATCTTCGTTTCATCCATTTCTTCTTCCTCCCATCCGGCTCCGGAACAGCCCCTAGGTCGGGATTCTTTGACTCACTGCCAGAATATTGCCCTCGGTATCCTTAAACCACGCCGTCTTCGCGCCACCAGCATTCGAAATGCTATTCTCCGTCTTGATCCCCGGCGCATTGTATTCTTCAAACTGAACTCCTCTTCCCTTGAGCTCAGCAACTTCCGCCTCGACGTCATCAACAGCCCAAAAAAGCGTACTCGCCTTGGAAGTCCCGGCCCCTGGAGTAGGGTACATAAAGGCCCTTGAGCCGTTGCCACACTCATAAATTACGCCTCCGGCGTAGGTCTCTTTAGGTTTCAAACCCACCTTCTCTTCATAGAATTTTCGGGCGCGTTGCACGTCAGCAACCGGAATATAGGCAACGATCGGTGAATTAGTTAGCATCAGTGATCCTTTCCTTTCCGTTTCATACAACACTGCGCAGTCGCTTCTAGCCGCGCACCACCGCGACACTCAAGGCGAGAAATGCAATCAGAGACAACATTGCTCGTACGAGATGCGACGCTTCCCAGCGATCCCGCATCGATTTCCATTCCCGCGCGTCCAATCCGCCCCTTGGCACTGGTCCTGCTGCCTGGCCGCCGTCAAAAAAACGCTCACCGAGTTGATAGGCCTGAAACGTCTTCAGCCAAAATTTGTTTACCGGCCGGGTCACGAACCAAAAAACGAGATGCATGACGAGCAGCGCGGCAAAGGCCACCAGGAGTAACCACGAATCGGTGTCCGTACTGCGGGAAAGGAAAAACAGTGCCAGCGTGGCAACTCCGCTCAGCGGCTCAATAATTCCGCCCACGGTGAACCCCGGATCGTAAATCGTCTGCACCGCCAGGTAGGCTTCCATCCGCAAACGCAGCTTTCCTGGCAATTCCAATGCGTGAGCGACAGCCATACTCATGGCCAACGCCACGAACAACATGGTAGACACCTGCATTGCAAATAGCATCGAGCCATCACTGTCCGACAGTGCTCGTCGCACTCCCTTCCCTCTATACTCCGGAAATCCGCGCCGATGGGAATCCGGTTTTCTTGGTATGCCCGCCAGGACGCAGTTTCGGCACCTCGTAGATTTTTCGCGCGAATCAAATCTACTGGCAGTCAACTTGGCCGTAGCGGGCATGGCGATTTAGGAAAGCGTGTGGGCGCGTTCAGGAATATCTCTCGGGAGGCGAGCAGGCGTCATACGACATGACGATCGCCGCCGGTTTTTTACCCGGCATCGCTCCCAGAGGACGGTGCAGTGCGCATCGGAGAGAACGAGGATCTTCGCCACGAATTTAGTTCGAAGCCACAGGACAGACACTTGCAAGCAAGAGACAGAAAAGCCCCGTCACAAATGACATACTTTCGCAGCAGCGAGCTTCACGATCCGAGGGAAGGTGGAGTACCCGTTTCAGGTCCAAATTCTTGGCCGGGCTCTTGGCCCATTCTGAACTCGATATGGGCGCCGTTGGCGATGTCCTCATGCCGGAACCAGAGTTTCGAATACGCCTTCCCGTTAAAAGTAAGCGATTGAATGTACTGGTCGCTCGAAGAACTCCTCCTGGCCTCAACCACCAATTTCTTTCCCCTTCCAAGTTCAACTTCGGCCCGATCAAACAGCGGCGTACCAAATACGTAGTTTCCACCCACCGGGTCCACGGCATAGAAGCCTAGTGCACTCATTACATACCACGCGGACATTTGTCCGCAGTCCTCATTGCCGGCCAATCCGTCCGGCTGATCGTCATACTCCAACTCCAGAAGTTTCCGGACGCGATCCTGCGTCTTGTGCGCAGCACCCGCATAAGAGTACAGATAGGCCATGTGATGGCACGGCTCGTTGCCATGGGCGTACTGTCCGACCATGCCGGCTATGTCCGGAGGAGCATCGGCCGGGAGCTCGGAACTGGTCGTAAACAGCGTGTCTAGTTTTTCGACAAATGCCCGGGGCCCGCCGAATAGTTCAATCAACCCGGCAGGATCATGTTGCACCGTAAATGTGGTCTGCCAGGGATCAGACTCTGTGTAGTCCTTCCATCTCTTGGCATATCCCATTTCGGTCGGAGCAAAGGGCTCGGCCCACAGGCCATTCTCCAGCCGAGGCCGTATGAATCCGGTTTTCTTGTCAAAAAGGTTTTTGTAATTTCTGGCCCGGTCCGACAAAAGCTTCCAATCATCCAGCGCGCCGGCGGCTTTGGCGATTTGCGCTACAGCCCAATCGTTATATGCGTATTCCATCGTCTTGCTGACGGATTCCGCTTCCTTATCGCACGGGACATAGCCAAGCTTGCGGTAGTAGGCCAGTCCCCCGTAGTCATCGCGCATCGCGCGTTTCTTGAAAACTTCGTACGCGGCGCTGACACCGATTCCAGGAAAACCTTTTACGAGCGCTTCTGCGACTACGGAACTTGAATGGTATCCCGTCATGCAAAACGTCTCTTTCGCCTGCAGCGGCCAGATGGGCGCGCCCCCCGGGCTCTCTTGCCCCATGCGAATGAGGCAATTCACAAAGTCCGGCACTCGCTCGGCATGGCATAGGGTGTACAGCGGATGCGCAGCGCGAAAGGTATCCCACAAAGAAAATGTGCTGTAGTTATGCATCCCCGGCGGAACTTGGCGGACCCGTCCATCCATCCCCCGGTAGCGCCCATCGATGTCGTCAAACAGGGTGGGAGCAACCATGGTGTGATAAAGCGCAGTGTAGAAAATTCGCTTATGCCGGTAGCTCGAGGTTGTAATTTTAATTTTAGAAAGATTTTCATTCCATACAGCGCGTGCTGCGCTTCGCACTTTCTCAAAGTCCCAGTCAGGAATTTCAGTCTTCAAATTGTTCTGCGCGCCTTCGGCACTGACCCCCGAAATGCCCACCTTTACCAGAATTTGTTCGCCGCCCGTGGTTTTGAAATGCGTCAGGCACTTTAGTGAACTACCCTTGGCTTCTCTCACCCCCCGCTCCAAACGCTTCTTGTCCGAGATGATTTCGAACGACTCAAATGGTTTTGAGAATTTCATCGCGAAATAGATCTCTCGTCCCGGAGCCCAGCCCTTCACGCAGCGTCCGCCTGTAATGGTGTCCTGTCCGACAATTTTCAGATCGGCCCACACGATTTCGGCATTGCCGTAAACATGAACCAGGTCGAGAACAAAGTGACTACTCTCGCTCCTTGGAAACGTATAGCGATGAATTCCCGCCCGCTCGGTGGCGCTCAGCTCCGCCTGAATTCCGTAGTCGCGCAATGTGACTGCGTAGTAGCCAGGCTCCGCCAGTTCTTCCTCGTGGCTGAAGCGCGATCGATAGCCTTCTCCCGGATTCTGCCGTGAACCCGGAACGGTCTTCGCCGGTCCAGTCCCCGGCATTAACAGGAAATCCAGCATATCCGACGCGCCGGTCCCGCTCAGATGGGAGTGGCTGAATCCCATGATGGAACTGTCCGAATAGTGATACCCGGAACACCAATCCCAGCCATCGTTGTAGGTATCCGGGCTGAGCTGCACCATGCCAAACGGAACGGTCGCGCCCGGATACGTATGTCCATGGCCGCCGGTGCCAATCGAGAGTCGCACAAACCGCGAGACTTGTTCTGCAGGCTCCTTGACCCCGGAAACCGCCAGCGCCTCCGGGACTCTTCCGAGCAGCGCGCTGGAATCGAGCAAACTCGATACAGGAAGAGCGGACAGCGCTGCCATGAATCGACGCCGCGATATCATCGAATTTCCTTTCAAAACAACGCGAAGTACGTCTGATAAACCGCGCTCAAGCCTAGCGAATTGCTTTCCGAGACGCAATTGTTCGGCCAACGATTATCTTTGCGGAAAATTCAGGCCAACCTGGCAGAACTGTCATGAATCTTTCGCTCCACGGTCCGGCATCTCAATGAATGGAATCGGAGAATACCCAATGAAGATCACTGAACTGTTGCTGGCTGAACTCGACCGCGAAGCTGAAGGGATACGCAAGACGCTGCAGAACGTCCCGGAAGGAAAAAACGACTGGAAGCCGCATGAAAAGTCGATGCCCCTCGGCTACCTGGCAACCATTGTCGCCACGATCCCCTCATGGATTGATATGGTTGTAAATATGGATGAATTGGACATCAATCCGCCGGGCGGCGCAAAGTTCAAGCCTCAAGAGTGGAAGACGCGGAGCGAACTCCTGCAGCAATTTGAAAACAGCCTGCAGCAGGGACGCGAAGTCCTGCAAAAAACCACCGACGATCGTCTGCTCAACACAAAGTGGCGTATGTTGGCCGCTGGCAAGCTGATGAGTGAGCAGCCCCGGTATGTTGCAATCCGGGACGGCGTGCTAAACCACATGGCCCATCACCGCGGCCAGCTCACCGTCTACCTGCGGTTGAACGAGCAGAAGGTTCCCGCGATTTACGGTCCGTCAGCCGACGAAGGCAAGTCTTAACCGGCAGTCAGTGATTTCAGACCCTGCCTCAGTAGACGTCGAGGTCTCGACCAACGACGAAGTGTCCTGAATAGCGGGCCAGCATATCGTCGAACAGTTCTTCGCGGGACAAGCCCGAATAGTGGTAGAGCACGAGCAGCTTCGGCTTCGCTTGCCGCGCAAGCTCAGCCAGCTGGGGTGTCGTTGTGTGGTACTTGGCGGCAAACTGCTGGAACGTCCCCGGCCGCGTCGCCAGCCACGCCGGTGTGTGCGCTTCATGAATCAGCACGTCACAGCCACGGCACGCATCGATTGTCTCTTGCGTCGGATTTGTGTCGCCCGAGATCACAATGCTGCGATCCCGCATATCGAAGCGGTATCCGTAACTTTCCATGGCATGCTTGGTGGCAAACGCCGTGACCACCACGTTTGCGTCTTTGTAGACAACACCGGAGGTAATCTCGTGCGCATTCACATTGTGGCCCTCTGGAAAAGTTCGCTGATTGCCCTCCGCGTTGGTGCGCGTCGCGATGTCGACGCGGTAGGCTTCCAGGAGATGCTCGGTCATGGCCTGGAGACCCTTGGGGCCGTAGACCTCGAGCGGCAGGCGACGTCCCATAGTCCAGGGCGTGAAGATCAAGTCCGGGTAACCGACCGTGTGGTCCGAGTGAAGATGCGTGACAAACGCCACCCGCAACTTCGTCGGTTCGAGTTCCTTGATGCCTTTGTCGCGAAACGCCGCAGCCGCGCGGCGTACAACGCCCGGGCCGAAGTCTACAAGGTACGCCGTGTCGTTGACGATGATTGCCGTCGCAGGTCCTGAGCGATCGGGGTCTGGCCCCGGCGTCCCGGTTCCCAGTAGGACGATTTTAGTTTTGCTGGCTCCTGCGGTCTGCGGTTGCTGTCCCCCAGCCAGGGAGGACGCTGAAAGCACCAGCACGACGACGAGGAATGTAAACGATCGAAGCGGCACAGCATTGGCACGCATATCTGAAATCCTCACTGGCCCGTGATCACCCGCCCTGAGAAATAGCTGGTACTGCGCAGGCAAGCTATCACAATAATCGAACAAGCCGTGAGATTTCGATTCGCGCTTAAGGCAAGAGAATAGATATCCCCGGCGCCGTCTTTGCAAGAAGCGGGCTTTGCAGGAAGACAAGACACGCGCCCGCCCCGCTGCTGCCGCGACTGCGGCCAGTACCACTTGCAAAGCGGAGCGCGATTAGCGCAGCATTTCTGCCGCCGTAAGCGCGTAAATCACCGCGCACTGGGCAATGTTGCGGATTGGAACGAACTCGTTCGGTCCATGCGACACGGTCAGCAATCCTGGTCCATAGGCGAATGCCGGAATACCGCGAGCCGCGTAGAATCGCGTTTCGAGCAGGCCGGGGCACATTTCAAACGCTGGTTCCTTGCCGGTGAGGCTCGCGATGTGACGCGACAGAATTCCGCCGAGCGGATCTTGCTCCGGAGTCGCCGCTGCGGGCTCCTCCTGCAGCGTCTCGATTTCGAAACCTTCTAGCGTGGCGCACAATCGGCGCTTTTCTTCTGCCAAGTCTTCTTCGGGATTGATGCGGCGGTCCATCGTGAAGGAACAGAAATCGGGCGTCACGTTGAAATTCGTACCTGCCTCGGCCCGCCCGCCAAGCATCAAAATGGATTTCCGCGCCGCCGCCGGAGCGATATTGTGGTGCGTCTCGCGAAGCTCCACTTCCCTCTTGATGTCGACAAGCCGTGCCATTGCCGGCAGCGCGCGCTCGAACGCGTTCACCCCTTCGAATTGCCGACCGACATGCGCTGCTTTCCCGCGCATCGTAGCGCGCAGCGAGATGGCTCCGCGGTTGGCGTTCCAGATGACGCCGCCGGTAGGCTCCGGCGTCAACATACCGACTGCGTCTTTCCCAAGCAGCCCGCGCGCATCCAGATCGCGCGACCCGCGCGGACCGGCAGTCTCTTCATCTGGTACGAGCACGATTCCAATACGGCCGGTTTTCAGAAGCCCTTCATCGCGTGCCGCAGCCGCAGCATGAATCATCGCCGCCAGACCACTTTTCATATCCGAGGAGCCGCGACCGAACAGGTTTGCACCTTCTACGCGTGGCTGAAATTGAGCGCGGCTCTGCGCGGGGACAACATCGTAGTGACCGCTGAAATAAAAAGTTCGCTCACCCGCTCCGGCCGAGGCCAGTACGCACGCTCCTTCGCGCCTCAGATCATCGAAGCCGAGTTTGCCCAATTCATCAAACAGAGTTCGGGCGCATTCCTCGTAGCGGTTTCCCGGCGGATTTTCCGATGGAATCGCAATCAATCGCTTTGCGAGATCCAGCATCGCGGGCTCGGAAATTCGTTCGCGCAGCCGCGATGCAAGCTGCCTGGTATCACGGGGCTCCACTTCGCTCATGACTTCCTTTCGCGTCGAATTGCGCTCAACTCAAGGCCTAATGATGCCACAACCGAATGCTGTCCTCTGATGGGAAGCCCGTTCCTTTGTTCAACCGAACTCTCGCGCTTGAGCTTTTCCCTCCGGCACAGTCATTGCCTGCTCGCCCCTCACGCGCTATGCTCACTCGCCCAAGCTGGCCGAAGGATTCGCTCCAAGGAGGTTTCATGCTTCGCTCGTTTCGTCTTTCTCTGGTTTCCCTCATCCTCCTGGCGTTCCTGCCATTCTGTGCCTCGGCGCAGCGAACGCCTTTCGCCGTTGGCAGCGCTTCTGCCGCGCCTGGCCAGAAAGCGCTTGGCTACCTCGAAGTCCCGGCCGGCGTCGATGCCGGAACGAACATTCCTGTCGTCGTGGTGAATGGCAGCAAGCCCGGTCCGGTCCTTGCGCTGGTGACCGGGGCGCATGGGACGGAATATGTTTCCGTTGTTGCTGTCGAAAAATTAATCGCCGACCTCGACCCCGCGGAGATTTCGGGGACGGTCATTCTGCTGCCGCTGGTCAACATTGCTTCGTTCGAACAAAAAGTCCCGCACGTCAATCCGGTAGATAACAAGAGCATGAACCGCTTCTATCCGGGCAAAGCCGATGGAACGCAGACCGAACGCGTTTCCTTCCTTATCACCAAGCAGGTCGTGGATCGCTCGGACTACTTGATCGACTACCACGGAGGCGACCTCGACGAGAGCCTCCGGCCCTACGCGTACTGGGGACCCACCGGCAAACAATCTCAGGACCACATCTCGAAGGAGATGGTTCTCGCTTTCGGCCTGGATCACATCATTATTTGGCACGACCGGCCAACCGATCTTGCAGCCAGTCGGTATCTTGACAACACGGCCTCTCTCCGCGGCAAGCCTGCGATTGTTGTAGAAGCCGGGTATGCCGGCACGGTCGAAACCGACGATGTGGCGCTGCTGGTCAAAGGTACCCTGAGCGCCATGCGCGCCCTGAAAATGCTCGCGGGCGCACCACACTACATCGAAAATCCAGTTTGGCTGGACAAGGTCGTTGATATTATTTCGGATGGCCCTGGCATCTGGTATCCACTGGTCAAGCGCGGATCGTACGTGCAGGAAGGCATGAAGCTCGGTTACGTCACCGACTATTTTGGACGAGTCATCCTCGAGCCACGCGCTCCCCAGGCTGGCGTGGTCTTGCACTTGAACGCCGTTCCGTCACTGAAAAAAGGCGATAACATCGCCAATCTCGGCATCGTAGCTTCGAAGGCGCCGCTATGACTTTAGCGTTCCTGACCTGGTTTGTCGGCAAAGTGTCTCTCTAGGGTTTCGGGTTCAACGGCGTGGCGAGGAGGGACTTTCTGGTTCTTAAGGACGTTTTTCCTCCGACGTTCCGGGTGGTACGGGATTGTCCGCCTTGCCGCTCGCTTTCTGTGTGCCGATGTGGTCGGCAAGTTCATCGCCAGTGAAGTTCCCTGTCGAGCTATCATCAATTTCTGGCAGCATAGTCGCGTTCCAGTCGTGCCACTCTGCCACGATTCGATCATAAACATCCTTGTGGCGCGCCTTCAGGTTGGCGCGTTCCATCGGGTCCTCAACCACATTGAAGAGGAACGTGTTGTCGAGGATCTTCAGATATTTGTAATCGCCGTCTCTCGCCGCTCGCTGCGCGTTCGCCTTATAACGCCAGAATAACTTGCGCTCGACTGCCGCAGCATTCTTCGCGAGCAGCGGCAGTAAGTTAATGCCATCGGGCGGGAAAGCCGGATTGGATGAAACGCCTGCGGCCGCCAGTAGCGTTGGCATCCAATCCATGCTGATCGCCACTTGATCGGTCGTTCGACCCTGCGGAATGCGCGCGGGCCAGGAGATGATTGTTGGTATCCGCAATCCGCCTTCCAGTAGTTCCGTCTTCCGGCCTGTGAAAGGCCAGGTATCTGCGAATCGTTCCCCGCCGTTGTCGCTGGTGAATATGACGATGGTGTTCTCCGCCAAACCATTCTTGTGCAGCGCTTCAAGAACACGGCCTATCTGGAGATCCATTTCCTGGATCATGCGCTGATACGTTTTCTGCGTGCCTCCGTCAAAATCAAACAGGCTGCTGGACGTTGACCGGAGGCGATTCGACTCCGCCTCGTCACCCGGCGCTTCCCATGGCCAGTGCGGCGCATTGAAATGCAGACTTAGCAAAAACGGGTGGACCGACTTCGCATATTCATTGACGACGTCCACAGCACGGCTGCCGAGCATATCCGTCAGATAGCCCATCTGGTGCACCGCGACGTCGTCGTCCCACAAATCGTCTCTTTGGTTTGCGTGCGTGAAGTAGTCGAGAGCGCCGCCGCGGAATCCGTAGAAATGATCGTACCCGCTTTGCAGAGGACCGAATTTCGGCAGTACTCCCAGATGCCACTTTCCAACGAGGGTTGTGCTGTAGCCGGCCTTCCGTAACAACGAAGGCAAAGTGGGATGGTCCGGCGGTAGGCCGACGTCGCGGCCGACCAACGGCTCCTCCAATCCGAGGGGCAGCCGGTACTGGTAGCGGCCGGTGATTAACGCCGTGCGCGTTGCAGAACACACCGGCGAGTTGGCGTATGCTTGCAGGAACCTCACGCCCTTTGCCGCCAGGTTATCGATGTTTGGCGTGCTGATCTCCGGGCGCCCGTAGCAAGCCACGTCGGAATAGCCGAGATCGTCAGCCATGATGAAAAGTATGTTCGGAACTCCCGACACCTTCGACCCGAATATATTGTCAACTCCCGACGCGAGCGCGATCGCCCCGAGGGCGGTGTTGCGCAGCAGTGTGCGACGGGTCACGTTACCGGAAATCCCCATTTCGCCTCCAGTGGTTGAAGTAATATACATCCAGCGGCGCTTGCGACGACTTGTTTCATTCAGAGCAGGGTTGGTTGCTGACGACTACGAGGAACCGACAGCTTGGTGACTACGGTGCATGACATCTCCGGTTCCGGAGATCGGGTGGTTGTGCGACTCACGCACCGGGCAACAGGAGGTTTCCCTCCTTCTCCGGCTTTTCGCGCTCGCGCACGATGATGGTTTGGTCGGCCATCTTTTTTCTCCCGCGTTGCGGACTGGCGTGAGCGCAGACGCTGAGCATAGCTTCGCCGATCTATTTCGCCTTGCAGTTCTGCGCGCTCTTGATCTCCTCAATCCGCTTCAGAAAAGTATTTGTCCACTCGTCGAGGGCCGCCTCTTCCGGGTTCTGTGAACCGCCATCTCGCAGCCGGAGCACCTGTTTCTGGTCCATCATCTGGAACCTTGCCACGGTGAAGATGGCCCGCACAGTTTTCGGATCAAGGTGCGCGACCCTCTGGATCATCAGGTCCTGCGCTTCTTTGAGCACTTGCTTGTCTCCGTCGAGCGTGGCGCGTAGTTCGCAAGCCTGCAGGTTGGCGAAAACTGTCTGCGATTCCCAAGCACTGAAACTGCCTCGCGGATTAGTTCCGAACAGATCCAATGCGCCCTTGGCCTTCCCGAATGTGGAGCCCAGATCTTGCGCAAAAATCATAGGCTTTTGGCATGTTCTTGACTGGCCCGCCGCATCAGGCGCCCATTGAGCGCAGGCTATGCGGTTCTGCTGGGCAATCGCGTTATGGTAGTGGAGGAGGCCAAGAGCGAGTCGATAGGCGTCATATTCCACCCGCTGCTGGTGCGTCCACTCCCCGTCTGCATAAAATCTGGTTGCGTCGCTCCAGGACCAGGTCTCATCGCCGTCTGCCTTGATCTCCTCCCAGGGCGTCTCTCGTTCCGCACTGACTACCTTAAATACGTTCGGTGCTTCTTTGAGGGAAGCTTTGTTGTCCTTCAGGTTGCTCGTGAATGGATCTGCGGTGCACCCGATGCAGGCTGCCGAACCGACCGGGTACACGTGGTCAGCAGGAAAACCCAGTACCCACATGATTCGACTGGCGGCGACTTCGGTGAAGACTTCATTGAACCGCGTGTTGTGTTCTGGGTAGGGTGGCTTCAGATACTTCACCTTGAAGTGGTCTACCTTAATTTCGTGCTCATTATTCGTGTCATTGCCGGCGTACAGCGACGCTGACGTTTCACCGTCCTTGTGCTTTTTGGTCACAACTTTCACGGTTTCGAGCCGGATGAGTTCTCCTGTGGGGCTGTAATATTGTCCATCAGCAGTCATGTGCCAGCATTGAAACTTCAGGCTGTCACCCTTGACGCTCATGAAGGCGTAGTGCGGGCGGAAATAGCAAAAGATGTTATCCGCCGCGGTGAAGTAGGCGAAGCGGCTCTTCTCTGGGTCCGCGGCATCGAAGTCCGGACCGTTGGCGAGTTGCGTAGGAGTCAAACTAGGCTGGTCCAGCATAAAACTCCCTGCGCGTACACAAGGCAGCTTTTGCTCTTTTTTCATTTGATCGGGAACCTGGCAGGAGCTGGTTTGCGCGGCGGCGCCGCTCACAGAAATTAGAATCAGGAACGCTAAAATCAAAAACCGAAATCTCATAAATAGTCCTCGGATTCCCGCAGGCGACATCGCAGATCGCATATCGATACCTCCGGATTGCCCGGATGGGGATTGGAAACTTGCATTCACAATGCCCTGTCGTCCAGGCCACAACATGATCTGGTTATCTTCCCCTGATTAGTGCCGCTTCCGGATCAATCGTTTCGCTCGGCGATGGCAATTCAAATGTAGTCGGCCGGTCATCAGTCCCGGGCCAAACGCCGCCTGTTCCACGTCAGGCTTTTTTAGACGTGCCGGACCGGCGAATACTTTTTTGCTTTGCCCGTTGCCCGTCGGGAACTGAAGTTGGCGGCTACCGGGGATCGGCTTTGTCCAGTTGGGCAGTCGCCGGGAAAGGTGACACAGCGATGAGCATTGGGCGGCAGATTGCGCAGGTAAGGGATCAGGTGTACTTTGCCATTGGCCAAACGTTGCAAGAAAACTATGGCCGGAAGGGCGCGGCTATGAACCGTCGCAATTTTTTACGATCAGCAAGCGGTATCTCGGCAGGCCTCGCGTTCTCGAGGCTGGGGCACCTCTTTGCGCAGGGCCCAATGGCTGGCAGTTGGCACACCTACGAAGTGATCACACGCGTCGAAGTCCTGAAGCCGTCCGGGACCACGCGCCTGTGGCTGCCGGCGGCGCTCATCGCTCCGACGCCCTTCCAGAAGACACTCGCCAACACCTTCATCGCCGATGGCGGTAAGGTCAGGCTTGTCGAAAGCCGGGCTGACTCGTGTGGAATCGTCGCCGCTGAATTTCCGGCAGGGGTGAAGCCGGTGCTCACGCTGACCAGTCGAATCTCGACCAAGAATTGTGCTGTTGACCTGTCCGCGCCTGGCAAGGCTCCGCCAGAGGACCGCGCGAAGCTGGAACATTTTCTGCGCCCGACCAAGCTCATACCTACCGACGGCGTCGTGAAAGCGACGGCCATTGACATCACGCGCGGCACGAAGACAGATGTCGAGAAAGCTCGCGCAATTTACGAGTGGATCGTGGACAACACTTTTCGAAATCCGAAGACGCGCGGCTGCGGCGTAGGCGACATTCGCTTCATGCTGGAGTCCCACGATATGGGCGGCAAGTGCGCGGATCTGAACGCGCTGTACGTAGGCCTTGCTCGCTCGGTTGGACTGCCTGCTCGCGACGTGTACGGCATCCGCGTCGCCAAGTCAGACCTGGGATACAAGAGCCTGGGCGCGTCGTCGGAGAAAGTGACGAAAGCGCAACACTGCCGCGCAGAAGTTTACCTCACCGGCTACGGCTGGGTTCCTGTTGACCCCGCCGATGTGCGCAAGGTCCTGCTCGAAGAACCCCCTGGCAACCTCCCGCTCGACAATGAGATGGTGAAGAAGGCCCGTGCCAGGCTCTTCGGTTCCTGGGAGATGAACTGGATGGCCTACAACTTCGCCCATGATGTCGCTCTGCCCGGATCGAGCGGCGCGCCAGTGGGGTTCTTGATGTATCCGCAAGCGGAAACAGCCGACGGCAGGCTCGACTGCCTCGACCCGGACGGCTTCAAGTATGAGATCAGCTCGCAGGAGATCGCGTTTCCCACCAGCTAGTGGATCCAGTCCCGGATGAACGCGTTGTCCGAACAAGTCACTTTATTCCGGCGAGGTAAACGCCGGCCACCCTCGAAAACGTTGGTCTCGACATTCTTCAGCTCCGCTTGATGATGAACACGGTCTTATCGTCAATGCGGTCTTGTTCGCCAATCTGGCGGAGACGATCGTCTTTTTTCACCGCATATTCCAGCAACGCGTTGCAGATTTCCTTGGCCGGTTGGCGATAGCGCTCACGCATCACGCCTTCAAGTTGCTGACGCGCTTCTTTGTCGCTGCCGTCGTAAACCCCATCGGTATAGAGCAGGAAGATATCCCCTGGGCTCAGCAGCGTGAGCTCCGCCACATCGGAGGAGTTGGCGTTGCCGTCCCGGGAGTCCAGCGATAAATATCTATTCCGGTCCGGATGGCCTTCCGGGATGTGCAATCCGAGCGGCAGAAATTGCACCATACAGCTCTTTTCAATCTCCATGAACTTCTGATACTCCGCGGAGAAGACGAGAGGCGGTACGTGTCCGAAGTTTACGAATCTAAAATTGCCGAAAGGGTGCAGTTCGCCGTAGAGCATGGTCGCTATTTCCTGGGCGCCATCTTGCGCGCTTCTTCCGAGCGCATTTCGTGCGGTGACTGATTGGGCCAGCCTCAGGTTGATCCTCTCGAAAAACTCCGGCGTCGTTTTCCCTTGATGATCGAGTTCAGAGAGCATGAGGGCATGAAACGTGTCGTGGACCGTCGACGCTATTTTTGCTGCAATGATCCCGTGGCCCTCCGCGTCCACCAACAGCACTCCCGCCGTGCCATACAACTCGTGCAGGTCTTCAATAACTCGCACCTGTTCCGAGCTTCGCGCCTCTCGGTACGCGGATTCCATTTCGGATTTGTAGCCTTGCTTTGATTTCAACCATCTGACATGGTCGTCCACCGAATTGCGCGGCATCGCGCCTGCCGGCAACGGCTCTAAATACTGTTTCGATCGCTTCAGGGCTCGCTCGACGCGGGCGTCGATGTCATAACGCTGCTGGAAGTTTATGTACTCAAACAGGTCGCCGCCAACCGTACCCGCGGGAATGGAGTTGCCGTACATCTCGATTCCTTCCACATGCGGAATCGTCCCTTCCACCGGCATCAGCCGCTTGCGCAGGTATTCATCAATCGTTGGAGCGATGTACATGTTTGTTATACGAGACTTCCAGGCCGAAGCGACTCACTCCCTTGCTGTGTGCCTAACCCGGTCCATAACCCTACTGTACGGCACTCCATGCAAGAGCGTCCGGCGGCCTCGTCCGGAGCGAACGTCTCCATCCTACCTACTACTTACCAAAGTATCGACAGCAGAGAATACAGGAGAATGAAGATCACAATACCCTAGGGTGCTGACACCGGACGATCGAATCGGGCACCACGGGACCCAAGGCCGGCCCTTAGCCTGAAGACGTCGCAGCCCCCCTGCTTGGTTTTCAGGGATGCCGGCGTCCAGCTGATCCTCGCTTCACGCCAAGGCGGGCAGCCGCCGATCGATTTCCGGGAGCGATTTGCCGGAGAAATCAGACTCCGGCTAGTGGCGCACTTCAAACTAGATTCAGAAGTCCAGAGAGCACTTGCGCAAGCGGTCAGGCTCGTGATATCAACGCCGAAGATTTCGATTGCTATTTTCTACGTAGGTGGGCACGGCCCCATGTGGGACCCGACCAACAATCCAGATTCGATCGCGCAGATCGAGTCCTTCTACAACTCCCGTAATCCAGGCGGGCCTGCCGAAAGTGCCGTTCTCGAGGCAGTGTCAGCTAAGATCGTGTTCCGGTTCCACAGCCGCGACCTGCACCTGGTCCTGGCTCCGGCGGACGACGCGGGACCAGCACGCTTTGGCGTAAGATTCGATGGCGCCGCTCCAGGCGAAAATTGCGGTGTCGACAGAGCCCCGGACGGCTCCGGCGAAATTCCTGAGCCCCGGCTCTATCAGTTCATTCGGCAAAAAGGTCCAGTCCTAGACCGAGCCTGCGAGATCGAATTCCTCGATCCTGGCGTTCATGCCCTTGACTTCACGTTTGGTTAGAGAGTTCGAGGAACGAAATTATCGGCCACACTGCTCGATCACAAAGGAGACAAGCGATGACACAACCCGGGAGGCAGCCATGAGCACCAAAGAAATCCGTAGTAAAGACGCGACCAGCGGCACGAGAATCGACATGAAGCTCGAGGTCGTCGTTATCCCCGTCTCGGATGTTGACCGCGCGAAAGAGTTCTACGGGAGGCTCGGATGGCGGCTCGACGCCGACTTCGCCGCCAGCGACGACTTCCGCGTGATCCAGTTCACGCCAGCTGGCTCCGGGTGCTCGGCCATCTTCGGCAAGAACGTCACCGCAGCAGCACCCGGTTCCGCCCAGGGCCTGTACCTCGTCGTCTCTGACATTGCAGCCGCTCGCGACGAGCTGCTCGGTCGCGGCGTCGAGATCAGCGAGGTGTTCCACGGCGGCGGTGGGTACGCGGGCACGGACGAGCCCTACCTTTTCGGGCGGCTCCGCGTCAACGGCCCGGATCCCGAGCACCGCAGCTACCGCTCCTTCGCCTCGTTCAGCGATCCGGACGGCAACGGTTGGGTGTTCCAGGAGGTCACGACGCGGCTGGCCGGCAGGATCGACCCCGCGACCACGACCTTCGCGTCGGCAATCGATCTGGCGAGCGCACTTCGGCGTGCGGCGGCCGCCCACGGTGAGCATGAGAAACGCACCGGCCAAGCAGATTCGAACTGGCCCGACTGGTATGCCAAGTACATGGTGGCGGAGCAGGCTGGGACGGAGCTGCCGATCTGAGCGACCACGACGTCCTGTACTACCAGCGCCCGCTCCGGTGCTGATACAGCGCATCTCGGACGTCTGCATTTGTGCGGCATATTGTTCTCGCAGAGATGGCGGAAAAACCAGAGCGAAGTGACGTTGCGCGGGCAGATCACAACCGACTCGCAGCAGTCGGGGAATACTGCAGCGATACGGTGCGCCATGTCCGGGTCTGTTACAAAGCCGATCGCGCCCGGCGAAAAGCTCCGTGTGAAGCCTGAAGATCGCGTTGGGATCTGGTGACGCGCAGTAGGATGAGCTACAAGCACTCCCCTAGTGGATATCTTGAGGATCTCCGGGCGGCGCTGGCTCCCCTCCGACTGCCAGATTCGCGGCAACTTTCTGACTCACACAATAGCGTGAGCCCGCCCACGTCATAACGAACCGGTTGAGTTCTGATACCAACGCAGGACTCGGAGAGCGCGCAGTGTGTTCCAGCGGCTTGCACTTCCGATGTTGGTCTCCATCTCCAATTGAATAGGTTCGGGATGAAGGAGGTTCAGCGGCCAGCGCCCGTTCTGGTGGCGGCGCGCAATCACGGCTTCGATTGCGTCACGGACGCGACTATCGGGTTTGATCCCTGCATTGCGCAGATAGTCGAGTCCGCGCAAGACGTCGTAATGCCAAAACGTCGGGAACGAGAAGCGCAGCCAGCGTTTGTCGATGACTTTGCCAGTTCGAAGCGAGCGGAACATGCGGCGATCGAGCAGATAGTTTTCGGCCCTCTTGCGGGCCTTCCTGACGGCCGCCGCTTTGCGCCCTGCTCGTTCATAGTCGAGCAGTCCTTCGAGCACGCAGATGGTGGTATGGAACGAAGAGCGCCGGCTTTTGGGTGCTTCGCAATTCCAGCCGCCATCTTCGAGTTGCTCGCTCAGGAGTTGATCGGCCAGTGCGTCGTTCGGTTCCTTGAAATACGTACCGATGCCGAGGATTCTGCCGTTGATGCAGGGCTCCGTTTCGCCGTGAAGGTACGGCCGGTTGTTGAGCGGCTTGAATACGAGCCGCTTGTCGACGCGTTCAATCATTTGGCGAGCCTGCTTGCTGGCGGGGTCAAGACCGAGGTCCTTCAGGACTACTAGACTGTAGAGGGTAATGAGGTCCCACTGCGACCCGGGCCAGTGGCCGGCAGAACGTTGGCGGGCGAGAAGTTGGGCTCCCCAGCCTTCGGTTGCAACGCGCGACCGCTCGGCGGCAATCGTCTTGGGGGCTTCTAGGGTGAGGTCCTTCATGACCTGCCAACGGATGGCCGGGTCAGAATCGAGGAGCCATTTAATATGCGCGGGTCGGGGTGCGTAATCCTGTAGGCCCATTGGTCTGTTATAGCACGTGGTGTGCAGGCTCTCACCCCGTGCGGTGAGCGGCATTCATCTCTTCAAAATCGTCGTCGAAGGACATGGCCTTTCCACATCCAAAATCCCGAAGAGAGAATTGCAGGAACGACGACAAACCGAACACGGGCGGCGTCTTTTGGAATTTCATCAAACGGACTATGAATATAACCGAGTATCGGAATGCTAAAGACGATGTGAATCGAACCAAGAATCGAACGTTATACAGCCCGCGAGTTCCACTTTTCTTCCCAGCTGAATGCCGCCCCGGTCTACTTCACCAGACGTTGCCGCACGCCAAGGCGCCTCTTCGTCTGCGTTCATAGCGCGAGTTTCGGCAAAAGGTACGGTCAATCCTTGCATTGCATCAATCTCATAACGGTCGTCCTCGGACAGAAACGCGAGATTCGGTTTCAATCGCGAGACGGCCCCAATCGGCGTGGTCTCCGTCATTCCCCAAGCCTGAATGACCTGAACCCCGAACTTGTCGAAACGGCGAAATAGCGATTCCGGACAAGCTGCACCGGCAACAACGACGCGCAAACCGCCGGCCAGGGGCCAACGTTCCGGCTGTTTCTCAAGAGCACCAATCACGCCAAGCCAAACCGCTGGCATGGCGCCGGTCAGCGTCACGCATTCGCTTGAAAGTAAATCGAGAAGCAGTTCGGGCTGCAAATTCGGGCCCGGAAATACCAGTTTGCTGCCATTCAGGACCGCCGCCAGAGGCATCCCCCAGCCATTGGCTTGAAACATCGACATGACCGGCAAAATAGTATCCGTCCGGGAAATGGAAAAATGATCTGGCAGGGAAATCGAACAGGCATGCAGCGCGAGTGCTCGGTGCGAGTAGACCACGCTTTTCGGGTGGCCCGTCGTCCCTGAGGTGTAACACATCGCAGCCGGCTCTTCTTCATCGAGTTCCGCATACGCACAGATACCGCTGCTCGGCTGCATCAGCTGTTCGTAATCCTCATAGTCATGGGGCACGGATCGGCCGCTAAACGGCACCACGATCACTTGGTCAAACTTTACTTTGTCCTTGATTTTCTCAAACAGCGGTAGCAGGACATCGTCCACGATCAGGAAACGGCCTTGCGCATCGTTCACCACGTAAGCGAGCTCATCCGGATGCGACCGTAGGTTCAGGGTGTGGAGGACGCCGCCAACCACCGGAATTCCGAAGTACGCCTCCAAGTACGTTCGGTGGTTCCACATCAACGTGGCGACGCGGTCGCCTCGTCGTATTCCGTACTTTTGTAGAGCTGCCGCTAAGCAGCGGGCACGCCTGTAGAATTCTGCGTACTTCGAGTACAAGATCCAATTGTCGGGACGCCGCGAAACGGTCTCTACTTTAGGAAATAGTTTCCCGGCCCGTTCGAGCAGCTGAACGAGTGTGAGCTGCGACTGCATCATCCGATGTTTCCCCCAAGTCGTGTCTGACTAACCGCACTGCTCAAGTACTGCTTCGCTTGTCTCTGTCTCTTCCCCGCCGCAGCGGCCAAGGGCCTGGCTGGCGAGGTCCCGAATGTCGGCCGGCAGCGCGAGCGCTTTCCCGAGCCCCTTGTCAATGTGCACAGCCACAATTTCGGTTGTCGCGACAACCTCGCCGGTCTCGTCGTTCCTCATATCATGACGCATGCGGATCGACTTGTTCCGGACTTCCAGGACTGTGGACACAATGCTGAGCACATCGCCCGCACGCAGTTCCCGTTCGTACTCGACGCGCTGCTCGACCGCCACCATGCCGGTCCCACCTGTCAGAAACCGCGCCCGATTCAAACCGAGACGTGAGATAAACTGCCACGATGCTTCGTCGAATTTTCCCACGTACCACATCACGTTCATGTGTCCCATGTGATCGCACTGCCATGGATACACACTTCCGCGATAAGTCACTTCTTGCTGTGACATAGCTGCTCCTTTTCCGAGAAAACCAGGCGGCGTGCTATTCCGGCTTCATGCCCATCTTCTTGATCATTTCCTTCTGCTCGGAGGTCCAGTTTCCACTCATATCGCCGTGCTGGAGGAGAAGTTGTTTTTTCACATACATGTCCTTGGTCGAATGGAATTCCTTGACGTTCGCCTGGTGACCGGACAAGTCCCATTCTCCGACACCGGCATCGTGATATTTGAAAACCACGTTATCGGCGTATGCGATCTTATTGCCCCAAAGATCCATCGCCGGCACTTCGTGCAGGGGCTTGCCGCGCTCATCGCGCTTCATGATTGCCTTTTCTTCGAGTATTCCGGGAACCTTCAGCGTGTACACCGTCTTATCGGCCGACTCGATGAACTCGATCGGCACAATCTTCGTGCCCACCATGTGCGGAGGATTCCAGCCGAACATGAAATCCATCATTTCGCCAAAAGCTCGTCGTTGTTCGGGCGTGGTTTTCTCGTCAAAATACCCGGTGGCATGGACCTTGCTGGCATCCATATCGATTACGTCGCCGACGAGAACCGCCTTAAATCCAGCCATGTCCACGTTTCCGTAGTAGCCTTCGCGAATGAACGTGAAGTCTGCGGCGTCACAGGAGCCCTTGGTGGGATGGCCGTTTGAGCGGCACGGACAAGCGTAGGCCGTGCATGCGCACTCGGTGAAACTGATGCCCCGCACATCAAATTCGGGGACATCCTTCAGCTGCGTTTTTGGCTCTTGGGCAAAACTCCGCAAACCGAAATAACCAAACGCCAAGAGCAAACACGTGAATACCAGCTTCTGCATCTTCATGGGAACTATCCTCCTTGCTTATTCTTCTGCCAAAGACCCGTAGGCCATTGCGAATCCGGGGGATGCCACTCGTCTGCAGCTCTCGCTATCGAGGCTACGTTCGCAGCACCCGGGCCGGAAACTTGCCGAGGACAGGCGCGTGCACTAGAATCCCGAAGAGTCGAAACACGGTCCGCCCGGCACCCGTGACCTTAAGTGAAAAGCTCTCCCGCGTCTTTAGGAGCTCCTAAAAAAATTCCAAGGAAGTTCCAAATTAGTCGGAATACCAGCTATGCCACTGGCGAATAAGGTCTTATACGAATTCGGGGAATTTCGGTTCGATCCGGCGGACCATTCGCTGGCCTCCGGCGACCGCACTGTGTCGCTTACCCCGAAAATCCTCGAAATCCTGCTCGTTCTTGTACAGAACGGAAATAGGCTCACCACGAAGGAGGAGTTGATGCAGCGGGTGTGGCCGGATAGCTTTGTCGAAGAAGCCAATCTGACCGTCAATATTTCCGCGCTGCGCAAGCTCTTGGGAGTCACGCCCGCTGGCCAGCCATACATAGAAACCCTTTCGAAACGGGGTTATCGCTTCGTCGCGCCCGTCCGAGAACTTCGTGATCCGGATGTAGCAGCCGATCCTTCGCAGTCGTCGGATTTGGCCGGCGCTCCTGAAGCGTCTGCGGACAAATTTCAATCTCCTGCCCCTTTGCCGGAGAAAACTGCCGTTGCAGGTCTTCGCCGCTATCTGAAGGTTCTTGCGACCGTGATCTTCGCAATGCTTATTCTAGCGACCGGGTATTTCACTCACCTCCTCCGAAATGTTCCGGCCAGGACCGTGCCGCAAGCGCGCCGCCTTGCCGTCCTTCCCTTTCAGAACTTGCGGGGAGAGCCTAGTGACGATTTTCTGTCCTTTTCTCTTGCTGACGCGGTCATCACGAAACTTGGTTACGTGAGCTCTCTGCGAGTGCGCCCGTCGTATGCCGTCCGAAAATATACAAGTCAGAACGTCGATATTCCAAAAATCGCTTCAGAGCTAAATGCCGACACCCTGTTGACGGGGACTTTCCTCCACGAAGGAAAAACGTTGCGAATTGCCTATCAGCTGGTCGACGTGCAGTCTACGGAGATTCTCTGGAAGGGCGGGTTTGATCTGGAGTACGACAAGCTTCTTACCGTTCAGGACCGCGTGTCACAACAGGTAGTCCGCGGCCTGGAGTTGACGCTTTCACCGTCCGAGGAGGAACGGCTGAAGGTCGAGGCCGCGCGCGATCCGCAAGCCTACGAATACTATCTGCATGGGGTCGATCTCTATTCTAAGGGCGACTACACGACAGCCATTGGGTTGCTCGACAAATCAGCGGAGCTCGATCCGAACTATGCCTTGACCTGGGCCCACTTGGGCCGATCGTATACGGCGGATGCCTCGTTCCGGCTCGGTGGGGAAAAGCAATACAAGAAGGGC
>Ga0193726_1000736_pt1 | contig 30993 bp, 24 predicted proteins | sample H2c1metaG_FD_144928 | JGI IMG/M metagenome (GOLD analysis project Ga0193726, IMG submission 144928) | Soil microbial communities from a riparian zone of the East river system, Colorado, United States - H2c1 | ecosystem: Environmental > Terrestrial > Soil > Riparian zone | place: USA: East River... | reverse complement strand
TTCTCGAAGCGTAAAGCCTGGTCGCGTGTGGTGGTAAAGCTGAATACGGTCTCGTTCCAATGATGGACCGTCAGTACCCGTTCTGTTCCTATGGTAGCCATCAATCCTATTATCCGGGCATCCTGCACATCAGCATAGTCGCTGACCGATATATGGCCATGCCTAAACGATATGGCCTCACGTGTGGCATTCGGCACTCACCGCAAGGGGCTGCGCGACAGGAAGAAAGGCCGTTATCTTGAAACCTTCGCCGCGCGCGCTCGCCAAGGCAGTCGTACCGCCGAGCGCTGAGACGCGTTCGCGCATACCGACCAAACCCAAACCGTTTCGCGGCAAGCTCAGATCCGCCCCGACGCCGTTATCGACGATGAAAACCTCGATGCCTTGGCGGGGAACCGAGCGCTCAATGCGCATGTGAACCTCGGTTGCCGAGGAATGACGTGCGATATTCGTCAACGCTTCCTGCACCAGACGGAACACGACCAATCGGCGCGCTTCATCCAGCGTTTCCAATTCTGGGGTGCACGAGAACGCGATCCGCGCGGCGGGCAATCTCGGGCGCCACTCGTTGACGCAATGTTCGAGAGCCGCAACGACACCCAGATCGTCGAAGCCGACGGGCCGCAGCTCGCGGATCATGCCGCGCAGAACATGGTAGACGCGATCGATATTGACGATCATGGCGCACGCCGCTTCATTGAGCGCCGCATGATTCGCGGTTGTATCGCGCATCGCCACCGCGTCGAGTTTTATGGCGTTGACATACTGGCCCAGCTCATCGTGCAGATCATGCGCCAGCGTTTTGCGTTCCGATTCCTGCGCGTCGACATACTTCAACGCCAATCGTTGGTTTTCGGCAAGCGCTTCAGCCAGTTTGGCTTCCGCCGCACGGCGCAAGGTCAACTCACGATCGGCGTCGAGATAGCGCCGGGCCGAGAACCATATCAGGCAGATGGCGAGAACCAACAGCACCCCCGGCAATTCATCAAGCTGCAGGTTCTCGTGCAGCCGTGTCCAGCTTGCCAGCGCTTCGCTGACGTCGAGCCTCACGCAAATGATCGCGGCCGCGCAAGCGATCAGGATGACGGCCACGATGTCGCGGCGCGCGGAATGCCGGCGCCTGAGTTCGCTTGAATTCGTGGGGTTCACCGCCACAGCATAGCGCGACCGATCTTTGCGGGGAAAAAAACGGGAATATCTCCCATTTCCAGGTATCTGCTAACATCGCCGCGCGATTCGTAGAACCGCGGAAGCCGAAGCTCGAATGGCGGTAGCCTAAAATGAACGAACCAGCGACCGAACTCTCCCCGCCGATTGCTTCGAGCAGCGCTCCCTACAAGACGATTCCGACGCAACGTTCCTCAGTTCTGGGACAGATCATGGCGATGCGCAAAGATCTGGTGGGCCACTTGATGCGGCTGGAAAAAGTTCATGGCCCGATTTGGAAAGTCGCCATCGGCCGCGGCGGCATGATCAGCTTGTTGGGGCCGGACGCGCTGGAATTCGTGTGGAAGAATCGCGATGGCGCTTTCTCCAGCGCACGGGGTTGGGAGCCCTACATCGGCAAGGTGTTTCCCGGCGCCATCATGGCCATGGACGGCGATGAGCATCGCCATCAGCGGCGCATCATGCAGGTGGCCTTTCGCAAGCCGGCGTTGCGCACCTATCTGGAGCAAATGAGTCCCGCCATCGATGTGGGCATCGGGGCCTGGATGCCTTCGACGGGCTCGGCGGCGCGCCAGATGTTCCCGCTGCTGAAGCAACTCACGCTGGACCTCGCCGCTTCGGTGTTCATGGGGGTCGAACTCGGCCGCAGCGCCAAAGATCTCAACCGCGCCTTCGTCGCCACGGTGGCCGCATCGCTGGCGATCATTCGAGTGCCGATACCGGGGCTGAAGATGTGGCGCGGCATTCGCGGACGCGAATTGCTGGTGAAGCGTTTCCGCGCCCTATTGCCGGAAAAACGCCGGACCCACAGCAGTGATTTCTTCAGCGAGTTTTGCCACGCGCAGAGCGAACAAGGAGAGCGCTTCACGGACCAGGAAATCATCGATCACATGATATTCCTGATGATGGCGGCGCATGACACCACCACCAGCACACTGACGACGATGATGTATCTGCTGGCGCGCCATCCGGAATGGCAGGAGCGATTGCGCGCCAAGGCGATGGCTTTGGGCAAGCCGCAGCTCGAGTACGACGATCTGGATCAGCTCGAGGAACTTTCGTGGGTTATGCGCGAGGCGCTGCGCCTAACGCCGCCGCTTACCTCGATGCCGCGAATGTGCATCAAAGACACGGTATTCCAAGGTTACGAAATCCCCGCGGGGATGCTGGTCGGCGTTTACCCGATCCATGCGCATTACATGCCATCGCTGTGGACCGATCCCACCCGATTCGATCCTGAACGATTTGGTCCTGATCGCCAGGAGGACAAACGGCACGCATTTGCCTGGGTGCCCTTTGGCGGCGGCGCGCACATGTGCATCGGCCAGCACTTTGCCACCTTGCAGGTCAAAGCCATCATGCATCAATTGCTGCTGCAGTATCGCTGGAGTATTGCGCCGGGCTACGTCATGCCCTATCAGCTCGTACCCATCGCCAAGCCCAAGGATGGCTTACAGGTGACCCTGCAGCGCCTGGTTCGAAGACTGGACCCCGGCTAGCGCGGGCGCTTGGCCCAGTCCGCGGCATCGAGTTTGAAGACCACGTTGGGGTGGGCCGGTTCGCCGGAATAACTCACCGACTCCTCGCCGATGTAGATGCCGCCGAGCTTTTCCATCGCCTTGCGCGAACGCCAGTTATTGATGCCGACTTTGAAGGTGACGCGATCCACGTACTTGAAAGCATGATCGAGCATCAATGTTTTCAGGGCCCGGTTGTAGTGGCGAGCCCACCTGCTGCGGGCAATGAAGGTATAGCCGATGCTGACCTGACGCTGAGCTTCCTCATAGTCGCAGTAACGAGAACTGCCGATCAGCTCGCCATTGGTATTATCGATGACCCGAAAGGCGCCGCCCGAGGCCATGGCGCCTTTGAAGAAATTCTCAAAGACCGGGCGCTGATAGCGATCACTGCTGGGATGCTGTTCCCAGATCAGCGGATCGGACGCCACGGCATATAAAATTTCGAAATCGCCGGCCTCGAGGGGCTCGATCTTGATCAGCTCATTTTGGATCCGAGGTTGCAGTTCGAATGGCATGCCGTGATTGTATAACGCGCAGCGGCATTTCAATAACCAAAACGGTAGTGAATCTGCGCATAGATTTGCCGCGGATCGTTGTAGTGCACGCCGCCGAAGGTGAGGCTGTTGTCGATCAGCAAATGTCGGTCGGTCAGGTTCAATATGGTCACCGAGGCGTCGAGGCTCTGCCCAAACGACTTGCCGGCGCTTAAATTGATTTCCGTATGACTCGGCAGATGGGTCGGCGGCGCATCGCCATTGGCAAATCCCGATCCGTAGTACACGCTCAAGGAAGCAAACGACGCCCACGGCAGATTCACATCGAGTCCGGCGTTTGCCGTGTTTCGCTGATCATGGTCGAGCGCGAAGCTGCCGGCCGGCGGGCTGAAGTCCGTGAGCCCACCGTTGATGGCGCCAAAACCGTCCGCGGTCTGATTCGAATAAACCAGGTGGAATTGGCCGAATCCGCCGAATTTCGGAGATCGAATCGACAACTCGTTGCCCTGGATCAACGCGCCGTCGATGGTCAGCGGCAGGAACGCATTGGAGTTGCCGATGTTGTTGTGGTCAAAGAAGTTCTTCGCCAGCGTATGAAAGTGATCGATATCGACCGTCCACCCCTCAATGGGAATCGTCAGGCCGAATTGATATTCCTCGTCGCGTTCGCCGTGCAGCGGAATGAAGCCCAGGTCATTGCTCTGTGCAAACTCGAGCAAAGGACCGCTCAAGGTGATGAGCGGCGGCGCCTGATAGTACTTGCCCCAGAAGCCGCGCAACAGCCAATTGACCCCGGGAAGCCGCAGGGTCGCGCCGAGTCGTGGACTGGTGGCATTCTCAACCACCCCACCGTCGAAATGCGTTTGACGAACGCCGCCGGCGAAGGTCAGCCAGTCAGCCGCCTTGAACGTGTCCTCGACATACGCCGCAACCAGCGAACCTAAGGGACTGACCGTTTGGTAAATAGGCGCCGCGCTTGCATCAGGCGCCGTGCTTGGATCATTGAAAAGCACATTGAACGATTCGTTGTCGCGCTGGCTGAAGCCGGTCACGCCGGCTTGCAGATCATTGCGTGACACGTGCCAGCGCAGCATCTCCTGGCCGCCCACATAGGTCGAGGTGCGCTGATCGGTGGTGCTGATCGGAGAGTCGTTCGGCGCGGCGTCCAAATCGGCGCGGTTCTGATGATAGAACAGCGACGTGGTCAAGGCCGCATCGGCGCCCAATTTTCGGACCCAGGAAAGAATCGCGAATGCGTCGGTTTCGCGCTGCACGTCGTCCGACTGCTGGCCCGGCGTGTTGGGAATATCATAGTTATCGCGGCGTGCGGAGAATACCAAGCGGAATTGGTCATCCGGGGTGGCATTGAATATCAGCGTGCTGAAGGTGCCGTAGCCGTTCTGCGCGTCATGAATGATCTGCGCTACCGGCGTCTCGATGCCCAAGCCGCTGCGGTTGCCGTTCACGCTGGCGTAGTACGCGAAGCGCTCGGTGTGGCTGCCCACGCTGAAATAGTCATTCGTCTGACCGTAACTGCCGCCGCTGGCGATGAGTTCAGCCTGGTTGTCTCGCTCAAATCCGGTGCGGGGCACCACGTTGAACACGCCGTAGGTGCGATCTCCCTGGTCCGCCTGATAACTCCCGCGCTGCACTTCAAGATAGTCGATGTCTTTCGGATCGATTTGCGGACCTAGGTTGCTGGCAATGTTGGTGTTGGGAATTTCCACCCCGTCGATCGCCCAGGTGGTCTGGTGGCCGCCGCGGACATGCAATTGGTCGTGCACCACGTAGGCCCCGGGCACGAAGTTCGTGATCATCGCCAGGCTGTTGCTGCGGTCCGCGCCCGGCGCGCGTTCAATGTCCAGGCGATTCACCACGGTGGTGGGGGTCGCGGTCGTGAGCATGGTGGTTTCCGGCGAGGCGGTCACGGTTAACGTGTCCAATTCCGGGCCCTTGGCCAGTTGCACATGCGCGACCGGCGAGGATCCCGACGCCACGCTGACGGCTTGCGCCGTCGGGGTGAAGCCCGGATCGCTGACGCTCAGCACGTAGTCCCCGAGCGGCACCGTCATGAATGAGAATTCACCGTGCGCATCCGTCACCGAAGACTGCGCCCACTGCGACGTGGCCGACTTCAGCATCACGCGGGCATCGGCGACAGGACGGTGTTGTTGATCGTGAACGACTCCGCGGACGCTGCCGACATCAGCGGCGTAAAGCGGCGCGGACCAAAGAAGCGCCGCAAGCAGCGCCATGCCTAAACGGTTGATCGAGAAAATCATGGACCTCTCCTTCGCTTGAAATCACGGACGCGCGATCTTTTTTGACAAAGAATCGCGGTCGGGTCGAATTCAGTTCAAGCGAGCGAGGGAGGTGCGCGAGGTTGGTGAGATCGTTGCGGGCGAAGGCTGAGGCGTGGCGCCTCGTAGGCCACGATGCGCTGGGACGGCGCCGGCCCAGCGGATTGAAAATCAACGTGATGTGAGATCGGCCCGGCGGCCGGAGTGCTGCCGAATGGGCAGGTCTCGAAATCGCTATGGGTGCCCGGATGATGGTGAAGGTGGGCTGCCTGCAGTCCCACCATGCCGGTGGGGCACAACTCCAACGCGAACGGCACGCCGCTGGCCGGCATAAAGCCGGCTGGAACATAGGCGCGAAACAGGAGAAGGGCCAGCAACAACATGCCGGCCCGCGAGCCTCTTCGCCGAATGTTCAGCGCAGTCATCCGCATCCTTTAGGCGATGGCGGGCGCCCGGGTCATCGGGCGAAACTTCTTGAATGCCGCAACGCCCAGTCCGATGAACAGGATCAGGAGCACTCCCTGTGCGACGGCAAACGGCGGTTCCTTTTGCGTGGGCGCCAGGGCATGAATAAACGAAATTTTCATGAACGACTGGACCACGAGAACGAAGCAATTGAAGTACAAGGCGACCATCGCACTGACCACATAGACGCCGCGCCAGGCACCGGCGAGCTTGTAGCTATAGAGCGCCAGAATGGCCAACGCCAGAAATACCAGTGAGATGATGCCGATTGCGTCCGCGGGGTCAAAAGGCGTGGGAAACATAAATCCCGTGACGCTGGTCGCCACGGTGGTAATGAGAAACAGCGCCGTCATGCCGGGCATACGATTTGCGCCCAACATGCCGAGTACGACGACGATGCCGCTGACGATGGCGATCAGGCTGATGATCACATGAAACTGCGTGAAAGTGGCCAAGGACATCCCAAGAATCATGACGAGTCCCCCTTATTTTTTGCTGAATTCAAAGCCCCTTGGGCTAAGAATACGCCGTTCGAAGGTATTCTTCAGCGCAAATAAGGAAATTCGTCGGTCGATCGGGGCTTGGCGATGTAAAAACCCTGGGCGAAGCCGACGCCCAACCGGCCCAGTTCGGCCAGGACTTCGGGCGATTCCACCCGCTCGGCAATGGTTTGAATGCCCATGGCGTGGCCGATCTGGCTGATGGCCGCGACCATGCTGCGATCGACCGGGTCGCGGGTGACATTTTCGACGAATTGGCCGTCAATTTTCAGATAATCGACCGGCAATGTTTTCAAATACATGAACGACGACAGGCCACTGCCGAAGTCGTCCAGTGCGAAGTGACAGCCGCGATTCTTCAGCTCCCGCATGAAATACACCACGTTGCTCAAGTTCTCGATGGCGGCGGTTTCGGTGATCTCGAAGCACATCGCGCCCGCCACCAACTCGCTGGCACTCAGTTCGGCAATCAGAAACTCCAGGAATCGTTCGTCGTTGAGCGAAGTCCCCGACAGGTTCACCGCGACGGTGAAGGGCTTGACGCCCGATTCAATCCGATGCACGACCCGATCGAGGGCGTGACGAACCACCCAGCGATCGATGGACGGCATGATGTTGTAGCGCTCCGCCGCGGGAATGAATTCGGCGGGCGTCACGATGGTACCGGTTTCGTCGCGCAGTCTCAGCATCAGCTCGAAGTGTTCGCGCTCGTGCGTCCTTGGGCCGATCGGAACGATGGGCTGGTAGAACAATTCGAAGCGGTTCTCATCGCGCGCGCGCGCCAGTTTCGACACCCAGTGCATTTCCCGATGCCGCTCCGGCATGTCGTCGGGCTTGTAGAGCTGGACCCGATTTCGGCCCGAATCCTTGGCCGAGTAGCAGGCCACGTCGGCCGCGCTCATGACATTGGCGACCGTGGGGATTTCGTTGGTGATTTCCACGATACCAATGCTGGCGCCAACCGCCAGTACGCCGCCCTGCCACGTGAAGCGGTAGTCGCGAATGGCCTGCCGCAGATTCTCCGCAATGCGCAGCGCCTGATCCTGTGCACAGTCCTGCAACAGGATGCCGAACTCATCGCCGCCCAATCGCGCCAGCGTATCGCCGCCCCGTACCCGCGACTGGATCACCCCGGTGATCTGCTTCAGAAGCAGGTCACCCGCCGGATGTCCGCAAGTATCGTTGACAAGTTTGAATTGATCCAAATCCAGATACAGCAGCACGTGGCGGGCCTGCGCATTCTGCCGCGCGTCCTCGACGGCGACGGTGAGGCGATTCTCGAATTCGCGGCGATTGATCAATCCGGTGAGCGCATCGTGGCTGGCCTGGTAGTGCAGCGCGCGATGCAACCGACGCTCCTTGCTGACATCGTGAAACACCATGACCGCGCCGATGAGATTGCCGGCGCGGTCGCGAATCGGCGCGGCCGAATCCTGGATGGCGATTTCCTGGCCGCGGCGATTGACCATCACGGTGTGCTCTGCCAGTCCCAAAACCTGCCCCTCGCGCAGGCAACGCGCCACCGGATTTTCACTCGCCTCGCGGGTGGTCTCGTCCACCACCGTCAAGACATCGCCAATCAACTGTCCCTGGGCCTCGCGGCTTTCCCACCCGGTGAGACTTTCGGCGACCGGATTCATGTAGTCGATGCGCCCTTCGGAGTCGGTCGTGATCACCGCGTCGCCAATCGATTGCAGGGTCACCTGGGCGCGCTCTTTGGCCTGGAAGACGGCGGTTTCGGCCTTCTTGCGCTCGGTGACATCGGTCAGCGTGCCGTCAAAGCCACAGACCCGGCCGTTCTGATCGCGCACCACGCGGCAATTGTCGACCACCACCAACATCGAACCGTCTTTACGGCGCATCACACATTCTTCGTTGCGCAATTCGCCTTCGATCTCGGCGCGCCGTGCGAAATTCTCACGATCGTTCGGATACCAATACAGGGCGCCTGTGGGAACTTGATACATTTCCTCGGCGGAGCTGTATCCGAGCAGTTTCACGAAGGCAGGATTGGCGACCAGAATGCGGCCGTCTCGCGAGGTCTGATAGACCCCCTCCATGACGCTTTCGAACAGGCCGCGAAATTTCGACTCGCTATTGCGCAATGCGTCTTCGGCGGCGCGGCGCTCGATGGCAATCCCGGCGATCTGCGCCATGCGCATCATGAGTTCATGATCGCGAAAGAACGGAATGCCGGGCTGGCGGCGGTACACGGCAAACGTGCCGACCACCTGGCCGTCCGAGGCCACGATGGGTACGGACCAGGCGGCCCGGAAGCCCGCCTCGCGTGCCGCCTCACGGCGGTACTCCCAGAGTGCATCGGTTTCGATGTCGGCAACGGTCACGAGGCGGCTCAAATACACCGCGGCCGAACAGGAGCCATAGCGGATCCCGATCGGCGCATAGTCCATGGCCTGCACGAATTCGCGCGGCAGATTCGGCGCGACGCCAAAATTCAAGGCCTGCTTGTCGCGGTCCAATAAATTCACCGCACAGCAGCTCTCCGGCATGGCGCGTTCGATCAGCTCGCAAATCGCCTCGAGCGCCGCGGACAGCGGCGCGTTGGCGGCGATCTTCTCGAACACCCGGCGCTCGCCCACCGCGATCGCATCGGCGCGCTTGCGCTCGGTGATATCGATGATGCTGGCCCTGAGCAGCCGACGATTGGAGCTGGGAAGCCGGACGAACCGCACTTCACAGGGGAAATTCTGAGCGCTCGAATCGCAATGCAGCCACTCGAACACCGGCACCTCGCCCGCCAGGGCGCTCTCAATGTAGCCGCGAGACACACCGAAGGAGGCTGTGCCGTCGGCTTGGGTTGCAGGGCTGATCTTTTCCGGTCCGCAGCCGAGCAGCGTCTCGCGGTTCATCTTGAAGAAGCGGCATGCGTTTTCGTTGACGTCGACAAACTTTCCGGCATCCACGTCGAACACGACGATCACCTCGGGCGCGTGTTCAACCAGCGTGCGGTAGCGCCCTTCACTCTCGCGCACCGAAACTTCCGCGAGATGCCTTTCGGTGATGTCGCGAACGCAGACGATGTAGCCGTCGCGCGCATTGAGCGTCGGCTTGCTGACGGCGATTTCGATCGCGACGCGGCTTCCGCCCTTGGCAAGACCCCAGGTCTGGGTGGCGGCCAGGTCCACGTGGGTATCGTCGATCTTGGTTGCCAAGCGCTCGAGATATTCGCACGGATTCCTAGGATCGATGTCGGCGAACAGACATCCCAAAGAGCGGCCGAGTATTTCCGCGGCGCAGTAACCGAATATTCGCTCTCCGGTGTGATTGAACGTTTCAATGAGACCGGCATCGTCAACCGTGATGATGGCGTCCTTGACGTTGTCGAGAATCGCCTGGAGGTGTGAAGCGGTTTGCTCGCGAATTTCGCGAGTCATGGCCTGCGCCTCGTCGGACATCAGCTGCATGGAGCGCACGACCCCACGGCGTTCGGCGTCGAGCCGATCGTAGTGCGCGCTGATGGTTTTCAGGAGCCGGTCGAACTCAGGTTCGCCGCCGCGCCCGCGCGTTTCCGCGATTTGCCGTTCCAGCAGAGGGTTGAAGCTCTCCGCCTGCGGCGCTGGCTCAGTACGGATTGCAGCCGCGGTTTCGCGTGACAAGGCCTAGGATCTCCCGCAATGAGTCGGTGCACCCCCGCACCGAATTCAATGGATGTTAGGGACATCCCGGATGCGCGGTGTGACGTGCGTCTCCTTTTTGGCCAATATTCCGTTAAACGAACGGATTGCCCGGACGGCGTTCCTAGGTCCCGGTTTCGCGCTCGGAGCGCTTGCGGTCGGTTTCCTTCAAACTGCGTTTGCGCAGCCGAATCGAGGTGGGCGTCACCTCGATGAGTTCGTCATCGTCGATGAACTCCATGGCCTGTTCGAGCGAAAATCGGATCGGCGGCGACAGCACGACGGCCTCGTCCTTGCCGGAGGCCCGCATATTGGTGAGTTTCTTGCCTTTCAGCGGATTGACCACCAGATCATCGAGGCGGTTGTTCATGCCGATGATCATGCCCTCATAGACTTCTTCGTTCGCTCCGATGCACAGGCGCCCGCGCTCCTGCAGGCTGAACAGCGAATAGGCCAGCGCAACGCCCTGGCCATTCGAGATCAGCACGCCGTTTGGGCGCTGACCCAATTGGCGCTGCACGACCGGCCCGTAGTGATCGAACACGTGATGCAGCAACCCGGTACCGCGAGTCATGGTGCGAAACTCGGTTTGAAAACCGATCAAACCGCGCGACGGAATCATATAGTCCAACCGCACGCGCCCGCGCCCGTCAGCCTGCATGTCCTTCAAGTCGCCGCCGCGGCTGCCGATCGCCTGCATGATGGCGCCCTGGGCATCGCTGTCCGCGTCAATCGTGACTTGCTCGATGGGCTCATGCGCGGCGCCGTCGACGTGTTTGATGACCACGCGCGGCCTCGACACAGCCATTTCATAGCCTTCCCGCCGCATGTTCTCGAGCAACACGCCCAGATGCAGTTCACCGCGCCCAAAGACCACGAATTTATCCGGATCCGCGGTCGGCTCGACGCGCAGGGCCACGTTGTGGATCGCCTCCCGTTCCAAGCGTTCACGGATCTGCCGGCTGGTGACGAATTTTCCTTCGCGGCCCAGGAACGGCGAGGTGTTGACCTCGAAGGTCATGCTGATGGTCGGTTCATCGACGGTGAGGCTGGGCAGCGGCTCGACGGTCGCAGGGTCGCACAAGGTGTCCGAAACCTTCGGTTCCGAAATACCCGCGAAGGCGACGATGTCCCCGGCACCGGCCGATTCCACCTCGACCCGTGTCAGGCCGTGGAAACCCAAGATCTGGGTAATCTTCTCGGAGCGCTGCTTGCCCTCGCGCGACACGACGGTGACGGTCATGCCGCGCTTGATGGTACCGCGCTTGATGCGCCCAATGCCGATGGCGCCGACGTAGCTCGAGTAGTCGAGCAAGGTGACCTGCAGCTGCAGCGGACCATCCACGTCCACGTCGGGGGGCGGGCAATGTTCGACGATGGTCTTGAACAAGGGTTGCATGTCGCCGTCGCGCACGGTGGACTCCAATCCTGAGAATCCGCGCAGTGCCGAGGCATAGATGACGGGGAAATCCAGCTGCTCGTCGGTCGCGCCCAATCGATCGAACAGATCAAAGGTCTGATCCAAGACCCAGCCGGGGCGGGCCTCGTCGCGATCGATCTTGTTGATGACGACGATGGGCCGAAGCCCATGCTTGAAGGCCTTTTGCGTGACAAAGCGCGTCTGCGGCATGGGGCCGTCGACCGCATCGACCAGCAGCAGCACACAGTCGACCATGGCAAGCACCCGCTCGACCTCGCCGCCGAAGTCCGCATGTCCCGGCGTATCCACGATGTTGATTCGATAGTCGCCCCAGGCAATCGCCGTATTCTTGGCCAGGATCGTGATCCCGCGTTCGCGCTCCAGATCATTCGAATCCATGACGCGTTCTTGTAAATCCTTGCGCGCATCGAGCGTGCCGGACTGCCGCAACAGTTGATCAACGAGCGTGGTCTTGCCATGATCGACGTGCGCGATGATGGCGATGTTGCGAAGTTTCTGAGTCACAGTGAGCCCTAAGGAGGAAACCCACCATTATAGGGCCTTTAGGCCTCGCCCGCCCCCATTTCAGCGCTCGGCGATGACGGGAATCGAAAAAGCCCTTTGATCGGTCATTTCGTCGTGTTTGAGCGAAACGGTCACACCGACCAGCAACACCCCTTCCGTGTTGGGCGTCACCTTCACGGTCTGGCGATAGACCTCGCCCGCCTCCACCGCGGGGATATCAAGCTGATTGGTGCCCGGTGCCACCGTGAGCCCGTCGGCGTCGCTCACTTGAATGCTCGCAGGGCTCGCTGGAATTTGCGGAATGAGAGCCAGATTGATCTCCAGCAACTGCCCGACTTTCGGCCGTCCGCCCAAGTCGAACTTCAACTCCACCGGCAGCTGGGACTTGCCCTGATTCGCCGCTTCCACCATGCCGGCCGTCTGTTCCGCCGCCGTCGGGCCGCTTTTCGCGGCAAGCGGCGCCTTGGGCTTGACGTGGGTCACGGCACTGCTGACGGCGGGCGCCGCTGAATCCCGGTTGCACGCGCTCAAGGCGGCCACCGCACAGAGCAGCAAAACATGAATTCTGGTTATCGCACCCGTGCCGGCCATGCCCATATCATCACCAAATATGCCATCAATCACAACGTGCGACCGTCACAACTCCAACGGCGGCTCGAGCACGGCGGCCAGTTGATCCTGCAGCGAGCGGTAGTGCTGTTCCCAATAGCGCGGCTCAGCGAACCAGGGGAAGGCCCGCGGAAATGCAGGATCATGCCAGCGGCGCGCCAACCATGCCGAGTAGTGAATCATGCGCAAAGCGCGCAGCGGCTCGATGAGGGCGATCTCGCGCCGATCGAACGGCAAGAACTGCTCATAGCCTTTCAGTAAATCATGCAGCTCGGTGCGCATTTCCTGCAGCCCGCCGGATAGCAGCATCCACAGGTCCTGTACCGCAGGTCCCGTGAGGCAATCGTCGAGATCGACGAAGTGCGGCCCCAGATCCGTCCACAGGATATTGCCCCGATGACAGTCCCCAAGGATGCGCCCCACCCTGGCCCCGCCCCAGTTCTGCGCTCTGTCTTCGACCGCTTCCAACAGCTCGTCGGTGAGATCGGCGTACTTGGTTGCCAAATAGTCCGGCATCCAATCACCGTCCAGCACAAAATCGCGCGCATTGCGGCCCAGATCGCTGATGCTCAAGGCGATGCGTTCGCGGAAGGCGGCGGCGCGCCCCACGGCGTGGATGCGCCCGAGAAACCGGCCGACCCATTCGCGCTCATCGCTCGTTCCAAGTTCCGGCCAGCGTCCGCCACGGCGCGGAAAAACGGCATAGCGGAAGCCATGATGGACATGCAGGGATTCGCCCTCGCGCAACAGCGGTGCGACCACCGGGATTTCCAGTGCGGCCAGCTCGCCGGCAAAGGCATGCTCCTCGCGAATTGCGGCATCGCTCCAGCGGCCGGGCCGATAAAATTTCGCGACCAACGGCTCACCCTCCTCGAGGCCGATTTGGTAGACCCTATTTTCGTAGCTGTTGAGTGCCAGGACCCTGCCGTCGCAGCGATACTCAAGCGCTTCGATGGCGTCCAGCACGGTCTCGGGAGAGAGCTCGGAATACGGCGCTTCGCTGTTCATGCGAACCAATTCTACAGATACGATCCCGTCACTCCTTTTTGCGTCCTACACGCTGCTAGAATGCCGCCCATGCGCTTGCCGCGACCCAAGTCATTGAGCGGACTGATGCTGATCGGCTTTACCATCGTGGCCGCTCCGCTGCTGTTTGCCATCGTGAATGCCGCCGTGCAGATGAATCGCCTATCGGTTCGCAGCCAGCAGTTGGTGGTGCACGGCATGCAGGGTACGCGCAACAATCAGCGCATGTCCCAAGAGATCGACACTCTGGAGCGTCAGGCGCAACTGTACAAGGCTACCGGCAGCGCGGAATTTCTCGACGTCTATGCGCGCCATCACGGCCGCTTGGTCACCGCCATTCAAGAGCTGCTCACGCTGCCCTTGGACGAACAGACGCAGGAGGGCGTGCGCGCGGTGGAATCCAAGGCGAATCAGCTACTGCAGGATTTGCGACGCGCAGCGCCGAATTCCACCCACATGGCGGAGTTGATCGGCAGCTTTCCGCAGTTGTTGGACGCGGCATCCAAGGTGTCTGATCGAATCAGCCTGCAGATCGATCGCGAAACGGCGAGCCTGGAATTGGCAACACAGCATGCGCAGCAGAATCTCGTCTGGCAAACGCTGTTGCTGGTGCCCATGACGCTCGCAGTGGTCGGCGTCTTCACGTTTTTGTTCGCCCGACCCATCCGGGCGATCGATCGGGCCATCAGCGAATTGGGGCGCGGTTCCTTCTCCAGGCCGATTGCCATTCGGGGACCCGCGGACCTCGAGCGATTGGCCGCGCAGTTGGAATGGCTGAGAGGCCGATTGCTCGATTTAGCGCAGGAAAAGAACCGGTTTTTGCGACATATGTCGCATGAATTGAAAACCCCCTTGGCCAACATTCGCGAGGGAACCGAACTGTTGATGGACGGCGCGGTGGGCGAGCTGCAAAGCGGCCAGCGCGAGGTCACGGCCATCTTGCGCGAGAACGGTATGAAGCTGCAGCGGCTCATCGAAAATCTATTGTCCTTCAGCGCTTGGCAGGCCAAGAGCGTCGGGTTGGAGATTTCCGAGTTCAAGTTGCGGCCTTTGATCAAGAGCGTCTTGGAGAATCAGCAACTCACCCTGGTCGCGCAGCGCGTGCGCCTCGACGTGCAGGTCGAGGATCTCACGCCCATGGCGGATCGCAGCAAGGTGCGCCTGATCCTCGACAATCTGCTGTCCAACGCCGTCAAATTCACGCCGCGCGGCGGCACGATTTCCCTGCATGCGCGCGCCGAGCGCGAACAATTGCTGTTGGATGTGATGGACAGCGGACCGGGCATTCCCGCCGATGAGCGCAATCGTATTTTTGAAGCTTTCTATCAAGGAAAAACCCCGCAAGGCGGGCACGTCAAGGGCACGGGTATCGGGCTTTCGGTGGTGACGGAATTCGTCAACGCCCACGGCGGCAGCATCGAAATTCTCGAGGCCAACTCGGGCGGCGCGCATTTTCGCGTGCGGCTGCCCTTGCGCCCGATAGCGGTCGCGCGTGAAAAAGCTCATGCCGCATAGCGGAAAACGCATCGCAGCATGCGCCCTGCTGGGGTTCTGTATCAGCGGCTGCGGCGCGTTGGGTACGCCAAAACCACTCGCACCGGCGATGCCGGTGGGCCCGAATCCTGACGTCGGCCCCGTGGCGCCCTTGCTGGAAATGATGAGCAACCTGCCCCAAGGCGATCCTGCCCGACAGGCGGAGGTCTTCCAACAGGCCAAGGATGCCGCCGAGCTGCAGCCCACGACCAGCAATAAACTGCGCTATGCGCTGGCGTTGGCCACGCCGGGGTACAGCGGGGCGGATCCCGTCGCCGCACAGCGACAGCTGGCGGAACTCCTGGCCAGGCCCGAGACTCTCTTGCCCGTGGAGCGCTTATTGGCCGCCGTTGAGCTCAAAGAGGTTGAGCAAAGGCTGATACTGCAGGCCGAAAACGCCCGTATGCGCGACGCGGTGCCCAATGATTCGCACGATAAGCTGCAGGCGGTAAACCGTCGCCTGGCGGCCGAGTCGGATGAAAATGCGAAATTGCGCAAGGCCTTGGATGAGGCGAGGGCTAAACTGGAGGCGGTTACACATATCGAGCAACGATCTGTCACCGACCGCGGTTCCGGCGCCCCTCATACGCCATAATTGGACACGGAGATACTGCCCTGAACGCCTATTCCATTGCCGCCACCATCCCCTTGTCGTTCGGCCTGACGCCGGGCACGCGCGACTCGATGACACCCCAAAAGCGCAAAGCCCGCATCCTGGTGGTCGATGACGACCCCGGCCTGTTGCGCCTGTTGACCATCCGCCTGCGCGCCGAGAACTACGAAGTCGAAGCCGTTGAGAGCGCGGCCGCCGCACTCGCCGCCTGTGTGCGCTTCAGACCGGATCTGGTGATCACGGATCTGCGCATGGACAATATGGACGGCATCGGCCTGCTCAAGGAGTTGCAAAGCCGCTGGCCGGGTTTGCGGGTCATCATTTTGACGGCCCATGGGACCATTCCGGATGCCGTGCACGCAACGCAAAGCGGCGCATTCGGTTTCCTCACCAAACCGGTCGACAAGCAAGAACTGCTCGATCACGTGCAAAAGGCGCTCAAGGTGTCGGGCTTTGCGCATGTGGATGAGGACTGGCGCGCGAACATCATTACCCGCAATCAGCTCATGGAGGATAAGTTGGCGCAGGCCAACATGGTCGCCGGCACGGACGCGCGCGTATTACTGACCGGTGAGAGCGGGACCGGCAAAGAACTCCTGGCACGAGCCATTCACGAAGCCAGCCCGCGCCGCAATAAACCCTTCGTTGCCATCAATTGCAGCGCCATGGCGGAAAACCTGCTGGAATCGGAGCTGTTCGGCCACGAGCGCGGTGCCTTCGCCGGCGCGACGCGCGCCCAGAAAGGCTTGTTCGAAACCGCTGACGGCGGCACCTTGCTGCTGGACGAGGTCGGCGACATGCCGATGCGGCTGCAAGTCAAACTGTTGCGCGTCCTGCAGGACAACACCATTCGCCCGGTGGGCGGCGCAGATGCCGTGCAGACCAACGTCCGCATCATCTCCGCCACGCACCGCGACTTGCATGAGCTGATGGTCGCCGGTCAATTTCGCGAGGACCTGTACTACCGCCTGAATGTGGTGCACATCGAAGTACCTTCGTTGGGCCGCCGCCGCGAGGACATTCCCCTGCTGGTCGCGCATTTTCTGGAGCAAATCGCCAAGGAAACCGGCCAGCGCAAGATCTATGCACCGGAAGCGGTGGAGCTTTTGGCGACGGCCGAGTGGCCCGGCAATGTGCGCCAGCTCTACAACGTCGTGCGTCAAAACGTCGCGCTGTCGCATGGCCCCATCATCACCGCGGAGCTGGTACAGCAATCGCTCGGCGGCAATCCGACCCGCCTGCCGTCATTTGACGAAGCCCGCGATGAATTCACGCGCAACTATCTGTCGCAGATTTTGCAGATCACGACGGGCAACGTGAGCCAGGCAGCGCGCCTCGCGAAGCGCAACCGCACGGATTTTTACAAGCTGCTGTCGCGTCACCAGCTGCTGCCGGACGACTTCAAGAAGAGTTAGTAGGCGCCTGCGAGACCGCTAGTCGGCCGCCGTTGCGCGCCGAGCCGCATGGAAGTCGGCGACTGCCGCGACCACGGCATTGAGCTGCGCCTGCTCCAATTCCGGGTAAATCGGCAATGCCAGGGTTTCCGCGGCCGCGCGTTCCGATTCCGGAAAGTCACCGGCGGCGTGATTCAAATAGGCAAAACACTGCTGCAGGTGCAGCGGGACCGGGTAGTAAATCTCGGTGCCGATGCCGCGCGCGGTAAGAAAATCTTTCAGCGCATCGCGATTTTGCACCCGCACGACATATTGATTGAAAATGTGCCTGCCGTTCCTGGCGACTTGCGGCGTCGCGACCTTTCCGGCCAGGCCGGCCGCCGCAAACGCCGCGTCGTAAAAGGCCGCGTTGCGCTGCCGCGCTTGCGTCCAGCCGTCCAAGTACTTCAGTTTTATGCGCAGCACCGCGGCTTGCAGTTCATCGATTCTAAAGTTGCCGCCGATCACCGAATGAAAGTACTTCGGCTTTCCGCCATGCACGCGCAGCACACGCATGCTTTCGGCAAGATCCGCATCATTGGTGGTGCACAAGCCGGCATCGCCAAACGCGCCAAGATTTTTGCTGGGGAAAAACGAAAAGCAGCCAATATCGCCGATCGAGCCCACGCGCACGCCGCGGTATTCGGTGCCGATGGCCTGCGCGGCATCCTCGATAACCTTCAAGCGATACTGCCTGGCGATCGCCATCAGTGGATCCATGTCGGCCGACTGTCCATACAGATGCACGGGCATCAGGCCTTTGATCCGGCCGCCCGTGGCGCGGTTGATGAGCTGTCCATCCTGTACGGCGCACTGGCGCTCCACGAAATCCCGAACAGCGCTCGGTAATATGTTGAATGAGGCAGGATCGATGTCGCAGAAAACCGGACGCGCGCCCAGGCGGGCGATCGTTCCGGCAGTTGCGAAGAAGGTAAAGGGCGTTGTAATTATTTCATCGCCCACCCCCACGCCCAAGGCCATGAGCGCGAGCAGCAGCGCATCGGTGCCGGAGGAGACGCCGATGCCCTCGGTGGACGCGCAATAGCGAGCCACCTCCGCTTCCAGCGCGAGCACGTGTTCGCCCAAAATAAAGCGTTGGCTGGCACACACCTGCTCGATGACCGGCATGACTTCCGCGCGAATCTGCGCAAATTGGGCCTTAAGATCGAGTAATGGAACATTTCTCATAGGGCATAGAATATCATTGCTGACCTAGAGGCAAAGGCGTTGGCTCCAACGGAAACCAGATGACCCAACCGGTCCTGCTCAAGCAAGGTTTTCTCATCGCGATCTTGACCGGGATCCAAGCGGTGATGCCCGCCGTGGCGGCCGTGGCCTCGTTGTACGCGACCATCATATTTTTTGGCCATAAATTCGATCCCTCATCCGCGGCCATTGTCATTATGGTCGTGTTGTGCCTGGTCCTGGTGCAGCTGCCGCGCGAAGTGAACGGTCAGCTGACGTCCGCTCGACTCTCGGCGGTCGGCGATGTGATTTTGCGCTGGCTGCTGTTGCTCGGGGTGCTGCTGGCGGTCGGCTATGTCAGCAAGTCGCTCTACGGTTATCCGCGGCATATTTTTATGACGTGGGCGGCAGTCACACCGGTGGTGTTGATCGCGATCACTCTGTTGATGCAAGAACTGCGGCGCCGCTTCCTGATGAACATCTTCAACCGCAGCGCCATCATCGCCGGTTACAACACCAGCAGTTTGGAACTCGCTCGGCGCTTGCGGAACAATCCAAGCATGAGCGTGGAAGTGAAGGGGTTCTTCGATGACCGCAGCAGCGATCGGCTCGGTATGGAAGCCGACGCCAAGCTGATCGGCTCGTTGAGCGACCTGTCGCAGTACGTGAAGGATAATCGCACCGACGTCATTTTCGTCGCCCTGCCGATTCGCCACGTCAAGCGCGTGATGGATCTGTTGGACGACTTGAGCGACACCACCGCGTCCATTTACTACGTGCCCGATATCTTCGTGTTCCAGCTGATTCAGGCGCGCTCGACCGAGATCGAGGGCTTCCCGGTCGTGGCCATGTGCGAAACGCCTTTTTACGGCTATCGCGGCCTCGCCAAGCGCGTCACCGACGTGGGCTTCTCGGTATTGATCCTGCTGCTGTTGCTGCCCTTGTTGCTGCTCATCGCCTTGGTGATCAAGCTCTCATCTCCCGGGCCCATCATATTCACGCAGCGCCGCTACGGCTTGGACGGCCGAGAGATCGGGGTGTACAAATTCCGCACCATGCAAGTCACCGAGGACGGCAATCAGATTCGTCAGGCGTCCAAATCCGACAGCCGCATCACGCGTGTCGGCGGCGTGCTGCGCCGCTCATCGATGGATGAATTGCCGCAGCTCATCAACGTGCTGCAGGGCCGAATGAGCCTGGTAGGTCCCAGGCCTCATGCGGTCGCTCACAACGAAGAATATCGAAAGCTCATCAAGGGCTACATGATGCGGCACAAAGTATTGCCGGGCATTACCGGTCTTGCGCAAGTCAATGGCTGGCGCGGCGAGACCTCGAGCCTGGAAGAGATGGAAGCCCGGGTCAATTACGATCTCGATTATCTGCGGCATTGGTCGCCGTTGCTCGACATCAAAATCCTACTGATGACGGTCGTCAAAGTATTCAGCGACGAGAAGGCGTACTGACCGCGGCGCCCGCCCGCTCAGCGCGGCCCCGGCAGTGCGATGCCGGTGGTGACGAACTGTTCGTGGAATAAATACCGGCCTTCAAGGGGCAGGGAGGCATGGCGAGGAAGCGCAGTGCTGTTGACGTGAATCGTGAAGCTCCCGCGCCCAAATCCCCACGCCGGTTCGACGTTCGCATCATGAAAACCCAAGCGCTCGCCGAGCAGCGGGTATTGGCACTTGTAGAACGCCTCCTTGGCCGAGAAAATCAGCGTTGCCGCGGCCGCTTGCTCAGCTTGCGGCAATGAACGCAGCCACGCCGTTTCCGACGGCGTGCAGATGCTTCGCCATAGCTCCCGCTTGACGCTGCCGGCGATCTCCGAATCGATGCCGATGGCGCTCAAGGATTTTCTGCTGGCGACGACCGCGGCACAAAAGCCCGTGGTGTGCGTGATGCTGCCCACCAGCGCATCGGGCCACAAAGGCTGCCGGTCGGCGGCCACTTTGACGGGAAAATCCACGATGCCGAATTCGGCCAGCAGACGATGCGCGCACATTCTGCCCGCGGCGAATTCCTGTGCGCGCTTCGGTACCGCGCCTCGGTGGTACTGCCTTTCATCGGGCAACAGCGCCTCCAGGTCGCCGGGCTTCCGCAATTCGGCGGCGAGTGCGCCCGGCGGGAACAGCTCGCTCAAGCTTGCCGATAATGTCGCGGAGTTTGTTTCGATGACGTACGCCTTGAGGTCACTCATGTGACGGGCATTTTGACAGAATGTCCCGGGAACCTGTTGTCGAGGCGCCGCCGGCCACTGCTAGAATGCCGGCCATGAGTTCTTTGTGGGAATCCGTTTCGCCATCGGGCGAGCCCGCCGCCGGTGTCTTCCATGGCGGCGCAGGTTCCATTGCGCTGTCGGACCTCGCGGGCGCCTCGATACTCCAGGGGAAACTCGAGTCGCTTCGCGGCCGCAGCGTCGTGCTGGCGATGCGCGAGCAGCTGGCCAGCGCGGCCGCGCTGGTGGAACTCGACGGCGTCGCGCGGCGGCTGGTCCTCTGTACGCCGGACCTGACGCCCGAGCAGCTCGCCGGCGTGTGTGCGATGGCCGAGGCCGATGCGGTACTCGAGCAAGTCACCGCGCTGCCCATCCGGGAGAATCTGCAACGCCGCCGCACCGAAAACACGGAGTGGATTTTGCTGACGTCCGGCACGACCGGTGTACCGAAACTCGTCGTGCACTCCTTTGACAGTCTCGCCGGCGCGTTGCCGCGGCATCCACCCTCCGTCAGACCCATGGTCTGGAGTACTTTCTACGACATACGCCGCTACGGAGGGCTGCAAATTTACCTGCGCGCGGTGCTGTCCGGCTCGCCGCTGGTTCTCTCCAGCGCCGGCGAGCCCACGCGCGACTTCCTCGCGCGCGCAGGCGTTGCCGGGGTCACGCATATCTCGGGAACTCCCTCGCACTGGCGCCGCGCCCTGATGAGCGGCGACACCGCGCTCATCGCGCCCGAGTACGTCAGGCTATCCGGCGAAGTGGCCGATCAAACGGTGCTGGATGCCTTGAGTTCGGCTTACCCGAGCGCCCGCATTGCCCATGCATTCGCCTCGACGGAGGCCGGCGTGGCGTTCGACGTCAATGACGGGCGCGCCGGTTTTCCGGCGGACTTGGTCGGAAAGGCCGGCGGTGCCATCGAAATGAAAGTTCAGGATGGCACGTTGTGGATTCGCTCCGGCCGCACGGCGGCCCGCTATCTCGGCGGCGACGCATCGCAGCTCGGCGCCGCCGACGGCTATGTCGATACCGGCGACCTGGTCGAATTGGCCGACGGCCGCTACTATTTTCGAGGCCGCAAGGGCGGCATCATCAATGTCGGGGGGCTGAAGGTTTACCCCGAGGAAGTCGAGTCCGTGCTCAATGCCGATCCGCGGGTGCGCATGTCGCTGGTGAAGGCGCGCCGCAATCCGCTGACCGGCTCTGTGGTTGTCGCGGAAGTCGTGCTCGCCGATGTTACAAATTCAGCCGATACGGAGATAGCAGAGAAAGTGAAAAGCGATCTCTTGAACTCCTGCCGCCGCCTCCTCGCCGCTCACAAGGTACCGGCGCTGCTGCGCTTCGTTCCGGCGCTGGAAATGACCGCCGCCGGCAAACTGGTGCGCCCGGTTGCGTAACGTCATCGTCACCGGCGGCAGCCGCGGCCTGGGACTCGCGATGAGCCGGGCGCTGGCGAGCGCCGGTTATCGCGTCATTGCGGTTGCGCGCGGCTCGAATAAGGAATTGACGGCCGCCACCCGCCAGGCGTCTGAAGAGGCCCGTGGCGCCATCGAATTTCGGGCGTGCGACTTGTCCGACTTGAATCTGATCGCACCGCTGGTGCGCGCCATACGCGCCGACTTCGGACCGCTCTACGGCTTGGTGAATAACGCAGGATTGGGCACCAGCGGCATCCTGTCCAGCATGCGCGATCAAGACATTCAGCGGCTCATCCAACTCAATACCGTTTCGCCCATCGTGCTGTCGAAATATGTCGTCAAATCGATGATGTCGCAGCGCGAGGGCCGGATTGTCAACATTGCATCGATTGTCGCCGCCACCGGCTATAGCGGTCTTTCAGTCTACAGCGCCACCAAGGCTTCGCTGATCGGATTTACGCGCTCGCTGGCGCGCGAGGTGGGTCAGCTCGGCATCACGGTGAACGCACTCGCACCCGGTTTCATCGCCACCGAGATGACGCATGAGCTGACGGATTCGCAGCGCCAGACCATCGCGCGGCGCAGTGCACTGCATCGCATGCCCGAGCCGGTCGATGTCGCCCACAGCGTCGAGTTTCTCTTGGGCGAAGGGGGCCGCAACATCACGGGCACCGTGATCACGATCGATGCGGGAAATACCGCTTAAACGTCAATGCGGTTGTGATTCACTGATGGCCGGAGCAGCGGCAGCGCTTCCGTCTAGATGGACGGTTTGAAATACCTTTCCGCCCAGATAGGTAAATACGATTTTTCGTTCTTGTACGTCGATCATCATCCGGTGCGACATTAAAAAGTCGGCACCGATCATCATATCGGGAGTTCCCTCGACTGCGCTCTCCAGGCGGGAGCCTAGGCTCGTCGTGCGGTTATACTGGTTCAAATCCGCGATTCGCAGCCGCGCGTTTCGGAGGCTCTCATCGCCAAAAGCGAAACTGTCGAATGTTCCGATCCAACTCTCGCTGGATTTGCGTCCGAAGCCGTTGATCAGCTGCACACTTTCACGTTTGTCGCCTTCCGCCTCCACGCCTGCCCTTGCGGCGGCAAATTTTGTCACGATGGACATTGCGGCGCCGGAATCCACGATGGCATGAACCTTCTTGCCGTTGAGCATCACGGTGGTTTCGATGCGGTGGCTGCCGAGCGCCGTCGCATCAATGTCGGCCAATGAGTAGGTGGTCGACCAATAAACCAGCTGTTCGGTCCGACATCCCCGCGGTTGGAACAAGCGGACGGCGTGATGCTGCAGATCGAACTCGACGACATGTTTCGAAAAAAAGTCCTGCCCCAATACCATGTCGAAACCGCCCTGAATGTCGCCGGCGACGAAAAGATTCCAATTCTTCGCCGTGAAATTCCCGAGTTTCAGCTGGCTGACGTAGGCGGCCTCAACCACAGATTCGCCCCCGATGCCGTACATGCGTGCTCTGGGCACGATGCTCAACTTCAGACCAAGCCGCGCCGCCGCCGGTCTCCATATCACGCTTATCTCAGCGCCGGTATCGATCAGGACTTTGATGGGCTGGCTGTTCAGCTCACCGTCGAATACCACCTGATTGCGGTTCGTATCGACTTGAAATTCGGCCACCTGCAGCAACTTACATTCGGCCGCCGCCGGCGCAGGATACGCCAGGCCCACAGCCACGGCCGCTGCGGCAATCAGCATGCCCCGCGCGGTGATCATCGCATCAAAGCGTCGATTGAGCATAGCGGCACCCCACACACACTTTGGGCCAGGTGCCGTGCTTCTGATGCAGTTCCATGGCCGGCATCCCCTCGTAGGCATTCGTATCCTTGATGAAACAACAGGGCAGCTCCACCGCGTCCAGCGAGTAATAGCGCATCCGTAACGAGGCGACATAGCCGCAGGAGAACCGTCCGACGGGCTCGGCCGCCGGCAATGCAGCCGGGTATCGAACCGCGTAGTCCGACTTGGTTTGCAGCGGTTGAACGATATGTGAATAATTGTTTTGTCGGCACCAAGCGGCCACGGCCGGCGTGTGTTCGGGGTGGGCAACCGAGTGAATCACGATCCTCACGTGCCGAGCCGCGGACTGCACGAATTTCAGCACCCCGGGTAGATTGTGGCGACCGATTATCTCGGCCGCCGCTTTGTCCACAGTGTCCACGCTGACTCCCAGCTGCGGAAAGAGCCGCTCGAAATGCTCGGGATGCTTGTAGGTGCCATTCGTGATGGTGTACGGCGTGGCCCCCATGCTCGCCACATACTCCGCCATCCGAAAAAAGTCGTGATGCAGAGTGGGTTCGCCTTCACCCTGCAGGGAAACTGTTTCGGGAACACCATAAGCGGCGATGTGGCGCTCCAAAATGCGGGTGAACATGTCATAGGACATGTCATCTTGACGCATCAAGCGTCCCGCGCAGTAGAAGCAATCGAAATTGCAGCGGGTGGTGATCTCTACTTGGACTAGCATGCGTGTTTTATGGTACCCGACGCCTGTGCGTAATTGTGGGTCGCAATCGGCACTGCGCTGCCAACCATTGGTGAACTCACTGCAGACATTGCGCAATGATCGAAGCGGCCGTACTCGCGGCAGCGTCGCGGTCAAACGATTGATATCTTGCGGCAATCCGCCGAGCGCCTGCCCGGTAGGTGGGATCTGCCAACAATTTCTGGAGTACCTGTGCGATATCGTTGTCTTCTTGATTCAATCCGACAAGCACGCCCGCTCCCAGATTCGCAACTTGCATCGCACTTAAATACTGTTCGGCATTCTGCGGCACAAGCAGCATCGGCACGCCCGCCAGCAGCGATTGTGCGATGGTTCCCGCTCCCCCATAGCTGATCACCAGATCGGCGCCGCTCAACAAAGGCGTCAGTGGAACAGCATGGCTGAGCAGCGTGACGGACGTCGATGCGAAATGCTGCTGCATTTCTCTGCTGGCCCCTGGCATGACTACGATGACCTGGGCGACTGACTCTTCCAGAGCGGTAAGAATCGCGGCGATCCCCGGCACCGTCGGGCGCAGATAGGCGAAGATGCGCGGCAGAGAACCCGGGCGCCACTTCACCGCCTTTGAATTCGACTCGCTGCTGATGGGCCCGATGTAGCTACCTTCCTCGCGCGTACCGTACGGATCCAATTCCGGAAAAGTGGTCAACAATTTCTTGGGACGAGCAAACAGTTCTGCCAGGCGTGTGAAGGGGGGCTTTCCGAGGCGTGCGATGCTCGCATTGATGTTACTCAGCACGATGTTCTCCACCTGCTGTAAACGATCCGATTGCGTGATTTCCCAGGGTCTGATGGAGGGCAGCGGACTGACCATCGGAGGAATGGTGAAACCGCTGCCAATCATGACGGCTGGAATGTCCAGGAGATGCGCGGCCAATACGGCCATGGGTGCATGATCCGCCACGAGCACACCGATGTCGGCACGCGTAATGAGCGCCGACCAGGCGTCGAGCAACCGGACGAAGTCTCGATGATCGCCGAATCCGCACGCATGCATGATCTGCGCATAACTTGCCGGAGGTGGCGATGGCACGGAGGCTGAAACCGGCGCCGGGCTCGGGGTGAACGAAAACCCCGGGGCTGACAGAATTTCCGCCGCGACACGCATATCGGCCACCGCGAACGACACATCGTGGCCTTTTCGGCGCAGACACTCGGCGACAGGTAGATCGGTCGCCAGATGACCATAGTTGGCTCCCAGCTGCCACGCAAACAAAATTCGGCCAGGCGCGACCATACCCCTCCCTGGTTCCACTATATGTTAGATCGCGGGACGATCAAGAGCCATGGGCAATCCGATATGTAAAAAGTGACTGTTGGTAGCGGTCAGTTTAGGTTATAAAGTTGAACGTAGGGCGGATCAATGAAGAACAGGACGTACCCATGAAGCAACCAAGGATGGCCAGACAGTCCCGAGCACCGGGAGCCGCACTGTCTGCGAAACAACAATCCTTGAAAGAGCAACGGGCAGCCAGTCTTTCGCTCATGCTCCTGGCCATGGTGGGCGCCGCGTATGCGTCGTCCGCGGAAGCAACCATTGTTTACGGCGGCCCCGCCAAACTGACGATCACTCCCGAACAACTTAGCGTGCAAGCGGGCACACCCTTGACGGCCGATGTGGGCTTTTCCGACCTGCAGCAACAGCTCATCGGTTCCTACGATTTGACCATCGCATGGGATCCGTCACTCCTGTCCTTCTCCAGTCTCAGTTTTGGATCGTTTCTCGATGCTCCGAATTCGATCCAAGATTTCAATGCAGCCGCGGGATCGCTCGAAGTCGCTGAAGTTTCGTTCGGATCGTTGGCAAACCAAAGCGGCTTCGGATCGCTGCCGCTATTCGATATCACCTTCGATTCGCTGGCGGCGGGGACCTCAGCGCTGGCGTTCGATGCGGTGTCAAACGGCGGTCTAACGATTGGCGACCAGAATGGCAACGCCTTCACCAATTTCGTCACCTTTGACAGCAGTGTCGGCATCACCGCGCCGGCTGGACCACCAATGATGGCGCCGGAGATGGACGTGGCCTCTGCGGGCAGTGCTCTGACTCTGTTCGTGGGCGGAGTGCTGGTATTGAGCGGCCGCAGATCGATTCGCGTCCCGCAGAAAGGCGCCTCGAAACTTTGATGTCACCCGCGCCGCGGGCTTTCGCTCCGGTGACTACTACTTTTGCGATGGATCTTCTCATTCGTCAATCGCACACATCGCGTCAGAGCCTTTGACTCGCCGAGCTCACTGCTGTGGAGGCGGCGGAGTTTGGGCGGGCTTCGCCACCTAGAGCGAGTGCCCAAGCGCCTTTTGCCGGATCTGCTGTTCCAGGTTCCGGAACTCCTCCACGATGTTCGTGCTCGATGACTGTCCGTGGCTCACAGGGGAATAGATCGGGAATAGTGACAAGAGAGCCAGAAATAGCGGAACACCCGAAAGAATCAAACGCCGCCGATGACTTTGCAGATCATGCGTCAAGCGAAGCAACAGGCCAGCCGACCACCACGCCAGCAATAGGTACGCAACAGTCCAAAAGACGGCCGCTACCATCCATACGCGGTCACCGTCGATTTGCCACCTCGCGAAGTAGACCCAGACCGGCTCAATGCCGCCTACAACGACGAAGACGAATATCGAGGGTGCCATGCCCAAGAGCACGGCAAACAAACTGAAAGCGTAAATTGCGCGGTTCATCTGCGCGCTCCAATTTAGAAATGCGCGACGCGGATGCGCTCAAACTTGGCGAAAACCGGCATCTATCGCATGAGTCCCTTCGACAGCGCGAGTCCCGATCGCCGGCCCGACTTCATGGCGTGGGGGGCTGCGCGTTGTGCGGCGTTACACCCGGGTACTGTTTCTGCGGCTTTTTATGGACCACCGCGGCCGCCACGACCTTCGGCGCGGGCCTCGCAGCCACATTCGTCGGCTGGGGTGTCTGTGCCGGTGCAGGAGCCGGGGCATCGGCATAAGCGCACAACAGACCCTGGCTGCCGAGCAAGGCGGTGGATAGCAACAGACTTCGGGTCGCAACTTGGCAAAATGAACTCATGTCATCAACTCCCTTTTTTGAGCGCCATGAATACTGCCTTTGAACGGGCTATGGATGCATCCTACCCGAAAACTCATCGAGCAATTGCCTGTCGCACAGCAGATGATATTCTCGGGCGCTGTCTTGGAATTCCGGCGTGTTTTGCGGCGCGCGCAATGCCTGCTGAACAGATTCCACCACACCGGCACGCCGCGCCTGAAATTCCGGGTTCGATTCGATCTCGTGGATGACTTGCGCTCGCGGTCGGCGCCAGCGGGCGTACATGGCGCGGGTTTGCGCCATGTAGCCGGGCTTCGAGAAGTCGCATCCGGCCTTGTAGAGCAGCACTTCGCGAATGCGCTCCACATCCTCTGGTCGCGTAAAGGGCTTCACGGGCCGCGCCTTCTCGATGGCTTCTTTGATTCCCGCAGCGCCGTACCAATTGGAAGTCTCGCGTGCGGATTTACCGCCCGAGTCTTTGATATCGGGGTCGGCTCCGAACTTCAGCAACAGCACGACCAGTCCCAGCGCATTTGACGGCGCTGAGAGCGCCTCCATCAACGCTGTAGCGCCGCTTGGATTTCGATGATTGGCATCGGCGCCGAATTCGAGCAGCAGTTGGGCCGCGCCGAGCTCGCCGGAGCGCGACGCCACGATGAGCGGAGTGTCGCCGGGAGGCTTCGTTCTTTCGATCGACGCGGCATTCATGTCCGCTCCGTGCTTCTTCAGCTCCTTGAGCAATTGACGGTCCCCGAGCTTCGCCGCCTGAAAAACCGGACTGCCGTAGGCCCCCGGCGGTAGATTGTCGCGCCCGCGAATCCATGCGTTCGGGTCCACTCCATGTTCGAGCATATACTGCAAGGCGCGCGCTTGTGCGTTCTGGACGGCCGCGAGCAAGGCGTCGGCTTTGTCGGGATCTGCGCCCTGCGCGAGCAGGGTTTCAATGGTGGAGACATCGCCGGCCGCGGCCGCCTTGCGCAGCGAAGCGTCCACGGTTCGCTCGGCATGCACCATGGTGCAGCAGAGCAGCGCCGCGATCCCCATCGCGCGAACGCAGCGCTCAGCCGCGGAGTGCAAGCGGCCCTCCCCTACTGGTTCTGCGGAAAATTGACCTGCACCTGTTGCGGATAAATGGCGTTCTGCGTGAGTTTTGTCATAACGCTGATGTCGCCGGTGACTTTGCCCGAGCCGTCACCATCCCAGACGCAAGATATGTTTTCCCAGCCGTTGATGCCGCGCAAGGCCGACAGATCGCCGACATTGATGGTCTCATTGACGGTAGGCGGAGTCGATGTGTAATTCACCGATTGAATCGATATCTCGTTGTTGAGGCCCGCGACCGCGATGGAAGAATCGCCGATGTTGCATGGCGATGAATTCAGCAAGTTTGTCGTGACGGAGGCAGACAACGCATCAGTGAGGATGGCGACCCGTATGTAGTCTTGCGCTGGAAGGTTCTGCAGATAGATCAGGTTAGCAGCGCTCGCCGCGGCATTGTTCGAATCCAGAGACACCAACAGGGTTGTGTTGGCGAGAAAGCACGATGCTTGCAAGGCCAGATTCGGCGGCGTTCCGACGACGCAGGATGTCGGTTGCACCAATGCAAGCAGACTTTGGTCTGCATTCAGCTCATCGCGAGTCACGATTTTACCGCCGATGCTGATGTAATCGAAAGCGTTGAAAAACGCCAAGTACGAGGGCTCGGAAATATCGAAACCAGTGGTGACCACTGCCGTATTTTGCTCAGCGCCCATGGTTCCCTGCCAAACGATCTCGACGCGTACGTCCACCGAATTCAATGGCAGCAGCGCGGTCGTGAATTGAAAGGAAAATTCTTGCGGAGTGGACGTCAAGGAGACGCTCCCCGGCGACAGGAGATTGCCGCCGCCGTCGAACACGTCCGTGGCGACGATGATCTCGTCCGCAGCGCCCCGAACGGCCGTCAGCGAGTTGATCGACGGCGATCCCGGTTCGTTGTCGAGCGTATCCGTGAACTGCAGATTGCGGCGAAACCGCACGATAGCGACCAAGGTGCCGTTGCTCATGGCTTCGCCGTCGGGCGAGGCATTGGTCAGCGCCATCTTGATGGTGCGGAATCCCTGTGTCTGACTGGCAGGATTGGTGCTCGAGTTGGAGCCATATTGAGCCGAATGATCGGTGATTCCATACACGCCTTCATGCGGCAGCGTAACGCCAATCTTGCCGCGGAAAAAATAATTCAGCAGGCCGGCCGAGTAGCCGATGGCGCGCGGAATCAGCAGACTCGCGGCGGCGCTCGCCACGAACCGGTTGTAGGCGAACAAACCGGGCTGATTGAGCTGCGACAGGTCGGATGCAAACACGGATACGGTGCTGGTGCGAACGGCGTCCGCCGTGGAAGCTTGCAGGACATCTTTCACCGGCCGCGTAATGAATGCCATGGTGGCGGGCCCGGGCGGCACCGCGGAGCCGTACAAGGACGAGTCGCTGAGCAGCACCGAGGTGAGCTTGGTTCCGGAGCCGTCCGGCTGCGGCAGCGTCGTGGAATCGAACGGCAAAACGGCCAGCGGAGTACCCGCAAAATTCGTGCGTGCTCCGATGAAGCCGGCGTTTGCATATTCCGCTATTCCCGTGCCCTTCGACTGTCCGGAGCCGATCCAGAAATTCCTCGGCAGCGCGAACGGGGTGCCGCCGGCGGCGTTCGCTTGATCGAATGCGGCAGCATAGCTGGCCGCACCATACACCGGCGGACAGTTGAGGCTGGGATCGGGCGTCGTGGTCGTACACTTCAGCAAGTAGCCTTCGTACAAGCTGGGATGAAAGTAGCTGAAGAGCACCCCCGGTACGAAACAGCCCCAATACGCGTTGCAATGCGCTTCGTCGCGGGCATGCTGCGGCTGCGACATATCCTGGATGTGATGAATGACCTGTCCGAGCGACTGAAACGTCAACCCCATGTTGGTGCTGCGCACGTTCGGATCGGCGGTCGTCAGAGCTGTCCAGTAATACTGACGCGCATCGGCAAATGAATTGTTCTGTCCGGAAATGGTGCCGTTGTCCTCGAGCGCCCAATCGGGCGATGTCGATGTCGGCCCCAGGGGCGAGGGCAACGGCTGATTGTTGACCGGATTGAAGAAATGATTGAGGGGACGGCGACCGTTGTCCTCGTACCATGCGCCCAATTGCACGAGTGCGTAAAGGTCGGATTGAAGGCCAGTCGAATCCGGGTTCTTCACATAGCCCAGGCTAAAGTCGTTGTTGATGCCGAATGCACCGATATCGTATTGAAAGGGGATGAGCTGCAGAATCGATTCGTTGAATGCTTGCTGTGAAACCACCACATGCGTTGGCTGCTCGTACGCGAAGCTGGCGCCGCCGGCGGCAATCAAGTTGAGGGCCACCAAGGCTCGTCCAA
>Ga0193726_1000735_pt1 | contig 31012 bp, 35 predicted proteins | sample H2c1metaG_FD_144928 | JGI IMG/M metagenome (GOLD analysis project Ga0193726, IMG submission 144928) | Soil microbial communities from a riparian zone of the East river system, Colorado, United States - H2c1 | ecosystem: Environmental > Terrestrial > Soil > Riparian zone | place: USA: East River... | reverse complement strand
GCTTTAGCGGGTCTTTTTATTTTTGCACAAATCACAAAATTTGCCCGTTTTTGCTTTAGAAAAACAATTGTATTTCCCACCCGTAGATTTCTCTGAACCTGACGGTTTGCTTGCTATGGGGGGTGACCTGTCGAAAGAAAGATTATTACTGGCCTACCGGCAAGGGATATTTCCCTGGTATGAGGGTGAATATATCTTATGGTGGAGTCCCGATCCACGTTTTGTTCTTTTTCCCGAAGAACTAAAAGTCAGTAAAAGCATGCAGGGGCTCTTGAAAAAAAATGCATTTGATTTTACGCTTAATAAGTCATTCAGGGAAGTGATCCATAATTGCAAAAAAACCGTTCGACCGGGACAAAGCGGAACCTGGATCACTGATGAAGTGGAACTTGCCTATATACATTTGCATGAACTCGGATATGCAATAAGCGCCGAAGTATGGAAAAATAATGAGCTAAGAGGTGGTGTTTACGGACTGAGGCTTGGAAAGGTTTTTTTTGGAGAAAGCATGTTCAGCAAAACAAGTAATGCATCGAAGTACGCTTTTATAAAACTTCTTGAAACTTTAAAACAACAGGGAGTGGAACTGATCGATTGCCAGGTCTATACCGAACACCTGGAGAGCCTCGGGGCAAGGATGATCCCGAGGAAAGAATTCATTGCAAAACTCAAAGAGCTGATTTCTGATTTATGATTTCTGATTTTTTGATTTCTGATTTTCCGAACCGGCAACCCCCATCTCTCCTCACAGTTCGTAGCTGAAGGCTCTTAACTCTGAACTGTAAACTCGAAACTTTGAACTCTTAACTCTCAAAACCGTGTCGCGAGATATTGGGGCAGCATGTTTTTCCACGTGTTCCAGTCATGCGGCCATTCATGTCCCCAGGTATCCAATTCATACCCGATATTTTTATCGTAAAGAATTTTTGCAAAGCGGCCACTGCTGGACGGGTCTTCATAAGCTCCACTTCCCGTTAATATATGAATGTGATGGCTTCTTCTTATCTGCTCAAGAATATTATGATCCGTAAGATTCGGAATGTAATGCATGGGGCTGTTGAAGTAAACATCATCATCAAAATATCCTTTTGTATATTCTGTAAGATCATACACACCGCTCATAGCTACCACGCCATTAATGAGATCAGGACGCTTTAAAAATAAATTCATGCTATGCAATGCACCAAAAGAAGCGCCGCAGGTAATGATAGGCGTTTCCTGGCTGCTATGATTGCGGATGTAAGGAACGACCTCATTAAAAATATAATCATTGAACTGCTTATGCCGCAAAACCTTGTGCCTCGGATCCATATGATTGTTCATCCAGCTTTCGGTATTGATGCTGTTAACTGAATAAACTTTCACTTTGCCGCTGTCAATATAAGGTTGTATAGAATCTATAAGTTGAAACCGTTCGTATTCAAGGTAATCTGCAGAAGCGGTGGGCACCAGCAATAGGGCAAATCCGTAATGGCCATAGGCAGCGATGGGCATGTCTTTGTTTAAAGCAGGGCTGTACCATCCGTTCAACTGTCTTTCCATAAATTTTTTTTGCGAATGTAAGCATGTAAATTAAGAAAGGATAAGTAAAAAAAACAGGGAAAAACTCTTAATTAAAATTCATGAACCGGATGAAAGGTAATAACCCCCGAAATGCGGATTATCTTGCATTAACCTTCCTCCTTCTCCAATCAGAAAATTCATAGCGGTTTATTTTTAACCAATAATTAAAACGTGCACGAGTCAAAACAAAACAAAATCAATCAAAGGGATCCATCAGTTTCGCCGCGAGAGCATCTGGATACAGGTAGATCATTTGAAAAAGATGAGACGGAAGAATATTATCAAATTCTCTTTAAATACGCACCGCTTCCCGCCTATATTTTTGACCTCGAAACCTTACAATTCCTGCAAGTAAATAAGGCTGCTACCGGGTTTTATGGATATTCAGAAGAGGAATTCCTTTCCATGTATTTAAAAGATATCAGGCCCCGGGAAGACATCCCCATACTGGAGGAATTCTTAAAAAGGATTGCTGAAAATAAACCACCTCTTCATCATACATGGAAACACCTTAAGAAGAATGGTGAGATAGTCGAAGTAGAAATAAAAGGGAATGATTTCAATTACCAGGGAAAGAAAACGCGCCTGGTCATGATATATGACGTAACCGACGTACGGAAAGCCGAAAGGGATCTTGAAAAATTGAATGAGCAATACAGGCTTGCCAACGAACGATTTCAATTTGTAACAAATGTTGCTTCCGAAATTATCTGGGATTGGGACATCAGGAACGAAAAGATCGAATGGTCTGAAAATTTTCAAAGAATTTTTGGGCATTCCCTGCCAGATGACTCCAAACTCGCGTTCAGTTATTGCATCGATAACCTGCATCCTGATGATAAGGAGATAGTGATTCAAAGCCTGACGGAAGTCATGAATGATCCAGCAAAAAAAAGATGGGAATGTGAGCTTCGCTATAAAGGAAATGAAGGAGGGTATACTTTTCTGGAAGTCAAAAGTTATATTGTCAGGGATGATGATGAAAAAGCAATAAGGATGATCGGTGCGGCAAAGGATATTACCGAAAGAAAAAGAATAGAGCAGCAATTATTAAGTCAGCAGAAAGAAATAAGCCAGGCAACGATCAGTTCCCAGGAAAAGGAAAGAACCGAGATCAGTAAAGAACTACATGATAATGTAAACCAGGTGCTCACCACCACAAAACTTTACCTGGATCTCGCAGTGGCAAAACCAGAATTAAAAGATGATCTCATAAAAAAAAGTTCCGAAAATCTTGCCAGCGCTATTAACGAAGTAAGGAGGTTATCCCAGTCCCTCATGTCACTTAGCCTTGAAGACCTGGGCCTGGTAGATTCTATCGATGACCTTTTAGAAACCTTTCACTCAACGAAAAAATTAAGCCCGGTTTTTATACACTATGGATTTGATGAAAATGATTTGAATGAAAATCAAAAATTGATCTTGTTCCGCATATTGGAAGAGGCCCTGATGAATATTTCCAAACATTCCGAAGCCACTTCGGTGCGTATTGAACTTTTGGAAAGGGATAAAAAAATTCAATTGATCATAGAAGATAATGGAAAAGGATTTGATTCTTTTGCAATAAAAAAGGGAGAAGGTTTGAATAACATAAGAAATAGGGTATATTTGGTAAGTGGAAATCTGACCATTGAAACTCACCCCGGTAAAGGCTGCAAATTAGTAGTACAACTACCACTTGACCCCATTCATTAATCGTTTTGATTAATAAATATACCCATGGACAAGATTACCATTCTAATTGCAGACGACCATACATTGGTTAGAGAGACCTGGAGTTTCATTCTCAATTCAGATCCCCGTTTTACAGTTGTAGCTGAATGCGGCAGTGGCGAGGAGGCTGTTGAAAAAGCAAAAGAACTCAGGCCAGCCGTAGTGATCATGGATATAAATCTCCCCGGCATCAATGGCATTGAAGCCACCCAACTTATCAGAAAGTTTTCACCCGGCTCAAAAATTCTTGGCGTTTCCCTGCATACTCAACCTACCTATGCCCGCAAGATGATGCAAAAGGGAGCCATGGGGTATGTCACTAAAAATTCCTCCCGGGATGAAATGTTCAAAGCCATTATAGAGGTATCAAATGGCAGGAAATATGTTTGCGATGAAATAAAAAATATTTTGTCCGAACAGGTCATCTCCGGCGAAGACACCCAATCAGGGCTGAATTCACTATCACAGAGGGAAATAGAGGTCATTTCATTCATAAAAAAAGGAAATTCCTCCAAAGAAATTGCCGATACCTTAAATATCTCCGTTAAAACGGTAGAGGTCCACCGTTACAATATCCTGAAGAAGCTAAATCTGAAAAATGCAGCAGCGTTGGTAAATTTTATAAATAATAGTCAGCTGGACCTTGGTTAATTCACTAAGTAATATTACCTTCACAATTCAGTATTTTTACTAAGTTAGATTGTCCTAAGAAAATCTCTCATCAATTACCCTTTTACACACTGAAACCCGATTTAAAGCTGGAAAAGCTCATGGATTACTATGTGCGGCACAGAATAGCGGCACGATTTTTCCAGTTTCGAGACACCTTCCTTGCAATGGCGGTCAATTGCACCTTGATAAAACAAACACAAATTGCTGCTATGGAACAAGGGAAGGTCAGGATCGTAATCGCTGATGACCATCAGCTGATCAGGGAAACATGGAAACTGATATTGCTGCAGGATAATCGGTTCACCATTGTTGCTGAATGCGCCAATGGCGCAGAGGCTATTATTGCTGTCGGTCACCTTTTACCCGATATTATTTTAATGGATATAAACATGCATCCTGTAAATGGCTTCGAAGCCACCAGGAAAATCCTGAAGGAAGCTCCATTAATGAGAATCATCGGAATATCCGTAAATAATCAAACCTCCTATGCCCGGAACATTATGAAGTTAGGCGCCAAAGGTTTTGTTACGAAGGATTGCTCCAAAGAAGAAATGACAAATGCCATTGTCACTATTCACAATGGAGGCAAGTTTGTTTCTGAGGCAATAAGACTAAAAATGAATCAACCGGGCGATGATGAACTTTTGAAACACTGATCTTACATACCAGGAAAATCAACAATGGTGCAAGCCATTTTTGGCCGCTCACCTTTCGGAACAATTACAATGATCTTCGTTTTTATCGTTTGCCCATTCCCTATCGCATGACCAGCTTCAGCATTTATGAATTTATACTTGTCAGTAGCTTTTTCGTCATTCACCTTGACAAGAGTGTACCACGGTTTCGTCAGGATCTTGCCGCTTTTTGCTGTAAGCCTTTTTCCTGTTGCATTCCGGCACATAAATTCTGCAATGGTAATATCTTCATCCGTTGACTGGGTCATCCCAACTTTAAACGGAATGACTTTGACGCAGCCACTACTGTTTCTAACAAACAAATTGACCTCAAACCGGTCATAGTCTTCACCCTTTACCTCCTTTGATTGTTCATTGGAAATATAAAAACCATACTCGATACCATTGTATTTGTAGGTAGCATTTTCTTCCAGGTCAACGACTTGCTGAGAATGCAGGAATGCCGAAAAGAACGTCGAGAACGAAAGAAAAATTAATTTTCTCATAAATAGTTAATTTGAAACTAAGATAAAAGAAAAGAACCCAGTCCTGATAACACTTAAGTGTGAACAGAAAACAGGTAAATTTGCGGCTCGAAACCTTATAAAAGAATATTTATTCGATCCATGGAATTGACAAAAAATTTTCAACATGGCCCTGCGGAAGAGAAATGGTATGCCCATTGGCTGGAAAAGAAGTATTTCAACAGCAAACCCGATGATAGGGAGCCATTCACTGTCGTAATTCCTCCTCCGAATGTCACCGGCATTTTGCATATGGGGCATTCACTGAACAATTCTATACAGGATATCCTCGTTCGTCGTGCAAGAATGCAGGGGAAAAATGCCTGCTGGGTACCCGGTACGGATCATGCCTCCATTGCTACCGAAGCAAAAGTGGTTCAGATGCTCCGGGAAAAAGGCATCAATAAAGCAAATCTTAGCCGGGAAGAATTTTTAAAATATGCCTGGGAATGGAAAGAACAATACGGAGGCATCATACTTCAACAATTGAGGAAACTGGGATGTAGCCTTGATTGGGACCGTACCACATTTACAATGGATCCTGATTTTTATGATTCAGTGATCAATGTTTTTATCGATCTGCATAAAAAGGGTTACATCTACCGCGGAAAGAGAATGATCAATTGGGACCCAAAAGCAAAAACCGCACTCAGCGATGAAGAAGTGATTAGAAAAGAGGTGCAAAGCAAATTGTACTTTATAAAATATTTAATTGAGGATGATCTAAAAGGACCAACAGAGGGACCTACTCCTGGTTATATAACCATTGCCACCGTTCGCCCTGAAACAATTTTAGGTGATACAGCTATCGCAGTGAATCCGGGCGACGAACGTTATAAAAATTTGCATGGAAAATTTGCATTTGTACCATTGATCAACCGTCGCATTCCTATCATCGCCGACGAATATGTGGAAATGGATTTTGGAACCGGCGCTCTGAAGATCACACCTGCACATGATAAAAATGATTACCAGATCGGAGAAAAACATGGCCTTGAAATCATAGAGACCATGAATGAAGATGGCACCATGAGTGAAGCGGCGCAAATGTATATTGGCCAGGACAGGTTTGAGGTGAGAAAGAAAATTGTCAAAGAATTAGAAGCAAAAGGGCATCTTGTAAAAATTGAAGACTATACCAACCAAATTGGATTTAGTGAAAGAACGGATGTGGTGGTGGAAGACAGGCTTTCACTGCAATGGTGGGTGGACATGAAAAAAATTTACAAGCCTGCTTTGGATGCTGTAATGAATGATGAAATAAAATTCTATCCGGCGAGATTCAAGAATCTTTATCGCAACTGGATGGAAAATATCAGGGACTGGTGTATCAGCCGGCAATTGTGGTGGGGACATAGAATACCTGCCTGGTATGATGAAGAAGGAAATGTGTACGTAGCGAAGACAGAGGAAGAAGCGAGGAATTTAGCTGCGAGCCACGAGAAGAAAGCTGTGAGCTACGAGCCGGGAGCCGCGAGGGAGGATAGCTCGAGGCTCAAAGCTCAGGGCTCGAAGCTCAACACCCAAAGCTCGAAGCTTCTTCAAGACCAAGACGTTCTCGACACCTGGTTCTCTTCCTGGCTCTGGCCTATTGAAGTCTTTAAGGGATACAGTCATCCGGGCAATGCCGAAATAAAATACTACTACCCAACTAATACACTTGTTACTGCCCCGGAAATAATTTTCTTCTGGGTGGCGAGGATGATCATGGCTGGGTTTGAATACATGCATGAGAAACCATTCAGCGAGGTCTATTTCACCGGCGTGGTTCGCGATGAGCTCGGAAGAAAAATGAGCAAACAACTCGGAAACTCTCCGGATCTACTTGGTCTCATCGATAAATATGGAGCAGACGCCGTACGCTTTGGAATTATCATCTCCTCTCCTGCTGGTAATGACCTCTTGTTTGATGTAAAAGAAGAAAGCACGCTGAAACAAGGAAGTTTTTTTATCAATAAAATCTGGAACGCGCTCAAGCTGGTTAAAAGTTTCGAGTTACGAGTTTCGAGTTTCGAGTCGGGAGTTAAGAGTCGGGAGTCAGGGGACTCTGAACTAAGAACTCCGAACTTCTCTACTACATGGTTCGAGAGCAGGTTGAATAAAGTGAAAATAGAAATTGAGGAGCAGTATAAAGATTTTCGGTTGAGCGAGACCTTAAAAACAATTTACTCTCTTATTTGGGATGATTTCTGTAGTTGGTATTTAGAGTGGGTAAAACCCGGCTATGAAGAACCGATAGATGTAAATGTTTATAACAAAACGGTTGAGTTCTTTGAAGAACTGATGCAAATGCTTCATCCATTCATGCCTTTTATCACCGAGGAGATCTATCACCTTTTGAAAGAAAGGAAAGAGGGCGATGACCTTACGATAAAAAGAATGAAAGAAGCTGGGAGCCAGGCTTTGGACATTTTGGAACAGGCAGACCTTCTGAAACAGGTAATTACTTCCATCCGTGACGCGAGAAATAAAAATCAGTTGAAACCAAAAGATAAGATCCAACTGCACATTCAAACGATAAATACTCCCGCTTATAAAAACATCGAAAGCATTTTGCAAAAGCAGGTAAATGCTGAGCGCATTCATTATACAAACGAATCGGTAGCCAATACCATTAATATTGTAGTGCAGAAAGATACTTTTTACATTCAAACAGAAAACCAGGCAGATACCAGCAGCCAGAAAGAACAACTTCAAAAGGATCTTTCCTATTTAGAAGGTTTTTTAGCTTCAGTAGAAAAAAAACTCAGCAATGAACGCTTTGTCCAAAGTGCAAAACCTGAAATTGTAGAGACAGAAAGAAAAAAGAAGGAAGACGCAGAAGCGAAGATCAAAGCGATCAAAGAAAGTTTGCAAGGGCTATAACGATCATGCTACTCACATTTCACGTCGAACGAGGCTTTCATTTCCCGGATTTCCGGATGACAAATTATTATTTGAATAATTTGCTCCGTAGGAGCTAAATGTGGGTAGAAAAAATTCATTTTAGGAAATGAGCCCCAGAGGGGCGGCATGTTTTTTACCCGATTTTATATATCGCTCCTACGGAGCTACATTCAAATTGAAATTTAATACGTTTTGCTACCCACATATCGCCCCTAACGGGGCTATCACTTCTCGATTATCCATTATTTTTCTCGACGACAAATTATTATCTGAATAATTGCTCCGTAGGTGCAAATTGTGGGTAGCCAAAAAAATTCATTTTTAGGAAATGAGCCCCAGGGGGCGGCATGTTTTTTTATCCAATCAAAATTCATGCTGCATTTTTATGGAAACAAATCACCAAAACGCTGCCCTCATTGTGGTATCACAATCGGTACCAGGATCTCAAAAACATTTCTTTGCGTAGATCCGGCCAATTCGCGATCAAGTAAATGACTGATCCTTATTCCAAAGCTAAGTGGGTATTCATTCCACCATTTGGTATCAAAATAAATTTCACCCCCTACACTCCGGAGATCTCTTGAAATCGTTCTATCATTTGAATAGACTCTTTCAAAATCAAAAAACGCATTACCGCGAATGCGTTGAAAATACAAAAGGTTCCCAAAGCCCCAGTCGGGATATACGATCGGGAAATGGTAATTGGCACTGAGCCTCCACATCCGGCTTAGGTAATAATCATTATATCCTCTTGCATTTGCAAAGCTGTTACTGAATAAAATATTTGCCGTATCTCTTTGTTGAAATGAACCGTTTAAAACGATACTATGGGTTGAAAGAAACCCTGGCAAATAAACAAAAATAGTTCCGATGAATTGATAACCATGATAAAAACTGATCGCATGCCGATCCTGTGCCGAAACAAAATAACCTAACCGGGGGTAGATGTGCTGCACGGCCTGTGGAACATACTGGCTCAGGGAAAAATAATGATGCAGGTAACTAAAATTGATGTCGTCAATGGAGTCTTTATAGATGCCTTTAAAGATCTGTTTCTCGAACACATAGTTTGTTCCAATGGTAAGCAATTTATAGCTGCGGCCACTTGTAAAATTCAAGGGGATACTCAAACCGATCCTTGTTTCAAGTTTATCGATCTGCGAAGGATTACTATGTATCGTTACCGGCTGGTTAAAAGTATATTCCATCCCGCCGTTGATATAAGGATACAATCCACCATAGATAAGATTAAAACCAAGCCCATTGGTTTTATCATCACTATTGTAATGGTAGAATAATTCGGTGGAGAATGTATTTAAGATATTATCGCTGTAAACAGAATAAGTATAATCGGGATCGGCAAGGTAAGGACGCCAACTGTGAAAATGAAAAAGATGACCTCCTTGTTTGTATTTTGCTTGTGTAAATTTTCTATGTGGAACCTCATTGAGCAAAACATCATGAAGGCTATTTGAAAAAGCAACTGGAAATTCCACAACAGGATTTGTAATTTCCATTTCAGATACTTCTGTCCATGTAGTTTTATCCAGCCCCATTTCTTTCAATTGATACCCTGAGGCTGTAAATCCGCTCCAAACTAATTTATCAGCTGAGGCATTCACAAAATAATTCCCCAAAGATGTTTTAGTGAGCCTGGAAACTTTTTTAGTACTCAATTCTAAAGCATATAATTCATCATTCCCCGAAAAGGAGGCAGTAAAATAAACTACCCCGTTGTTTACACTTAAATATCCAAGAACTCCATAGGAAGGGGCCGTCATTCTTTCAACGCTGCCAACTGCAATCTTTGCAAGCGCCAGGGCCATACGACCATCATTTAAGCGTACTGCTGTCACCAGTGAGTTATCATCAATAAATTTCGGGTCAGTGAACAACCCCACTTCCGAGGAATGAAATTGCTGAATGACCTTTCCATCAGCGGCATCCAGGATATGTAATTCATTTTTTCCCCCGGGAAGCACCTGCACCGCAGCGATCTTAGTTCCATCGGGAGAGATATCCGGCGTAAAATATTTTGTCCGGCGCCGGAGCGTTCTTTGTTCACCGCTATTCACATCAAGGATTTTTATCACGCTGAAATCCTGCCATCCCCAGCGGGCGTCGGTTTCATAAGCTGCATACACGATCTTTCCATTGCGGTAACTGAATTGCTGATCGATAGAATTATCCCTTGTCCGCAGGCGATGGTCCCCATTCACATTTCGTACAAAAAAAGCCGCGCGATGCCGGTAGCTGCTTTTCAAATACAGGATTGAATCTTTGCCCGCCTGGTAAGGGAAAAAATAATCCGTGACAAAGTTTTTAGTGATTGGCGTAATGTTTTTTATGCCAGCTTCACCGCCCTGGTTGAACTTCTGTTGCGACGCTCCGTTCAGGGTTCCGTTCTCCGATTGTGCTCTTCCATTTGTCGGATCCGATGAGAGAGTTGGACTAAGATTCCTATAGTATTCAAGTGCATTTTCGCGAAAAGTTTTATACTCAATACCGGAATATTTTTTTATGGCTTTCTGAAATGGATAAAACAATCCTTTAAAAGCGCTGGCATCATGAGTGACCTTGCTCCAAAAATCCAATCCATATTTTTCTCTTCCATAATTCACCACCAGGTAGCCGAGCGGATAATGATCGGGAACATAGTGTTTCAGTGAACCGTTGCGCAATTTCATCCATGAATATTTTTTATTTGCAAGCCAGAGGCTTTTATATTCATTCAGGAAAAAGGGAATCCGGCCCCTCCCCTGGTTTGTGGTTATTGTTTCGTTGTACACAGCATCCCCTTCATAGAACCAATCAGGGACAGCAGCATTTACCGCTACCAGCAAACCTTCCTCGCCGAATAAATAATATGCTGCCTTGCTAAGACCATTGCGAAAATTATTGAATTGTTCCACATGCCTGAATTCATGGACGGCCAATCCCTCCGGCCAACTAATGCTTCCTTCATCAAAATTGTTGAGTGCGGGTGTCAGGTAATATTCACTTCGAAACGGGGCGAGGGAGACATAGGCATTTGGAATGATGGTTTGGGTTTGCAGTACAATATTGATCTTATGCAGCTGGTTACCAAGGGGAGCCGGATTATTTTTTGCCAGCCAGTGAACGATATTAGAAATGCGCTGCGCTACTGAATCCATGCCTTGCGGGAAAATTATTCTTGCCGTGTCGGTATTGATCTGCTCCCATTTTATAGAAGGGGGATTACCGCCAAATTGCTGGCCGAAAGAATAATGAACCATAAAAACCAGTATCCCGGAAAGTAAAAGTCTTCGCATTCTGAAAAATTGATCTGATAAATTTAAGAGTAAATAGCGATCCGGCAGTTTGTCTGTGAGGGCAAGGCAACAGCCAGGGGATTCCCAAAAAAGAAGATTACTAAAATCAGTCGTCCGTTAAATAACCAGTTAATTGAGGGAATTCAATAATTGTCATTGGCGCAATTGACAATTAGAAAAACGCAACCGCCTGGTCGTCCAAATCAATGCTTTGCAACATGCTGAAAAAAACATCTATTGCGTATATTTATGTGTTGTATGCTATTTTAACTGACACTTTACAATCTTTAACGACATGAAGTTTTTAGTTGGATTTTTATTTATGTGGTCAATTAATGCGTGTGCCATTCCAAAGGACACTACCGAAAACATAAATAAATTAATGTCGAGTTTATATGAAAGAGGACAATTCAATGGTAGTATTCTTGTGGCGGTAAATGAAAAAATTATTTATACAAATGGGTTTGGTGAATCGAATTTTGATACTCATGCAAAATTTACTCCTGCAACACTTTCCTGTCTTGCTTCTGTTTCCAAACAATTTACCGCAATGACGATTACGATGCTTGCCGAACAAAACAAAATAAAATATGATGACCCGGTTTCAAAATATATCCCTGAACTGTCTAAATATACTGATGGCATTACCATCAGACATTTGCTAACGCATACTTCCGGAATTCCCGACGTTGGCGATTTAGGAATTGACCATCCAGGATTAACTAATGACGAAGTATTGAAAACTTTAGTAAAACAAAATTCATTAGCTTTTAAACCGGGGGCAAAATATGAATATAGTAATACCGGCTATATTTTATTATCCATAGTCGTAGAAAGAATTACCGGCAAACCTTTCAAAGATTATTTAACTGAAAAAATTCTGTCTCCCTTAAAAATGAACAACACTTTTCTGTATGATGGTTCACAACAATTATCGAACAACATAGCCATGGGTTACAGTCAGTTTAATCAAAAAGATGGTTATACTGGATTAACCACAGGAGATGGTGGCATGTTCTCAAATGTATATGATTTGCTCAAATGGAGTGAAGCATTATATTCAGAAGAATTAGTAAAACAATCAACCTTAGATACCGCATTTACCCCTGCAAAGGTTATAGAGGGTAAAACCACGTACGGATTTGGCTGGAACATTACAGGAACCGGAACAGATAAAGTTGTTTGGCATACAGGAAGTACAGGAGGCTATAGGGCATTCATTGAGAGAAGACTAAGAGATAGGATTACCATTATCATGTTAACCAATAAAGGGAATAGCAGACGTATGGAAATAAACGATGCAATCGTGAACATTTTAAATGACAAACCCTATAGTTTACCAAAGTTGCCGATAAGTGAAAAAATGTATAACACAATAAAAGAGCGTGGAATTAATTTTGCCTTAAATATGTACGACTCATTAAAAGCTGCAAATGACACTACTTATGATTTTGCCGAATCAGAATTAAATACCTTGGGTTATCAATTAGTTAGTGAAAATAAATTAAATGACGCTATTGCGATTTTTAAATTGAATACAACAAGTTATCCGAAATCTTCCAATGCGTTTGACAGTTTAGGTGATGCCTATTTTGCAATTCATGATAAAGACGATGCAATAAAAAGTTATCAGATGGCTATTGATTTAGATAAAAATAATTTTGAATCAATCAGAAAATTGAATAACCTAAAAAAAATAAAATAACATTAATTGCCAGGTTGATAAAAACAGCATACAACAGGTGCATTGGCAATATGGCGGGGCGACTCAAGAACAATCAACAACATATCGCAACTAAGCTTCGGCTTCGGCAGACAAATAACGCCGCGCTACAGATTAAACAATGAACTTTTGTATTTTTACTCATCTGCGGTTCCGGGCTGGACGAGCAATGAATGCCGCCACATCGCCAATGCGGAGCCGTTATACGTCCCTCAAAGAACCATCTCATTAATTTAACCTATTTTGTTTCTGCTATACTTTTAATAATTGTTTAAATTCTTTCGCCATTTATAATTCTTTACTTCCGTCCGTATTTTTTATTGTTAATACAATTATAATCTCATTAGATTCCAGTTCATTTTTAAAATTGTATATATGAAATTGATATTAATTATTGCTACTTTGTTTTTTTCTACTAAGATTAAAGCACAAGTACAAAAACAATTCATTAATCCAAATGAACTAATAAAACCATCTGGATATACACATGTAGTGGTAACAAAGAATGCAAATACGACTATTTATATAGCAGGAGAAGTCCCTTTTAACTCAAAAGGTGAATTGATAGGAAAAGGAGATTTTAGAGCGCAAGTTATCCAGGTGTATGAAAACATGAAGGCAGCACTTATAGCTACCGGAGCTGATTTCAATGATGTCGTTAAAATGAATACGTACATTGGTAATTATAATCCTGAATATTTAAAAATTGTCAGAGAAGTACGAAGTATGTATTTATCAAAAGAAAATCCACCCGCAAATACAACAGTTGGGGTCGTATTATCCCCGGATGTGTTGATAGAAATGGAAGCAATTGCTGTGTTGAAATAAAAACATGTTACTTTTCGATAGCGACGTATAACACGGGATTTTCTTCTATGCTGGCTGAAGAATATATACTCATTGACATATCGCCATCATCTGCATCATGGGGCGACTTGTCTTCGTAACATCAACTGAAGCTTATTCAGCATCAGCAATTCTTTTTATCTTTAGTTACCGGGCTGACGAATCACACCTACCTGCCGGCAGGCAGGGAATATCAGCACAACTTGTCTCGGCTTATCCGGGAGCAGCAAGCCCTGACCGTTATAAGCAAACCCAGAGCATAAACTTTATGGTTGAAAATTGGATTAAAGAAGAACATCCAAATTGGTATAAGGATGTTTCTCCCATGCGATGTTTAATTCTTGGAAGTTTTCCACCTCATCCTGGTAAATGGGCGTATCCCTTTTTCTATCCTAACGGGCAAAATAGGTTTTGGAGAATTTTGGCTGATTTAGCAGGACAACCTTTACAATGGACAAAGGTTGATAAAGTGATGGCAGTTGAAGAGAGATATAAAATAATGAAAAAGTTGAAAATTGGGGTCCAGAATTTAGGTTTGGAAATTGAAAGGAATGGTAAAAGCGCTCTGGATACTCACATCAGGATTAATAAATATCAAGATATCATATCCATTATTGAATCTCACCCTGAGTTGAGGAGGATTCTTTTACCTGGTTATTCAGCAATAAATAGTACCGCGAGATCATTCATAAAATATATTCAACAAAAAAACATAGAAGCTTCCGCAATCGATCAAGTTAAACCTGAAGCATTATTTAAGATACAATTTAAGGGCCGATCAATTGATTGTGTTGTACTAAATTCAACATCGACTGCATCAAGAGTTAAGTATGATTTTCTTTTGGAGCAATTTAGAAGAAATCTGAAGTAGTTTGAAAAAAGCCTGCTGATAACATTGGTTTTGCGTCATGCCCATAAACATTCTAATACTTTGACCCACTTTTAAAATAAATAAATGCCTGACAATACGGACGAAGAACTTTTAGACAGCCAGAAGAATACTCAATCGGAAAAACTTTCAGAGGAAATCATCTCTGCTGATGACACGGAAACTATCAGTCAAAATCAAGAACTTGAAAATATGGAAACACATGCACAGGAACTGCACAAAGCACCAAGTCATGGTTTGAAACATTATTTATTTGAATTTTTGATGCTATTTCTTGCAGTATTCTGTGGATTTTTGGCGGAAAACTACAGGGAAACTCTTGTGAATAAAGAAAAGGCACACCATTATATACAAAATATGGCAGCTGATCTGAAAGCCGATACTGCCGATCTTAATTTTTCTATTTACTATCAGCAATTATGGTGCAATCACCTCGATAGTGCTTTGCAAATACCAATTGACCGTCTGAAGGATATAAATACTCAAGACACTTTCTATTATCATTTCCTGCCCTTTTATTGCTGGATGCAACCCTTTATCCAAAACGATAATACTATCACACAATTGAAGGCAGGAGGATTTAATTTGATCAGAAATGAGAAAGTAGTTGATTCAATAAACATGGTTTATAACTTTTACAGAGGCGTAAAGTTTGCCACTGATTTTAATATTACCTGTTATTGGGATATTGTGCGTAAGGGACAAGAACTAATGGATTTGCCAGCGCCGCCAGCAACTATCGAAGAAAACATTCCAAAACATATTCTTCAGAACAAGGAGATCTTTTTTCAATATGATAGACCAACGATACATCGGCTTTACAGTATGATCACCAATGCAAAAGGAAGCCTGGTGACCACAATAGTAGAGGAAAACCAATACAAAGAAAAAGCTGAAAGATTGCTCACCTATCTTTACAAGGAATATGACCTGAAATGAAAAGTTATTCAATTTTACGCATACTGAATTTTGAATTTCTTCCGAAAAGAACGAACGCACAACATGAGTATTTGCAATAGCAGCGTCGGACGTTGGAACACCCGGCAGTAAATCTTTATTCAGCCTCAACGCTGCCTTGACGTTAATAATTAAACTCCAAATCATTGTTATGGTTAAAAAAAACCTTTATTTGATTGGTGACATTTCAGGGTTTACCCCACAAATAGCCCGCCTTGTTTCCATGATGAATTATGTTCGACATACCACTCTTTCTGCCGTTGAAGGTTTAACAGTCAATGAACTGGATTATTTAAATGACCCAGGAAGTAATTCAATAGGTTCGCTTTTACTCCACATTGCGGCTGCTGAGGTAGGTTATCAAGCAGCCACTTTTGACAAGCGAGAATTGACTGACGAAGAGAAACATGACTGGGGCACAGCTCTTGCCTTGGGAGAAAAGGCGAGACAAGAAATCAATGGACATGATTTAGACTATTACATAAACAAGTTAGGACAAGTGCGGACAAAAACTCTTACGGAATTAGCCATTCGTAACGACCAATGGCTTGATGAACAAACACCTTTTGGTAGTGACAACAGCGTCAATAATTATTTCAAATGGTTCCATGTATTTACCCATGAAGCGAACCATAAAGGACAGATACGTTTGTTGTGTAGACAAGCAAAGCAAAATGGTATCGGCTCCTAACGAGCATTTTTACTATGATGGCTGACGAACCTGCCTGTCTGCAGGCAGGTATGAAATCATCGATACATCACTATCAACTCCAATTCGGGCTGAACAAATAAATCTCAACAAAAGAATATAACTTCAAATTCAATAATTAACTATTGGGCTTCTGTTCCGGGTTTAAGGTCCACACTTGCCTGTCGGCAGGCAGGGAATACCAGGACAACAGAAAGCCTGGAACGTTGTACGCAACTAATAGCAACTCTAACTCATGCCAAAACGACAATTGATATTCTTTTCAATCGCTTTTTTTTACCTGGTCATAAAAATTTTTAGCTATTTCCGAATGGCCACAGCCATTTCAGTTTCCTCAGTAGTGCCCGGTTGGCATACAGTAATTGAATATACACCCGTCTACACAAGAGGTATTGCAATACTTTATTTTTTTGCGATTGGGTTAATTTATGGAACAGGTTTTACCAGGACGATTCAGCGACCCTTGCTTTGGACCCATGCGATTTTTTCTATAATTCCAGCTATGGCAACTGTCATGTTACCCTTACTCTTGAAGGGCAGTAGGTTTAATAGCGCCTCCGTGGAGTACAAAATCACTGAGATAATTGAATTATTTTTCCTTGTGACACAAGCTGTAGCATTGTTAATTTTGATTTACCGCCAAATGAAAGATCGAAGGGTGCGTACAAGCTGAATCTTGCCGCAAGCTTGCGCCATAGTATCCTATCAAAACCAAAAAAATAAAATTAAAAAATGTGAACAGAAATCATCCAGCATTTAAAAAGGAAGCAGAACCATTTTACAATATTATAATGGAAGGGCTCAGAGGTGAAGTAGATAGAGAACATTTTTGGGACGCAGTTGCCAAAGATGCTGTTTTCGAATTTTTATACAATTTTCCAGGATTTACAAACAAAATCGAAGGCCGCGCAGCATATATGGATTGGTTCGGAGGCTATAGCAATATCCTTCATTCGGCAGATCATCTTAGAGTTCATAAATCAATAGAACCTGGCGTTGTGATTTTAGAATATGAAGTGCACGGCATAGTTCCCTCCACAGGCAAACCGTACGACAATCGTTTTTGCTCCGTTATTACAATTAAAAATCGAAAAATTGTGCATTGGCGCGACTATATGGATTCGCTTGCGGTAATGTTATCGGTATCCTAAGATGAATTTGGCAAAATTAAATTCAATGAACTTTTCAGCAAGCCCTGGCCATGGCTTCAGGTTTATGCGACTCTAACAAAAATTATAATTTTTATCTATGACACGATTTTTTTTATTTCTTATTTTTTGCTTTCCAATCATGTCTAGCTTTGGACAAACTCAAAATGATTTGAATGAGAAAGCCCAGAAAGACTATCAAAAGGCGGACAAGGAACTAAATGCCGTATATCAAAAGATTCTAAAAGACTATAACCAGGATACTGTGTTTATTAAAAATCTCATAAATGCCCAACGAATATGGCTTCAGTTTCGTGATGCCGAAATGAAGGCTAAGTACCCCGACAGAGAAGAAGGATATTATGGAAGTGTTCAACCTATGTGTTGGTCTATATATAAGACAGAACTGACAGATGATCGGACAAAAACATTAAAAGTATGGCTTAAAGGGATTGAAGAGGGCAATGTTTGTTCTGGTAGTGTAAAACCCAAGAACTAACACTCGCAAAAACCTGAACAATATGCAAACAATGACAAACCTCACTCATATATGGCCCTCTTTCATTGTTTCAAACTTAAAGACTTCGGTCTCATTCTATATTGATAAACTTGGATTTGAAGTCCGGTATATTGGACCTGAGGGCGATCCTTTTTGGGCTATTGTTGGTCGTGATACTATTTCTATTATGCTTAAGGAAATTGCTCCAGATGTAAAACCAGTTCCAAATCATTCTCTTCATAAATGGGCACGCTGGGACGCATATATTTCCACTGCAGAACCAGACACCTTATATGAGGAATATCGGTCCCGTGGGGTAATGTTCCATCAACCCATCATGGATGACGATGATGGGTTACGTGGATTTGAAGTTGAGGACACCGATGGATATGTATTATTTTTCGGGCGGCCCAGGTCGTAGGAATTCAACATCTCTTTCGACAACATTAGCTTTCTTCCCAGCTCAACAGAAAGCTAACCTAAACAAATCTTATCTTAGGCAAAAGAATAAAAATGAGTTAGGTTATGCTCACTCAAACATTTTTAGCCATTGGCGAAGCGGACAACCTTGAAAAAAGGTATAAAAGATTCAGATTAATTGCAGCGCTCACCTTGATCGTAGGTGTGCCGCTAGAAATTGGATTAGGTTTTTTAGCATCAATTGGAAGCAAAATGGCTTTCTGGCCAGTTATAATTCTGGGATTGGGGTTCCTTACATTTGCCTTCTATGTTGTTTTCCTTAAAGTATTAAGATCTATTAAACAAGACCTGTCTGAACAAGTTAAATTAGTTGGAGAATTACAAGTCGTTTCAAAGACCCAAAAAGAAAAACAGCAGTTGCAAATTGGATTTAAATCGGATGAATTGGATAAGATCAGCCTATTCCGGGACGTCTATGATAAAATAAATATAGGAGATATCCTGTATGTTGAATTTTCAAAATATTCACATGAAGTCTTTAAGCTATCAAAAAATGATGAGCCTTTGATCAAAAGCAGCTAACGGAATTTGATATATAATTAATGGAAAATAAAAAATTATGAACGAAACAAAACAAAAGTTATCTCTTGCAGAACAAAAAGCAAAAGAATTATTTAATAATGTAGAGAAAAGAGGATTAATCGTTCCGGGTAAATCCGAGAAGGAACTTAGCGATGAAATAGTAAAAATTGCGAAAGAAGATTTTGGTATTGAAAACCACTGGTCCAAGAAAATTGTAAGAACAGGGATTAATACCTTACATCCCTTCATTGCAAATCCCCCGGACCTGGTTATTCAAAAAGATGATATCCTGTTTTTCGATTTTCATCCCATTTTTGAAGGTTGGGAAGCGGACCTGGGAAGAACGTATGTTTTAGGTACCGATCCTTTGAAAATAAAAATTAAAAATGATATTGAAGCCGCATGGCAAGAGGCGAATGCCTGGTATTTTAATCAGGCTAATCTTACGGGTGCGGAATATTTTAATTACGTTTCTGATCTTACAAAACATTATGGCTATGAATTTGGAAATGCAATAGCCGGCCATATTGTAGGTCACTACCCTCATGAACAACCCGATGATCCTAATGATCTGTGTTTGGACGTACACCCGGACAATCATAGCGATATCTTTCAATTAGATAAAAGCGGAAATAAAAGACATTGGATTTTGGAGCTCCATTTTGTGGATAGAGTAAATAAGATTGGTGCCTTCTATGAACAATTGTTGAACAAGGCATGAGGCTTCGAGCCGCTACTATGAGCCATATCATGGACACTTAATTCTATTCGTCATTTGTTATTATCTTCATTCCCAACAATTTTATCCGACTCCGGTTACCGATAATCATACAAAACCAGCATTGACACAAGCCATGAAAGGAATAGCCTATCAAACACCTAAATAATTTGCCTGCTCATTTAATTGCAATGGAAGAAATTAACGATTTGCGTGACGATACCTTAGAAAATCCGGTAAATAACAAATCGGAAAATCCTCCTGCCGAAAAGTCTGCAGTGATACAGCCAGATACTATAAGCCCAAATCAAGAAATTGAAAATATGGAAGTACATCACCATCCGCATTTAAAGCATAATTCTAAGGCATGGAAAGAATATTTACTGGAAGGGTTGATGATCTTTCTTGCTGTAATGCTTGGATTTTTCGCAGAAAACCTAAGAGAGAATATCGGCGAAAGCCACCGGGAGCAAGAATTTGCCAAAGCACTTTATAAGGAACTCCTGGATGACTCAACTGTAGCAGCCACCAAACTGCAACTGCGCCTGGAAAAAGAAGTTGATATGGATTATTTAAACAGTTATATCAGGGACAGCTCGCTGACTAACCTTCCGAAAAATTTTTACCCTGCATTTACCACAAGTCTTTACCTCTTCAATACGTATACATTTGAACCTAAGGACGGCATTCTTAACCAGCTAAAGAATTCTGGCTCCCTTCGGTATTTCAAAAGCATAGGCCTTCAAAAATTACTTGGCGATATCAGTGTTTGTATAAATAATATGCGGTCCAGGAATGAACAGGAATACCAGTATTTTGCAAGCCCACTCAAACCATTCCTATTGAAATATTTCGATTTTAGCTGGTTAGATCAATTGCGTAAGAACGATAACAGTCCGGCAATTGACCTGATAAATGCTTACCGCAAAAGCAACAATTTTTATCAAAGCAAGATCTTAAATCTCGCCTTATTTAACAAAGAAGAGGCTTCGAATACGATCCTGTTTTTTAAGCAGATGCTGATATCAACACGAACCCTTCAATTGCAGAGTTATATTGTGACCAATCATAGGATCCTGGATGAGTTAAGAAAAACATATATTTTATGAGTAAAGATGAACTATCCAATCGTCCTGCAATTGATCCTTAAAAAAAACAAAAATGATATTTATAACACAATTGGTTTACATCAAAGAAGGGCAGGAAAGCGTGTTTCATCAATTTGAAGACGTTGCCCTTCCCATAATTTCTAATTATAATGGACGCCTGTTGTTGCGGGTGAGGCCCACAGATCACAATTTTATTGAACATCACATCGACAAACCTTATGAAATTCATCTCGTAGAATTTGAGACAGAACAGGATTTTGAAAACTTTAAACAAGATGAAGAACGTAAGAAGTTCTTACATCTAAAAGAGCAATCAATAAAATCGGTCCTGCTTATAAAAGGGACAAAAATATGAGCGCTGAGCTATGAGGTGTGAGCCGCGAGCTATGAGGTATGAGCTATGAGCCGTGAGCCTGAACATTGGTTAAAGACTCGAAGCTCAAAGCTCGGAGCTTTATTACAGAGGATAGACTCAAAAACGTTTCAAATGACCATATTTGCAGAAACACCACGATTGATTTTAAGAGAGATCACCATGGAAGATGTGGACGGTTTTTTTGATATTGATTCCGACCCGGAAGTTCACAAATATTTAGGCACCCAGCCCGTCACATCTAAAAATCAAATAGTCGATATCATAAAATCAGTGAGACAACAATACATTGACAATGGAATAGGTCGATGGGCCATTGTTGACAAATCAACCAACAGATTTATCGGCTGGACAGGACTCAAACTGGTAAAAGACGTGATCAACAATCAAACTAATTACTACGACCTTGGCTATAGATTGATCCGGAAATATTGGGGACAAGGTATCGCGACTAAAACCGCGATTATTTCTTTAAACTACGGTTTTGAAAAATTAAACTTGAATGAAATTATAGCTACAGTAAATTGTGAAAATAGTGCGTCAAATAATGTGGTGTCAAAAATCGGGTTTAAGATGTATGAAACATTTTACCTCCATGGGCTCAAACATAGTTGGTACAAAATCGATAAAGCAGGGTGGTTAAAAAGTAAACCCGCGCAATAATCAAGCGCCTTGCAATCTTGTACCTGGTGTAATGTAACTTTCTTCCGGGGATCACGTTTAATAAACAAAAAAACAATGAAATATTGTTCATTTATACTTTTTTTCTTTATAATTCAAGGCTTAGAGGCACAGGAAAAAAATAATATTCAACTCTTTTCATCTGCCTTGGATTCCACCAGGACGTCTTTAAAAATCCCCGGCATGGCTGCCGCGATCATGGAAGGGGATTCTGTCATTTTCCAGGAAGGCTTTGGCTATGCAGATCTGAAAAATAATGTTAAAGCCACACCCAACACCACGTTTCGGGTGGCTTCTATCACCAAAACTTTTGCATCCACAATTATTATGCAATTGGTAGAACAAGGCAAATTGAATCTTGACACACCCATTGAAACCTATGGAATTGATTTTGGGAACCCAAAAATCACTCTGAAAAATTTATTGACGCATACTTCTGAAGGGGATCCAGGTTCCTTTTTTCAATACAATGGATACCGATTTAGTTTCCTTCAAAAGGCAATTGAGCAATCGACTGGTGTACCATTTTATCAATTGCTTATGGAAAAAATAGTGCAGCCACTTGGGATGTCGTCCACTGCACCTGGCATCTCTTTGTTCAATTACTTTACATACCGGCAACAAAGAAAAGACATGATGCCATTTTTTGAAACAGCATTTACAAATCTTGCTAAGCCATACGATTCAGATAAAAACGGGAATATCACAGAAACAACTTATTTCGATGAATTTGGAACTTCGGGCGGCCTCACCACCAGTGTTATCGATTTACTGAAATACTCCAGGGCAATAGACAGGAATCAATTTGTAAGTGCTCAAACACAAAAATTGATTTTTACACCTGATAAAACTAAAAATGGCGGGATATCACCTTACGGATTAGGTTGGTTTACACAATCCTATAAAGGGATAGATTTTTATTGGCATTATGGCCAGACCCAGGGTGAATCAGGTTTATTTGTAAAAGTTCCTTCTATGCGATTGGCACTTGCAGTCCTTACAAATAGTGTAAGATTAAGTAGCCCCTTCCCTCTTGGAGATGGCGATCTTTTCACCTCACCGATTGGGGAGCTTTTTTATAAATATTTTGTCGATAAGAAAATCGCTCTTTCAGGTATCGACTTTAGCCAACCCGTGATTAAGATCAAACAAGAGATCACTGAAAATTTTGATGGCGACTACAAAGATTTTTATGACAAAGAAATAATTTCCCAGGCTACTATTTATAATTCAAAAGGGGATACACTAAAAGCAAGAGATCTTTATGATTTATATGCATCGTTGAATTTTTCAAAAAATAACACCACGCAGAGCAATTCTATAGTTGCAGATATCAGCCATGTCGGCATTAACCAGGAGGTATCCAAAAAATTTATTCTTAAAAAAGCAACAAAACTAAAAGTGACCGGAGTAGGAGAAAATTGCTCTAATGATTTAAAGTCCTGGTGCGATTACGGATGGATTGAAGACGGTAAGGGCAAAATTATCTGGCAAATGCAATCCCAACCCGCTACCAGCGCCGGAGGTGCTTTAAAAAATCAGAAAGTAGAAACCGTTATTACCTTGCCAGCAGGAGCCTATACGCTCAAATACAAATCCGATTGGGCACATGCCTATAATAACTGGGATTCGTTACCTCCGGATGATTTCGTATGGGGAATAGTCTTGTTTCAATCGTCAGGCCGCTGAAGCGGCCAGACGCTAGCGGCCAGACGTTTCTTAAGCCTCAGGCATTTTCAAGCTTTCCTTCAACTACATTTTTCAATCCTTCCATTACTTTTTTCCAATTTTCAACGGAATGCTCTTTCATTTTTTCATCAGGAATATTTTCCTGTGTTATTGTAAGGTTGACATTATTATCGTTTCCGGACAATTCATACGTTACGATGACATAATTTTCAGGCTTATCTTCAATGCCGGACATGGAACTCCAATATGAGTACTTTATTAGTTTATTTTTTTCCATTCCCAAAATAGTTCCTTTATCCTGATAAGATTTCCCTTTATACTCACCTTTGAAGGCGATGGGACTACCCACCTCCCATGTTGTAATTGTGTCCGTTCCAAAAAAATACTGCTTTATTATTTCTGGCTTAGTTAAAGCGTCCCACACTTTAGAAACAGGAGCTTTTATATTGATCTTTACGGTGCCCTTTATTTTGCTTTTCATATTTACATTTTTATTATAGTTTATTCAATAAATTATTGTGCCAGAACGGTTAATATCATCTCTATCTTTATCCCTGATTGATGCGTTTCTCAACACCGTTAATGGGGCCTTGAAGTATGGTAAAATTTCTACATTTTTACCTGTTTAACGTATCTTACATTTGCAGTATACACCAAAATTAAAACACATGAGATCGTTATTATTCATTTCCTTTCTGATTCTCGGCCTTGGTTGTAACACCCCTAAAAAAACAGTGTCCGCCAACAATGCAATGAGGGCTGGAAAATTAAATGGCACATGGGTTCCGGTAAAACAAGAAATGGGTGGAACGGCGCTCCCAAAAATTGTTTTTGAAAAACAAAAGCTCATTCTAAGTGATAGCAATTATACCGTAATAGCTGAGAGCGTAGACAAAGGCGTGGTCAGGTACAATAACAATGATAAGTTGGACATTTTTGGAAAAGAGGGTACCAATTCGGGAAAACATTTTACGGCAATTTATAAATTTGAAAACGACCAACTGACAGTATGTTATAACCTTTCGGGTGATGCTTACCCTGAATCATTTGAGACAAAGGGAAAGCCCTTGTACTTTCTTTCAGTATTCAAAAAAGAATCAACGAATTAAATGATGGCGAAAAACAAGACAATAGAAACCGGGAATAGTGTTGCCGGCTTTTTAGCTGCAATCTCCGATGAGAAAAAACGTAAAGACTTTTCGGCAATTATCGATTTGATAACTAAAGCTACAGGACTCGAACCCAAAATGTGGGGAACGAGTATTATTGGGTTTGGAACCTATCACTACAAATATGAAAGCGGTCGTGAGGGCGATGCACCCCTGGCGGGCATTGCGTCAAGATCAAATGCCATTGCTTTATATCTTTCATCCAACTTCGAAAAAAGAGAAGAGCTGCTATCCAAATTTGGAAAACATAAAACCGGTAAAGGCTGCATCTATGTTCAAAAACTCGAAGACATCGACACAGGCATTTTAATCACCATGGTGAAAAACTCAATAGAACACAAGAAGAAATTATACCAAGGCTAATACATCCAAAAATTAACCCTCCCCGATAAAGTACCCATTCACTAAATACTGTTTCGCTGCTTTACCCGCTTGGTAAAACCCCATAACTTTGCCCTGTCTCTTATTTGTTAAACCCAAAAAGCAAAAAAATCCTCTTATTAAAGCATCAAATGAACAAAATAAAGATCTCTACAGCTCAATTTGAGCACAGGAGTGGCGATAAAAGGTATAACCTCTCAATTATTGAAAGACTTGCTGAAAAAGCATCAGGCGAGGGATCCAATATTATAGCATTTCATGAATGTTCCATTACCGGGTATACGTTTGCCAGGGATCTTTCAAAAACGCAAATGCTTGATCTTGCAGAATTAATTCCCGGGGGAGAAAGTATTTTAAAATTGATAGAAATTGCCAGGAAACATGAGATTGTAATCTTAGCAGGGCTATTTGAAAAGGATGAGAAAGATCGTTTATTCAAAGCATATGTTTGCGTAGACAAGAATGGATTGATCGCGAAGTTTAGAAAATTGCACCCCTTTATCAATCCACACCTCACCCCGGGGGATAACTATTGCGTCTTCGAACTCTTTGGATGGAAATGCGGAATATTGATATGTTACGATAACAACATTGTTGAAAATGTAAGAGCGACTAAATTACTGGGAGCGGATATTATTTTTATGCCCCACGTTACGATGTGCACGCCATCAACACGCCCTGGTGCAGGATTTGTAGATCGAAAACTTTGGGAAAATCGTGAAGCTGATCCCACTTCCTTACGCCTGGAATTTGACGGCATGAAAGGAAGAGACTGGTTGATGAAATGGTTACCGGCCAGGGCCTACGATAATGGGATATTTGTGATCTTTTCTAACCCGATTGGAATGGACGATGATCAGTTAAAAAATGGATGTTCCATGATTCTCGATCCATTTGGAGACATTCTCGCAGAGTGCCGTTCGTTTGATGATAGTTTTGTTACAGCCACCCTTACCCCTGAAAAACTTAGACAGGCAGGGGGTAATCGGTATATCAACGCGAGGCGGCCGGAACTATATAAAGATATCATCGGACAGGAACACCAGGCGAAGCAAGTTGTAGCCTGGCTTAATATTGACAAGGAACCATAAAGATTGTAATTACAGAGTTGTTACAATAAGAATGAAATGGAAGAGTTTAAACTAACGATTGATTTTTGGATAAGTGAGTTAAAAAAATATGATCTTGACCAATTATGTACCAGGCCTTCGGCTGAAAGTTGGTCGCTCGGACAACTATACATTCATCTTATAAATGACACAACTTTTTTTATCGAACAGGTCAAAACTTGTGTTTCTACAAACGACAACGAATCGGAAAATGCTTTGCCTTTTGCAAAAAAAATATTTCTTGAAAATGAATTCCCAAATGAAGTGATTATAGGGGCTCCTTCAAACGCTCTTATACCGCAGCCGGAAAATAAAGAGCAGTTGATTGAGGGCCTTGTGAATTTGAAAAAGGAAATTATTAAGGCGGAAAATCTAATATCCAGGTCGAAATTCAAAGGCAAAACAAAACATCCGGGATTAGACTACTTCAGCGCTATGGAATGGCTCCGATTTGGTGAATTGCATTTTCATCATCATCTCAGGCAAAAGAAAAGGATTGATATGTTTCTGAAAAAAATGGAATAGTACATGCCCCTTATTTAAAATTCAAAAATTGAAAATATGGAAACTCAATTTAATTATGTTACAAAGCTCGATGTTAAGTTTGACCACCTGCAAAAAATAGATGTTAACCAGATGGTTGCGGAATGCACTGATAAATGGTTTAACCAAACACTTACCCGAGTCAATGAAAGTGTCGTGAGGTTAGCGATCGTTGAAGGTGAGTACCATTGGCATAAGCATGATAATGATGATGAATTCTTTTTTGTTCTTTCGGGCCAGCTGTTGATTGACCTGGAAGATCAAACAATTGAATTGAACCCGAACCAGGGCGTAACTATTACGAAAGGCGTGATGCACAGGCCAAGGGCTCCTAAAAAGTCGGTGATGCTGATGGTTGAGACAAGTGCGATTCAACCCACGGGAGACTAGTGTTTGCAGTATGTTCCACGATTACCACAATACAGGTGAGAATATGAAGAAGTAACGATTCGCGAATCCTATTGAAGCGGGAAGCAGGTAATGTCCGATTTAGCCACATCCATTCGTCCTGGTATTTATTGAACAACATAACAAGGTCCATCGGTGGCAAAAAAAAGAAAGACAAACAAATAAATAAATAAATATTAATAAAATGAAAATTGTAAAAGTAACCTATACTACAAAGGCGGAATTTGCTGAAAAAAATCAGGGTAATATTAAGAATGTGATGGCAGATTTGCAAAAAATCGGTAACCCAGGTATTAATTATAATGCCTGTTTGGGCCCTGATGGAAAGTCATTCATTCATACCGCATTTTTTAACTCCGATGAGGACCAAAAAATCCTGAATGAATTGCAATCATTCAAATATTTCCAGGAACAATTAAAACTCGGCGGGTTTGAAACTCCTCCCAAACAGGAATTGTTGACATTGGTAGGCTCCTCAAAAAATATGTTTTAGTCATTTAAAAAATTAACCCCTTCATTGACATCCTTAAAAAATTGATTCTTAATTCAGGATGGTAATGTTAAAAATAGGGCCGTATAATTGTTAGATTAAATTCAAGCGCATGAAATACTCGATCGGAACAAAGGAAAAGGCCATAGTGCTTAAGACTCCTCCATTGTCATCAGAATTCACTATGCACACCGATACAAAAGATGGAAAAGAAATTTTAGTCTGCACAGTGGGCAAGACAGTTTTGCATTATGATTATCGTTGTCTTGCAGACCTACATGCCATGTTGAAAAAAAGTGGTGATTGGATGGAACTGGGTAGTGCGGATGAACAAAAGCCTGCAAAAGAAGGAACGGTTGAGGCGTGGGGCCGCTCCGATAAAAATCCCGTTGGAGGCTGGTATGGATTAAAGAAAGGACTTCGTGGAAGGTTTGGGATGTACATTCCACCGCTGATGGAAAAACTAGAACTGGCGGAACTGACTCATGAAGCAAAAGGAAATAAAATGAGGGCTAAATAACTACTGTCTCGGCTTTTCCATTCCTCCACCATCGGCCGGTTTCTTACAGCATTTGGGAAGTTGTTTGTAAGATTCTGAATTAGCGGGAACATCATCAGCATCATAGCCTGCATTGGCAATGGCAGTCTTTATATTTTCAATGTTTGTACGGTCAGTGAGGTATTTAACTGTTGTCTCCTTCTTTTTCACATTTACGTTTACAAAAGTCACTCCATCGTATCTTTTCAGGTAGGTCTCAATTGATTCCTTACACATTTCACATTGTACCGTTGGAGTACTGATCTTCGCAGTTAACTGAGTTTTTGCTTGTGCGAAAACAAAACTTGAAATACCGATCACAGCAATTGAAGAAAATATGAATTTTTTCATTATGGGTTTTTATTTCACAAATTACAAAATGCCTTTCCAGTTTGCAGGATCATTTCGCCATTTTAACAAAATTTCCTCTTCCTCTTTTGCCACTATGCCCTTTTCGATCGCCAGCTGGATTAAAACGGGGTAATTTGTAAGTGCCTGGTATTTCAATCCTTCCCGGGCAAATGTTTCCTGTGACACGGGAAAATCGTAGGTAAAAATGGAGACCATGCCGATCACATCAACTTCCGCTTTTTTCAGAACATCAACGACCTGCATGCTGCTTTTCCCTGTAGAAACAAGGTCCTCGATCACCACTGTTTTCTGACCCTTTTCAAAAAAACCTTCTACCTGGTTTCCCAATCCATGTTCTTTTGGCTTGGGCCTGACATATATATAAGGCAGTTTCAATTGATCAGCAACCATGGCACCCCACGCAATCCCAGCTGTAGCTACACCCGCAAGGAGTTCCGCTTCAGGGAACTTTTCAAAAACCACATTGCACAATTCCGACTTTACATAGTCCCGTGCGAAAGGAAAGGAAAGTATTCGCCGGTTGTCGCAGTATATCGGGCTCTTCCATCCGCTGGCCCATGTAAATGGATCTTTTAAATTTAATTTTACCGCGCTAATTTGTAAGAGTTTTTCCGCGATCGCCTTTTCATTAGTCATGAAGCGAAGATAAGCTACGGGGAATAAGGCACAAGCGGCAGAAAATAATTCCTGTTCATGATTTGCCTGTTGCGTATCCGCTGCTACCTGTATCTTTATAAGCATGTACATTAAGATCTATTTTAACGAAAAGCCGCTATTTCTTTGCGATGCTATTGATGAAACCATTACCCCTCTTATTCATCATGATGATTCGATTTTTATAGATGATCTGGATGCTCATACTATAAAATCGATGATCCATGAAATGCAGCAGGAGCAGGTACACACGGGAATATTTTATCACCATGACCTGCATCAATTAAAGCAAGCGTTTCAAAAAAAATTTCTACTGGTGCCGGCTGCGGGAGGACTGGTAAAAAATGAAAACAATAATATCCTGGTTATCTTTCGCCGGGGTAAATGGGATCTTCCAAAAGGGAAACTGGATGAGGGAGAAAAAATTGAAGATTGCGCTATTCGTGAAGTGGAAGAAGAAACTGGTGTACGAAATGTAGCACTCATTGCGCCACTCACGATCACCTGGCATACCTACCAGGAAGGCACAAAACATATCCTTAAGGAAAGTCATTGGTTTACCATGGGAGTTTCCGGAGAACAAAAATTAATTCCTCAAACGGATGAAGGGATTTTTGACATACGATGGATTGAACAAAGCAAAATACCTGGCTTCCTCCCGGATTCTTTTCCGCTTATTTCAGATGTTATGGAGGCTGCAAAACAAATAGGATTTATTGCCTTTTAAGAATAGTAACGGTCAGCCGACTTATACAGACCAATTTTTCCTTCTCATCATAAATTTTTATATCCCACACATGCATAGTCCTTCCAAGATGTAATGGAAGTGCTACCCCTGTTACAAATCCTTCTTTTGCGCTTCTTATATGGTTGGCATTTATTTCAATGCCCAGGCAATAAAATTGTGAGTGGTCAACAACCATCGCCGATGCAACACTCCCCACCGTTTCGGCGAGTGCGCAGGAAGCGCCTCCATGGAGCAATCCATAAGGTTGTTTTGTCCTATGGTCAACTGGCATCCTGGCCTTAATGTAGTTTTCTCCGACTTCAGTCCATTCAATCCCTAAATGTTCTCCCATGGTACCGGGTCCCAAAGGTTTCATTTTTTCAATCGATAATTCTTTATCGAACCAGATCATAGTTTAGAATTTGATTACTGACTGGCGAAGTTTAAGAGATTTTTTTTTGCTTCACGGGAAGTCAGTGCTTTTTTATAGACTTAAAAACAATTTCAGGTAAGAAGTGACTGGCATCTCCGCCATTTCGAATGATATCTCTTACTATTGTAGAGGCGACTGAGGTATATTTTGGCTCACCGGTAAGGAATATTGTTTCAATACTCTTATCAAGAGTACGGTTCGCATCAGCAATCGTTTTTTCATACTCAAAATCACTGACGTACCGAATGCCTCTCAGAATAAACCTCGCTTTTATCTTTTTACAAAAATTGATCGTCAATCCTTCGTAAATAGCCCCCTCTACATGAGGTTCATTTTTATAGATCTCTTTTATCCATTTCAATCGTTGTTCATCTGAAAACATGGGCGCTTTTGTAGTATTTTTTCCAATGCCCACAATTATTTTATCAAATAATGGAACAGCCCGGTTGATGATGTCAACGTGCCCCAGGGTAAGAGGATCAAACGTGCCGGGAAACAGACAGATTCTTTTCATGAAAAT